>JAESGU010000086.1_pt1 | contig 61310 bp, 63 predicted proteins | sample 9266271 | NCBI WGS metagenome assembly JAESGU01 (sample SAMN15740544, study PRJNA653495) | algae metagenome | isolation source: Scytonematopsis contorta HA4267-MV1 and co-occurring heterotrophs from mud... | place: USA: Palolo Valley Trail, Honolulu, Hawaii | collected 2009-07-25
CAGACACGTCCCTACGCGTTACTCACCCGTCCGCCACTGCCATGAGTTGCCCCATAACCGTGCGACTTGCATGTGTTAGGCATGCCGCCAGCGTTCGCTCTGAGCCAGGATCAAACTCTCAGGTTCTGCTCTCCGTCACCGGAAAGACAAGGGATCCAGTCACTCAAACGCTCTTCACTTACGTAACTTGCGTCGTCAAAGATACGCTTCAGCGCCTCATCCCATGACCGCTCACTGTCACCAGTGACCACGCCACAGCCAACGCCGCCCACGTATCCCTTCCATCCGATGCAATTTTCAAGGAACGCCAGGGAACAGAAAACCGCCGCACCTTCGCAGTGCGCCGGGCATCCTACTCTCCGGAAGGCTCGCCAGAACCGGCGAGACCCCAAACACTAACGGACCCGAAGGGCCGGTGCAAGGCTTTCTCGTCGGCGGCAGGCGGGGAGATAAGCGAGTCGTGCGTGCCCGTCAACCCCAATCCTCACGCCATGCGCGAAACGCCGCTCTCACACCCCGTGGTACTGCCGGAACCAGGCCACAAAGCGTGGAATCCCCTCGTCGATCGGCGTGGTCGGCGCAAAGCCGCAATCCGCCGCGATCGCCGAGATGTCGGCATAGGTCGCCACCACGTCGGCATCCATCATCGGCGCGAATTCCATGCGCGCCGTGCGGCCCAGCGTCGCCTCCAGCACGCCGATGAAGCGCAGCAGCGGTTCCGAACGATTGTTGCCGATGTTGTACACGCGCTGCGGCACGCTGTTGGCCAGCACCGGCGGCGGCCGGTCCAGCACGGCCAGAACGCCGGCCACGATGTCGTCGATATAGGTGAAGTCGCGCTGCATGTTGCCGTTGTTGAAGACCGTGATCGGCCGGTCCTCGATCATCGCGCTCGCGAACAGATAGGCCGCCATGTCGGGCCGCCCCCACGGCCCGTACACCGTGAAGAAGCGCAGCCCCGTGCAGGGCATGCGGTGCAGATGCGCATAGGCATGCGTGATCAGCTCGTCCGCCTTCTTGGTCGCGGCATACAACGACACCGGCGTGTCGGTGCGATCCTCGACCGCGAAGGGCAGTTTCTGGTTGCCGCCGTACACGCTGGAGCTTGATGCGTACACGAAATGGCGCAGCCCCGGCAGGCGCCGCGCCAGTTCCAGCATCACCACCTGGCCCATCACGTTGGCGGTCACGTAGGCATAGGGATTGACCAGCGAGTAGCGCACGCCCGCCTGCGCCGCCAGGTGCACCACGCGATCGGGCGCGTCGGCACCGTCGGCGATCGGCAGCATGGCGTCGCGATCGCCGATGTCGCATTGCCGGAAGCTGAAGTTTTTTGCGCGCGCCAGCAGGGCAAGGCGCGCGTGCTTCAGCGCCGGGTCGTAGTAGTCGTTCAGGTTGTCGATGCCCAGCACGCGCTCGCCGCGCGCCAGCAGTGCGCTCGCCACGTGGAAGCCGATGAAGCCGGCGGCGCCGGTGACCAGGATTCCCCGCGATGTCATGCGGCGCGGCATACGGTGCGCCGCGCGCCGGCGCAACCGGCGCCGGCAGCCGGCTTCAGGCCGGGCGGCGTTGCGTGGTGGTCAGGCCCGCGGGCAGTTCCGCCACCAGCACCGCGCCATGCGCTGCCTGCGCGGCAGCCCAGGCGCGCAGCATGGCCTCGATGGGCTGGACGGCGGCGGCCCAGGCGCGCACCTGGTCGCGCGTTGCCGCCACGCGCGCGTCGCGCCCCTGGCGCAGCGCGTCCAGCGCCGCCTCGGCCCAGGCGGATGCCGGGGCACCCCGCGCCACATGGGCGCGGCCCAGCGCCTCCAGCACCGCGGCGCGGGCCTCGGTGACCACCGGCACGCCGATCGCGGCGGCTTCCAGCACGGCGCAGGGCACGCCATCACCCTCGTGCGGGTCAAGCAGCAGGGCAGCGCGCGACAGCACGCCCAGCGCCTGGTCGCGCGGCAGCACGCCGGGCCAGTCCACGCGGCCTTCCAGCCCGGCCGCGGTCACGGCGCGGGCCAGCACCGACGTGCCCGGCCCCTCGCCCAGCACCACCAGGCGATGCGTGGCCGGCAGCGCGCGCAGCGCCGCCAGCGTGCGCAGCACGGCGGTGGCCGAAGCAACCCGGCCCATCACCACGGCGAAATTCTCCGCCTCGCGCGCCTGGGGCAGCGCGTGGCCCGCGATCGGCGCGGGCGCCACGCCGACATGCTGGCGGGCGCCGATGCGCCGGGCGCGGCGGGCCGCATCACGTTCCGCGGCACTGCCGAACAGCACCGCCTGGGCGGCGCCCAGCACCAGGCGCGCCTTCATCATCCGCGCCAGTCGCGCGGCCAGGCCCGCGGGCCGGTTCTGATCGACCGCGACGCTGAACGGCAGATCGAGCCAGCGCACCGCCGGCAGCACCGCGAAGCCGGCTTCGATGCCATGCGCGTGCACCAGGTCGGGCGCCAGTTCCCACACGGTCTCGACCAGGCGCGGGCGCAGGCCGCGCACCAGGCCGGTGCGGGCGCGGAATGCCCGCGTCGCGGTGGCGATGCCACGCGCGCGCGCCGCGGCCGCCAAAGGCGAAGCGGTTTCGGTGACCAGCGCGTGCGTGACCTGCTGCGGCCGGCCCGGCCCGTCGAACAGCGCCAGCGCCGCGGTGGCCGCCCAGCCCGGATCGCCATCGGCAACGATGTGCAGCACGCGCATGGCGGGAGCCTCCGGCCTTTCCGTCCAGGGACCAGTCCACGCCGAGTCGGGTTGAGAAAGCGTGAAGACACGCGTGAGCCGCACGTCAATTCGCGGCCCGGCCGTCAGGCGCGGCCGGTCAGCCGATCCTCGACCAGCTCCAGCAGCGCGTGGCCGATGGTGATGTGGCTTTCCTGGACGCGCGCGGTTTCCGAGCTCGGCACGATGATCGCCTCATCGCACAGCGCGGCCGCCGGCACGCCATGCCCGCCCAGCAGGCCCAGCCGCGCCACGCCCATTTCCCGTGCCACTTCCAGCGCGCGCAGCACGTTGGCGGAGCGGCCCGAGGTGGTGATGCCGACCAGCACGTCGCCCGCGCGTGCAAGCCCGCTCAGCGGGCGGGCAAACACCATGTCGAAGCCATAATCGTTGCCCCCTGCGGTCAGCGCCGCCGGGTCGAGCGTCAGCGCAATCGCGGGCCAGCTTGACCGCTCCACGCCGCCGCGCAGCCGCACCAGCAGCTCGGTGGCCAGGTGCTGCGCGTCGGCCGCACTGCCGCCATTGCCGCAGAAGAAGATCTTTCCGCCGGCGGCGATCGCGCCCGCGATCACCGCGACCATGCGCAGCATCACGTCGGCCTGGTCGGCCAGCACGCGCCGCTTGAGCGCCACCGAGCGGTCGAAGATGGCAGCGAGCCTGGCGGCTTCGTCCATGCCGGGTCAGTCTCCGGCGGTGATGCTGTTGGCGCGGATCACCTCGCGCCAGCGCGGGATTTCGCTGGCGATGAAACGGCGCAGCCCCTCCGGGTCGCTGGCGGTCACGTCCATGCCAAGGCTGTCCAGCCGCGCCCGCAGCTCGGGCAGCGCCACGGCGCGCGCCAGCTCGGCATGCATGCGGGCCGCCATCGCCGGCGGCGTGCGACCCGGCATCAGGATGCCCCACCAGGCATAGGCTTCGTAGTTGGCGAAGCCGAGCTCCTGGAAGGTGGGCGTGTCGGGGAACTGCGCGCTGCGCCGCGCGCCGGAGAGAGCGATCGGGCGCAGGCGGCCATCGCGCACGTGGCTGACCAGCACGAAGGGCGTGGCCAGGATCATGCTGACATGGCCCGCGATCGCGTCCTGCACCGCGGGCCCGCCGCCGCGATACGGCACGTGGGTCAGCTGGATGCCGGCCAGGTTGCTGAGCTGGGTCATCGCCAGGTGCGCCAGGCTGCCCTGGCCGATGCTGGCATAGGTCAGGTCGCCCGGCCTGGCGCGGCTGCGTTCCAGCACCTGGCCCCAGGTCGTGACATTGGCGGTGGGGTGCGCGGCCAGCAGCATGGGCGAGGTGCCCAGCAGCATCAGCGGCGCCAGGTCCTTTTCCGTGTCGAACGGCAGGCGGGCGATCAGGCTGGGATTGACGGCGTGGGTGTCGAACACGAACAGCACGGTGCAGCCATCGCCAGGCGCCGCCGCCGCCGCCGCGGTGCCGACCGAGCCTGACGCGCCGGCGCGGTTATCGACGACGATCTGGCGACCGAGCCCTTGGCCGACATGCGGCGCGAACAGCCGCGCCACGGTATCCACGGACCCGCCCGGCGGGAACGGCACGATCAGGCGGATGGTGCGATCGGCGCAGATTTCTTGCGCGCTGGCGGGCAGGACCGCCAGCAGGGCGAGGGCAAGCAGCAGGCGGCGCATGGCGTTTCCCAGACGGTTGATTGCCTGCAGCACGCCACGCAGGCGGGCCCCAGGTCAACCCACGCGATGCCGGCTCAGGCGGCGCGGGCGCGGGCGCTGGCCTCGCGGGCGAAACTGTCGGCGATGTCGCGCGCCAGGGCATCGGCCACCGGCTGGTTGGCGCGCGGCCCCACCGCCAGCGCGATCGCGAAATCGGGCAGCGGCGGCAGGCCCTCGGCCGCGCCCAGCACGCGGATGCCGGGCGGCACCAGCACGTCGCTGCAGACGCTGATGGCGATGCCGGCCTGCACCGCGGCCAGTTGGCCGGTCAGGCTGTCGGCCATGTAGACCACGCGGCTGGCGCGCCCGATGCGCTTCAGCGCGACCTCGCCGGCGGCACGCCAGGCGCAGCCATTGTGCGATACCGCCAGCGGCACCGGCGCGCGCTCGTGCGGACGGCCATCGGCCGGGCCGACCCACACCAGCCGCCCCTGCCACACGACCTGCGACCCCTGCGGTTCCTCGCCCACCGTGCACAGCGCGATGTCGAGCTGCCCTTTTTCCAGCTTGCGATTGAGCGCCGAGGACGGCTCGCACACCACGATGATGTCCACCGCCGGATACGCCGCCGCGAAGCGCGCCAGGATGGGCGGCAGGAAGCGCGGCGCGTAATCGTCCGGCACGCCAAGCCGCACCAGGCCGGCCATGCGCGGCTTGCGGAAGCCGGTGACGATCTCGTCGTTCAGCGACAGCAGTTGGCGCGCGCGGCTGAGCAGATACACGCCGTGATCGGTCAGCGCGATACCGCGGCCTTCCTTGCGGAACAGCTTCTTGCCCAGCGTCTCCTCCAGCTTCGCCATCTGCATCGACACGGCCGACTGGGTGCGGCCCACCACCTCGGCCGAGCGGGTGACGCTGCCGGTATCGGCGATGGCGACGAAGGCGCGCAGCTGGGCGTGATCCAGCGTGGGCAGAAGCGCTTCCATACCCATCAGTATGGCTGAATGGTTCGATCAGATCAATTCGTTTGTCTTATTTCGGCCAAGCCCCAAACTGTGCATCGTCGGGTCGCGCCATCCTGCGTTTCCCGACAGAACAGGAGCCTGCCATGACGACCCGCAGCATCTCGTTTTCGTTCCCCTCCCTGGCCCCGATCGGCGCCTTCGTGCGCGGCTTCGGGCGCCGCGCCGTGGCCGCCGCGCGCATTGTGCAGACCCGCCGCACCCTGCTGGAGATGGATGCCCGCATGCTGAAGGATATCGGCATCACGCACGGCCAGGCGGTTGACGAAGCGCGCCGCGCGCCATGGGACATTTCCGCCCGGTCGCGCCTGCGCTGAAGCCCGCGCGTGGCGACCGTGCATGGCATGGCGGTGTCCGGCAATTGCTGGAAGGCGCGCCAGATCCTTGAACTGACCGGCCAGCATGTTGACTGGATCGAGACCGACGGCAATTCCGGCGCCACGCGGACGCCGGAATTCCTCCGGTTGAACCCGAACGGCAAGGTGCCTGTCGTGGTGCTGGACGAGGGCACCGTGCTGGTCGAGTCGAACGCCATCCTGGCGCATGTCGCGGAAGGCACGGCCTGGATGCCGCCGCCAGGTCTGGCCCGCACCCGCGTGCTGGAATGGCTGTTCTTCGAGCAGTACAGCCACGAACCCTACATCGCGGTGGCGCGCAACATCCGCCGCTACCTGCGCACCGCCGACAGGGAAGCCCCGCGCCTGGCAGCCTGCGACGAGCGCGGCGCCCGCGCGCTCGATGTGATGGAACGGCGGCTTGGGTCGCATGACTGGCTGACGGATGCGGGGCCGACCATCGCGGACCTCGCGCTGTTCGCCTACACGCACGTGGCCGACGAGGGCGGGTTCGATCTCGCGCGCTGGCCAGGCGTGCAGGCCTGGGTCGGGCGCGTCGCGGCGCTGCCGGGAATACGAACGCTGCGCTAGCGAACCCCCGCGTTCAGCCGCTTCTCCACCCGGCTGCCGGCGATGCTCATCACCAGGCAGCAGGCGAAGAACACGATGGCGGCGAACACGTAGCCCTCGGTCGCCAGGCCCAGCCAGTCGCGGTCGCGCAAGGACTGCGTGATCACGCCCATCAGGTCGAACAGGCCCACGATGCTGACCAGCGTGGTGTCCTTGAACAGATCGACCACGATGTTGATCACGCCGCCGATGCAGCGGCGCAGCGCCTGCGGCAGGATCACACCAAGCTTCACTTGGCGGTCGGAGAGGCCGAGGGCCGACGCCGCCTCGGCCTGGCCGCGCGGCACGCCCAGGATGCCGCCCCGCACGACCTCGGCCAGGTACGCGCTGGTGAACAAAGTCAGCACGACCTGGGCGCGGATCAGATTGTCCAGCGTCACGCCGGCGGGCAGGAACAGCGGCAGCATCACCAGGCCCATGAACAGCACCGCCAGCAGCGGCACGCCGCGCCAGAACTCGATGAAGGCGATCGACAGTGCGCGCGTGACGGGGGCGGCGGATTGGCGGCCGAAGGCCAGCGCCACGCCCAGCGGCAAGGCCAGGATCACGGCCAGGAAGCACAGCGTGACATTCAGCAGCAGCCCACCCCAGTCGCCGGTCGGCACTGGCCTGAGGCCCGACACGCCACCGGCCAGCAGCACGCCGGCCACGGGCGGCAGGCCAAGCACCAGCAGCACCAGGAATTTTCCGGCATGGCGCCCGCCGGACAGGGCGCCTGCCGACAGGCCCAGCAGCAGCGCCACGGCCAGCCCCGGGCGCCACACCTGGTCCCACGGGTAGCGGCCCACCAGGAACAGTTTTCCGCGCGCCGCGACGAACGCCCAGCAGGCACCGTCGGCGGCACAGGCGGCGCGGCTGTCGCCCACCCAGGTCGCGGCCAGCACCGCCCAGCGCAGGAAGGGCGGCACGATCCACCAGGCCAGCGCCAGCAGGGCAAGCGTGAGCGCCGCGTTCGCCGGCGTGCCGAACAGCCCCTTCGCCAGCGCACGCGCGCGCTCAGGCATGGCGGCGCGCGTTCCAGGCGTTGAGCGCGAAGCTGACCAGCAGGTTCACCACCAGGAACAGGCCCAGCAGGATGGTCATGACCTCGATCGCGCGCCCCGACTGGTTCAGCACCGTGCGCGCAAAAATCTGCACCACTTCCGGATAGGCGATCGCGGCACCCAGCGAGCTGCTTTTGATGATGTTGAGGTACTGGCTGGTCAGCGGCGGCACGGCGCTGCGCACGGCCTGCGGCAGGACCACCAGGCTCATGGTGCGCCACGGTGACAGGCCGAGCGAAAGGGCTGCCTCGCGCTGGCCGCGATGCACGCCCAGCACGCTTTCGCGCACGATCTCGGCGATGAAGCCGGCGCCATAGACGAACAGGCCAAGCCACAGCGCCAGCAGCTCGGGCGGCACGCGCCAGCCGCCCTGGAAGTTGAAGCCCCGCAGTTCGGGATGCTCGAAGCTGTCGATGCCGAGCCAGGCGGCGGCCAGCAGGCAGATGGCCGGCAGCCAGGCCAGGCCCACCGGCGCGCCGCGCGCGATCAGCCGGTGCCGCAGCGCGGGCACCAGCGCCAGCAGCAGCAGGCCGGCCAGCAGCATCGGCACGGTCCAGGGGCCGGGGTCAGGCGCGGGCAGGAACAGGCCGCGCACGTTCAGGAACCAGCCTTCGGCCGGGCGCAGGCTGTTGCGCGCCTGCGGCAGCGCCTGCAGCACGGCGACATACCAGAACACGATCTGGGTCAGTTGCGGCGTGTTGCGGATCAGCTCCATGACGCCGCGCGAAACCCACCGCGCCAGCGGGTTGCCCGAAAGCCGCATCAGCCCCAGCAGCAGCCCCAGCGCGCTTGCCGCCATGATCGCCAGGGCCGCGATCAGCAGCGTATTGGCGAAGCTGACCACCAGCGCGCGCGCGTAGCTGTCGGTCAGTTGCCAGGGCAGGATGCGGAACGGGATGTCGAAGCCGGCCGGCTGCGCCAGGAAGGCGAAGCTGACGCCCATGTTCCGGCGCGCCAGGTTGTCGGCGACGTTCGCGGCGAACCAGGCCAGCACCAGGCCCACCGCGCCCAGCAGCAGCACCTGGCCCAGCACGGCACGCAGGCGCAGGGGCTGCCGGGGCGGCCCCTGCGAACGGCGTGGCGTCACGCGCTCAGCGGAACGGCAGCGGGTAGTGCAGCCCACCCTTGGTGTACAGGTTGTTCTGGCCGCGCGGCAGGTTCAGCGCGGCGGGGCCGAAGAACTCCTCGTACAGCTCGCCGTAGTTGCCGACCGCGCTGATCGCCTTCGCGGCCCAGTCGTCCGGCACGCCCAGCATGGTGCCGTAATTGCCCTCGACGCCCAGGATGCGGCGGATGAAGGGGTCGTTGGACCCGCGCATCTGCGCCACGTTGGCCTTGGTGATGCCGAACTCCTCGGCCGATTTCAGCGCGGCATCCAGCCAGAACAGCAGCTGCCGCCAGCCCTCGTCGCCGTCGCGCGCATGGATGCCCAGCGGCTCCTTGCTGATCACCTCGGGCAGCACGACCCAGTCGTTCGGGGTCTTCAGCGTCGAACGCATGCCGGCGAGCGAGCCGGTATCGTCGGTGTAGCCGTCGCACCGCCCGGCCTCCATCGCCGCCACCGCCTCGTCCGGCTTGTCGAACAGCAGGCTGGCGATGCGCTTGCCTGTGCTGCGCGCGAAGTCGGCGATGTTCAGTTCCAGCGTGGCGCCGGTGACCATGCACATGGTGGCGCCATCCAGGTCCTGTGCGCGCGCCACGTTCAGCGCGCGGCGCACCAGGAAGCCCTGGCCGGCATAGAAGGTGACCGCGACCTGGGAAAGGCGCAGCTGCACATCGCGGATGAAGGTCAGCGTGCTGTCGCGGATCAGCACGTCGATCTCACCCGATTGCAGCACGGTGAAGCGGGCGGCGGCGGTGGTGGGCACGAAGCGCACCTTTTCCGCATCACCCAGCACGGCCGCGGCGATGGCACGGCAGTAGCTGATGTCGATGCCCAGCCAGCGTCCCTGGTTGTTCTGCGCGGCGAAGCCCGGCACCCCGGTATCCACGCCGCAGACCAGCTGGCCGCGCTGGCGGATGGCGTTCATGGTCGGGCTGGGCGTGGCCGGTCCGGCCTGGGCCAGCGCCTCGCCGACCAGTCCCACGGTCGCGATGGCGCCGAACGTCGCGGCGCAGATGGCGCGACGGAATTCTCGGGTCAACAAATCCGGTCTCCTTGTCTGGTTTTGTCGTTGCGCGTTCCCCGGCCGCGTCGTGAAGGTCTGCCGCCCCATCGACCACGGCAAGTGTTTCAAAGAAGGTGCGCGCCTGCAATGATGCAGTTTCCGTCGCGCCATCAGGAACAAGCCGCCATGCCCGACGACACCGCCGCGAACTACCGCAACGACACGCTGGTGCTGGGCATCAGCGACCTGAAACGCCTGCGCCGCGAACGCCCGCTGGTGCTGGCCAAAGGCAAGGGCGTGTACGTGTTCGACGAGAACGGCCGCGACTACATCGAAGCGGTCAGTTCCTTCTATTGCGTCGGCCTCGGCTACTCCGACCCCGAGCTGGTCGAGGCCGCGATCGAGCAGCTGCGCGCCCTGCCGATGTATCCTTCGGGCGCGCATAGAACCGTGCCGGTGGTGATGCAGCTTGCGGAAAAGCTCTCGGCGCTGGCGCCCTTCCCCAGGGCGCGCGTGACCTTCGCCACCACCGGGTCGGAGGCGAACGACCACGTGCTGAAGTTCCTGTGGTTCGCCAACGCCGCCGCCGGCCAGCCGCAGCGGCGGAAGATCGTGACCCGCAAGGGCAGCTATCACGGCAGCACGGTCGCCACCACGGCGATGGGCGGCGGTGCACGCCTGCACGCGCTGTTCGGCATTCCCACGGGCGACATGCTGCACGTCAGCCAGACCGTGCCGCTGCCTGGCGAGACCGATGCCCAGGCCTGCGATCGGCTGGTCGAGGAATTTTCCGCCTGCATCCAGCAGGCGGGGCCCGACACCATCGCCGCCTTCTACGCCGAGCCGCTTTCGGTATCCGCCGGCATGCGCCCGCCGCCCACGGATTATTTCGCGCGCATCGGCGCGATCTGCGACCTGCACGGCATTCGCCTGATCGCCGACGAGGTGGTGACCGGCTTCGGCCGGCTTGGCACCTTCTGGGGCAGCGAGTTCGTGGGTGCGAAACCCGCCCTGATGACGGCGGCCAAGAACCTCAGCTCCGCCTACCAGCCGATCAGCGCCATCATCATGGGCGAGGAATTCGCCGATGCGCTGGAGATGGCCAGCGACACGGAAGGCTGGCTGCCGCACAACGGCACCTACCACGCGCATCCCGTGGCCGCCGCGGTGGCGCTGAAAACGCTCGAGATCATCGAACGGCGCGACCTGGTCGGCGATGTGCGACGCCTGCTGCCGCACTGGAACGCCGCCATCGCCCGGCTGCGGGCGCATCCGCTGGTGCGCGGCACCCGCACCTGCGGCCTGCTGGCCGGCATCGACCTGAACGACCCCGCCGCGACCGGCCCCGCGACATCGCTGAAGGTCGAGGGCGTGGCGCAGCACGTGTACGACGCGGCACTGGATTGCGGCCTGGTGGTGCGCCCGCTGGTGGGCAGCCTGGTGCTGTCGCCGCCGCTGGTGATCACCGAGGCCGAGATCGACGAGCTGGTGGTGCGGCTTGCGCGCGCGCTGGACATGGTGGAGCAGGCGCGCGCGTAGGGCGTTATCCCGGCAGCGCGGCACCCCGCCACAGCGTATCCAGCAACCCCGCCTGCCCCGCGCCCGCCAGCTCGATGAACTTCGCCGAAAGCTCGGCATCGGAAAGCGGCGCATCCGGGTCGCCCTTGCGCGTCGGCTGGAATTTCTCAAGCACGCGGCCGTCATCCAGCGTGATGCGCACACGGGCGCTGCGCTGGCCGGGGAAGGCAGCCTCGCAGGCGGGGTCGATCGCCACCGTCACGCGCGGCATGACCGCGCGGATGCCCGCATGGGCCAAGTTCGCGGGCGCGAAGGCGGCCAGGCGCACGCCCCCCAGGTGCAGCAGCGCGCCCACGGTGAACTGGGCCGAGAAGCGGGCTTCCTGCTCGGTGCGGGCATCGGGCCGGTCACACAAATTCTTGGTCGCGGCGTAGCCCGCGATCTCGATCCGCGCCACGTCGTCGGGGCCAAAGCCGTGCGCCGCGCGCAGGTCGCTGACCGCATCGAGTGCCGCGAACAGGTGGCCGCAGCAGCCATGGTTCTTGAAGGTCATGGCGGCGATGGCAAAGCGCTGGTTCAGCCCATCCAGCGCGCGATCCCACTTGCCGCGATCCTCGCTGGTGGCGGCGGCGAAGCCCGCCTCGCCGTGCAGCACGTCATCAGGCGCGGTCACGCCGGCCGAGGCGGCATAGGCGGCCAGCAACCCCGCCTCGGCGGCGTGGCCGGGATGCATGGGCTTGGCCATGCCGTCGCCGCGGAACGCCGCCTGCAGCCCGCCCGCCATGGTCGCGGCCAGCGCGATGGCGTGGCCGATGCGCCCGGCGTCGCCGCCCAGCAGCACCGCCCCGGCCACGGCAGCACCGAAGGTACCGAGCGTGCCGGTGCTGTGAAAATTGCGGTAATGGCTGGGCTGCACCGCAAGCCCGATGCGGCACGACACTTCGTAGCCCGCCGCGATGGCGCGCAGCAGTGCATCCATCGTCGCGCCGCGATCCTGCGCCACCGCCAGCGCGGCGCCGATCGTCGGGCAGCCGGGGTGGTAGGCGGCGTCGCGAAAGATGTCGTCGAACTCCACGATGTGGCTGGCGGTGGCATTCAGCAGCGCCGCGTGGCGCGGCGCTGAGCGCGCCCCTTCCACGTAGCTGACTGCATTGCCCGGGCCGCGCTGCGCCGCCAGCGCGCCTGCCAGCAGCGTGGCCGGCGGCAGCGCGCGCCCGGCCAGCAGGGCCGCGAAGAAATCCACCAGCGCGCGCCGCGCGTGGTGTTCCACGCCTTCGGGCCAGGCGCGGTCGCGCCACGCAGCGCCGTGCGCGGCCAGCAGCGGCAGCGGATTCATTCGACGCGAATCTGCGCCGCGCGCGCCACCCGGCCCCATTTCGTCGTTTCCGCCTGGAGATATGCCGCAAGCTCAGCGGCATTCATCGGCAACGGATCGAGGCCCGAGGCCACCAGGCGCTGCGCGGTGGGCGGGTGCGTGACCGCCTCGATCGCGGCGGCGCCAAGGCGGGCGATGGCGGCAGGCGGCGTGGCGGCGGGCGCCATGATGCAGCCCCAGCTGGTGGCCTGCGCCTGGGGGAATCCCAGCTCGCCGATGGATGGCACGTCCGGGATCAGGTGGTGGCGCGTGGCCCCGGTGGCGGCGAGTGCCCGGATGCGGCCTTCGCGGATCGGGCCGGTGCTGGTGGCGATCTGCACCATCATGCATTGCAGCCGCCCGCCCAGCAGGTCGTTCATCGCCGCCGCGCTGCCGCGATACGGAATGTGCTGCGCCTCGATCCCCGCGCTCAGCAGGAACAGCGCCATCGCCGTGTGCGTGCTGGCGCCGTGGCCGGACGAGCCGTAGCTGAGTTCGCCCGGCCGCGCCTTCACGTAGTCGATGAACTCCGCCAGCGTGCGCGGCGGCAGCGCGGCCGCCACCACCAGGCTGAGGTCGCTGGCGTAGCACATGGCCACGGGCGCCAGGTCGCGCAGCGGATCGAAGGTCATGTGCGGATAGATGTGCTGGTTGGTGGTCAGCACGCCGGTGGCGCCCATCAGCAGCGTGTGGCCATCAGGCGGCGCGCGCACCACCGCCTCGGCGCCGATATTGCCGCCCGAGCCGCCGCGGTTTTCCACCGCCACGGCATGGCCCAGCGTGGCGCCCATGCGCTCGGCGATGATGCGGGCACCGATATCCACCGAGCCGCCGGCGACATAGGGCACGATCAGGCGCAGCGGCCGGTTCGGCGCCCAGTCCTGCGCCCGCGCCGCGCCCGCAAGCAACGGCAGCGCGAGCGCCGCGCGGCGCCCAAGCGTCATTGCAGTGCCCTCACTGGTCGTAGCCCGGGCTGTCGCGATCGAGCTTCCTGAGCAGCGCCGGCCATTCCAGCATGCCGAAGGGGCGTCGCGTGCCGGGCAAATACTGGTGGTTGGTTTTCGCGATCACCGCCGCGTTGGGCAGGATGATCCCGGTGTTCGCGGCCATCGCCATGACCTGCGCCTTGCACGCCAGTTCGGCGCGATAGATGTTGCTGAAGGCCTGCTGGATCGTCGGCCCCACCACCAGCAGCCCGTGGTTGCGCAGCACCAGCAGGTCGGCGTTGCCCAGGGCCGCGACGATGCGCGCCTGCTCGTCGAGATCGACCGCGACACCTTCGTAGTCGTGGTAGCCCACGCTTCCGAAGCGCATGGCGGTCTGCGTCATCGGCAGGAAGCCGCATTTCATCGCGCTCACCGCCATGCCGGCGGGCGTGTGGGTGTGGATCACGCAGCGCGCATCGGCGCGGGCGCGATGGATGGCGCTGTGGATCACGAAGCCCGCCTGGTTCACGCCGTAGTCGAAGGGCGGCTTCGCGATCACCGTGCCATCCAGGTCGAGCTTCACCATCGAGCTTGCGGTCATTTCCTCGTACATCAGGCCGTACGAGTTGATCAGGAATTTGCCGGGCTCGCCCGGCACCTCGACCGAGATGTGGTTGGCGATCATCTCGTCCATGCCCCATAGCGCGACCAGGCGATAGGCCGCGGCAAGGTCAACGCGGGCCTGCCACTCGGCGTCGCTGACCTGCCCCTTTAACGAGGGAATGGCGGTGGAGTAGTTTTTCGGCGGCGGTGGCGTTGCGTCGTTCATGGCGGCGTTTCCCGAAACGGTTGGTGCCAGCGCAGCACCACGCCCCGCAGCGTGCAAGCCCCGCGCGGCCGGTGCATGATGCGTGCGTGAGTCGCGCGCGGGTGGTGATTGCGCTGGGCACCGCCCAGACGCTGGCCTGGGGGTCGAGCTACTACCTGCCCGCCATCCTGGCCGACCCGATGGCGCAGGCCATGGCCCTGCCCCGCACCGCAATCTTCGCCATGTTCACCGCCGCGCTGGTCCTGACCGCGGCGCTCGGCCCGATGGCCGGCCGCGCGATCGACCGCCAGGGCGGGCGCACCGTGCTGACCTGGTCCAGCTTCGCCTTCGCGCTGGGCCTTTTGGTGCTGGGCCTGGCGCCAGGGCCGATCGTGCTGGCGCTGGGCTGGCTGCTGTTGGGCGTGGGCATGGGCTTCGGGCTGTATGACGCCGCCTTCGCCACGCTGGCCGGGCTGTACGGCCGCGACGCACGCGGCAGCATCACCGGCGTGACCCTGATCGCCGGTTTCGCCAGCACGGTCGGCTGGCCGCTGTCGGCGCTGTTCCTGGAGCGCTTCGGCTGGCGCGGCGCCTGCCTGGTGTGGGCCGGGCTGCATGTGGTGCTGGGGCTGCCGCTGCACCGGCTGCTGATTCCGCCCGTGCCCCCGCCCGCACCCACGGCCACGCCCGAGGCCGGCGGGCCGCCGCCGCCGCGCCACGCCATGCCGCTGCTGGCCTTCGTGTTCGCGACCAGCGCGTTCCTGGCGGGCGCCATGGGGGCACATCTGCCCGGCCTGCTGCTGGGCGCCGGGGCCACGCCGGCGGGCGCGGTGCTGGCGGCATCGCTGCTGGGGCCGGCGCAGGTGGGCGCGCGCATCCTGGAATTCGGCCTGCTGCGGCGGGCGCATCCGCTGGTCTCCGGCCGCCTGGCCGCGGCGGCGCATCCGATCGCGGCGGGCCTGTTGCTGTGGTTCGGCGCGGCGGCTGCCCCCGCCTTCGCGCTGGTGCATGGCGCCGGCAATGGCGTGCTGACGATCGTGCGCGGCACGCTGCCCTTGGCCCTGTTCGGCGCCGCCGGCTACGGCCTGCGCACCGGCCTGCTGGCCGCGCCCGCGCGCCTGCTGCAGGCCGCATCGCCGCTGCTGTTCGGCCTGGCGCTGGACGCGTTCGGCCAGCAGGCACTGCTGATCACCGCCGCGATGGGGGCGCTTTCGGTGGTGGCGCTTTTCCTGCTGCGGGTTCCGACCCGTCCGGCGCCGGCCTGACGCGACGCTTCTGCTTCGCGGGCAGGCCCTTCTCCAGCACCTCCTGGGTGCGCGCGCGGTCGCTGGTGGGGCGACCCATGGGTCCCGGCTTGCCGGCAGGATCGGCGGGGTGCTGCGTGTCCATGCCCCGGCAACGTGCGCCGCAGTCATGAGTTGCGATGGTAGCGGCGGGCGGACTTGAACCGCCGACCCCGGCATTATGAGTGCCGTGCTCTAACCAGCTGAGCTACGCCGCCACGCCTGCCCGAAGGCGCGCGGGCAATAGCGCCGCCCGCAAGCCCGTGTCAAACCAATGCCACAACCAATCGGGGGACCCGCATGCCTGAGCTCACACTGGCCGACGCCAACCGCCTGATCGAGGCTGCTTTCGCCAAGGGGGCGGAGCTCAACTGCAAGCCGCTGACCGTGGCCGTGCTGGACCAGGCCGGCACGCTGCTGGCGTTCCAGCGGCAAGGTGCCTCGGGCCTGGCGCGGGCCGACATCGCCATGGGCAAGGCGCGCGCGGCGATGGGCCTGGGCGTGAATTCGCGCAGGATCGGCGACATGGCCGCCCAGCGCCCGCATTTCATCGCGGGCGTCATGAGCGCCAGCACCGGTGGCCCGTTCATTCCGGTCGCCGGCGGCGTGCTGATCGCGGACGGCTCGGGCGCGGTCGGCATTTCCGGCGATACCTCGGACAACGACGAGGCCTGCGCCGTGGCCGGCATTATCGCCATCGGGCGCAAGCCGCTGGAATAGGCGGCGGGCGCACGCGGCGCCGGCAGCGCGCTACGCCGCGCGCCCGATCACGCCGCCGCCCAGCACGCGCGTGCCATCGTACAGCACCGCCGCCTGACCGGGCGCCGCGGTGGCCGGTTCGTCCAGCACCAGCGCATCGGCGGTCGCCAGCGCCGCGCGCGGCGCCTCGCGCCCGCGCAGCTTGGCGCTCACGCGGATTGGCGCGGCTGGCACGTCGGCAAGCCAATTCATCGCGGCAAGCCGCACGTCGATCGTGCCCAGCGCAGCCAGCGGACCCACCACCACGGCGTTCTGCGCCGCGTCCAGCCGCAGCACGTACAGTTTCGACCCGTCGCGCGGATCCTGCCCCAGCCCCTTCGCCTGCCCGACCGTGTAGTGCGCCAGCCCGCGATGCGTGCCCAGCCTGCGGCCATCGCGGTGCATGATCGCGCCCGCGACCGAGGCCTCGGGCCGCAGCCGCGCCACCACGGCGGCGTGGCTGCCGCCGGGCGCGAAGCAGATGTCCTGGCTGTCGGGCTTCTCGGCGACCGAAAGCCCCAGCCGTGCGGCGTGGGCGCGCACCTCGGGCTTGGTCATGCCGCCCAGCGGGAAGCGCAGATAGGCCAGCTGGTCGCGCGTGGTCATCGCCAGGAAGTAGCTCTGGTCGCGGGCTGCGTCGGCGGCGCGGTGCAGTTGCGGCCCGTCCGGCCCGTCGATGCGCTGCGCATAATGGCCGGTGGCCAGCGCCTCGGCGCCCAGGTCGCGGGCGAACCGCACCAGGTGGGTGAATTTCGGGCCGCGGTTGCAGGCGATGCAGGGAATGGGGGTTTCGCCCGCGGCATAGGCGGCGGCGAAGGGCGCGATCACCTCGTTCCTGAACGTCTGCTCGTAGTCCAGCACGTAGTGCGGAATGCCCAGCCGATCGGCCACGCGCCGCGCGTCAAGAATGTCCTGGCCGGCGCAGCAGCTGCCCGGCCGGCCGCGCGCGGCGCCGGAGTCGTAAAGCTGCATCGTGGCGCCGATCACCGCGTGGCCCTGCGCGTGCAGCAGCGCGGCGACGGTGGCGGAGTCCACGCCGCCCGACATGGCGACCACGATGCGCATCAGGTGGCGTCCAGGCCCATCTGCCAGAACGCCGCTTCCAGCCGCGATGCCTCGGCGAAGGTCCTGGCCAGCACCGGGAAGCGCGCGTCGGCACCGCGGGCCGCGCCGATGCGATCGAGCCGCGCCACGGCGGACGCGGCCACCGCCTGGTATTCGGCGCCGGCATACATGTCGATCCAGGGCTGGTACGGATTGCCCGCGGTCATGCGCGCGGGGTCGGCCAGGATGGCATTGGCGATCTCGGCATAGCCCACGGTGCAGGGTGCCAGCGCCACTTCAAGATCGAGCACGTCGCCGGCCAGGCCCCGCTCCAGCACGTAGCGCGTATAGGCCATGGTCTGCGGCGCCTCGGGGGCGGCTTCCATGTCGGACTCCGTCAGGCCCCAGTCCCGGCAGAAGCCGACATGCAGGTGCATCTCGGTATGCAGCAGAGCGTGCAGCGTGGCAGAACGATCGCGCATATCCTCCAGCGTGTCGGACTTGAACACGGCGAGCGCGAAGGCGCGCGCGAAGTGGATCAGGAATTTCCAGTCCTGGACCAGGTAGTGTTTGAAGGCGCGTTCGGGCAGGGTGCCGGCGGCAAGCCGGCGCACGAAAGGGTGCGCGACATAGGCCTGCCAGTCCGCCCCGGCCGCATCGCGCAGGCGAGAATACAGCATCACTTCTGCATGTTCCGCGTCGCCTGCGGCAGGGTCACCGTGAGGCCATCCAGCGCGTCGGTGATGATGATCTGGCAGCCCAGGCGGCTGGTGTCGGTCAGGCCGAAGGCAAGGTCCAGCATGTCCTCCTCGTCCTCGGTTGCGGTGGCAAGCTTGCCGTACCACGCCTTGTCCACGATCACATGGCAGGTGCTGCACGCGAGCGAACCCTCGCAGGCGCCCTCGATGTCGATGTTGTGGCGATGCGCGATCTCCAGCACCGACAGGCCCAGCGGCGCGTCAACCTCGCGCCGCGTGCCGTCGCGCTCGATGAAGGTGATCTTGGGCATAAGCAGACAAATCCTCTCAGGCGGCCAGGCGCCTCCAGGCACCGGCCAGCGCCTCGGCGGCGAAATCGACGTCGGCGCGCGAGGTAAAGCGTCCCAGCCCCAGGCGCAAGGTGCCGGCGGCCTGGGTTTCGTCCAGGCCCAGCGCGCGCAGCACATAGCTGGGTTCCACCTGGGCGGAGCTGCACGCGCTGCCGGTGGACACACACAGATCCGGTGCCGCGTCCATCAGCGCCTGGGCAGAGACGCCGGGGAATGTGAGGTTGAGGTTGCCCGGGATGCGCGCGGCGTGGCTGCCGTTCAGCGTGAGGCCCGGCACGCGCGCGGCGACGGTTTCGTGCAGCCGTGTGCGCAGCTCGAGCAGACGCGCGGCTTCCTGGTTCATCTCGGCCGCGGCGATGGCGCAGGCCTCGCCGAAGCCGACGACCAGCGGCGTCGCCAGCGTGCCGCTGCGATAGCCGCGCTCCTGTCCGCCGCCGGAGAACAAGGCGGCCACGCGCGCACGGGGGCGGCGGCGCACATACAGCGCCCCGATACCCTTCGGCCCGTAGAACTTGTGCGCGCTGATGCTGAGCAGGTCGATGCGGGCCGCGTTCACATCCAGCGCGACCTTGCCCACGGCCTGCGCGGCATCGGTGTGGAACAGCGCGCCCGCCTGCTTCGCGATCGCACCGATCGCGGCCAGGTCGTTGACCACGCCGATCTCGTTGTTCACCGCCATGGCGCTGACCAGCAGCGTCGTGTCGTTCACCGCCGCCGCCAGCGCGTCGAGGTCGGCCAGGCCATCGGCGCGCACCGGCAGCACGATCGGCTCGAACCCCTCGGCGTCCAGGTCGCGGAAACTTTCCAGGACGCATTTGTGTTCGGTGGCGAAGGTGATGACGCGGCGGCGCGCATCGCCATGCGCCGCGGCGAACCGCGCGGCCCCCTTGATGGCCAGGTTGTTCGCTTCCGTGGCGCCGGAGGTCAGCACGATCTCGCGCGCGTCCGCCCCGATCAGCGCCGCGATTTTTTCGCGCGCGTCCTCGACTGCCCGCTCGGCCTCACGGCCCAGCGCGTGCTCAGCGCTGTGCGGGTTGCCGAATTTTTCGGTGAACCAGGGCAGCATGGCGGCCACCACGCGCGGGTCGCAGGGCGTGGTCGCCTGGTTGTCGAGATACACGGGCCGATTGGGCGGGGCGGGGCCGTCCGTCATGCGGCGACAGATAGGCGCTCAGGCGGCGCGGCGCAGCAGGCGATCCGCCATGGCCTGCCATGCGACGAGGAATTTCCCGGCAGCATCCGCGGGCGTGTTCCAGGCGACGCTGATACGGATGGCCTGCGCGGCAAGCGGCCCCAGCCCCATGGCGGCCAGTGCGCGCGACGCGCTGGCCTTGCCGGAGCTGCAGGCACTGCCGGCCGACACCGCAATGCCGGCCAGGTCAAGCGCCGCCACCTGGGTTTCCGCGGCAGCACCCGGCAGCGCGAGGCACAGCGTGTTGGGCAGACGCGACGCCGCTGCCGCGACAACCACGCCGCCATGTGCGCCGCCGGCGATCGCATCGCGGATTTTCTCGCGCGCCCCATCGATCGAACAGGCCGCCAGTGCTGCGGCAAAACCCGCGATCGCCGGCAGCGCCTCGGTGCCCGGGCGGCGGCGGCGTTCCTGCCCGCCGCCATGCGCGGCAGGCGGCAGGTCGATGCCAGGCGCCAGCACCAGCGCGCCGGCACCTTTCGGCCCGCCCGCCTTGTGCGCCGAGAGCGTGAGGCTGTGCGCGCCAAGGGCTGCCAGGTCGCAGGCGATGCGGCCGGGCGCCTGGGCCGCATCCACGTGCAGCAGCGCGCCGTGCCGCCGCGCCACCGCGGCGATCGCGGCGATCGGCTGGATCACGCCGGTTTCGTTCTGCGCCAGGTGCGTCGCCACCAGCGCCGGGCCATCGGCCAGCGCGCGCGCCAGCGCATCGAGGTCGAGCAGCCCATCGCGCGACACCGGCAGGCGCTGCGCATCGGGCGCGTCCAGGCTGTCATGCTCGGCGGCACTGATGACCAAGCGGCGCCCGGCGGCGCGGCCCAGCCCGGCCAGCGCCAGCGCGTTCGCCTCGGTGGCACCCGAGGTGAACACCACGCCATCCGCAGCGGCGCCGGCGAAGGCCGCCACCCTGTCGCGCGCATCCTCCAGCACGCGGCGCGCGGCGCGGCCTTCAGCATGCACGCTGGCGGGATTGCCCGGCAGCCCGAGTGTCGCGAGCACCGCGTCGCGCGCCTGGGGACGCAGCGGCTCGCCGGCATTGGCATCCAGGAACAGCCGCGGCGATGTCACGCCCGTTCCTTGCGCACCGCATCGAGCCTTGCTTCGACCTCGGCCAGTTCGGCGCGCAGCGCTTCCAGCGAGCGCACCACGGGATCGAGCTGTTCGTCGCAGGGCGTGCCGTAGGGTTCGAAGGCCGGCGCCTCGGTGCCGGGGCGCGGGCGCTTGCGTTCCACCGCGCGGGCCGGAATGCCGACCACCGTGGCGCCCGCCGGCACGTCGGACAGCACCACCGCATTGGCGCCGACGCGCGCATTCTCGCCGACCAGGATCGGGCCAAGAATCTTGGCCCCCGCCCCCAGGATGGCACCGCTGCCGATCGTGGGGTGGCGCTTGCCGTGGCTCATGCTGGTGCCGCCCAGCGTGACCTGATGGTACATGTACACGTCATCGCCGATCTCGGCGGTTTCGCCGATCACCACGCCCATGCCGTGGTCGATCACCAGGCGGCGGCCGATCGTGGCGGCGGGGTGGATTTCGATACCCGTCAGCCATCGCCCAATATGCGACGAGAAGCGCGCAGCCAAGTAGAGGTTTGACCGCCACAGGCGATTCGCAAGCCTGTGCCAAACCACTGCGTGAAAACCCGGATAGCAAAGCACAACCGCAAGACGTGATCGCGCGGCTGGATCGTTGCGTCGGATCGCAGTGATGGTTTCAGACCAGTCACGCAGCACGCGCACGGCGATTTCCGTATGAATCGGTGATGACACTGCCTATATTCCGGCCGTCCTGAGGGCCTTGAGCCATCCTTCAGGGCGCTGCCGGGTCTTCTCAAGCCGCCACCTTTATTGGCGTGTATGCCAGGCCAGCGGGAACGCTTGCCAAGGTATGGATACTTGACCACGGCAGTCAAGATTGGCGTCCGCGTAGCGGTTCGCCGTGGGGGGCTCGCGAGCGTCCGCTGCCGTCAAAAGGCGCGGCCGCGTGGGACAGGAAAGAGACCGAGGCTCATGCCCGAGGTGATGTTCAACGGCCCGGACGGCCGGCTGGAAGCGCGCTACCACCATGCCAAGGTGCGCGGTGCCCCGATCGCGCTGATCCTGCATCCGCACCCGCTGCATGGCGGCACCATGAACAACCGCATCAGCTACACGCTGTATGAGGCGTTCCGCGGCCTTGGCTTCAGCACGCTGCGCTTCAACTTCCGCGGCGTCGGCAAAAGCCAGGGCAAGTACGATGGCGGCGCGGGCGAGTTGAACGATGCCTGCGGCGCGCTGGACTTCATCCAGTCGATCAACCCGGAACCCAATTCGCTGTGGGTCGCCGGTTATTCGTTCGGCGCCTGGATCGGCATGCAGCTGCTGATGCGCCGGCCGGAAGTGGGCGGCTTCATCAGCATCGCGCCGCCGGCCAACGTGTTCGATTTCGGCTTCCTGGCGCCCTGCCCCGCGAACGGGCTGATGATCGCGGGCGGCGCCGACACGCTGGTGCCGGAACCCAGCGTGGCCAAGCTGGTGGCCAAGCTGAACCTGCAGAAGGGCGTGGCGATCGACTACCGCGTGTTCGAGGAGGCGGACCACTTCTTCACCGACCAGTGCGAGAAGATTTCCGCCGCCACCATCCAGCACGTGCGCCATGCGCTGGGCATGGACCGCAAGGTGGCGATGGCCGCCGACTGAGTTTTTCGCAAAGTTGCGTTTGCGAAAGGGCCGGGAGCGATCCCGGCCCTTCTTCATATGCGCGCCATTGCAGGATATGCGCGCCATTGCTGGGCGGATCCGTCAGGCACAGCCTGCCTGCAGCCCCACCCCCCGAAGCGGACATGCTGTACGCGACCGCCGCGCCACATGGTGGGGAAGCGAGGAGTTCGACAATGCACGACATGACGACGGCGATCGGTCGGATCGACCACTTTTCGCAGCTTGATCCAGCGGCACTGAAGCGATTGCTGGACGGGTCGCGGATCACAACCTATCCGCAGGGTGCCACCATCCTCGATCCCGGGCATTCGGGCGGCTTCTACAGCTTCCTGATCGAAGGTCGCTGGTGGATGTCGCGCCTTGTCGTCGGCGTGGCCACGCCCCGCGAATGGGTCGATGACCGGCCGGGCAACTGGCATGGTGGGATCACGCTGATTGACCGGGTGGCGCCACCCACCGTGCGCGCCGAAACCGACTGCGTTGTGCTGCACGTGCCGCGCGACCTGCTGGACGACCTGGCGGCCGGCAACGCGCATCTGGCGCACGCCATGCTGCGCGGCCTGCGCGGCGGCGCCACCATGCTGCACCGGCATGCGACAGGCGAAGCGTAGCTGCCGGCGCAAGCGGGCACCGCTGCTAGGGATCGACCACCCTGCCCCCCGGCATCGCCTGGGACACCCCCGTGGTGGTCGGCAAGCTCAGCGGCAACCCGCGCTGCACCCGCGCGGCCAGGTAGCCGAAGGCCTGCGCCTCGATCGCGTCGCCATCCCAGCCGACGGCCTCCACCGGATCGACCGGCGTGCCCAGCGCGGTGCGCAACCCTGCCATGATCGCCCCGTTGTGCCGCCCGCCGCCGGTCACCAGCCAACGCCAGGGCCGCGCCGGCAGATGCGCCAGCGCGGCCGCCACGCTGTGCGCCGTGAAGCCCACCAGCGTGGCCGCGCCATCGGCGTCGGACAAAGCGGCCAGGCCGCTCGCGGCCAGGGCCTTCGCGAAATCGAGCCGATCGAGCGATTTCGGCGGGCGGGCGGCGAAGAACGACCCCGCCATCAGCCGCCCCAGCACCGCGGCGTCGACCTGGCCGGACGCGGCCAGCGCGCCATCGCGATCGAACGCGGCGCCGGTGCGGCCGGCGACGAAGTCATCCAGCAGCCCGTTGCCGGGGCCGGTGTCGAACGCAATCACCTCGCCGGCGGCACCCAGGAAGGTCAGGTTGCCCACGCCGCCCAGGTTCAGCACGCACAGCGGCTTCGGCAGATCGGCCGCGAGTGCCTGGTGGAACAGCGGCGCCAGTGGCGCCCCCTGCCCGCCCGCGGCCACGTCAGCCAGGCGGAAGTCGCACGCGACCGGAACACCAATGGCGCGCGCCAGCCGCGCCGCGTCGCCGATCTGCCAGGTCCGCCGCCGATCGGGCTGGTGCAGGATCGTCTGGCCGTGGAAACCCACCAGGCCAGCAGTGCCGCCATCCAGCACGGCGCGCACCGCCTTCGCATGCAGGTCGGTCAGCCGGGCCTCGGCGTTGCGCAGCGCGGGGTCGTCCGGCCGCAGGGTGGGCGCGCGCTCCAGCAGGGCGCGCAGGTCACGGCGCAGCGCGTCGTCATACGGGAGCGTCAGCGCCCGGCCGCGCGCGCCGAGACGCTCGCCATCGGTCTCGATCACGGCGGCATCCACCCCGTCCAGCGAGGTGCCGCTCATCAGCCCCACGACTTTCAACATGCGACTTTCAACATGCGCCCCGGACCGTGCTATGCCGCGCGCCGCATGACAACGGACCAACGCCGATGACCAGCGACTTCCTGCGCCAGGCTTCCGCACGCGGCTTCATTCACCAGTGCACCGACCTGGAGAGCCTGGATGCCGCGCTCAGCGCCGGCCCCGTCTCGGCCTATGTCGGCTACGACGCCACCGCGGACAGCCTGCATGTCGGCCACCTGGTCTCCATCATGCTGCTGCGGCTGTGGCAGCGCACCGGCAACCGCCCCGTGGCGCTGATGGGCGGCGGCACCACCAAGATCGGCGACCCGAGCTTCCGCAACGATGCGCGCCCGCTGCTGTCGGCCGCTGCCATCAACGCCAACATCGCGTCCATCCGGGGTGTGTTCGAACGGCTGCTGGACTTCGATGGTCCGAACGCCGCGATCATGGCCGACAACGCCGACTGGCTGGACGAGCTGAAATACATCCCGCTGCTGCGCGACGTGGGCGTGCATTTCAGCGTGAAGCGCATGCTGACCATGGACAGCGTGCGGACAAGGCTGGAGGACCCGGACAGCACGTTCAGCTTCCTGGAATTCAACTACATGATCCTGCAGTCGTACGACTTCCGCGAGTTGCTGCTGCGCCACGGCGTGTCGGTGCAGATGGGCGGCAGCGACCAGTGGGGCAACATCGTGATGGGAGCCGACCTGATCCGGCGCCTGGAAGGCAAGCCCGCCTGGGGGCTCACCGTGCCGCTGCTGACCACCGCGTCGGGCGCGAAGATGGGCAAGACGGCAGCGGGTGCCGTTTGGCTGAACGCGGATCGGCTCTCGCCCTTCGACTACTTCCAATATTGGCGCAATGCCGAGGACGCCGATGTCGGAAAATTCCTGCGGCTGTTCACCGAGTTGCCGGAGGCCGAGATCGCCCGACTGGAAGCGCTCGGCGGCGCCGAGATCAACGCGGCGAAGATCGTGCTGGCGACCGAGGCGACCGCCCTGCTGCATGGCCGCGACGCTGCCGATGCGGCGGCGCGCGCCGCTTCCGGCGACGCACCCCAGGGCCTGCCGACACTCACACTGTCGGCCGCCGAACTGGCCGCCGGCGTGCCGGCCTTCGCGCTGGTTGCGCGCGCCTTCGGCCTGGCCAGCAATGCCGAGGCCCGCCGCCAGATCCGGGGCGGCGGCGTCAGGCTCAACGACACCGCCGTGACCGACGAGGGCCAGCTGATCACGGCGGCCGACCTGTCGGCCGAAGGGGCGCGCCTGGCGCTGGGCCGCAAGCGGCAGGTGCTTGTCCAGCCAGCGTAGCGCGTCGCCTGATCGCACCAGCCCGCGGACGGCGTCCCGGCTGCACAAGGATTGTGGCAGCCCCACCACGGCGCATGAGGTGCGCAGACGTGGGCAGCGCGAGAGACCGGCCGCAATTGTAACCAGGGCGTAAACAAGCCATGGGATACGGCCTGCAACGGGGCCACCACCCGTGGTAGGCTGAGAAATCATAGGTTATTTTGCCTGTGATCCCGCCTTATCCACAGGGGGTTTCTCGCCGATCGCATGGCATACGTGTGAAGGACGCATAACGGGATTGTCGCAACCCCCCTGCCCCTGTAGGCGCTGTAACAGACTGAAACATGGCGCGATGGGAGCGTGGGGATGCAGCAAACGACGGGACGGCTTCTGGCTCGTGGCGCCATCATGGTTGCCATGCTGTGTGCCACCAGCCTGCCCATGTCGTTGCCCAGTCCGGCCGAAGCCGCGCCCACGCGCGCCGATCTGCGCAAGCCCGTCGCGAAGGGCGTGGGCCTTGCCCGCCCGGCGGTGCGCCGTGGGCCGGTGCTGCAATGCGTCGCCTTCGCGCGCGATGCTTCGGGCATTCACCTGTCGGGCAATGCCCATACCTGGTGGCACAACGCCGCCGGCCAGTTCCTGCGCGGCCAGCAGCCGGAACGTGGCGCGGTGCTGAACTTCCGCGCCTCGGGCGGCATGCGCATGGGTCACGTGTCGGTGGTCAGCCGCGTGCTGTCTGACCGCGAAATCCTGATCGACGACGCGAACTGGGCGGCGCCCGGCCAGCGCAAGGGCATGGTGCGCCGCGGCGCCAGCGTGATCGACGTGTCGCCGAACAACGACTGGACCGAGGTGCGCGTGGCCAACGGCATCGGCAGTTGGGGCCGGGTGTATCCGACCTATGGCTTCATCTATCCGCGCGCTGACCGCGACGCCGAACGGATCGAGATCGCCGCGGCCCGCGACGCGCAGCCTTCGTACCAGCGCACCGCACCGCCGGCCGCGCCCCGCACCACGCTGGTCGGCGTGCTGGCACCAAGCAGCCCCGAGGGGTTCGGCGGCACCGTGGCGCTGCCGACCGCGCAGGGCTGGACCTGGGCCAGGCCGCCGGCGGCACCGGCCAGCAGCCAGGCGGCACCGGCCGGCTGGGTGTGGACCAACGGCCAGGCGATGCCGCGCTGAGCTGACTGGGGCGGCTTCCTGCCCAGCCGCTCGATCTGTGCCCCGCTGCCTCAGTGCAGCCGGTTGCGAGGCTGCGGCGCCTGGTCGGCGGCCGGCCCCTCGGCCGCGGGGCCGGCTTGGTGGTGCACCATGCGCCACACCCCCTCCTCCAGCCGGAACAGGTTGCTGGCGGCCAGCACGGCACCGCCCAGCCGTTCGAAGCACAGCACCAGGGCCACATCGCCCCACAGCATCGCCTCGGGCTGGTCGCAGGCAATCTCGGGTGTGTTCGGATTGCCCAGGATCGCACGCCAGGCTTCGAGCACGGCGTCCCGCCCGGCCAGCGGTGCCCAGCCGGGATGCACGCAGGCAACGTCGCGCTCGCGCGACCACAGCACGGTCATGGCGTCGAAATCGCGCGCGTTGAAGGCGTCGTAGAAGGCCTGGTTGGCGGCCAGCACCGCATCGGCCGCCAGCGCCGCGGGGTTGCGCGAGGGCGCCATGCAGCGTCGGCCTGCTACGCCGACGCCGACGGCTGTGTCACCACCACCCGCCCGATCACCTTGCCCTCCAGCAATTCGTTCAGGACCGCGTTGATGTTGGCCACCGGCTCCACGCGGGTGGGCAGCGGCGCCACCTTGCCCGCGCGGGCCAGGTCCACCAGCGCGCGCAGCTCCTTCGGGCTGCCCACATAGCTGCCGCGCACGGTCAGCGCGCGCGTCGGCATCAGCGGCAGCGGCAGCGACAGCTCGCCGCCGAACAGGCCAACCAGGATGAGTTTTCCACCCTTGCGCAGCGCATCGAAGCCGGCGCGGGTCGTGCCGCTGGCGTTCACCAGGTCGATCACCGCCAGCACCGGGCCGCCACAGGCCTCGCGGATGCGGGCGGCGACCTCGGCCGGGTCGCCGCCGCCGTCCACCACCTGGCTGGCGCCGGCGGCAAGGGCTGCCTCGCGCTTGCTGGCGGCGGTGTCCACCACCACGATGTTGCGGTGGTCCAGCGCGCGCAGGATGGCCACGGCGTTCAGCCCCAGCCCGCCCGCGCCGACCAGCACGATGGGCTCGTCCGGCGCCATGGGCATCACCTTGGCGATGGCGGAATAGACCGTGATGCCGCTGCACGAATAGGTCGCCGCCACCACGGGATCCAGGCCCGACACGTCCACCAGGTGGCGCGGGCCGGGCACGATCACGTGGCTGCCATAGCCGCCAGGGGCATACACGCCCAGCGCGGCGGGCTTGACCGCGCACATGTTGTCATCCTCGGTCATGCACGCATCGCATTTGCCGCAGCCCAGCCACGGGAACACCGCGTACAGCGCACCGGGCTTCAGGCCCCTGGCATCGGGGCCCGCCTTGGCGACGCGGCCGATGATCTCGTGCCCCATCACGATCGGCAGCGTGACGCCGCGGTCCTTCAGCGTCAGCCGCTTGCCGCCTCCCAGATCGTAGCCGCCTTCCCAGATATGCAGGTCGCTGTGGCACACGCCGCAATGCGTGACCTCGATCAGCACCTGTTCGCCGGTGGGTTCGGGCGTGGGCAGGTCGATCGGCTGAAGGGGCTTGCCGTTCTCGGTCACCGCGTAGCAGCGCATCGGGGGTCCTCCCTGGTTGGGCGCAGACTCGGCGCGCTGCCTCATTGCGGTCAAGCATCCATGTTGGGGTATGGCGTGATGATGTGGCGCCGCCTGTTTCTGCTGGGGCTGCTGCCCGTGCCCGCACTGGCGGAAACCGGCACGGCGCGCTGGTATGGCGCGCGCCACCACGGGCGGCGCACCGCCAGCGGCGAGGTGTTCGACAGGAACGGCATGACCGCGGCGCACAGGACCCTGCCGCTGGGCACGCGGGTTCGCGTGACCAACCTGGCCAACAACCGCAGCGTGGAGGTGCGCATCAACGACCGCTGCGGCTGCCGCGGCACGCTGATCGACCTGAGCGAAGGTGCCGCGCGCGCGATCGGCATCAGCGGCACGGCGCGGGTGCGGATGGACCGGCTTTAGGCAGCCGGGATACATTCGAGGCAGGGGGGATTCGATGCGAAGACTGCTTGCCGCGCTGCTGTGCCTGCTGGCCATGCCTGACCCAGCCGCCGCCCAGACCGGCGAGGCGCGCGTGCAGCACTGGACCAACGCCTACACCACCACCTGCCGCGCGCATGGCGGGCGCGCCAGCATTCAGCCCGAGTACCAGACCCGCGCCGACCTGAACGGCGATGGCGCGCCGGATTTCATCCTGGATGCGCGCCGCGTGGTGTGCCTGGGCGCGCTGGACGCGCTGTGCCCGAACAATTTGTGTCCGCTGATGGTGCTGCTGTCCGGCCCAAGGGGCGACCAGCCATCGCTTGATGTGATGGCCAATGGCTGGTCGCTGGACAGTGCCGACCAGCCGCCGTCGATCGTGGTGCGCCAGCCCGGCCCGCGCCGCTTCCAGTGGGACGGGCGCATGATGGCCGAGGTGGTGCCCGGTGCCCCGCGCCCCCCGCCAGTGGCCGCGGCGCCGCCCGATGCCCCCCTGAAGGACGACCCCCCGCCGCCCGCTGCCGCGCCGCCCCCACCACCGCCGCAGGCCTTCGCCCAGCCGGTGCCGCGCCCGTTGCCGGGTGCTGCCTCGCAGGTGGCACCGGGTGCGGCCAGCCAGGTGGCGCCGCGCCCCGCGGCACCTGGCGGCCCGCCGGACATCGCCGCGGCGCCACGCCCGATCCCGTCGGGCAACTGGGAAATCCGGCCGATCGCCAACCGCGCGCCTTTGGCAATGTCGCCTGGCCCGGGTGCCATCGAAAGCATCGCGCTGCTGTGCAACGAAGGCGTGCCGGTGGCCGCGTTCACGCTTCAAGGGCGGCCGCCTTCCGGCCCGCCGACCGTGACCTTCGCCTTCCAGGCCGGCCGCGTCGATGCCGGCATCGCCCAGGCGCCGGGCGCCACCAACCAGATCTGGTACGCCGATCTGCGCGGCAGTGCGATTCCCCGCCTGCTGGCCTGGGAAGGCGGCAGCGTGCGGCTGCTGCTGAGCGGCACGATCCAGGGCAATCTGAGCCTGGACGGCGCCGGGCGCGCGGTGCGCGCGGCGCTGGAGGATTGCTACCGCTTCTGACGCAGGTTATGCCGGCCGTGGCGCCTGTGCGCTGGCCTTGGCCGATGCCAGCGTGCGCTTCAGCGCCGCCTCGGCCTCGGCCAGGTCCTTCTCGGCGGCGCGGCGCTTCGCCCGCCCCTCGTCGGCGATGCGCAAGCTGTCCTCGATGGTGGCGATCAGGTCGTCATTCGCCTTCTTGAGAACCTCGATATCGACGATGCCGCGCTCCATCTCGGTGCGCACCTGCTGGTTGGCGGTGCGCAAATTGGCGGCATTGGCGGCCAGCAGCTCGTTGGTCAGGTCGGTCGCCTCCTTCACCGTCCTGCCGGCCTCGACCGAGCGATGGATGGTCACGGCCTGGGCCAGTTGCTGGCGCCACAGCGGCACGGTGTTGGCCAGCACCGAGGTGATCTTGCCGATCAGCGCGCGGTCGTTTTCCTGCACCAGCCGGATCGACGGCAGCGCCTGCATCGCCACCTGGCGGGTCAGCTTCAAATCGTGCGTGCGCCGTTCCAGCGAATCGCGCGCCGCGCGCAGGTCGCGCAAGGTCTGCACGTCCAGCATCTCGCCGGCGGCGGCCTTGGCCTCGGCGGCGGGGATGGTTTCGGCATCGGCGCGGCGGATCGCCTCCTCGCCGGCGGCGATCCAGTCGGCCAGGTCGTGGAAGTAGTTCAGCGTCTCGGAATAGAGCCCGTCCAGGGACACCACGTCGCGCATCAGTTGCGTCTTGTGGCCCTCCAGCCGGTCGGTCGCGGCCTCGACCTGGCCCTTCACCTGCTCGTACTGCGCCAGCATCTTGGTCACCGGGCTGACCGCGCCCAGCAGGCGGCCGAAAAAGCCGGGCTGCTCGCCGGGCTTCAGCCCCTCGGGCGCGAAGCCCCGCAGCGTGGCCAGCATGTCGGACAGCGCGGCGCCGGCGGGGCCGACATCCTTGGCGCGCACGCCTTCCAGCATCTGGTCGCTGACCGCGGTCAGCCGCTCCTGCGCGCCGGTGCCGAAGGTCAGCACGCTGGTGCCATCGGCGATGTTGAGCGCCGCCAGCGCCGCTTCCGCCTTGGCGCGGCGCTCCGCGGGCAGCGCGGCAAAGGGGGTCAGCGGCGCCACATCCTGCGTTGCAACCTCGGTCATCGTTCCACCTCGCTGCGGGGTTTCAGTTGTTCGGAGAGCCGGCGCGACAGGACCTCGCGCTCGACATCCAGCGCCTTCAGGTCGTGCGCGCGCAATTCGGCGAGCTTCTCGTCGAAGGCACGCTCCAGGTCGGCCAGCAGGCCGGCCATGCCGGGTTCCAGCGCGCCGCCAGTGGGGTGCGCGTTGCGGTAGCGCGCGGCCAGCGTTTCCAGCCCATCCAGATAGACATTCAGGAAGCGCCGGATGCGCGAGAAATCGGCCGGATCCTGGCGGGCTTCATCCAGCATGGCGCGCGCACTGGCGGCGATGCGCCCGACCGCGGCGGCGAACGGGCCGGAGGGCAGCAGCACGGGCGAGGCCGCAAGTGCTGCCACGCGCGCATCCAGCGCGGCGAAAGCCTCGGCATCCGGGTCGCGCGGCACGGGCGGCGCGGGCACGATGTCCTTGAGGTCGGGCAACACCGTCTCGCGGCCCGGCGAATAGGCCAGCACGGTGCCGTAGCCGGCCAGCAGGCCGAACAGCGTGCTCATCACCGCGCTGTAGCCGGCGCCCGGCCCGGCCATGATCGCGGCCGCCCAGCCCACCATCACGCCGGCGATCCAGGCGGCGCGGCGCGCCTTCGGGTGGGCGGCGGCGGTGCGGCGCAGCGCCACCACGGCGGCCACCAGCAGGCTGCCCGCGCCGGCCGCGGCCAGCGCCTGGCGGCTGCGCCCGCGGCCCAGCTCGGCGATCAGGTCGAGCGCGATCGGCGTGCCGAGCACCAGCAGCGGCAAACCGCGCACGGCGCCGCGGAATTTTTCGAACCAGCCGCGTGCCTGCTCGGTGATGGGCGCGGTGCGCGGATCGAATGGCTTCATGTGAACAGCGCAACGCAGCTGGAAACGCTGAGCGCGCCGCCCAGCATGATCCAGCCGACGACGCGGCGGATCACCACCGGCATCGGCTGCTGATCCGGGACCGGAACAGGAACGTTGGCCTTCATGCCCCCTAAATGGCCCGTCGAAGCCCCGCGCACAATCGCCTGCGCGGGCACCTGGGCGGGAAACCGCGCATGCCGCCTACGGCGTGCGCACCCTGGCCACCGGAAAGGCCCGCAGCTCGCGCAGTGCCGACTTGAACACCGCGTCCTGGTCGTGCCGCTTCTCGCGCGCCAGCTGGCCCACGCGGCGCGCCACGTATTCGCCCACCGCCAGCGCGCTGATCGTGCCTTCCTCGTCGCGCGCGGCGCGGCCCGAGAAGGCTTCCTTGATGGCGTGGCCAAACACCCCGTTCTGGGAATTGTAGCTGTCCAGCGCTTCCTGCACCGATGTGCTCGCCGTCAGCAGGAAGCGGCCGGTTTCGTGGCTGACATTGGCCAGCGCGTCGGCGGTGATCTTGCCGGAATAGCAGGTGTCCATGAACAGGAAGCCGTTGCGCGCCGGAATGCGCGCCAGCGCCCCGATCAGCGTGGTCTCGTCCACCGAAGTGCGCTGCACCTGCTCCCAGCTGGTCAGGTCCGCCACGTCGTGCGGCAGGAACAGGAAGCGGTCGTCGATGCCGCTGCGCACACCGTGGCCGGCGATGTACAGGAAGAACGTGTCCTGCGGCCGCACCTCGCGCGCGAGCCGCTCCAGCTCGCGCGTCAGGTTGGCGCGGGTGGCCTGGGTATCGAACAACTGGGTGACCTGCACGTCGCGGAACAGGCCGGCGGCGTTCTGGCGCACGGTTTCGGCGAAGGTGCGCGCATCGGCCACGGCGAAGCGCAGGTTCAGCCGCTGCACGCGGTACTGGTCCACCCCCACCGCCAGCACGAACAGCCGCCCCTGCCCGCCGGTCTGTTCGGACACCAGCAGGATCGGCTCGGTTTCCAGGAACACCGCGTTCTCGCCATCGTACACGCGCAGCTGGATTTCGTTGGAACCGGGATCGAGCGGCACATCGACCGCGTGATCCACACTGGCGCCGGCGACCACGCCAGCGGGCTGGCTGCGGCCCACGTTGCGGTCATTCACGAACACATCCACCGCGCCCACGCCCAGGCCGCGATCGGTCAGCCGCACGCTGACGCGCAGCGTATCGGCCGCCGCCGGCACGCGGATCTGGTCGGCGGCCAACGGCAGGCAGCCCGCACCCGGGATGGGGGTGCACATGCCCAGCGTGGCGACCGAGGGCTGGCGATCGAGCCGGCCGCGGATGTCGCCGATCTCGGCCACGCGCGCGCGCACGCTGGCGGCATCGCCGGAAAGCCGCGCGCGCACCAGGCCCGGCGCATACAGCGCGCGATAGGCCTGGCTGAAGCTCACCCATTCCGGCGCCTGCGCCGCGGCGCGGTTCAGGTGCACGCCCACCATCTCCTTGCCGCCGGCATCGGCGTGATCGAAGAAGCCCTCGGGCGTGTAGAACACCCAGCGCACGCCATCGGCGTGCGGATAGAGTGCCGCGCGCTCCACCAGCGCCTCGCCCTGCAGCAGCCCGTACCAGCGCAGCGTGCCGTCGGCCAGGCCGGCCACCGCGACCGTGCCGTCGCCGGAAACGTTCACCGCCCAGGCGGTGCCCGGGGTTGCCACCTCGGCCACCTGGCGGCCATCGCGCGCGAACAGGCGCAGATGCGTGTCGGTGCCCAGCAGCAGGCCGGAGCCGTCGGGCAGCACGGCCAGCGAGCGGCTGAACTCGCCCTGCCCGATGGCAAGCCGCGCGCCGTTCAGCGTCGGGCCGTTGGAATCCTTCCAGTTCGCCACCTGGATGCCGGGGCCGGAGGTGCGCGGTGCCGCGAGCGTGGAGTTCGGCTCGGCAGGTGCGAGGCTGCGGCGCATCGCCTCGAACCTGAGTGGCCGGGCGCGGCCCGAGAACTCCACCGTGTAGCCATCGTTGCTGAGGGCGAAGCGGCCGTCGCGCGCGTCGCGGAAGCGCGCGATCGGCGGTTCGGGGCGGATCGCCACCGTGCCATCGGGCTTCAGCCGGCCCCAGCCTGGGTCAAGCGCGGCATAGGCCAGGCCATGGCCCGGCACCGGCAGCAGGTGCACGATGGCATCGCGCGCGGCCGGGATGTCGGTGGCCCCGCCCAGGCCGAAATCGCCCCAACGGCGGATCACATAGGCGCCGTCCTGGCCGCGCGCATAGCCGCCGGCATAAAGCTGCACGCCGCCCTTGCCGTCGGCGGACCAGCCGACCGACAGCAGCGCCTCGCCCTGCAGTCCCTGGGCGCTGGGCGAATGCACCACGGCCAGGTCGCGCGTGGACACGATATCGACGCGCAAGCGGTTCTCGTACGCGACCGCCAGCAGGTCGCCATCGGGCGAGAAGGCCAGGCCGAACGGCTTGCCGCCCTGGTTCGGCGCGGCTTCGGCGAGCTTGCGGCCCTGCGGGTCGTACAGCCGCACCCGCCCGTCCGAGCCCGAGGCCGCAAGCCGACCACGCGCGTCGAACACCACCATGCGCACCGGGCCCTGATAGGCGCGATCCTCGAACACCGGGCGGCCGTTGCTGGCGTCCCAGACGCGGATGCCGCCATTGCCGCCCAGCGCGGCGGCCAGGCGCGTGCCATCGGCCGAGATCGCCAGGTGGTTCACCGGCGCGGGCAGGCCGGGCAGGCGGCCGCGGAACACCATGCGCTCCAGGTCGAACAGGTAGATCGAGAAGGCGCGGTCCCAGGCGAAACCCGTGAACCCGGCGGCGAAGGCGCGCTTGCCATCGGGGGTCAGCGCCACGGCGTAGAGCTCGCCCTCCTCGCGCGGGCCGATCGGCAGGCGCAGCACGCCGCGGGGTGCGCCGTCCTCGGCGTTCCACAGGCGCACGGTCTTGTCGTCGCTGGCGGTGGCCAGCAGGCGGCCGGCGGCGTCGGTGGCGATGCGGTTCACGGCCGCGGTGTGCCGCCCCGCCTCGATCCGCAGGAAGGGCGAAGCCGGGGGGGAAGCCGCCGGTGCGGCCGGCACCGCGGGCGGGCGCGGCTGCGCGGCGGCGGCCAGCGCGACCGCGGCCGCAAGGCCCAGGCCGATCAGCAGCCGCATCGCATTGCCCTGCTCGGTCGGGCCCGCGTCAGCTTGCCAGTTCGAAGCCCGAAGTGCTGGCGCGCTCGGCCACCGCGATGCTGGCTTCGAAATTGTCGCGCTTGGCGGCGTTGCTGGCGGCCAGGGTGCGCACTTCGGTCTCGTCGGCCGACCCGCCGCGCGCCACCGCCGGCTGGACGGGTGCGGCGCGCAGGCCTGAGACGGCGCTGACCGGCACGTAACCGGTCTGGCCGGAAGAGGTTTCCACCAGCGCAAAACCGTCGCGCGTGTTCTTCACGGTCACGCTTTCGCGCGCCGCCACGTTGGTGAGTTCCGGCGCGTTCGAGGTGGGCGACGAGCGCAGCGCGGTGTTCGTGGTCAGGGTGCTGCTGCGCGGCTGGAACTTCGCGTTGCGGATCGCGCCCTGGGCGCCGGGCGAGAGCTTGTCGGCCGCGACCTCGAACTGCTCGCTGCGGCCGCCGATCTGACCGTTGATGGTGCGCGCCAGCTGCACGTCGCGCTGGCTGCGGCTGCGCAGCTGGGCCATGGCGTTTTCGGCCTGCGGGCGGGACAGCCGACCGGCGCGGAAATCGGCCTGGATCTGGCGGGCCTGGCCGGCGCGACAGTCGCGCAGCCGGTCGAAGGCGATCTGGGTGCGGTCCAGCTGCTGGTTCTCGTTGCGCAGGTCGCCCTTCACCTGGCTGAACAGGCCGGCCTGGTCGCGCCCCTGCTGCTGCAATGCGTTGTAGTAGCCGGCGGCGGCGCCCACCGCGGCACCGGCCGCGGCACCCACCGCGGCGCCGATCAGGGCACCCCGCCAGTTGCCGGACGCGATGCCACCGACCGCGGCGCCGCCCAGGGCGCCCGCGCCGGCGCCGACCGCGGCGCCCTTCAGGATATCCTCGGCAAAAAAATTGCCGGTGCTGTCCAGCGCCACCAGCTGCTGGCGGCAGCTATCCGTGCCGTCATCGGCGCCGATGCGTCCGGCCTGGGTGGTGACGCAGGCGCTGAGCATGACCGCGGCGCACAGCATGGCCGTGCCGCGATAGAGTTTCTGACGGAAGCTTGCCGCCGTAACGTCCAGCCCTGCCACGATTCCAAACCCCCTGCCGTTGCCGCGTCCCACAGGCTGCCCGCAACCCGCGCGGCTATCAGTTTCGCACCCCAATGTTTCACCGGGGTGTCTTCGGCCAAAAACATACACCCGCCCAGGCGGGAAACGAAAGATCGCGGGTTAACCTTTCAGAATCACTGCTGATTTACGGTCCCGCCCCTTGCCCCGCGCCCCGGCTTGCGGATAAGGCGGGCCGCTGCAACCCGAGCGAAGGACGCACGCTGCGATGAGCGATGAGACGCATTATGCCGATGGCGTGGCCGATATCGTGGTGGTCGGACCGACGGCCCGCATCCGCTTCTATGTGTTGCAGCCCGGCAAGGACGGCAAGGCCCAGCCCTCGCCCGTGCCGGCCTTCACCGTGGTGATGCCGGTCGAGCAGGTCGCCCAGCTTGGCGAGAAGCTGCCGGAACTGACGCAGAAGCTGCTGGACAGCGGCAGGCTGAAGAAGCGGATGCCGGCGGCGAAGACGAACTGAGGCCGCAGAGCGCCCTGCCGCGCCGCTACGCGTTGCCCTGTGGCGCGGTCCCTGGCCCCAGATCCGGCGCCGGCTGTGGCTTCGGCCGGCCGGCCGACGGTACCGAGGCGCGCCTTGTGTCGGCCGCCGGGCGGTCATCCTCGGGCGGTTTGCGCACGATCGGCTCGCCGTTCATCAGGCCGCGCAGCTCGTCGCCCGAAAGGGTTTCGTGTTCCAGCAGCGCCTTGGCCAGCAGGTGCAGCTTGTCCATGTCGCGCGTCAGCGTGTCCTTGGCGCGTGAATAAGCGCGGTCGATCACCGCCTTGATCTCGGCATCGATCAGCTGCGCCGTCGCCTCCGACACGTTCTTGCTTTGCGTGACACTGTGGCCCAGGAACACCTCCTGGTCGTTCGAGCCATAGGCGATCATGCCCAGCTTGTCGGACATGCCCCATTCCGTGACCATGCGGCGCACGGCATCGGTCGCCATCTTGATGTCGCCACTGGCGCCGTTGCTGACCTTGTCGGGGCCGAAGATCAGTTCCTCGGCGGCGCGGCCGCCCATCGCCATGGTGATCTCGGCGATCACCTTGGCCTTCGACTTGGAATAGCGGTCGCCCTCGGGCAGCGACATCACCAGGCCAAGCGCCCGGCCGCGTGGGATGATGGTGGCCTTGTGCACCGGGTCGCATTCGGGTTCGGTGATCGAGATCAGCGCGTGGCCGGCCTCGTGATAGGCGGTCATCTTCTTTTCGGCGTCGCTCATGGCAAGCGACCGGCGCTCGGCGCCCATCAGCACCTTGTCCTTGGCGTTCTCGAACTCGCTCATGCCGACCACGCGCTTGCCGATGCGGGCGGCCAGCAGGGCGGCTTCGTTCACCAGGTTGGCCAGATCCGCGCCCGAGAAGCCGGGCGTGCCGCGCGCGATGGTGCGGGCATCGACGTCGGCACTCAGCGGCACCTTGCGCATGTGCACGCGCAGGATCCGCTCGCGCCCGTTCACGTCCGGGTTCGGCACCACCACCTGGCGGTCGAAGCGGCCGGGGCGCAGCAGCGCGGGGTCCAGCACGTCGGGGCGGTTGGTGGCGGCGATCAGGATCACGCCCTCGTTGCTCTCGAACCCGTCCATCTCGACCAGCATCTGATTCAGCGTCTGTTCGCGCTCGTCGTTGCCGCCGCCCAGGCCGGCGCCGCGGTGGCGGCCGACCGCATCGATCTCGTCGATGAAGATGATGCAGGGTGCGTTCTTCTTGCCCTGCTCGAACATGTCGCGCACGCGGCTGGCGCCGACGCCCACGAACATTTCCACGAAGTCGGAGCCGGAGATGGTGAAGAACGGCACGTTCGCCTCGCCGGCGATGGCGCGCGCCAGCAGCGTCTTGCCGGTGCCGGGGGGGCCGACCAGCAGGCACCCCTTGGGGATCTTGCCGCCCAGGCGCTGGAATTTCTGCGGGTCGCGCAGGAACTCCACGATCTCCTCCAGCTCGGCCTTGGCCTCGTCGATGCCGGCCACGTCTTCGAAGGTCACGCGGCCGGTCTTTTCGGTCAGCAGCCGCGCGCGCGACTTGCCGAAGCCCATGGCCCGGCCGCCGCCGCCCTGCATCTGGCGCATGAAGAACACCCAGACCCCGATCAGCAGCAGCATGGGGAACCAGGACAGCAAATAGTGCAGCAGCGGGTTCACGTCCGATTCCTCGGGCCGCGCCACCACGCGCACGCCCTTTTCCGTCAGCCGCGACACCAGGTTGGGGTCCTCGGGCGTGTAGGACTGGAAGGTGCGGCCATCGTTCAACTGGCCGGTCACGATCCGGCCCTGGATCGTGACCTCGCGCACCTGGCCGTTGTTCACCTCGTTCAGGAAGTCGCTGTACGCGACCTGGCTACCCTGCGGCCCGCGCGAACTGGGCTGGAACAGGTTGAACAGCGCCACCAGAAGCAGCGCGATGATGACCCAGAGCGCGATGTTGCGACCGAAATTGCTCACCGAGACCCGCCTTTCCCGCCTGCCGTCCCCCGCGGGCGACCGGCATAACTGAGCCTAGATGGGGACGCTGCACGGAGTCGTTAAGCCATTGCGCGCGCAATGCCTGTCACGACCCGTTCAGCGTGCCCCCCTCTTTCCAGCCTCGGGCAGGAACGACGCACCCGCCGCCGGCTCGGCTGGCGCGAAGCAGGCGCCCAGCCCCAAGAAAGACCCATCGGCAGCATAGCCGAGGCCGGGGCAGGCGACCACCATGCCGTGCGCGTCGCGGAAGGCCGGCAGCGTGGCGCGTACCAGGGCCGGCAGGGCGTTGCCGGCGCAGCGGTCCGCGCCAAGCGGGCCGACCCAAAGCCCTGCCGTGCCGCTGATGGCCCAGCGCCGGTCCCAGCGCGGCAGCTCGGCCGGCTGGGCGGGCGCCGAGGCGGCCGGCTCGCGCACCAGCAGCGTGCGGCCGCGGCCCAGCCGGCCGGCAGGCAGCGCCAGCAGCCCGGCCAGCGTGCCATGGCCCCGCCGCAGCAGCGCAAGCGCCGAGCCCGGATCGGGCAGGAAGGCCGCGCCGGCCATGGCACGCAGCAGCATGGCGGCGGCCAGGGGCGCATCGGCGCCGTCCAGCCGCGCCGCATCGACCAGTGCGAAACCCTGCGGCCGGATGCTTGCCGCCCGGCCCAGCAGCGCCGCCGCCGCCTGCTCGCGCGCCGCGCGCGCCGCCCCCAGGGCGCCGGCCGCGCCGGCCAGCGCGCCGATGCCCGCGCCGGTGCCGTCGCGGTCGGCCAGCAGGGCGCGCAGCCGCGGCCGGGCATAGGCGGGGTCGCGGTTGGTGGGATCGGTCGCATGCTGCAGCCCGGCGGCGCGGCACGTGGTGCGAAGCCGCGCCGGCGGCACGCCCAGCAGCGGGCGCAGGATCGCGACACGAGCGGTCTCGCGCCTGGCCGGCATGCCGGCCAGGCCCAGCGCGGCACTGCCGCGCAAGCCCCGCCACAGCACGGTCTCCGCCTGGTCGGCGCGATGCTGGGCCAGCAGCAGGAACGGGATCGCGGCCTGGGTGCAGGCGCCTTCCAACGCGGCAAGTCGGGCCGCCCGGGCGGCCGCGCTGGACGCCGGTGGCTGCTGGAGCGTCAGGATGCTGGCGGCGATGCCACGGTCCGCCAGGTGCCGAGCAGTGGTTTGGGCTTCGTTGGTGCTGTCGGCGCGCAGGCGGTGATCGACGATCAGGGCCAGCAGCGCGCCGCCGCGCGCCACCGCCCAATCATGCGCCAGCAGCGCCAGCGCCAGGCTGTCGGGCCCGCCGGAGACGCCGGCGGCAAGCACCGGGCGTTCGCCGAAGGGGCCAAGCGGCGCCAGCAGGGCAGCGAATTCAGGCTGCCCCAGCGCCCGTGGCAAACCCCCTAGCGGCACCCCGACTGCTGCCGCGCGGCGCCCAGCGATGTGCGCACCGCGGGCTTCATGCTGTCCGCGAACTCGCTGCTGAGCCGCGCATAGGCCTGGCACGCGGCGCTTTTGTCGCCCAGCCCGTGCAGCGACTGGCCCAGGCCCAGCAGGCTTTCCTGCGCGAAACTGCCGCGCGGGAAGCGGCGCTGGCTCTCGTCATAGGCCAGCGCCGCCTGCGCCCATTCGCGCCGTCCCTGCAGCGCGCGGCCGATGCCGAAATAGGCTTCGGCGGCGCGCGGGTCACGCGGGTTGCGGCTGACGAAGTCCTTGAAGCCGCGCTCGGCGTCCTGGAACTGGTTGGCGCGCAGCGCTGCCTGCGCCGCGGCAAACGGATCGCCCGCCGCGGCCGGCTGGGCGGGCGGCGGGGACTGGCCGGGGCGCGTCGGGTTGGCGGCGGTGGGATTGGCCGGCGCGGCCGGGCGCGCGGCACCACCGCCCTTCTCCAGCGCGTCCAGGCGGAATTCGATGTCGCCGCGCAGCTTCTCGATATCCGCGCGCAGCTGGCGGTTGCTGTTCTGCGCCTCGTCCAGCTGCCCGCGCATGCCGCGCAGCTGTTCCTCCAGCGCCTGCATGCGCGCCACCATGTCGGCGGATGCGCCGCCGCCACCGCCGCTGCCCGACACCGGCGGCGGTAGGCGCGCGGCACCGCCGCCGCCGGCGCCGGCACGCAGCGCCTCGATGTCGCGGCGCAGTTCAAGGATCTGGTTCTGCAGCGCGATGCCCTCGCGGCTTTCGACCTGAGCCGAAGCGGGCAGCGCGAAGACAACGGCGGCGGCAAGCGCCAAGGCGAAACGGATCATGTCGGCCCTCCTCGGCACGATTGGTTAGCGGCCGAAGCGGGGATGGGCAAGGCAGGGCGCCGCAAGGCTGGGCGCCGCAAGGCTGGGCGCCGCAAGGCTGGGGGCGGATACGAAACCGGCGGCCCCGTTGCCAGGGCCGCCGGGAAAGCCGGACACCGTCAGGCCAGGCTCACTGCACCATGGTCACGGCGCGGCGGTTCTGCGCCCAGGCCTGCTCGCCATTGCCGACCGCGGCGGGGCGGTCCTTGCCGTAGCTGATCGTGGTCATCCGCGCGCCGGCCACGCCGCGCGCCAGCAGATAGTCGCGCGCCGCGTTGGCGCGGCGCTGGCCCAGCGCCAGGTTGTATTCGCGCGTGCCGCGATCGTCGGTGTGGCCTTCGATCATCACGCGCACCGCGCCGTTGGTGGCCATCCATTGGCCTTGGCGATCCAGCGTGCTGCGCGCATCGGCGCGCAAGGTGGAGCTGTCGAAATCGAAGAACACGCGATCGCCGGCGCTGGCCACCAGGTCCTCCTGGCTGCCGGGGCGGGGACCGGCGCCGCCGCCGGTGTTGGCGCCCGTGGCCTCGGGCGTCGATTCACAGGCGGCCAGCAGCGCGATCGCCGCGAATGCCGAAAGGGCCTTGAGTTTCATGCTGTTCGAATTCCTTCTCATTCCCGGCCAGGCCGAACGCCCAGCTTCAACCCTGGCGCGCGCCTTAGGCTTCGCGCCCGCTTCGCGTCAAGCAAAAGCCCAAGCTTGTGGCGAAACCGTGACATGCACGCATTGAGTTGCTGCACGCGGCGTCACGGAATCAGCGGCGACCAGGCGGGGTCGGACGCATCCAGCGGCGTCGGCACCACCCGTTCGTTGAAACCCGTGATGTCGATCGACACCAGGCGCGACCCACCACCCGAGCCGCGATAGAACATCAGCACCCGGCCATTCGGCGCGAAGGTCGGGCCTTCCATCTGGTAGCCCTCGCTGAGGATGCGTTCGCCCGAACCGTCGGGCCGCATCACGCCGATGCTGAACTGGCCGCCGGCGATGCGCGTGAAGGCAATCAGGTCGCCGCGCGGCGACCACACGGGTGTGGCGTAGCGGCCCTGGCCGTAACTGATGCGGCGAATGCCGCCGCCATCGGCACCCATCACATAGAGTTGCTGGTTGCCGCCGCGGTCGCTGTTGAACACGATCTGCGTGCCGTCGGGCGAATAGCAGGGCGACACGTCGATCGCGCCGCCCGAGGTCAGCTGCCGTTCGCGCCGGCTGCGCAGATCGACCGCCACGATGTTGGCATCGCCGCCGCGCGTGGCGCTCATGATCACGCTGTTGCCGTCGGGGTGGAAGCGCGGGCTCAGCGTCATGCCGGCGAACTCGCCCAGCACGCTCTGCCGGCCGGAATCCACCTCCAGCGTGTAGACGCGCGGGCGGTTGTTGGCGAACGACATGTAGGCCACCTGGCCGACGCTGGGATGGAAGCGCGGCGTGAGTGCCAGCCACTGCCCGTCGGTCAGGAAGCGATGGTTCTCGCCGTCCTGGTCCATGATCGCCAGCCGCTTGATGCGCCGCTGCGCCGGGCCGCTCTCGGCCACGTACACCACGCGCGTGTCGAAATAGCCCTTCTCGCCCAGCAGGCGTTCATAGATCACGTCGCTGATGATGTGCGAAATGCGCCGCCAGTTGCTGGGCTGGGTGGTATAGGCGGTGCCCTGGATCTGCTGCTGCGGCAGCACGTCCCACAGCCGGAATTCCACGCGCAGCCGGTCCGGCGCCTGCTGCTCGACGCGACCGGTGACCAGCGCCTGGGCGCCGATCACGCGCCAGTCGGCGAAGCGGATGTCACCCGCATTCGCGGCATTGGCCTGGCTGATGAAGCCCGCGCGATCCAGCGGCCGGAACAGGCCCGACGCGCGCAGGTTGCTGGTGATCACCGCCGGGATGTCGCGCGCGAAGCGATCAGCGCCGCCGGCACTGGCGAAATCGGGGATCGCCACCGGCATGGGTTCCACGCGCGCGCGGTCGATGGTGATCACCGGCGGCGGCTGGGCCATGGCCTGGCGGCCGCACAGCGCGGTGGCCGCCACGCCCGTGGCCGCCCCGGCCAGCAGCGCGCGGCGGGACAGCAGCGGGTCGGTCATGGAGGAATGCGTCATCGCATCAGGCCTCGTGCATTGAATCGCAAGGTGAGCGTTTTCCAGGTCTCGTATTTCTCGCGCGGCAGCGGCAGCGGGCTGCATTGCGGGCTCAATACCGCACGCAAGGATCGTTCGGCCACGGTGCGGAAGATGGGGTCGCTGTTCATGCGGCCCTGGTCAAGAATCTGCGCGCGGCGGACCACCGCGCCCGCATCCAGGTCGGCGCGGATTTCCACCACGATGTTCTCCAGCCCCCGCGTGCCGGCATCGACGTTCCAGCAGTTCGACAGCGCATCGGCCACCGCGCTCGCCTCGCCCTGGCTGAGCTGCGCGTTGGGCGCGCCGGTGGGCTGGCCGCCGGGGGCAGGCGCGCCGCCGGGCTGGCGCTGCGGCTGGCGCTGCTGCTGTTGCTGCTGCAGCCGAAGCCGCTCCAGCGTGGCCTGCAGCGCGTTGCTGTTCTCCTGCGTGCGCGGCGTGGGCGGGGTTTCGGTCTGCGTCGGCGGCGCCGGCCGCGGCGGTGGCGGGTCGGGCCGCGGCGGCGTGGGCGGCGTCGGCACCGGGGGTGGCGGCTGTGGCGGCGGCGGCGTGGGCGGCCGCGGCGGCGGAGGGGGCGGTGGTGGCGTGGGTGCCGGCACCGGCGCCGGCGGCGGGGGCGGCGGCTCCGGCGGGCGCGGCTGCGGCGGCGGCGGCTCGGGCGGCGGCGGAGGCGGCGGCGGTGGCGGCGGCGGCGGGGGCGGCGGCGCCGGCGGCAGCGGCGCCGGATCGGGCGGCTGCGGCAGCGGGATTTCGGCCGGCACCTGCGCGATCTGCGGCTGCGGTGGTGCTGGGCTTGGCACCGGCGCCTGCGCGGCGGCCGGCGCCGGCGCGTTGCTGACCAGATCGACCGACATCGACATCTCGACCGGCTCCGGCAGCTCGCGCGGCGGCCACAGCCAGATCGCCAGCGCCAGCAGCACGTGCAGGCCGAGTGAGATCGGGGTTGCCCGCCGCATGGCGTGCCACGCCTGCCTTTCCCGCCGTCAGCCCTGCCGCGCCGGCCGCTGCGGCTGCGGCTGGGGCTGCAACTGGGGCTGGCCACGCGGCGGCGTGGCGGGACGCGCGGGCGTGGCCGCGGGCTGGGGGGCGGCGGCCGGCGTGGGATCGGTCAGCAGCGCCACCTTGGTGAACCCGCCCTGGATCATCGCCGCCAGCACCTCGGCCATGCGGCCATAATTGGTGGCCCGGTCGCCGCGCACGAAGATGCGCAGCTCCGGCTTGTTGCGCGCGATCGCCTGCAGCCGCGGCACCAGCTCCTCGACCGAGGTCTCGGTCTCCTGGATGAACACCTGGCCATCGCCGCGGATCGAGATGGTCAGCGGCTCGTCCGGGTTGCTGATCTGGGCGGCCTGGGTGCGCGGCAGATCGAGGTTGACGCCGGTGGTCAGCAAGGGGGCCGTCACCATGAAGATGATCAGCAGCACCAGCATCACATCGACCAGCGGGGTCACGTTGATCTCGGCCATCGGGCGGTAGCGCCCGCTGCTGCCGCGTTTTCGGATGGAAGCGGCCATCAGGCGCGCGCCACCGACGCGGCATCGGTCTGGCGCGACAGCAGCGCGCCGAACTCGGTGGAGAACCCTTCCAGGCGGGCGGCGTATTTGCCGAGCTCGGTGGAAATCTTGTTGTAGGCCAGCACGGCCGGGATGGCGGCGACCAGGCCGATGGCGGTGGCGAACAGCGCCTCGGCGATGCCGGGGGCCACCACGGTCAGGTTGGTGTTCTTCATCGCCGCGATCGCGGTGAAGCTGTTCATGATGCCCCACACCGTGCCGAACAGGCCGATGAAGGGCGCGGTGGACCCGACGCTGGCCAGGAAGGTCATCCACTGCTCCAGCCGTTCCATCTCGCGGCCGATGGTGACGTTCATGGCGCGCTCGATGCGCTCGCGGAAATTGGCGCGCACGGAATCCGTGCCGACCGCGACGGAATTGGCGCTGCGCTTCCATTCGCGCATCGCGCTGGCGAACACCGCCGCCATCGGGTGCCTGGGCGTGCTGCCGACCCGGTCGTACAGCTCGTCCAGCGACCCGCCGGCCCAGAACGCATCCTCGAACCCGTCGGCGGCGCGCTTCAGCCGGCGCAGCACCCAGGCCTTCTCGAAGATCACCGCCCAGACCAGCACGCTGGCCACCAGCAGGCCGACCATCACCGCCTTGACGACGATATCGGCCTGGATGAACAGGTGCCAGAAGCTCAGCTGCGCGGCGCCATCCGCAAGGCTGGCGGCATCCACGGCGCGGTTCATCGTTAATCCTTCCTCATATCCGTGTTGCCTGACGCAAGCGGCGCCAGGGCGGCGCGCCACCGTGCCGGGATGCGGTCCGGTTTGCCGGTGGCAAGCCGCATGCAGACCAGGCCGATCGCCATGGTCGAAACGGCACAAGCGGCCCGCATGATGCGGTGCCCGACGGTCATCGACGCCCCTCCGAGCCGTGCCAGGCGCGACTCGACAACCAGCGCGTCGTCGAGTCGCGCCGGGCTTAGATACTCGACAGCGGCGCTCCGCACCACGAACACCAGCCCATGGCTGTCAATCAACTCGGAGTGCGCAACGCCCAGGTGGCGCAAAAGTTCAGTTCGCGCACGTTCAGTCATGCGCAGGTAATTCGCGTGATAGACGAAGCCGGCGCCGTCGGTATCGTCGAAATACACGCGGAGCTTGTAGTGATGCACGCCTTCTTCTAGCCAGCCGCTTGGCGTTCCCTGCCTAGAGGTCGTCGTCATCGCGGTGTTCCAGCAGGTCGATCTGGGCACCCTTCGGCGGCGTGAGCCCCAGATGCCGCCAGCCCATGTCGGCCAGCACGCGCCCCCTGGGCGTGCGCAGCAGAAAACCCTCCTGGATCAGGAAGGGCTCCACCACCTCCTCCAGCGTGTCGCGCTGCTCGGCCAGCGCCGCGGCAAGGGTTTCCACACCCACCGGTCCGCCAGAATGGTGTTCGGCGATGCGGCTGAGGTAGCGGCGATCCATGGCGTCCAGGCCGCGCGCATCCACCTCCAGCCTTGTCAGCGCCGCATCGGCGTGCGCGCGATCAACGGGGGATTGGCCCGCGACGGCGCAGAAATCGCGCACCCGGCGCAGCAGGCGGCCGGCGATGCGGGGCGTGCCGCGGGACCGGCGCGCGATCTCGCGCGCACCTTCGTCGGTCAGCGCCATGTCCAGCAGGGCCGCGCCCCGGCGCACGATGCGTTCCAGCTCGGCCGGCGTGTAGAACTGCAGGCGCAGCGGGATGCCGAACCGGTCGCGCAGCGGCGTGGCCAGCAAGCCCGCGCGCGTGGTGGCGCCGACCAGGGTGAAGGGCGGCAGGTCGATGCGCACGCTGCGCGCCGCCGGCCCCTCGCCGATGATCAGGTCAAGCTGGAAGTCCTCCATCGCGGGATAAAGGATTTCCTCGATGGCGGGTTGCAGCCGGTGGATCTCGTCGATGAACAGCACGTCGCGCGGCTGCAGGTTGGTCAGGATCGCGGCCAGGTCCCCGGCGCGCTGGATCACGGGGCCCGATGTGGCGCGGAAGCCCACGCCCATCTCGCGCGCCACGATCTGCGCCAGCGTGGTCTTGCCCAGGCCAGGGGGGCCTGCCAGCAGCACATGGTCCAGCGCTTCGGACCGTGCGCGCGCGGCTTCGACGAACACGCGCAGGTTGGCGCGCAACGCTTCCTGGCCGATGAAGTCATCGAGCTGCTTCGGGCGCAGCGCCGCTTCGGCGGCGTCGGTGTCGCCGCGCGCGGGTTCGACGATGCGGTCGCTGTTCACCGCGCCAGCTCCTTCAGCGATTCACGGATCAGCGCATCGAATTGCTCCGCCTCGCCCAGCCTGGCCTGGGCGCGGGCGATGGCGGCGCTGGCCTCGGCGCGCCGATACCCCAGGTTGGCCAGCGCCGAGAGCACGTCGCCCGCCGTGTCGGTCGCTGGCGCCGCCACCGTCACCGGCCCCATCGCCGGCAGCGCCGCCACCTTGTCCTTCAGTTCCACGGTGAGCCGCACGGCAAGCTTGGCGCCCACGCCGGGCGCGCGGCTGAGCATGGCCCTGTCGCCGCCGGCCACCGCCATGGCGAGTTCGTTCACGCTGAGCGTGCCCAGGATGGACAGCGCCACGCGGGCACCCACGCCCTGCACCGTCACCAGCAGCCGGAACCAGGCGCGCTCGGCGGCATCGAGGAAGCCGTGCAGCGCGATCGCGTCCTCGCGCACCTGGGTTTCGATGAACATGGTGGTCGGGCTGCCCGGCGGCGGCAGCGCGGAGAGCGTGCGGGCGCTGGCGGTCACCAGGTAGCCCACGCCGCCCACGTCGATCACGCAGTGATCATGGCCCACGCTGTCCAGCTTGCCGGAGAGTTTGGCGAACATGCGGCCAGGCCTAGGCGGACCAGCGGCGCGCCGTGGCGCGGTGATGCGCATGGCAGATGGCGACCGCCAGCGCATCGGCCGCGTCGGCGCGCTTCAGCAGCGCCGCGGGCAGCAGCCGGCGCACCATCATGGCCACCTGGTCCTTCTCGGCATGGCCGTAGCCGACCACGCTTTGCTTCACCGCCATGGCGCCATACTCGGCCACCGGCACCCCGGCCAGCGCGGGCGCCAGCAGCACCACGCCCCGCGCCTGGCCCAGGCGTAGCGTGCTGGTGGGATTGCGGTTGACGTAGGTTTCCTCGACCGCCGCCTCGTCCGGGCGGAATTTCTCCAGCAGGGCGGCCAGGTTGCGGTGCAGGTCGGCCAGGCGCGTTGCCACCGCGTCGGTGTTGGTGGTGGTGATCACGCCGTCGGCGACGTGGCGCAGGCGGTTGCCGGCGCTTTCCAGCACGCCCCAGCCGGTGTTGCGCAGCCCGGGATCGAGACCCAGGATCAGCATCAGGCGGAAAGCCGCGCCAGCACGTCCTCGGCGACCTCGAAATTGGCCCACACGGTCTGCACGTCGTCGCTGTCGTCCAGCGCGTCGATGAATTTCAGCACCTGGGCGGCCTGGGCTTCGTCCAGCGTCACGCTGGTGGTGGGGCGCCATTCAAGCTTGGCCAATTCGGCCGCACCGAAGCGCCTTTCCAGGGCGTCGCGCACCGCGTTGAAGCCTTCCGGCGTGGTCAGTACCTCGTGGCCCGACGCATCGCTGGCGACGTCATCGGCGCCGGCTTCCACGGCGGCTTCCAGCATCGTATCGGCATCCGCCACGGCGGCCGGATAGCGCACCACGCCCAGGCGGTTGAACAGGAACGCGGCCGAGTTCGCTGCCCCCAGCTCGCCGCCATGCTTGCCGAAAATGGCGCGCACATCGCCGGCGGTGCGGTTGCGGTTGTCGGTCAGCGCCTCGACGATCACGGCCACGCCGTGCGGGCCGCGGCCTTCGTAGCGGATGCTCTCATAGGCCTCGCCGCCAGCCTCGCCGCTGGCCTTCTTGATGGCGCGGTCGATCGTGTCCTTGGGCATGTTGACCTCGCGCGCCGCCACCACGGCGGCGCGCAGCCGCGGGTTGGCGGCGGGATCGGGCAGGCCCTGGCGGGCGGACACCGTGATCTCGCGGATGATCTTGCCGAAGGCGCGGGCCCGCTTGGCGTCCTGCGCGCCCTTGCGGTGCATGATATTCTTGAACTGCGAATGCCCGGCCATCGCCGTGCTCCTGGGTGGTGCGTGTTCGCGTGGCGTTCGCGTCTACACCACCGGCATGGCAGGCGCCAGCAGCCCGCCCAGGCGCAGCGGCTCGACCCGGCATGCCAGGCCTGTTCCGGGGTCGGCGACGATCAGCAGCCCGGCCACGGTCGCCTCGCCCTCCGCCGGGGCCAGGCGCTCGCCAGGCAGTTTCTTCAGGAAGCGCTGGGTCGCGACGTCCTTGGCCATGCCGATCACGCTGTCATAGTCGCCGCACATGCCGGCATCGGTCTGGTAGGCGGTGCCGTTGGGCAGCACGCGCTGGTCGGCGGTCGGCACATGGGTGTGGGTGCCGATGACGGCCGTGACCGCGCCATCGAAAGCGAAGCCAAAAGCCTGCTTTTCCGAGCTCGCCTCGCCGTGCAGGTCGATGATGATGGCATTGACCGTGCCGCCCAGCCGGTGGCGCGCCAGTTCGCCCCGCACGGCGGCGAAGGGGTCGTCCAGCGGTTCCATGAACAGCCGGCACATGGCGTTGATCACCAGGGCGCGGCGGCCCTGCGGCATGGGCACCACGGCGGCGCCGCGGCCCGGTGTGTTGACCTGGTAGTTCAGCGGCCGCAGCAGCCGGGGTTCGGCTTCCAGGTAGGGCACGATCTCCTTGCGGTCGAAGCTGTGGTTGCCCAGCGTCAGGCAGTCGCACCCGGCATCGAACAGTGCCCGCGCGATCTCGGGCGTGAGGCCAAAACCATGCGCGGCGTTCTCGGCATTCGCCACCACCAGGTCGAGCTTCAGGTCGCGCCGCAGGCCAGGCAGGGCGGCGATCACCGCATCGCGCCCGCTGCGGCCCACGATGTCGCCCAGGAACAGGATGTTCACGCGCGCAGGATTCCCCGCTCGGTCGCGATGGCGGGCAGCGCCACGTCGTGCGGGCCGGCCGGCACGCGATCCACCTGCTGGGCAGCGAAGGCCACGCCCAGCCGGCGCGCCTGCGGCAGCGACGCCAGCGTGCGGTCGTAGTAGCCGGCGCCGTGCCCCAGCCGGCGGCCGGCGGCATCGAAGGCGACCAGCGGCACCAGCAGGAAATCCGGCGTGGCACAGGGCGCTTCCGGCGGCGGCTCGTGCAGCCCGAAGACGCGCGCCACCAAGCGCTGGCCGGGCCACCAGCGCCGGAAGCGGAGCGCATGGCCGCGCGGCGGCGTGACCGGCAGCAGCACGGCGTGGCCGCGCCCGTGCAGCGCCAGCAGCAGCGGGCGGATGTCGATCTCGTTGGCCATCGGCCAGAAGCCGGATACCGCGGCACCTGGCGCGGGCGCCGCGTGCTCCAGCACGTGGCCCGCCAGACGATATCCGGCATCGGCCGCGCCGCGCGGCACCGGGCGCGCGCGCAACGCCCGCTTCGCGGCCTCAATATCGTCGGGCTTCATCAAGGAAGTGCGGGACCACCCTGGCCGTTGGCGATTAATCCTCCCGAGACCTGCATCAAGCAGGTGGGCACCAGGTACCGCGACCAAGATCGCGACAGAGCCAGTTCCCAAGGGGTGATTATGGCCCCGGGGATTGATGTGCCTGACGCACCGGGCAGACCCGCGCAAAAGACCTAGGCGTTCCCGGGGCGCGTTGCAACCAGGCGATCAGCGACACCATCGATGCGCGCGGCCAGGCGGCGCACGGTCTCGGCCAGGCCATCATCCGGCGCCGGCGCTTCGACCGAGGACAGGCGGGCGACCTCGGCCTTGGCGTCGGACAACTCGTCGCTGACCATCAGCGCGGCCATCACCAGCATCCGCGCCTCGCCGCCCTGCACGCCGGCCTTCTTCATGGCGGTGATGCGATCATCGATCGCGGCGGCCATGGCGCGCAGGTGGTCCTCCTCGCCGTCGGCGCAGGCCAGCGCGTGGGCATAGCCGTTGATCTTCAGCGTGACCTGGGCCATGCGATCAGGCGTCCTCGGCCAGGGCGGCATCCAGCCGCCGGATCAGCGCATCGATCCGCTGTGCCGCCTCGACAGCGGCGGGCGAGGCGGGTGCGGGCACCAGGGCCGCGGCTTCCAGCCGCGCCACGGCGGCATCAAGGGCTGCGGCGGCTTCCTGAAGGGGCGCGGAGTCGGGCATGCAAAATCCTGGGACGGGCGCGAAGCCGGACCATAGTGAGGCGGGCGAAGCCGGGTCAACGCCGGCGGTCGTGGTGCATGGCGCCGACGATGTGCGCCAGGTGCTGGCGGCGGCGAACGGGCAGGCGGTAACCCTGCTGTCCGCGCCCGGCGCCGCGGGCTTCGGGGGCGCCGCCTGGTTTCTGGCCGCCTGCGCCGAAGCCAGGGCCATCGACACCGTGGTGCTTGACTGCGCCGATGCCCCAGGCCGCGTGCTGCAGGCGCTGCGCGCGGGCGCGCGGACCGTGGTGTTCACCGGCCCGCCGGCGCTGGCCGAACGGCTGGCCCTGGTCGCGCGTGAAGCCGGTGCCATGCTGCTGCGCGCACGGCCCGGCGCGCTCGATCTCGCGGCACCTGGTGCCGCAGCCCGCCTGCCGCAGTGGCTTTCCACAAAGCTTACTGCAACGAGGCCCGATGGTTGACACTGGGCACGGGGCGCGAAAAAACCCCCGCGCCGCGGCAACACAGGACAAAACACCATGCGCATCACCCAGCGGGTCAGGAAGATTCTTGACCACTACGAAAGCGACAATCCGGGCACCAAGGCGAACCTTGCCCGCATCCTGATGCAGGGCAAGCTGGGCGGGTCGGGCAAGCTGGTGATCCTGCCGGTCGATCAGGGGTTCGAGCACGGCCCCGCCCGCAGCTTCGCGCCCAACCCCGCCGGCTACGACCCGCACTACCATTTCCAACTGGCCGTCGATGCCGGGCTTTCCGCCTTCGCCTCGCCGCTGGGCATGATCGAGGCGGGGGCCGACAGCTTCGCCGGCAGCATCCCGACCATCCTGAAGGTGAACTCGTCGAACTCGCTGGCCCCCACCAAGGACCAGGCCATCACCGGCAGCGTGAACGATGCGCTGCGGCTGGGCTGTGCTGCGATCGGCTTCACCCTGTATCCCGGCAGCGAGTACGGCCTGGAACTGCAGGAGGAGCTGCGCGAGCTGACCGAGGAAGCGAAGTCGGTCGGGCTTGCCGTGGTGGCCTGGAGCTATCCACGCGGCCCCGGCATTTCCAAGGCGGGCGAGACGGCGATGGATATCTGCGCCTATGCCGCGCACATGGCCGCCCTGATGGGCGCCCACATCATCAAGGTGAAGCCGCCCACCGAGCTGCTGGAGCAGGACGCCGCGCGAAAAGTGTACGAGAAGGAGAAGATCGACATCTCCACCATGGCGCTGCGCATCAAGCACGTGACGGATGCGTGCTTCGCCGGCAAGCGCATCGTGGTGTTCAGCGGCGGCGAGAGCACCGGGATCGAGCCGGTGTACGAGCTGACCCGCGCGATCCGCGATGGCGGCGGCAACGGCAGCATCATCGGCCGCAACACTTTTCAGCGCCCGCGCGAGCAGGCGCTGGAGATGCTGGGCAGGATCATCGAGATCTATCAGGGCAAGGCATGATCGTGCCAAGCAGCACGATCTATCAGGGCAAGGCATGATCGTGCCAAGCAGCACGATCTGGCAGGGCAAGGCATGATCGTGCCAAGCGGCTCGATCTGGCAGGGCAAGGCATGATCGTGCCAGGCGGCACGATCTGGCAGGGCAAGGCCTGACCGATGGCGGGGGCGTGCCGCCTCTATCTCATCACGCCCCCTACCCTGCAGCTTGATGCGTTCCGCGAGGCGCTGGGCATCGCGCTGGATGCCGGCGACGTGGCGGCGCTGCAGCTGCGGCTGAAGCACGCGTCCGACGATACGGTGCGCCGCGCCGCGGAAGCGCTCCGCCCAATCTGCCAGGCGCGCGGCGTGGCGCTGATCATGAACGACCGCCCGGACCTGGCCGCGGCCACCGGCTGCGACGGCGTGCATGTCGGGCAATCGGATGCGAAGGCCGCCGAAGCGCGAAAGATCATCGGCCCCGACCGGCAGCTGGGCGTCACCTGCCACGCATCCCGCGATCTCGCGATGGCAGCCGGCGAGGATGGCGCCGATTATGTCGCGTTCGGCGCGTTCTTTCCGACCGACACCAAGGAAACCGTGCACCGCGCGGACACGGACCTGCTGCGCTGGTGGTCCGACATCATGGAACTGCCCTGCGTGGCCATTGGCGGCATCACGGCGGCGAATTGCGCGCCACTGGTGCGGGCGGGCGCCGACTTCCTGGCCGTGGTCTCGGCCGTGTGGAACCACCCGGACGGGCCAGGCGCAGGCGTGCAGGCGATGAACCGGGCCATCGCAGCCGCCTGATACCAGCGGTCAATTGCGTTGACCGCTGGTATCAGGTCTTTGCGTGCCCTTAAGCGTCGGGCGCGGCCTCCGCCGCTTGGCGCGCGCAACCGTGCGCGGGCGCGTCAGAGCCTCGTGCCGTTCGTATGACACGGGCGGGCTGCGCCCGGCGGCGCGAAACAGGCGATCGTTCACCGCCCGAAACGGGCTGGTCAGGTGCCGCGGCGCAAGGCAAACTCAACCACAGGGTGGCAACCGTCCGGCACGCCGCCCCGGGGACGACGACATCCGCGGCTTCGCGAGCGCCATCCATCACAGGCGCCGCGCCCCTTGCCGCCCGTTTGCAAGGATTGCCCGCATGCCGCTTGCCACCCATGCCGACATCGTCTCCGCCATCCTGGCGCTGGCCAAGCTGAACGGCGGCAAGGTCAACCTGGTCAAGGCCACCGACGCCAAGAACAAGCTGACGCTGGAGGGCAAGACCCTGCCGGACGGCACCACCACGCCCGACGGCGTGAAGACCCTGCCCTGGATCCAGGCCTATGCGGCGGCCAAGGAGGACGCGGTGCGGGCGATCCAGATGGAGGCGGCGGCGAACGTGGAACACACGCTCGATTCGCCGCTGACCGCGCTGTTCGTGCGCAATAGCGCCCATACGCCCATGTACCGCTGGAACCTGAAGCTGAAGGAGAAGATCGAGCAGGCCACGCCCGGGGACAATCCGCTGGTGCAGCAGCAAATGCTGACGCGGCTGATGACCGTGCTGTGCCAGACCGAACACCAGCACCTGTGGGACACCACACTGGCCAAGGGCATCACGATCAAGCAGTTCCTGAAGTCGGGCGCGGTCGGGCAGTTGGCCACGATCAACGCGCTGTGGGACGAGTGCACCGAGCCGGGGGTGTACAACACCGTGCAATCCGCGATGGTCGACAACATGAACCCGGTGAATGCCAGCAACGAACAACTGCCAAGCTCGATCCATCCTGCCGGCGGCGGTGGTGGCGCGGTCACCACCTTCAAGACCGGCCGCGTCGGCACGCCGTTCAAGGATCTGGGCGTGGGCTTCCGGGTTGAGGGCTCGGCCGCCGGCAAGGGGATCGGCTGGCATCTGGGCCGCGTGATGCGCGACGGCATGTGGCCGCAGGTCACGATCGAGACGCTGATGCAGATGATGGGCAAGAACGTCGCCGGCACCAAGGTGGCCGGCGCCACCACGGCGCCGCGGCTGAACGTGGAACAGAAGGACCTGTGGAACGAAAGCGGCATCTGCGTGGCCCGCAGCTTCTTCGGCGCCACCGCCTTCCCGTACCGCTACACCACCGACAATGTCATCCTGTGGGCGCTGGACGTGACCGGCCTGACCGGCTTCGACACCGAGGAATACCAGAAGGGCAACAAGCTGAGCCTGAACGGCCCGTGGCGCCCCGGCGAGAAGTGCTTTGCCCGCATCGAGCCCGAGCGCGTGCTGGGTTCGGTGGTGATCCAGAAGCACGGCGACAAGAAGGGCGGCTGGAGTTTCGAGGTCGGGCCGGACGCGCAGTGGGATCTGCGCGCACCCGGCAAGGCCGGCCAGCGCGACTACATCCAGGCCGAGCTTGCGGCGTGGCGCGGCGTGCGGGCCGACGTGCCGACCGCCTATGACTTCGTCAACCGGCAGAGGTGAACGGGGCGACCAGCTGCTGCCTGGTCCATCGTCGCGCTCACTGGAAACGGCGAAGCGCCCCTCACCCTGTCCCTCTCCCGAGGGAGAGGGGACCGTCCACGGATGGGCCTCTCCAGGGAGAGTCCCCTCTCCCTCGGGAGAGGGACAGGGTGAGGGGCGCTAGCCTTGCAGCTGCACAGTCAGAACGATTCCGGTCTCGTGTCACCCGCCCCGGGCAGCAGCAAGCGAGGCAGCGCCGCCTACGCCGGCAGCGTCACCGTGGCCCTGAGGCCCCTGGGCGCGCGATTGGCCAGCACCACGTCACCGCCATGCGCGCGGAAAATGTTGCGCGCGATCGGCAACCCAAGCCCTGTGCCGCCGGTATCGCGGGAGCGTGACCGCTCGACCCGGTGGAACGGCTGGAACACGCGCTCGATCTCGGCTTCGGGAATGCCGGGGCCGTCATCCTCCACGTCGATGGAAAGCGTGCCGGGCACGGCGCCGGAAAGCCGCAGCCGGCAGGCGCCGGCATAGGCCACGGCGTTGCCAACCAGGTTGGCGAGTGCCCGCTTGATCGCGATCGGCCGGGCCTGCACGGCCAGGTGCGGCGGTGCCTCGACCGTCACGGCCTCGTGCCCGGCCACGTCGTTCGCCTCGTCCGCCACGGTGCGCAGCAGCACGCCCAGGTCGAGTGCTGCCGGCGGCTCGGCCGCCGCGTCGTCGCGCGCAAACGCCATGGTGGCGGCGATCATCCGCTCCATCTCGTCAAGATCGGCCAGCATCTTGGCCCGCTGCTCGGCATCCTCGACGAACTCGGCACGCAGCTTCATGCGCGTGATCGGCGTGCGCAGATCATGCCCGATCGCCGCCAGCATCTCGGTGCGGTCGGCAACGAAGCGCTTTATGCGGGCCGCCATGGTGTTGAACGAGGCAGCGGCCTGGCGCACCTCGCGGGGGCCTGCCTCGGGCAGCGGCGGTGCGTTCACGTCGCGGCCCAGGCGCTCGGCGGCGGCGGCCAGGTCGGCCACCGGGCGGGTCAGGCGCCGCACCGCCCAGAACGCCAGCACGGCGACCGAAACGCTCATCACCGCGAAGGCCAGCAGGAAGGTCTCGCTGTGCCAGGGCCGCGGCGTGGGCAGCCGGCCGGTGAAGTTCACCCACAGCCGCTCGGTGCCCGGCGTATCGGGCAGGCGGAGCGCAATCACCAGGCCGCCGGGCGGGTCGGTGCCGCTGACCAGCACCTCGCGCGGGCGGATCATGGGGGGGCCCCGCATCAGCCCGCCCGGCGGCGGCTGGCCGGGCGCGCGCGCCAGGAAGGGCGGCGGCGGCGTGGCGGTGATGCCGGGGCGCGGATCGAGCGTGGCGGTCAGGCCCGGCGGCAGCTCGGCGTCGCGCAGCACCTGCGCGCGCAGCGCCGGGGGTGCTGCCACCACCGCGCGCCAGACCACGCCGATGCGCTCCGCCGCCTCGCGCACCTGGCCCGAGCGCTGCACGGCCACGCGGTCGAAGGCGTGGATGGTCAGCCCCACGGCCTGCGCCACCAAAAGGCCCAGCAGCAGCACCAGGAAGGTGCGGCCGGCCAGCGTGCCGGGCCACAGCCGGAGCTTCATGGCCCCACGCGCTCCACCGGCACGGCGAACACATAGCCGCCGCCGCGCACGGTCTTGATGATCTCGGGCGACTTGCCGTCGTCGTCCAGCTTGCGGCGCAGGCGTGAGACCGCGACATCCACGGCGCGGTCGAACGGCCCGGTCGAGCGGCCATGCACCAGGTCGAGCAATATCTCGCGCGTGAGAATCCGGCTGGGGCGTTCCAGCAGCGCCACCAGCAGTTCGTATTCGTTGCCGGTCAGCGCCACCTCGATGCCCTTGGGATCAAGCAGGCGGCGGCGCGCGGTCTCCAGCAGCCAGCCGCCGAAGCGAAAGCCGGTGGCGGGTGCGGCGATCTCGCCCGCCGCCTCGGCGCGGCGCAGCACGGCGCGGATGCGGGCCAGCAGCTCGCGCGGGTTGAAGGGTTTCGGCAGGTAGTCGTCGGCGCCCAGTTCCAGGCCCACGATGCGGTCGGTTTCCTCGCCCATCGCGGTCAGCATCACCACCGGCGTGCGGCCCTGCTGGCGCGCCCAGCGCAGCAGCGAAAGCCCATCCTCGCCCGGCAGCATGAGATCGAGCACGATCAGCGCGTAGCGGGCTTCGTCGAAGTCGCGCTTCATCTCGCGCCCGTCGCGTGCGGTGGACACGCGAAACCCCTGGCCGCGCAGGAAGCGGGCCAGCAGGTCGCGGATCTCGCGGTCGTCATCGACGACAAGGATGTGCGGGTCGCCGCTCATGGCCCGGAAGCTAGCGCCCGGCGGCGCGGCGCGGCAGGGGGTTGCAATGCTTCGCAACACTTCGTCGCCGGCCGCGGGGGTGCGCCGGCAACATCGTGGCACGATCTGGGCAGTGTCCCCACGGGGAAACACGCAGCACCCAGAAAGGCACTTGCATGAGCTGGAGAATGACCTGCCGCCGCGCCGCATTGGCCGCGGCCACCACCGCCGCGATCGGCACCGCCGCCGCCGTGGCGCAGCCCGCGCCGCCTGGCGCGCCCGGCCCGGAAGCGGCCCAGCCGCAGGGTCCCGGCGGCCCGGGCGGCCCGGGCGGCCCGCCGCCCTGGGCGCGCTTTGGCCATGGCGGCCCGCGCGGCGACATGATGCGCGGCCCCATGGGCCCGCGCGGCCCGCTGACCGGCCTGGTCATGCGGCGCGAGGACAAGGCGATCACCGCGCCCGAGGCGCTGAAGATCGCCGAGGGCTTCCTGCTGTGGATGGGCGAGCGCGACTGGAAGGTGGCCAACGCCGTGGAGAAGCCCGAGGCCATCGAGTTCGAGCTGCAGACCAGGGACGGCAGCCGCATCGCCAGCTTCGCGATGGACCGCAAGACCGGGCGCGTGCAGCGCGTGGGCTGAGCGACGCCTCCAGGTCGCGTTTGTCCCTGCCGTCAGGCGATTCCGCCTGACGTGAAAACGCTCTACAGGAAGGGGCATGACCGTCATGCCCCTTCCGCCCGCCGAGCGCGCGGCACTGCGCAGGCTGTGCCGGCTTGACCCGCGCCTGGCCGCGATCGAGCGTGCCGCCGGGCCGCTGCATTGGCGCATGCGCAACCCAGGCTTCGCCACCATGCTGTCGGCGATCGTGGGCCAGCAGATCAGCAACGCCGCCGCCAACGCCATCCGCGCGCGGCTGGAAGCCGCCATGCCCTGCGGCACGCCCGCCGGCCTGCTGCGTCTGTCCGAGGCCGAGCTGCGCGCGGTCGGCTTCTCGGGCCCGAAAATTCGCTACGCGCGCGGCTTGGCGGAGGCCATGGCCTCGGGTGCGATCGACCTCGACGCCATCGGGCGCCTTCCGGACGAGGCCGCGATCGCCGCGATCAGCGCGCTGCAGGGCTTTGGCCGCTGGTCGGCGGAGGTGTACCTGCTGTTCGCGCATCGCAGGCGGGATGTGTTCCCCGCCGCCGACCTGGCGCTGGCGGCCGCCGCGCAACACCTGCTGGGCCTGGCCGAGCGACCGAAGGAGCAGCCGTTCCGGGCGCTTGCCGAATCCTGGGCGCCGTATCGCGGCCTGGCGGCCCGGCTGCTGTGGCACCACTGGCGGTACGTGACGCAGCGCCCGGCCGACGCGGCGTGATGCGAGCACGAGGCGCCCCTGACTTGAGCCTGCCTTAGCCGCGCCTTTACCTCTCCGCGCCAGCATGGCGCATGCCGTTGCAGGCGAGAGTGTTCAGGTCCGCCCCGGCCCGGGCTTCGGCGCCGGTGGAAGCCGCGCCCCCGGCGGCGGCGGACCCGCATGCCCTGCCCGGCGCCCGCCCGGTGGCAACCGACCATGGGCCGAAGACCTTTGCCGAACGCGGCGTTGCCGTGCCGTTCACCACGCCGCTGCTGTCGCAGGCGCGGCTGCGCACCGACCGCGGCGGCGCGCTGGAAGTGCTGCTGCCCAACCCGGCCGGCATGCGCGGCACCTATGTGGTGGCGTGGCAGGGGCTGCGCGGCCTCGCGCGCCTCACGGTGCACGACATGCGCATGCTGGAACTGCTGGGCGGCGCCGGCACGCCCACGCCGGAAAGCGTGCGGCGTGCGGCACGCACCGCCGCGATCGAGGGCCTGGCCGGGCGCGCCGCGCGCCGGGCCGCGCAGGCGGCGCAGGAAACCGCCCGCCACCAGGCCGCGCACGCCGCCTTCGCGCTGCTGGTCCGCGCGCACGGCACCGCCACCGGCGAGGTCACCTCCCCGGAAGATGCGGTGCGCGAGGGCGAGGCATTCCGCGCCCGTGCCCGCACCGCGATCGCGGGCCTGGCCGCGCGCACCGGCGTGGCGCTGGACCGCTGGCTCGCCATGACCGAGGCGCTGGCGCCGCAGGCCGCCGCGATCGGCATTCCCGAAGCGATGCCCGGCACGCTGGCGGTGCTGGCGCCGTCGGTGGCGCTGCTGGCCGAGGAATTCCGCCGCGGGCCCGAGGCGCTGCGCGCCGCCGCCATCCTGGCCGAGGCCGCTGCCGCCTGCGCCACCAACGCGTTGGCCGAGGCGCGCCGGGCGCTGGCCGACATGCCGTCCGTGGCGCTGGCCTGGGCGGCCGACCCGCTGACCCTGCTGGCGCTGCTGGAGCGTCCCGCCTGGGTGCTGGATGGCTGGGACCACCTGCTGGCGCTGTGGCACAGCGCCAAAACCGCCCAGGCGCGCGACGCGGCGATGCAGACCATCGCCACGCTGGCCCCCGGGCTGCCCGCCCAGGCCACCGCCTGGACCGGCCTGCCGGTGCCGCCGCCCGCGCCCGGCCGCCCCGCCATGCCGGCGCAGGACTGGCGCGCGACCGCGCTGATCAATGACCAGGTGGCGCAGCTGGAAGCGCTCAGGGCCTTGGTGCCATGATTCCCCGCGCCGCTTTGGCCGAACTCGGCGGCACGCTGGCCGAGGCGTCGGACCGGAAGATCCTCAGCCTGATCGGGCTGCTGGATCGCCTGCCCGATACGTCGCCGCTGGAACCGGTGCTGGAACGGGTGCGCCCGCGGCTGGGCCGGCTGCGCCCGCCGCGCCCACTGAAGCTGCCGCGCCTGCTGCTGCTGCCGCTCGAAGACCTGCTGGTGCCGCCCAAGGCCTGGCAACCCGGGTCGCCGACCATTCCGCGCAGCGCGCCGGCCGCGCTGATCGCAGCAGGGCTCGCGCACCTGCCGCGCGACGTGCTGGAGGCAGCCCATCACGAAGCCGAAGGCCACAGCGCGGCCGAGCATCGCGCGGTGGCGCGGGCCGGATCGATCCTGTGGCCTGCCTCGGCCGAATCGTTCCTGCGCGCTGCCGAGAAGGGGCTGCCGGCAGGGGTTTCCGACCCCGGCATGCGGCCCGAGGATTTCGCCGCCGCCTGCCGCGATGCCGCCTTCCTGCTGCATGCCGCCCCCCGGCTGGTGACGCTGCGCGCCCAGCCCGCACCCACGCTGGACCCGGCCGCGGTGACCGTGCTGCGCGCGGTGCTGATGGAAGCGGCGACGCACGGCGAAGCGACGCTGGCGCGCACCATCGCCACGCTGATGGCAGGCTTCCTGGCGCGCGCACCGCTGCTGGAACTGGTGCGCGACGCCGCGCGCAAGCTCAGCAGCACCGAACGCAGCCCGCTGATCGACGCCGCCCTTGCCGCCGGCTTCGAGCGCGCCGCTGGCCCCGAATTGCCCGAGGACCTGGCCGCACCCGATCTCGCGCGGCGCACCCGCGCGGCGCTGGATGCGGTCAGCGCCATCGACGCCATGCTGCGGGCGCAGCAGCACATCCGCACGGCGCGCCGCGACCAGGTGCGCGCCCGCGGCCAGCAGATCGAGCAGCTGCTGCGCGCGCATCTCGCCGAGATGCTGCCGCGCGAGGTGGTGCGACCCTTCGCCGCCCTGGCCGCGCAGGACAGCGTGACCGAGGCCGAGATCGCCGCGATCGAGTCCGCCGCGCGCAGCCTGCGCAGCATCGCCCAGGCCGGCAGGCGCCTGGCCCCGACCGACGCCTATCCGCGCGCCCTGCGCGACGCGCTGGAGGATGTGGCGACGATCGGGCTCGAGGTGTCCGCCCGCCGCGGCGCCGCCGCCGCGTCGGGGCTCACCCATGCCGATGCGGTGCGGCTGGCGGAGATCATCGCGGGGCCGGATGACGCCTGGACTCTGCTGGGCCTGCTGCGGGATCGCGCGGCGTAGCACCGCGCCGGCTGCGCAACGATTGCGCTTTTCGCCCCGGCGCGCAGCCCCTATCGTAACGGCCCTCCAGGGAGGCTCCGCCATGCACGGAATATCGCGCCGTGACGCCGCCATGCTTGCCGGCCTGGCCGCGCTCATCCCGGTCCGGCCGCACGCCGCCGAGGGCAGCAGCTTCAGCTCCGCCGGCGTGCCGATCCATTTCATCGAGCAGGGCGCCGGCGACCCGGTGATCCTGGTGCACGGCTACACCACCGATCTGCAGGGCCAGTTCGTGCGCACCGGCATCTTCCCGGGCCTGGCCGCGCGCTACCGCGCCATCGCCTTCGACGCGCGCGGCCACGGCCAGAGCGGCAAGCCGCACGACCGCGCCGCCTATGGCCCCGAGATGGGGCTGGATGTGGTGCGGCTGATGGACCACCTGGACATCCGCCGCGCGCATGTCGTGGGCTACTCGATGGGTGCCCATATCGTGGCGCAGCTGGTCACCACGCACCCTGGCCGGTTCGTCACGCTGACGCTGGGCGGTGCCTCGGGCCGGCGCAACTGGAGCGCCGAGGACCAGCGCCGCGTGGATGTCGAATCCGCCGAGATGGACGATGGCCTGCTGACGTCGCAGATCCTGCGGCTGTGGCCGGCCGGGCAGGCGAAGCCGGACGCGGCGGAGATCCGCCGCATCTCCAGCGAGCGCATGGCCGGCAAGGACCCGCGCGCGCTGGCCGCCGTGCGCCGTTCCAACCCCGACCAGGTGGTGACGGAAGCCGAGATGCGCGCGGTGATGGTGCCGACGCTGGGCATTGTCGGCACCGCCGATCCCTATCTGCGCGAGTTTCAGGAACTGAAGGCGGCGATGCCGCAGCTGGAGCTGGTAACGATCGAGGGTGCGTCGCACGGCTCGGCACCGGGGCGGCCGGAGTTTCTGGCGGCGCTGCTGAAGTTTTTGGGGGAGCATCCGGCGGGGCGCGGGTAGCGGACAGGGGCCGACATGGACCACTGCCGCTGCCACATCAGCTTGCAGGCATCAGGCAATTGAGTGGTTTGGTCTCAACGATACGGCAATGGGACGTGGACAAGACCGTAAAGCTGTCCACCCACTCGCGGCACCGCCACGTACCAAGCCCGGTTTCGCCCAACTTTACCGCTCCCTTAGGCTCAGGACTCATTGATTGAGCCAGAAGACGCAGGTCGCGGCGATGACGATTGCGGCGAAGAAGATGTCGGCGCAGCGATCGTATCGGGTGGCGACGCGGCGGCAGTCCTTGAGGCGTCCGAAC
>JAESGU010000087.1_pt1 | contig 61217 bp, 58 predicted proteins | sample 9266271 | NCBI WGS metagenome assembly JAESGU01 (sample SAMN15740544, study PRJNA653495) | algae metagenome | isolation source: Scytonematopsis contorta HA4267-MV1 and co-occurring heterotrophs from mud... | place: USA: Palolo Valley Trail, Honolulu, Hawaii | collected 2009-07-25
GCGGTTGGCGATGACCTCGTTGGCGTTCATGTTGGTCTGGGTGCCGCTGCCCGTTTGCCACACCGGCAGCGGGAAGTGCTCGTCCAGGCGGTTGTCCATCACCTCGGCGGCGGCCTGTTCGATGGGCTGCGCGATCGCGTCGGGCAGCAGGCCCAGCCTGCGGTTGGCGCGCGCGGCGGCGAGTTTTTGCACGCCCACGGCGCGGATCAGCACCGGCGGGAACTTTTCCACGCCGATGCGGAACAATTTTCGCGCGCGCTCGGTCTGCGGGCCCCACAGCGCGTCGGCCGGGATGTCGATGCTGCCCAGGCTGTCGGTCTCGGTGCGGGTGGTCATGGGCGCACCGTATTCGATTGCTACCAATTCGGATGGGAAAAGGGCGCGAGAAAGGCTGATAGCGCTTGTCCAGCGTAAGGCCACCGCCATGAGCCGTTCCATCCAGCCGCGTGCCCATGGCGCAGAAGGGCGTATTCAGAATAGAGATGGTCATGCGGGACCAAGTACCATATGCGAGGCCCGCCATCGTAGGCGCGGTTGGGAAACAGCATCCAAATGCCGCGCCCGCCATAGCGGTTCACATCGACGTAAGGGGCGCCTTTCAGCTGAACGGGGACAAGCGTATTGTTAGGTCGCTTGATGACGAGGTCTTCGCCATCCACGTCGGCTTCGGGGCGATAAATGAGAAAGCCCGCTCGCAATAGCAGCGCGGTCGCCTCAGCACGATTCGCGGCCTCAATAATGTTGGGTGCCAGCGGCATGCTGATCGCTCAGCCGTAGCTGGAGACCTCCACCAAATTGCCATCCGGGTCGCGCACATAGACCGAGGTGATCGGCCCCAGCGCGCCGTCCTTCTCGGCCGGGCCCACTTCCACGGCCACGCCACAGGCGGCCAGGTGCGCCACCACCGCCTCCGGCGTGGCGCGCGTGATGAAGCACAGGTCGGCGCTGCCCGGCAGCGCGATGCGCGCGCGCGGCGAGAATTCGCGCCCCGCCTGGTGCAGGTTGATCTTCTGCTGGCCGTAGCGCAGCGCCACCCGCCTGGGTTCGCCGAATTCCACGCGCGTCATGCCCAGCACCTTCGCGTACCAGGCGGCGGTGGCATCGAGATCGGCGCAGGTCAGCACCAGGTGGTCCAGCCGGTCGATGGTGATGGCGCTGCCGGGCGCCGCACCCGAAAGGCCCCGCTTCGCCGTCACCTTGATCTCGATCTTCATCGCCTCGGTCTGCAGGCGGGCGTGGAACAGGGTGCTGGTGGGCCTGGCTTTGCCGAACCACTTGCGCACCACGGGCCAGCAGGGTTCCCAGTCGGCGGGGCCGGGCACGATGAACCAGGCTTCCACCACGTCATCCATGGTGCAGCCGGCATTCGCCAGCGCGGCTGCGATGTTGAGGAACGTCTGCTCGGCTTGGTCCACGATGCCGGGCTTGATGGTCATGGAGGCGTAGTCGTAGCCGGTGGTGCCGGACAGGAAGACCCAGTCGCCATCCACCACCACGCCGCGCGAATAGCCGATCTGTTCCTCGAACTTCGAGCCGGAGGAGATTCTTTGGCGGCTCATGCGACCACCGCAACGCAGCGTTCGGGGCGCACAAGGCGTTTTCCGGTGGGTGGGTGCCTGGCCAGCATGGCGGCGGGGCGGATCGGGCGCGGCACCAGGTTGCCCTGGCAGTTCGGGCACACGCCGTTCGGCAGTCGCGTGGCGGCGCAGTCGCGGCACCAGGTGCATTCGAAGGTGCAGATCATGGCCTGGGTGCTGTCGGGCGGCAGGTCGCGGCCGCAGCATTCGCAGTTGGGGCGCAGTTCAAGCATGCGAGGTGTCCTTGTCGAGCAGTGGCGCGATGGCGGCGCGGGTGTCCTTGCTGGGCGTGACCGGCACGATCTCCATGCCACGCCCAGGCCTTCCCAGTGCAGCACCCAGCGCTGCAGCAGGGCGACGTTGTCGGTGCGCATCAGTTGGAAGCAGCGGCGGAAATCGGCGGTGATCCAGCTGTCGATGTATTCGACGCCATCGGGCAGGCCGCGACCCTGCGTGTTCAGGTGGCGGTAGATCGGCAGCACGGCACCGGCCGGGAAGGTCTCGATCACCATGAACAGCATGGCTATGGCGATGGCGGGGATTGCGACGACAGTGACGTCACCCTCACCCAACCCTCTCCCTGAGGGAGAGGGCTATCGACCCGCGGGCAGAAAAGCCCTCTCCCTCAGGGAGAGGGTTGGGTGAGGGTGACCTTTCCGGGATCGAGCGGTGCCGTGTCACCTCACACCAGCCCCTCATAAAAATCATTCCCCTTGTCATCCGTCACGATGAAGGCGGGGAAATCCTCGACCTCGATGCGCCACACGGCTTCCATGCCGTCCTCGGGGAATTCCAGCACCTCGACGCGGCGGATGCAGTCCTGCGCCAGCCGCGCCGCAGGGCCACCGACGCTGCCCAGATAGAAGCCGCCATGCTTGCGGCACGCATCGCGCACCGCCTTGCTGCGATTGCCCTTGGCCAGCATGACGAACGACCCACCCGCGGCCTGGAACGCCTCCACGTATGAATCCATGCGCCCGGCGGTTGTGGGGCCGAAGGAACCGGTGGCCATGCCGGTTGGGGTTTTCGCGGGGCCGGCATAGTACACCGGATGGTCCTTGATGTAGCCGGGCAGGCCCTGGCCCGCCTCCAGCCGCGCCTGAAGCCGTGCGTGCGCGATGTCGCGCGCCACCACCATGGGTCCGGTCAGGCTCAGGCGCGTCTTCACCGGATGGCGCGACAGCAGGGCGCGGATTTCCGACATCGGCCGGGTCAGGTCAACCTGCACCACGTCGCTCGTAAAAATGTCGTCGGTGGCTTCGGGCAGGTATTTCGCGGGGTCGTGCTCCAGCTGTTCCAGGAACACGCCGTCCGCGTTGATCCTGGCCTTGACCTGGCGATCCGCACTGCACGACACGCCAAGCCCCACCGGCAGTGATGCGCCGTGGCGGGCCAGGCGGATCACGCGCACGTCGTGGCAGAAATACTTGCCGCCGAACTGCGCGCCGATGCCGATGCGCCGCGTCATCTCCAGCACCTTGGCCTCAAGCTCCAGGTCGCGGATGGCGTGGCCGGAAAGGTCGCCTTGCGTCGGCAGCGCATCCAGCCATTTGGTGGACGCGAGCTTCACGGTCTTGACCGTGGTCTCGGCGCTGGTGCCGCCGATCACGATCGCCAGGTGATAGGGCGGGCAGGCGCTGGTGCCGAGGGTTTTCACCTTGGCTTCCAGGAAGGCCAGCAGCTTCTCAGGGCTCAGGATCGCGCGGGTTTCCTGGAACAGGAAGGTCTTGTTGGCGCTGCCGCCGCCCTTGGCCACGAACATCAGCTCGTAGTCTTCCGGATGGGCGGGGTCGGCGTAGATGTCGAACTGCACCGGCAGGTTGTTGGCGGTGTTCACCTCGTCGAACATCGACAGCGGTGCCATCTGCGAATAGCGCAGGTTGGTTTCCGTAAACGTGCGGAACACGCCGCGGGCCAGCGCCGCCTCGTCGTTGCCGTTCACCCAGACGCGCTGGCCCTTCTTGCCCATCACGATCGCGGTGCCGGTGTCCTGGCACATCGGCAAAACCCCGCCGGCCGCGATGTTGGCGTTCTTCAAGAGGTCGAGTGCGACGAACCGGTCATTCGCGCTCGCCTCGGGGTCGTCCAGGATTTTCCGCAGCTGCGCCAGATGCGCGGGCCGCAGCAGGTGCGAGATGTCGCGGAAACCCTGGAAGGCGAGTTCGGTCAGCGCGTCCGGCTCGATCTCGACCACGCGCCGGCCCAGCACGTCGCTGACCCGCACCGGCAGGTCCAGCTTGCGCCAGGGCGTGTCGTCGGCGCCCAGCTGGAACATGGGAGCGTAGAGGAAATCACCGCGCTTCGGAGGGGTCGGCGCATCCATGGCGAGAACTCCCGTGCGCGGCTGCCGCGCGGAAAACTACTTGGTACGCTCGGGCCCGCGCTTGCGGAACGCATCGAGGCTGACGACCTGCGGCTTCTCGGGCGCAGCGTCGGTCTCGGCGGCCGGCGTGGCGGCGGGCGTGGGGGCGTCGCCGGCGGCTTCGGGCGCGTCCTGCTCGGCATAGGCGGCCTTCTGCCCGCCCACCGGCGGCACGCGCAGCGCGAAGCCGCGTTCCTTGTCCACCATCAGCGCCACGTCGGCGAAGGGGTTCGACTGCATGGCCGGGTCGGCAAAGCCGGTCAGCGCGTCGAACGGCACGGTCAGCGCCGCCGGCACGCCGCCGAAGGAAAGGCCAACGCTGAACGCATCGTCCTGCACCTTCAGGTCCCAGAACTGGTGCTGCAGCACGATGGTGATCTCCTCCGGATACTGCGCCAGCAGGCGGGCGGGAATGGCCACGCCCGGATGGTCGGTGCGGAAGGTCACGTAGAAATGGTGCTCGCCCGGCAGACCGTGTTCCGCGGCGTGCCGCAGTGCGTTGCGCACAAGGCTGCGCAGTGCTGTGTGCACCATCGCGGCATAGGGCGGGGCCTGGTCGTGGGGGGCGGCCATGCCCATGGATTACGCAAGCAAGGGCGACTTGGGAAGTGGGCGGTTGCGCAGGGGCGGCCCGCCGAAGCGGCAGGCGTCTCAGCCGCCGGAGGGCTGGGGGCCGTCGTAGCCCTCGACGATGGCGAGGTCGAGCAGCGCGCGGCCCTGTCGCACCGCGATCGCCTTGGCATACTCGGGTGAGCGGTAGCAGGCCAGCGCGGCGTCGTGGCTTGGGAACTCGATCACCACCGCGCGCGCGCGCAGTTTGCCTTCCGGCTGGTCGGCCTTGCCGCCGCGCACCACGAAGCGGGCGCCGAACTTGGCGAAGGGCACCGCGTTCGCGGCGACGTACTCCTTGTAGCCCTCGGGATCGGTGACATCGACGAAGGCGAGCCAATATCCCTTGGGCATCGGCAATCTCCGCTGGCAGCACCGGCGGGCGCGCGGGTGCGGCCGCATGGTCGGTCGGAAGCGGCCAGGGCTGCAAGCGACAAGGGAATGGCAAGCGATGGGGGGGCTTCTGTTGCCCGGTGCCCCCCCGAACCGCGCTTACCTGTCCAGGGAAACCCTGGCTCAGGCAGCGATTGCCATACGGCTGTTGTCGTTGGCAGTTGTGTATGGTCCGTTGCGGCGGAACCATGCCGGGCAAAAGACGGTTCTTTACCTCGCGCGTCGAGCCTGTTTCGCCCCCATCGCCCCGCACAGCCCGGGGAATTTGGTGGAGGCGCCGGGCACTGCCCCCGGGTCCGCTACGATTATTCCAAACGCCGTTTATCGCCATAGTCGGGTTGCCCCGACCCGGCACATATAGCGCGTCCGACGCGATGTTTGAAGGGTCGCGTGCGCGCCGCTATGCACAGCCACCCCCGAGCGGACGGAGTCGTCGTGACCCTCACCCCAGACCAGCAGGCCGAGATCGACCTTCTGCGTGCCGCTGAAGCGCCCACCCGCCGCGCCACCGTGCCCGGCATCGAGGCGCTGCTGTACCAGGCCATCCCGGTGCTGGACCACGGTTTTGTGCGCGTCATCGACTACATGGGCGACGATGCGGCGGTGGTGCAGGCGGCGCGGGTTTCCTATGGCCGCGGCACCAGGCGCGTGCAGGAGGATGCCGGGCTGATCCGCTACCTGATGCGGCACCGGCATTCCACCCCGTTCGAGATGTGCGAGATCAAGCTGCACGTGAAGCTGCCGGTCTTCGTGGCCCGGCAATGGATCCGGCACCGCACCGCCAACGTGAACGAGTATTCCGCGCGCTACTCCATCCTCGATCGGGAGTTCTACGTGCCCGCGCCGGAGCACCTGGCGGCGCAGAGTGCGGCCAACCGCCAGGGCCGCGGCGCGCTGCTTGAAGGCGCCGAGGCCGCCGAGGTCCTGGCGCTGCTGCGCGACGACGCCGTGCGCACCCACGAAAACTACCGGAAAATGCTGAACGAGGACGATTCCGGCAACCCGATCGACCCTGCCCGCGCGGGCCTGGCGCGGGAGCTGGCGCGGATGAACCTGACGCTCTCCACCTACACGCAGTGGTACTGGAAGACCGACCTGCACAATCTGCTGGGCTTCCTGGCACTGCGCGCTGATGCACACGCGCAGTACGAAATCCGGGTCTATGCGGAAGCCCTGCTGCCGGTGCTGGCCGCCTGGGTGCCGCTGACGCATGCGGCGTTCCTGGATTTCCGCCTGGGTGCGGTGACTTTCTCGGCAGGCCAGCTGGCGTGCCTGAAGCGCATGCTGGCGGGCGAGGCCATCATGCAGGAGCAGTCGGGCCTTTCGAAGCGCGAGTGGCGCGAGTTCATGGAGGCGCTGGGCCGCGCCGCTTGAGACGTGCCGCAAGCGGGTTCACACCGGCCAGCGCAGCCCCTTCACCTCCCAGCCTTTCTTCGGGTCGGACGGCGTCAGGAATTCGACCTCGCTGACCACGTTGTTCTGGTTGCCGCCCAGCAGCCGCACGCCCTTCGCCGTGTCGCCGGTGTAGAAGGCGACATGGAAGCCTGACGCCGTGGTCGCCTTCGACGCCTTGTCGTTGAACAGCACCATGATGGCGCCCGGCCGGCGGCCGCATTCCACGCCGAATTCCAGCCAGTCGCGGGCGCCGGGCGAAGGCCCGCGCCGCTGCCCTGAGCGCAAAAGGCACCAGTTGGTGAAGCAGGCGCACCAGGGGGTTTCGTCGGTGCTGCCCATCGGCACGCCCTGCGCCGACTTGATCGCGGCAAGGCCCGGGAAGGTCGCGATATAGTTCAGGATGCGGGGTTCGGCCGCGATGCCCGGGATCTCCTTCACGCCCAGTTCCAGCCGGCCGTGTTCCAGCCAGGGTGCCGGGCCGCCGGGCTGCGGGTTCTCCACCCAGCCCTGGCCGCGCGCCATTTCGAAAAGCCGGGCCTGCTGCGCGTCGTCGAACTCGCCCTTGTCGGCGCTGGTCGGCACGGGTGCGCCGATCATGATCTTGAATTTGTTGATCGCGGCCAGCGTGCCGCCGCCGTAATCGCCATCGGCGATCAGCGGCGGGTTGCGATCCTGCACGATGTTCAGTGCGCGCTGCACGCGCACCACGGGCTCGCCCTTGTCCTTGAGTTTCATCGCGTCATCTCCTGCCAGGGACCGACAGGATGCACGTTGCGTCAACGAAAGGAAGTGGCGCGCCTCACAAGGTGCCGCGTGATTCGGTGCCCAACCCCCGCATCAGCACCGCCAGCACGGGCCGCAGCCGCTGCGCGCATTGCTCGGGTGTTGCGCCATCGAACACGCCGGCGCGCAGGCCACGCACATAGATGTCGTGGGCACCCTCGGCCACGGCGGTCACGTCGGCTGCCGAAGCGTGCGGATGGCCGCGCCGCACCACGGCCGCGATGTAGCCCTGGAAGCGCGCCACATCCTCGCGGTGGCGCAGTTCGCGGTCCATCTCCCACAGCCAGGCCTGCGCCATGACGATGCCGGCCAGTTGCGGAATGCGAAGATCGAAGCCGTAGCTGGCGGCGAACAGCTGGATCAGGCCCTCGAAGCCGCTGCACTGCGCCGCAAGCGCTTCCAGCACGTCCCATTGCGCGGCGTTGTGGGTCCGCACCACGTCCAGCAGCACATCGGCCTTGCCCTCGTACAGCTGGTAGATCATGCCCACCGACAGCCCGGCGCGGTCCGCCAGCAGCTTCATGGTGGTGCCTTCAAAGCCTTCCTGCTGGAAGACCTGGATGGCGACAGTGCGTACCCGGGTGCGCGCATCGTCCCGGCGCGCCCGCTGCCGGGCCCGGAAGCCGCCTTGCCCAACCCTGGCGTCCGGCATCGCTCCACCTGAGTGCACGTTGTTTCGGCTCTCGCCACGTTGCGTGAAGCCTGTTCTGTAACGCACAGGCCTTGCCGCTTCTGAAACCTCAGACTCTGACTGGCAAGCCTGAAGCAAATCAGAACGGATACTGATTGCATTCAGCAAACGCGCAGGCCCACAGACCGGTTGCAAGCCGGTTGGCGCGGCCGCTTTCCGGCGGCATCGGGCAGGGTCTGGATCAGTGCGGCGGCGCGACACGCAACCGCATGGCACGACGCGTCGCCTCGACGACTCCCCGGCTCAACCGGAGGTTCCATCCGGCCCGCGCGCAGGCCGGCCGCCACCACGTCCGGCGCGCTGGCTACTCCACCACGATGCGCGGGCCGGCAGCCGGCGCCCCGATGCGCGCCAGGCACTTCGCCCAGACGCGCCCCGCGATCGCGGCATAGGCGGCCGCCTCGGCGCCGTCGGGGCGGGCCTGCACGATCGGCGTGCCCGCATCCGACAGCTCTCGGATCCCCGGATCAAGCGGCAGGCGGCCCAAAAACTCCGTGCCGAGCCTGGCCGCCTCTCGCTCGGCGCCACCCTCGCCGAAGATCGCGCTGCGGTGGCCGCAATTGGGGCAGCAGAACACGCTCATGTTCTCGACCAGGCCCAGCACCGGCACGCTGGTGCGCTCGAACATGCGCACGCCGCGCCGCGCGTCGATCAGCGCGATGTCCTGCGGCGTGGACACGATCACCGCCCCGGTCAGCGGCACGCGCTGCGCCATGGTGAGCTGCGCGTCGCCGGTGCCGGGCGGCATGTCGACCACCATGATGTCGAGCGGCCCCCACAGCGTCTGCCCCATCATCTGCTCCAGCGCGCCCATCACCATCGGGCCGCGCCAGATCATGGGCGTCTCCTCCTCGACCAGGAAGCCGATGGACATCACCTTCAGGCCCCAGGCCTGCATCGGCACCAGGTTCTGGCCGGCGGCGTGCGGCCGGCCGGAAATGCCCAGCATGCGCGGGATGCTGGGGCCGTAGATGTCGGCATCCAGCAGGCCCACCGCCAGGCCCTGCCTGGCCAGGGCCACGGCCAGGTTGACCGCGGTGGTGCTTTTGCCCACGCCGCCCTTGCCGGATGCGACCGCGACGATGGCGCGGCAATTCTCCAGCAGGCGCGCCTTGCCCGCGCTGCCCCCGGCCTGCGCCGCCGCGGCCTTCGCGCCTGGCGTGGCCTGGGGCGCAGGATCCTTGTGCGCGGTCAGCACCACGGTGGCGCTCAGCACCCCCGGCAGCGCCGCCACGGCGGCCTCGGCGGCGCGGCGCAGCGGCTCCAGCGCCCCTGCCCGCGCGCGCGGCACGGCAAGCGCCAGGCTGACCAGCCCGCCCTTCACCTGCACGTCCTGCACATAGCCCAGCGTCACGGGGTCCTGCCCCAGCTCGGCATCCCGAACGGCACCCAGCGCCCGCAGAATGCCTGCCTCGGTGACGGCGGCGCCGTTGCCCGCCGCGCCACCACGTCCCGTTTCCACCGCCATTGGCTTGAAAACCCCTTCCGATCGGGTCATATCCGCGCCACACCGCACACCAGCGATGCGCGACAGATCACGCGTGGCGTGACATAGGGGATGGCGGCCGGCACTGCCAGTCACGGCAGTGCCGCACACGATCACGGAGACAAGGGACAGCGAATGCCCTGGACCAACAACAGCGGCGGGGGCGGTGGCCCCTGGGGCGGCGGCGGGGGACGTTCCGGCGGCCCATGGGGCGGGGGCGGCGGCGGCGGCTTCCAGCAGCCCGACCTGGAGGGCCTGCTGCGCAAGGCGCAGGACCAGGTGCGGCGCTACACGCCGCGCGGCCTGGGCGGCGGCAAGGGCATCGCCGCGATCGGCGTGATCCTGCTGGCGCTGTGGGTCGCCTCGGGCTTCTACCGCGTGCAGCCCGACGAGCAGGGCGTGGTGATGCGGTTCGGCGAATTCGTGCGCTCCACGCCGCCGGGCCTGAACTATGCGCTGCCGGTGCCGATCGAGCATGTCATGACGCCGCGGGTCACCCGCATCAACCGCATCGACATCGGCTTCCGCAGCAGCGTCGAGGGCGTGCGCCCGGTGCCGACCCGTGACGTCATCGAGGAATCGCTGATGCTGACGGGCGACGAGAACATCATCGACATCGACTTCGCCGTGTTCTGGCGCATCCGCGAGGCGGGCGAGTTCCTGTTCAACACCCGCAACCCCGAGCAGACCGTGAAGTCGGCCGCGGAAAGCACCATGCGCGAGATGATCGGCCGCACGCCGATCCAGCCCGCCCTGACCGAGGCGCGCGCCCAGATCGAACAGGAAGTGCGCCGCACCACGCAGGCGATCATGGACAGCTACCGCGCCGGGGTGGAGATCACCCAGGTGCAGCTGCAGAAGGTCGATCCGCCGGCCGCCGTGATCGATGCCTTCCGCGACGTGCAGCGCGCCAACGCCGACCGCGAAAGGGTGCGCAGCGAGGCGGAAAGCTTCCGCAACGACGTGATCCCCCGCGCCCGCGGCGAGGCCGAGCGCTTGGTGCAGGAAGCCAGCGGTGCCCGCGAATCGCAGGTGGCGCGCGCCAACGGCGAAGGCCAGCGCTTTACCTCGGTGCTGTCCGCCTATAGCCAGGCGCGCGATATCACGCGGCTGCGCATGTATCTGGAAACCATGGAGGAAGTGCTGCGCGAGAACCCCAAGGTCATCGTCGATGAACGGGTGAACAACGTGGTGCCCTTCCTGCCGCTGAACGAACTGGGCCAGCGCCCGCCTGTCCCCGGCAACGCGCCGCCCGGCGTCGGTCCGGCGGCGCAGGGCCGCCCGCAGACGCAAGGAAAGTGACCATGCAGCGCATTCTCATCGGCGCCGCCGTCGGCGTCGTTACCCTGGTGCTGGTGGCGCTGGGCACGCTGTTCACCGTGCAGCAGACCGAACAGGTGCTGGTCACCCAGTTCGGCAAGCCCGTGCGCGTGATCAACCAGCCCGGGCTGCACGCCAAGATCCCGTTCATCCAGTCGGTCAACAGCTTCGATCGCCGCCTGCTGGACTTCGAGATGCCGGGCGAGGAAGTGATCCTGGGCGACCAGCGCCGGCTGATCGTGGACAGCTTCACCCGCTTCCGCATCACCGACCCGCTGCAATACTACCAGACCGTGGGCTTCGGCGAGAACGCGATCCGCGCCCGGCTCAACTCGATCAGCACCTCGGCGCTGCGCCGCGTGCTGGGCAATGAACCGCTGCTGTCGGTGCTGTCCACCGATCGCGGCCGGATCATGGGCCAGATCCGCGACCAGGTGAACGCCGAGGCGCGGCAGTTCGGCATCGAGGTCACCGATGTGCGCATCCGCCGCGCCGACCTGCCGGAGGAGAACACGCAGGCCATTCTGAACCGGATGCAGGCCGAGCGTGAACGCGTGGCCCGCGAGGCCCGCGCCGAGGGCGCCGAGGTGGCCGCGCGCATCCGCGCCGGCGCCGAGCGCGAGCGCGTGGTCATCCTGGCCGAGGCGCACGCGCAGTCGGACATCATCCGCGGCCAGGGCGAACAGGAAGCCATCCGCATCCTGGCCGAGGCCTACCAGCGTGATCCCACCTTCTTCGCCTTCTACCGGACCATGCAGGCCTATCGCGAAGCCTTCGGCCAGGGCGATGCCCGCCTGATCCTCTCGCCCGACAGCGAGTTCTTCCGCTTCTTCCGCGAAGTGCCCACCGACGTGCGCAGCGCCACGCGCTGAGCCGCCGCCTTCAACGGAGGGCCATGCCAGGGGGGCCGTGCCGCAGGGCACGGCCCCTTTTGCTTGCCGCCAGGTTGAAGCGCGCCAGGGGCAAACGCGTTCATGGCATTCAACCGCCCGCGAGCGTATGCCGTGCCGCTTGCCCCGAACCCGCCACCGGCCCCACATTGCCCGCTTGTGGGACATTGCAAGCGGCGCCACGCCGCGCTCCCTGGAGGCTTCCCGATGAGGTTTTCGCCTGTCGCGTTCCGCCGCATGGCCATGGTGGCGCTGGGCGCCGCCCTGCTGGCCACGCCCCCCCTGGCCGCGCAGGCCCAGCCCGCGATCGCCCGCAGCGCCCCGGAAAGCTTCGCCGACCTGGCCGCGCGGCTGGCCCCCAGCGTGGTCAGCATCACCACCACCACGGCCCAGCAGGCCCAGGCGGGGCGGGAACGCCAGGGGCCGGACATGCCGCAATTCCCGCCCGGCTCGCCGTTCGAGGAATTCTTCCGCGACTTCTTCGATCGCCAGCGCCCGCAGGGCCCGCCCGGCCAGGGCCCCAACCAGCAGCGCCCCCGCCGCGCCACCAGCCTGGGCTCGGGCTTCATCATCCAGCAGGTCGGCAACCTGTATTACGTCGTCACCAACAACCACGTGATCGAGGGCGCCGACGAGATCAGCATCACGCTGAACGACAACTCGACGCTGAAGGCCGAGCTGCATGGCCGCGACCCGCGCACTGACCTGGCGCTGCTCAAGGTCACCACCGAACGCCGGCTGAGCGTGGGCAGCTGGGGCAACAGCGACACCGCCCGCGTCGGCGACTGGGTGCTGGCCATCGGCAACCCCTTCGGCCTGGCCGCCACCGTCACCGCCGGCATCGTCAGTGCCCGCGGCCGCGACATCCGCCAGGGCGCCTACGACGACTTCATCCAGACCGATGCCGCCATCAACCGCGGCAATTCCGGCGGCCCGCTGTTCAACATGGCGGGCGAGGTGGTGGGCATCAACACCGCCATCTACTCGCCCGGAAGCTCCGGCGGGTCGATCGGCATCGGCTTCTCGATCCCGTCCAACCTGGCCAAGGGCGTGATCGAGCAGCTCCGCGAACACGGCCGCACCCGCCGCGGCTGGCTGGGCGTGCGAATCCAGGGCGTCACCGACGAGATCGCCGAAAGCGTGGGCCTTACAGGTGGTGCCCGCGGCGCGCTGATCGCCGGCGTCAACGAAGGCGGCCCGGCCGACAAGGCGCGCATCCAGAACGGCGACATCGTGCTGAAGTTCGACGGCACCGACATTCGCGAAATGCGCAACCTGCCCCGCACCGTGGCGGAAACCCCGATCGGCAAGCAGGTGCCCGTGGTGATCTGGCGCGACGGCCGCGAACGCACCCTGACCGCCACGGTCGGCGAACTGCCCGAGGACGTGCAGCAGGCCGCGGCCTCGCCCGGCCCGCAGGATCGCGGCGGCCGCGCCGCTGAAATCCCGGGGCTCGGCATGCGCGTCTCGGCACTCACCGCGGAACTGCGCGAACGCTTCCAGCTGCGCGAGGACCAGAAGGGCGTCGTGATCGTGGACGTCACCGCCAACTCCCCGGCGGCCGAACGCGGCATCCGCGCCGGCGACCTGATCGTCGAGGTCAGCCAGGAAGTGGTCGCCACGCCCGCCGAGGTGATCGAACGGGTCGAGCGCGCGCGCACCGCCAACCGGCGCAACGTGCTGATGCTGATCGAAGGCCAGCAAGGGCTGCGCTGGGTGCCGCTGCCAGCCGTTCGTGGCTGACGCCCAAGGAGGGGCCCACTCTTTTTCAGGGGGGCCCCTCCTTGACCTCCCCGGCAAGGGCCTGAGGCCCTTGCATCCCCTTGCCTGTGAGAAGACACCGGCCAGGGGCGCCAAGGGGGTCGTCTGCACCAATCACCCCATGGCTTCGGCGGCGGGAGGGGCAATCCTCTCGGATGGCGGCAACGCGGTGGATGCGGCGATCGGCGCGTTGTTCGCGCTCACCGTCGTGGAACCCATGATGGTCGGACTGCTGGGCGGCGGCACCTGCCACCTGCGCACCCCGGACGGCCGCCACACCGTGATCGACGGCATGAGCACGGCGCCGGCCGCCGCCAGCGATACGCTGTACACACCCAACCCCGAAACCCCGCCCGAGGAACGCGAAACCATCGGGCGCACCAACGCGATCGGCGCACTTTCGGTCGCCGCGCCCACATCGCTGCGCGCCTGGGCCACCACGCTGGCCCGCTACGGCACCTGGTCGCTGGCCGACGTGATGGCCCCTTCCATCAGCCTGGCCCAGCAAGGCTTCACGGCCACGTCCTACCTGTCGGACTGCATCGCCGACGCGGCGGCCGACCTGGCGGCCGACCCCGACCTGGCCGCCCGCTTCCTGCCGGGCGGCGCCCCCGTGCCGGCAGGCCAGCGCCTGCGCCAGCCGGCCTATGCCGACACGCTGGCCGCCATCGCCGCGGCGGGTGCCGACCTGCTGCATGGCGGCGCGCTGGGCACCACCGTGGCCGCCGCCATCGCCGCACAGGGCGGCATTCTCACGGCCGCCGACCTCGCCGGCGCCACGCCGATCGAACGCGCGCCGATCCACGCCACCTATCGCGGCTTCGACGTCTTCGGCCCGCCGCCGCCGGCCTCCTCCGGCGTGCACATCGCCCAGATGCTGAACCTACTGGAGGGCTTCGACCTGGCGGCGCTGGGCTTCGCAACCCCCGCCGCGCTGCACCTGGTGGCCGAGGCACTGAAGCTTGCCTTCGCCGACCGCGCGGTCGCCACGGCCGACCCGGCCTTCGTGGCCGTGCCGGTCGCCCGCCTGACCGCGAAATCCTATGCCGCCGAGCGCCGCGCCATGCTGGATACCGCGCGCGCCAGGGACTGGGCAGCCGGCTTGGGCTTGGGCGAGTCCAACTGCACCACCCATGTCACGGTGGCCGACGCGGCCGGCACCATCGTGGCCACCACCCAGACCATCAACGCGCTGTTCGGCGCGCGCATGGCGGTGCCGGGCACCGGGCTGATCTGCAACAACTACATGCACACCTTCGACCCGCGCCCGGGCCTGGCGCAGTCGGTGGCCGCCGGCAAGCGCGTTTCCACCTCGATGGCGCCCATGATCGTGGCGCGCGACGGCAAGCCGGTCTTCGCGCTGGGCCTGCCGGGCGGCTTGCGCATCTTCCCCTCCGCGCTGCAGGCCATCATCGCGCTGATCGACCACGGCATGACGCTGCAGCGGGCCGTGGAGGCGCCGCGCATCTGGACGCAGGGCCAGGCGCTGGAGCTGGAACCCGCGATCCCGGAAGCAGCTGGCGCGGCGCTGGCGGCCATGGGCCATGCCGTGAAGCGCGTGCGCACCATCGGCGGCGGCATGAATGCCATTTCGTTCGATGCCGATGGCCTGATGACGGGGGCCGCGTGCTGGCGTGCGGATGGCTCGGTGGTGGCACTGGGCGGCGGGCGGGCGCGCCAGGGCGTGCGCTTCTCGGCCGACCGGGCGGTGGTGTAGGGCGCCGTCGCGCGCCCAGCGTCACGCCACCCCGTATCCCCCACCTCCCGGCGTCTCGATCACGAACGCATCGCCTGGCGCAAGCTCGGCCTGCGCGGTGCCCGACAGCGTCTCGATGGAACCGTCCGCGCGCTCCACCCATTGCCGCCCGGCGGCGCCATCCGCCCCGCCGGCCAGGCCGAAGGGCGGCACGTTGCGCCGGGATGCCAGGATCACGGCGGTCATGGGGTGGAGGAACCGCATGCGCCGGCGCGCGCCATCGCCGCCCCGCCAGCGCCCCGCACCGCCTGAGCCGCGCCGGATCGAGAATTCATCCAGCACCACCGGATAGCGGAGCTCGAGAATCTCGGGATCGGTCATGCGCGTGTTGGTCATGTGCGTCTGGATCGCCGAGCAGCCATCGAAGCCCGGCCCCGCGCCGGTGCCGCCGCAGATCGTCTCGTAGTACTGGGTGGTCGCATCGCCGAAGATGAAGTTGTTCATCGTCGCCTGGCTGCAGGCTTCCGCGCCCAGCGCCCCCAGCAGCGCGTTGGCGGCGGCCTGCGACACCTCGGTGTTGCCGGCCACCACGGCGGCGGGCGCCACGGGGCTGATGAAGCTGCCCGGCGGGATCACGATCTCCAGCGGTTCCAGGCAGCCATCGTTCAGCGGGATGTCGGTGCCGACCAGGCAGCGGAACACGTACAGCACCACGCTACGCAGCACGGCCGATGGCGCGTTGAAGTTGTCAGCGCGCTGCGGCCCGGTGCCGGTGAAGTCGATGCGTGCCGTGCGGGCCTCGTGGTCCACCGTGACCTTCACGGCAAGCGGACTGCCATCATCCATGCGGTACAGGAATTCGCCGTCGCCCAGGCGGCCCAGCACGCGGCGCACGCTGTCGGCGGCGTTGCGGCGCACATGGCGCATATAGGCCTGCACCGTCGGCAGGCCGTGCCGCGCCACCATGCGTTCCAGCTCGATCACGCCGGTCTGGTTGGCAGCGATCTGCGCCTTGATGTCGGCCACGTTGATGTCGGGGCTGCGCGCCGGATATCTGGCGCCGGCCAGCAGCGCGCGGAACTCGGCTTCGCGGAAGTGCCCGCCATCGACCAGCAGGAAGTCGTCGATCAGCACGCCTTCCTCCTCCAGCGTGCGCGACATGGGCGGCGTGGACCCGGGCGTGATGCCGCCGATATCGGCGTGGTGGCCGCGGGAGCCCACGAAGAACAGGATCGTGCCGTCGGGGCCAAACATCGGCGTGATCACCGTCACGTCGGGCAGATGCGTGCCGCCGTTGAAGGGATTGTTCAGCGCCACCACGTCGCCGGGCTTCAGCGTGGCCGCGCGTGAGCGGATGACCGTGCGCACGCTTTCGCCCATCGCGCCCAGATGCACCGGAATGTGCGGCGCGTTCGCGATCAGCCGGCCTTCCCCGTCGAACAGCGCGCAGGAGAAATCCAGCCGCTCCTTGATGTTGACGCTGAGCGAGGTGTTCTGCAGCACGATGCCGGTCTGCTCGGCGATCGCCATGAACAGCGCGTTGAACAGCTCCAGCATCACCGGGTCGGGCGTATCGCCGACCGACACGTCGGCATGCGCGCGCGGTGCAATCCGGCGCAGCACCACGGTGTCCTGGGCGGTCACCTCGGCGCGCCAGCCGGGCTCGACCACGGTGGTGGCATTGGCCTCGGCGATCAGCGCGGGCCCGATGATGGTATCCGTCGCGCGCAGAACCTCGCGCCGGAAGATCGGGGTGTCGTGCGCCTGGCCCGCGGCGAACACGCTGGTGGTGGCCGCCGGTGCCGGCGCGCCGGAATCGCGCGCGGCCAGCCGCAGGTCGGCCAGCGCCTCGCCCGGCGCGGTCGCCTCCACCGCAACCGCCTCGACAACCAGCGGACGTTCCGGCGTGGCGAAGCCGAAGCGCTTGCGATGCGCCGCGGTGAACGCGGCGACCAGCATCGCGTGATCGGCGAAGGTGATCGGCAGCGCGGTATCGGTGCCGGCGTAGCGCAGCATCGCCGTCCGAACGACGCGGATGGAATCCGCCGCCGTGCCCTGCGCCAGCAGTGCCGCGCGCGCCGCATCGGCCAGCGTCTCCAGCCGCGCGGTCAGCGCGGGCATCACGGCCGCCTCCAGCGGTGCCTCGATGGCCGCCTCGCGCAGCGCGGACTGGTCAGCCAGGCCCATGCCATAGGCGCTCAGCACGCCGGCGAAGGGGTGGATGAACACCGTGGAGATGCCGAGCTCGTCGGCCACCAGGCAGGCGTGCTGGCCGCCGGCGCCGCCAAAGCATTGCAGCGCGCAGCGCGTCACGTCGTGGCCCTTCTGCACGCTGACCTGCTTGATGGCGTGCGCCATGTTGGCGACCGCGACGCGGATGAAGCCTTCGGCCACCGCCCGCGGGTCGTCGCTGCCGATCTCGGCGGCCAGGGCTGCGAATTTTTCGCGCACCACGCTGGCGTCGAGCGGTTCGTTGCCGTGCGGACCGAACACCGCCGGGAAGAATGCCGGGTCGATCTTGCCGACGCACACATTGGCGTCGGTCACCGTCAGCGGCCCGCCGCGGCGATAGGCGGCCGGGCCGGGCACCGCGCCGGCGCTGTCCGGCCCCACGCGGTAGCGCGCGCCGTCGTAATGCAGGATGGAGCCGCCACCGGCGGCGACCGTGTTGATCGCCATCATGGGGGCGCGCATGCGCACGCCAGCCACCACGGTTTCGAAACTGCGTTCGAAGGCGCCGGCGTACAGCGCCACATCCGTGCTGGTGCCGCCCATGTCGAAGGTCACGATGTCGTCGAAGCCGGCAGCCTCGGCCGTGCGCGCGGCACCCACGATGCCGCCTGCGGGGCCGGACAGGATCGCATCGCGCCCCTGGAAGGTTTCTGCACGCGCCAGGCCCCCATTGGACTGCATGAAATAAAGTTTCACGCCCGGCAGCTCGGATGCGACCTGGTTCACGTAGCGGCGCAGCAACGGCGACAGGTAGGCATCCGCCACCGCCGTGTCGCCCCGCCCCACCCACTTGATCAGCGGCGACGCCTCGTGGCTGGGCGTGACCTGCGCAAAGCCTTCGTCGCGCGCCCAGGCGGCGACCTGCCGTTCATGCGCGGGGAACTTCCAGGCATGCATCAGCACGATCGCGACCGCGCCGATATCTCGCGCCTTCGCCGCGCGCAGCACGGCGCGCGTGGCCGCTTCGTCGAGCGGCTCGATCTCGGTGCCGTCCACCATGACGCGGCCGGGAATTTCACCGACGCGCGCGTACAGCATCTCGGGCAGCCGCACGTCCAGGTCGAACAGTCTCGGCCGCGTCTGGTAGCCGATGCGCAGGCTGTCGGCGAAGCCGCGGTTGACCAGCAGCAGCGTGGCTTCGCCCTTGCGCTCCAGCAGCGCATTGGTGGCGACCGTGGTGCCCATCTTCACCGCGTCGATCTGCTCGGCCGGGATGGCGGCACCTTCCGCCACGCCCAGGAAGCGACGGATGCCGGCGATGGCGGCGTCCTGGTAGGCCTCGGGATTCTCGGACAGCAGTTTTGCGGTTTCCAGCGCGCCATCGGGGCGCCGCGCCACGATGTCGGTGAAGGTGCCGCCGCGGTCGATCCAGAACTGCCAGCCCGGCACTAGCGCGCGACCCGGCCGCGCACCGGATATTGCGGGTCGGTCCAGCGATGCGTGCTGGCATGGCCGGGCGACACCAGCGCATCGACGAAGGCCTCGTCATCCGCCGACAAGGCAAGCGGTGCCGAAAGATAGGCCTGCCACTGCTCCAGCGTGCGCGGCCCCGCGATCACGCCGGTGACCAGCGCATTGTTCAGCACCCAGGCCAGCGCGAACTGCACCGTGGAAAGCCCGCGCGACGCCGCGTGCTGCGCGATGCGCTGCGCCACCTGCAGCGATTCCGGTCGCCATTCCGTCTCATGGATGCGCTTGTCGCCGCGCGCGGCCCGGCTGCCTTCGGGCGGTGCCGCGTCGGGTGCGTATTTGCCGGTGAGAACCCCGCGCGCCAGCGGCGAATAGGGCAGCACGCCCAGGCCCTCGCTGGCGCAGGCCGGCAGCACTTCCACCTCGGCCACGCGGCTGACGGCGTTGTACAGCGGCTGCGCGGCGATCGGCGGCGGCGCCCCCATGGCGCGCGCGATCGCGGCGATGCGCGCGATGCGCCAGCCGTGGAAGTTCGACACCCCCCAGTAGCGGATCTTGCCATCGCGCGTCAGCTGCTCCAGTCCCGCCACGGTTTCCTCCTGCGGCGTGGCGGCATCGTCGCGGTGCAGCCAGTAGAGGTCGATCCAGTCGGTGCCCAGGCGCTTCAGGCTGGCCTCGCAGGCTGCCACCAGGTGCCGACGCGACGTGCCGGCATCGTTCGGCGCGTCGCTGGTCGGGTTGGCAAGCTTGGTCGCCACCACCCAGCGCGCGCGATCGCCGGCGACCAGGCGGCCCACCATCGCCTCGCTGGCGCCCCTGGAATAGGCATCGGCCGTGTCGATCGTGTTCACGCCGGCGTCGCGCGCGGCGGCCACGATGCGGCCGGCCTCGGCCTCGTCGGTGCGGTCGGCGAACATCATGGCGCCCAGCACGATCGGGCTGACGCTCAGGCCCGATCGGCCCAGCTTGCGGTATTCCATCGATGCGAACTCCCGGATGGGTCAATAAAGCCAGTGCGACGGCGGATGACCAGCCACCGGCATCGCAACGCAGGCGATGCTATCGCCCAGCAGGCAGCCCAGGAAGCCCGTGGTCAGGCCGGGCCCGCCGAAGGCCAGGCTGGAAACCTGGCGCAGCACCGCGCCCCCCGGCGTATCCAGATGCGCACGGCCCATGGCATCGGCGCGATAGGCAGCTTCCACCCAGTCCAGATGCGCGGGCGACGCATCCTGCAGCCACATGGTCTGCATGCCGGTTTCGGGACAGACGCGGATCAGCCGGTTCGATACGACCGAGACGATCCACACCGAGCCCGTGGTGTCGAACGCCATGCCGTCGGGGAAGGTGCCGGCGCCGAACTCGGCCACCACCTGCCTGGGTCCCAGCGCGTTGCCCGGCAGCAGCGGAAAGCGGGAAAGGCGGCGGCCGAAGGTCTCGTTCACGTACAGGAACCGGCCAGCCGGATCGGGCAGGCATTCGTTGGCGTAGCCCAGGCCGTCGGCAACGATGCGGGCACCCTTCGCATCGATCACGCCGATCGCGCCGCTGGCCGCATCGGCGCGATAGTCGCGCGCGCGGGGCGTGAGCCGGGTGGAGATCGTGAACCAGATCGTGCCGGAGGCATCCGCATGCACGAAGTTGGTGGGCGGCAGCGGCACGCCATCGACCTCGGTCAGCACCGGAGTGACCTGGCCGGCGCGATCCAGCCGCCAGATGCCGCCCTGTTCGCTGCCCAGCTGCGCGAACAGGAAGCTGCCATCGGGGCGAAGCGCGATGCCGTTCGGCCGCGGCCCATCGGCCAGGTCGGCGCTGTGACCCACGTAGAGATGCTGCGTGCCGTCCGGGCAAAGCCGTGCAACGCCGCCCCGCCAGTCGGCCGTGAACAGGTCGCCAGCGGCCGTGGCCAGCACGCATTCAGGGCGTGACAGGCCTTCACCCACGAAGCGCACCGACCCGGGCGCGATCAGCGGAACCACCACACCAGGCCCATGGGCAAGGCCTCGACATAGGTGATCAGCGCCATCACCACGAGGCTTGCGGCGAACAGCGGGATCAGTGCCCGCGAGATCGCGCCCATGCCGACATTGCCCAGCTTCGCGGCCACGAACAGCGTGCCGCCCACCGGCGGCGAATAGAGCCCGATCGCCAGGTTGCAGGTGAAGATCAGGCCCAGATGCACCGGATCGACGCCGTACGCCTTGGCCGCCGGAATGAACAGGGGGGCCGCCAGGATCATCGCCGGCAGCGGCTCCAGGAACACGCCCAGGACCAGCAGGATGATGTTGAGCAGCAGCAGGAAGCTCCAGCGATCATGCGCCACCGCCCGGACCAGCTGCGTCAGCTGCGCCGGCACCTGTTCCAGCGTGATCAACCAGGCCAGCGCGTTGGTGGCGCCGATCACCAGCATCACCACCGCGCTGGTGATCATGCTGTCCAGCAGCAGCGAAGGCAGGTCGCGCGCCTTCAGGTCGCGGTACAGCAGCAGCGCCACCGCCAGGCCGAAGAACACCGCCACGGCGGCCGCCTCGGTCGGCGTGAAGGCGCCGCTGTAGATGCCGCCCAGGATCAGCACGGGCATGCCCAGCGCCGGCGCGCAGTCGATGAACGAGCGTGCGATCTCGGCAAGGCTCGCGGCCTTGCCACCCACGTCGCAGCCGGTGCGCCTGCCCTCGCGCACGCAGATCGCCATCAGCGCCAGGCCGAACAGCAGGCCGGGCACGATGCCGGAGACGAACAGCTCGGCGACCGAGATGTTGGCGACGAAGGCGAAGACCAGCATGGGAATGCTGGGCGGAATGATCACGCCCAGCGTGCCGGCGCAGGCCACCAGCGCCGCCGCGAAGGCGCGCGAATAGCCCTGGCGGATCATGCCCGGGATCATGACGCTGCCGATCGCCGCCGAAGCCGCGATCGCCGAGCCGGAGACCGCGCCGAACATCAGGCAGGCGGCGACGGTGACGATGCCCAGCCCACCCGGCAGCCAGCCCAGCAGCACGCGCGCGAAGCCGATCATGCGCACGCCCACGCCGCCGCGCGAGACAAGGTCGCCGGCGACGATGAACAGCGGCACCGCCACCAGGTGGAACGGCTCCACGCCGCCCAGGAAGTTCAGGAAGATCGCCTGCAGCGGATAGGGATAGGCGACCGCCTCGTTGGTCGCCAGCGTGGTCAGGATCAGCGCCCAGACCAGCGGGATGCCGGCCAGCGCGATGGCGAAGAAGATTGCGAAGATGACGCCCAGCAGCATGCGGTCAGCCGGCCTGGTCGGCCGGATGCGGCTGGCCGCGAAAGGCGCGCCAGGCATCGTGCAGCACGAACACGAAGGTCAGCGCGGCACCCACCGGCATGGCCAGGTACAGCAGGCCCTGCGGCCAATAGAGCACGGTGGTCTGCTGCGGCCATTGCAGCTCCACGATCACCATGCCGTACCAGATCACCGGCAGCAGCACGGCGGCCACCACCAGGCAGATCACCGCCTCGATGGTGTTGCGCGCCTTCCCGCGCAGCATGCCCACGATCTCGCCCACCCGCATATGCGCGCGCCGGCGGGCTGCCGCCGCACCCCCCAGGAAGGTGGCCCAGACCAGCGTGAAGGCCGCCAGCTCGCCCGACCAGGCAACGTCGATGTTCAGGAAGAAGCGCGCCAGCACGTTGCCGAACACCAGCACCGCCAGCGCGCCGCCGGCAAGCGCCAGCGTCCAGTCGAGCAGCCGGCCGAGCCAGCGCAACGCCGCCGGCTCGTCCGTGACGGGATCGGGAATCATGCGGCGGGCAGCGCGCGGCGGATCGCCTCCGCCTCGGCCAGCACGCGATCGACCTCGGCGCCGTATTGCTCGCGCGCGCGGGTGTACACGGCCTGCACCGCATCGCGGAACGGGCCGATCGCCGGGCGGATCACCTTGGCGCCCTTGGCTTCCATTTCGCGCAGCTGCTCGGCCTCGGCCGCGCGCACCTCGCGGCGGCTGAACGCGGCACTTTCCTTCGCCGCCTGCATCACCGCATCGCGATCCGAAGGCGACAGGCGCTGCCAGGTGCGCTCGGCGATCGAAAGCGGCAGCGGGCTGTACACGTGCTGGGTCAGCGTGATGAACGGCGCCACTTCGAAGAAGCGCTGGCTCAGGATCGTGTCCACCGGGTTCTCCTGGCCGATCACCGTGCCCTGCTGGATCGCCAGGTACACCTCGGTCACCGGCAGCACCACCGGCTGGAAGCCGATCGCCTCCATGATCCAGCGGATCATGTCGTTCGGGAACACGCGCATCTTCTTGCCGCGCGCATCGGCCGGCGAATTGAGCGGCCCGTCCTTGGTGGTGAAGCTGCGGAAGCCCGCTTCCCAGGTTGACAGCACGCGCATTCCCCGCGCCGGCAGCGTGTTGAGGGTGGCGGCGAGCCAGGCGCTGTCGTCGTAGAACTTCCAGCCCTGCTCGTAGGTTTCGAGCATGAACGGCATGGCGGTGAGGTTCAGCGGGCGCGCATGCGTGGCATAGGTGCCGGTGCCGGTGACGGTGACGTCAAGCCCGCCGAGCTGCAGCTGCTCCAACGCCTTCGGGTCGGTGGCGAGCTGGCCGGAATGGAACACCTGTACGCGCACGCGGCCCTGCGTGAGCGTGGCGCAGCGTTCGGCGAACAGGTCCGCGGCCAGCTGGCGCTTGCCGGCTGGCGTGTCGGTGTGGCTGAAGCGCAGCGCGGCGCCCTGCGCGCGCAGGATCGCCGGAAAGCCGCCGAGCGCGGCCGCGGCCAGCATGGTGCGACGTGTGGTCACTGGTTGGTTCCTCCCCGTTGTCGGTCGTGCGGCTAGACGATCACGAAACGTGCCTCGGCCGCCGATCGATAGGCGGCGTCCACCAGCCGCGTGTTGCGCAAATACTGCGCGCCGGTGTGGTCGGTGGGCGCGCCCGTGGTCAGGTGCGCGGCCAGGTGGGCAATGGTGCGCAGCACGGCATCGCCGCCGAAGCCGCGCTGTTCCCAGGTGTAGGGATGCGCCTGCTCGTCGCCGCCCTGTGGGCGCAGATGGAGCGCGCCGAAACCATCGAGCCGCAGCGTGGCCTCGCTGCCTTCCAGCAGCATGGTGCCGCCGGTCATGCGCGGGTCCTGGCTTGGATGATCCAGCAGGCGGTTCGCGTCGAACAGGCCGGTGGCGCCGTTCGCGAAGTCGCACAGCACCATCGCCGTGTCCTCGCCGGCGATGACCTTGTTGTGGCGTCGCAGACGCGCGAACACGCCGGTGATCTCGCCCAGCAGGAAGCGGAACGTATCGAACAGGTGCACGCCCACCTCGTGCACCACGAAGCGCGGCATGGTCTGGAAATAGGGCTGGCGCGCCAGGTAGGCATCGGCGCCCTGGCCATCACCGGGCCGGAACCGGTAGGTCAGGTTCAGGGGCCGGCCCAGCACGCCGCTGTCCAGCACGCGGCGGGCCTCCTGGAACCACGGCATGAAGCGAAAATTCTCGTGCACCAGCAGCGTCGTGCCGCCGGCCGCGGCCACCACCGCCTCGGCGCCGGCCAGGTCATCGGCCAGCGGCTTCTGCGCGATCACGGCGATGCCGCGCGATGCGGCGGCGCGGGTGAGTGCCAGGCGGGTCGCAGGCGGCGTGACCATGTCGATCACGTCCGGGCGCGCTTCGTCCAGCATCGCCTCCGCGTCGGTGAAGGCGGCAGCGCCCGGCAGGCGGCCGGCCGCATCCTCGGCGCGGCCGCGATCGGCGTCGCACACCGCGACCACGCGGGCCCCCGGCAGCCGCGCCCAGGCATCCTGGTGGAAGCGGCTGAAATAGCCGCAGCCGACGATGGCGACGGCCAGCGTCACGGCGGATCGGCCGTGCCATCGGCGATCAGCGCGGCCACGCGCCTGCCCACCGCCACCGTGCCATCGCCCCCGCCGATATCGGCGGTGCGCATGCCATCCGCGAAGGCCTGGTCCACCGCCTGCGTGATCGCCGCAGCGGCCGCCGCGAGCGCGGGGGCGGCCCGGGTTTCCGCAAGCCAGTCCAGCATCATGGCGGCCGACAGGATCGCCGCCGTCGGGTTGGCGATGCCCTGGCCGAAAATGTCCGGCGCGCTGCCGTGGCTGGGCTGGAACATGCCGTGCGCGGCGCCGATATCGGCCGACGGCGCGAAGCCCATGCCGCCGATCAGGCCGGCACCCAGGTCGGACAGGATGTCGCCGAACAGGTTCTCCATCGGCAGCACGTCGAACGCCCAGGGGCGGCGCACCAGGTCCAACGCCATGGCATCGACGTAGTGGTGTGCGGCGGTGATGTCGGGGTGGCGCAGGGCGACCTCGTGGAACACGCGGCGCATAAAGGCGAAGCTGCCGAACACGTTGGCCTTGTCCACCAGCGTCACCAGCCCTTTGCCGCCACCGCGCGCCTTGCGCCGCCGCGCCAGGGTGAAGGCGAAGTCGGAAAGCCGCTCGGTGGTGGCGCGCGTGATCACCTGGGTGTCGCGCGCTTCCGTATCACCCACCATCACGGTCCTGCCGCGGGCGGCAAACATGCCCTCGGTGCTTTCGCGCAGGATCACCAGGTCGATCTTTTCCGCGCGCGGGTCCTTGAGCACGCTGCCCACGCCCGGCAGTGCCCGGATCGGCCGCACGCCCGCGAACAGTTCCAGCCGGAAGCGGAGGTCAAGCTGGGGCGCGATCTCGGTGCCGTCGGGGTAGCGGATGTCGGGCCAGCCCATGGCGCCGAACAGGATCGCATCCGCCGCGCGCGCGCGCGCAAAGCTTGCTTCCGGGAATGCGTCGCCGGTGTCGCGGTACAGCAGCGCGCCGCCCGGCACCTGCTCGCGGCTGGTGGCGAAGCCGAAGCGCCGCTCGGCGGCATCCAGCACGGCAAGGGCGGCCTGGGTGACCTCGATGCCGATGCCGTCGCCGGGCATCACCGCGATGCCAAAAGTGTTCCGTGTCACAGCTGGCGGATCCCGTGCTTCTCGATGATGGCCATCAGCTCGTCGCCGCCGCGCTGGCGGTGCGCGACGTAAAGGCTGCGCGCGGCAGGCGCGTCGCCGGCGGCGATCGCATCCAGCACCGCGCGATGCTCCTCGGTGGAGCGGCGTGGAATGGGCCGCATGGACAGCGTGAACATGCGGGCGCGATGCGCCTGGTCCCACACGGTCATGATCATGGCGCCCAGGCGGCGATTGCCGCAGCGCTCCGCCAGGTCGCGATGGAATGCCTCGTCGGCCGCGGCCCAGGCACGCAGGTCGGGCGCGGCGCCGCGCAGCGCGCGCGCCATTTCGGCGCAGGCGCGGGCCATGGTGGCCAGTTCGGCGCGCGCCGGGCGGCGTTGCGCCAGCAGCGCCGCGGCGGTGGGTTCCAGGCTGGTCAGCACCTGGTAGATCTCGCGCATGTCGGCGGGCGACAGGGCGGAAACGCGCATGCCGTGGCGCGGCACGATCTCGACCAGGCCTTCCTGCTGCAGCCGCACCAGCGCTTCGCGCACCGGCGTGCGCGACAGGCCGAGCTCCATGGCGATGGCGGCTTCCAGCACCTGGCTGCCCGGCGCCCATTCCGCGTCCAGGATGCGCCGCTTCACCTCCGCATAGGCCTGGGCGGTGGCGGAGGGCGCTGCATCGGCTGGGGCATGCACTGCCATATCCGGCAACGTATACGTTGATGGATGCGCGTGTCCAGAGCGTTTTCAAGTCAGGCGGAATCGCCTGACGCCTCGGAAAACGCGACCAGACAAAGACCTCTACGCCCAGCGCTCGATTGGGATACCGCGCGCCGCCGCCTCGGCAGCCAGCTTCGGGGTCGGATCGACGGCGACCTTGCGGTCGGCCAGCAGCAGCATGGGCAGGTCGTGGTGGTGGTCGGTATAGGCGGCGTGCGGTGCCACGCCGCCGGCGTGCTGCGCCATCCAGGCGACCACGCCGTCGCGCTTCGCCGCGTGCAGCAGGTTGGGGCCGTCCAGCCGGCCCGCGAAGCGATCATCCGCGGTCCAGGCCAGGCGGGTGCACAGCACCGCGTCGAAGTTTTCCGCCCGTGCAAAGGGTTCAACCCACAGGTCGGGGCTGGCGGTGGCCAGCAGCAGCCGGTGGCCCGCCGCGCGATGCCGCGCCAGCGCCGCCCGCGCGCCTGGCTTCACCTGGTCCGCCAGCACGCGCGCCACGAAAGCGTCGGCGATCGCGGCAAGCCGCGCGCGCGACCGCCCGCCATGCAGCATGGCCAGCACCAGTGCCTTGAACTCGCCGCGCCGCGCCACGTCCTGGCGCGCGATCCGCATGGCACGCGGCAGGCCGGCCGCCAGCCAGGGCCGCGTGGGGCCGTGGCGCCACGAGAATTTCAGGAACAGTTTTAGCGTATCGCCGCGCGTGATGGTGCCATCCAGGTCGAACACGGCCACCGGCGTTTCGCTCATGCGCGTGTGCCTACCAGCAGGATGCGCCGCATGCTACCCACCGCGCGTGAGCATCTGGGGCAAGATCATGGGCGGGTTCGCCGGCTTCGCCATGGGCGGGCCGATCGGCGCCGTGGTCGGCGCCGCGCTTGGCCACGCCGCCGACCAGAAGATCGAGGGCGCGCCCCAGCTCGGCCGTCCCCCCGGCATGCGCGAGGCCGAGATCGCCGCCCTGATCGGCGGCAAGCAGGGGCTGTTCAGCATCGCGGTGGTGATCCTGGCGGCCAAGCTCGCCAAGGCCGATGGCCCGGTGAACCGCGCCGAGATCGATGCCTTCAAGCGCATCTTCCGCATCCCGCCCGACCAGGTGCGCAATGTCGGCACGCTGTTCGACGAGGCGCGCGAAAGTGCCGATGGCTACGAGGTGTGGGCGCGCCGCCTGGGCGAGAGTTTTTCCGACCAGCGCGGCGTGCTGGAGGACGTGGCGGCCGCGCTGATGCAGGTCGCCGCCGCCGATGGCCCGCTGAAGCCCCGCGAGATCGCCTTCATGGACAGCGTGCGCAAGCTGATGGGGCTGTCGGAAGCCGCGTGGGAACGCGCGCGCGCGGGCCAGGGCGGCAGTGCCGCCCGCGCCGGCGAGCCCGACCCCTATGCCGTGCTGGGCATTCCCCCCACCGCCACCGATGCCATGGTGCGCGAGGCCTGGCGCGGCCTGGTGCGCGAGAACCACCCCGATGCGCTGGCCGCCAAGGGCGTGCCGGAGCAGTTCGTGAAGCAGGCGACCGAGAAGGTGGCGCGCATCAACGCCGCCTGGGACCGCATCAAGCGCGACCGCGGCCTGTGAGGGAGCGGCCCTCCCCGCACCACGACGCGCGGCCCGACGGCACCGCGATCGACACGCTGGTGCTGCACTACACGGATACCCGCACCGCCACGCAGGCGTTGGACATTCTCTGCGGCGCGACAGACCGGCGCGTGTCGGCGCACTACCTGGTGGAGGAGGACGCGACGGTCTGGCGCCTGGTGCCGGAAGAACGCCGCGCCTGGCACGCAGGCGTGTCGCACTGGCGCGGGCGGGCGGGGCTCAACACCTGGTCGATCGGCATCGAGGTGGTGAACCCCGGCCACCTGAACGGCTACCGCGCCTTCCCCGACCGCCAGATGCGTGCGGTGATCGACCTGTGCCGGGCGATCCTGGCGCGCCACCCGATCGCAGCACCCGACGTGGTGGCGCATAGCGACATTTCGCCGGACCGCAAGCGCGACCCCGGCGAGCTGTTTCCGTGGGCTCGCTTCGCTGCTTCCGGCATTGGCCTGTGGCCCGGCGATCCGCCGCCGCTGCACGAACAGGGCGAGCACATGGCGGCCACGCTTGCCGATCTCGCGCGCATCGGCTTCCGCGCCGACCTGCCGGCAGCCCAGCTGGTCACCGCCTTCCAGCGCCACTGGGCACCGCACCGGGTGGATGGCGTGGCCGATGCGCGCACGCGCTGGGCGGCGGCGCGCGTGGCCGCGCTGATGGCGGGCGCGATCGGGCCTTGATGCCCGGGCCAAGAGAGGCGCATAGACCGCCTACCAGGCGGCTGGACGGCCGCGGCGGGGGTAACCCTGCCGAGGAAAGTCCGGGCTCCACGGAAGAACGGTGCCGGGTAACGCCCGGCGGGGGTGCGGCCCCAGGGCCAAGCCTTCAGGGAAAGTGCCACAGAAAACAAACCGCCCGCGCGGCGCGAGCCTCTCGGGCAAGGGTGAAACGGTGCGGCAAGAGCGCACCGCGCCGCTGGCAACAGCGGCGGCAGGGCAAACCCCACCGGGAGCAAGACCGGATAGGGACGGACGCCGGAGCGATCCGGCAGGCGCCTTCCGCGCTCCGTCCGGGTAGGTCGCGCGAGGTGGCGGGCAACCGCCATCCCAGAGGAATGGCCGTCCAATCCCGGCAACGGGAGGGACAGAACCCGGCTTACAGGCCGCCTGGTATGCTTTGTTAGACGATGTAGCCTTCGACAGAGCAATCGCAATCGCTGCGGCCGCCTCTACGAGTGATGAAGATGGAATTTGCCTCAGCCTCTACCATCTATCTGAAATTTAACAAGCTATTTATACTCAGAAAATACTTTCTTTACTAGACTTACGGCACGCTCTGCGTCAGAATCTTGGAAATTAATGTCTAATCTATAGTCTGCATGAACCCTGAGTGTCCAAAGTGTATTGAAGTTACTGACTGCTGTTGTCATCCATTTTGGCAGTTGCGGTGGCGGGGGTCGGATACGATCTCGAATTGCGGAGTTGAAATTGGGAACAGTCTTATTGATATGAAGATAGTCACTCATCAAATGGGCCAATGCGTAATAAGATGTGCGGGCCGCAGCTCTGCAAGCAACTTCCCCGGCGCCAGGGTCGTTCAGCAGAGACTCTGCGAAATCCAATAGATTCTTAGGAGTGAGCAAAGCATATCGCAAAAAAGCCCACGTGCTGCGGGGCAGATTCTGCCACTGCCTCGTGGGCGTTACTTTCAATGTCGGCCATCTTCTGGCCACTCAAATTCGAGCGGTGCTCAATGTTCAAAATCGGCACTATATCGTTATCTGTAATCAATCTTGATATAGTTAAATTAGTAACATCGGGGAAATTCTTGCCGATAGCAGCCTTATAACTTTGAAATGGGCCGTAGGCCTTACATTGGTCAAAGGGCTGCGGCCCCCCTTCGCGTTGCACGCGAAGAAGGCGCCTCATCTGATCTCTCAATACTTTTAGATAGTCGTTAAACAACAGTTGAAGCTTGGCCAGAATTCTCCTGGGTTGGCCATCGAGCGAACGCCGCTCCAAATTCTTGAAGTGGTCCGCAAGCTTACCAATGTCATCAATTTTATCTTTCAACTGATTAACTGCGGGCTGCAAATCATGGTCAATACCGAGAGCCCAGACAGCTTGGGCAACGCTTATCCAGCGGGCAACATCGAAGCGAACATCTTCAGCGGCTAGATGAATATGCCGCTCAGCACCGCTATAGAGCGCTTCGCTCCACGCCTTCCTTCCAACATGCTCGACGATATCAGCGAGAGCCGCTTCATTGTCACGACTAGCGAATGCGGTCGTAACGTTGACGCCATGGGCTTTCTCTGCGGTTTTCATTGCCTCTGAGATGCCGCTCTTGTCAACGAGTTAGCTCAAGGATCTAACACTACTTATCATGATAATCCGGTGGCGACCCCAACGGGATTCGAACCCGTGTTTAGACCTTGAGAGGGTCCCGTCCTAGGCCTCTAGACGATGGGGTCGCAGCCAGGACCGGGCAGATACGCTGCCCGAAGCCGCCGCGCAAGCCTCACGCCGCCGCCGCCGCGCCAGACGCCGCCGCGGCCACGAAGCCGTCCACCTGCGCCGTGGTCGAACTCCAGCCGGTCACCAGCCGCACCAGGCCAGGATCCTCCGGCCGGCCCTTCACCGCGTAGCCGCCGCGCGCCAGGCCCGACAGGGCCGAGGCGGGCAGCCGCACGAAGACCTCGTTGATGTCGGTGGGCTCCACCAGCACCACGCCAGGCACGGCCAGCAGGCCATCGGTCAGGCGCCGCGCCATGGCGTTGGCATGCGCCGCGTTGCGCGCGGCCAGGTCGCCGGAGACCATGGCGTGCAACTGCGCCGACACGTAGCGCATCTTGCTGAACACCTGCCCGGCGCGCAGCCGCCGGTGGCCCAGCCAGCGGTCCAGCGCCGCGGCATGCGGCGACGCCTCGAAGATCACCACGGCATCGGCGCACATCGCGCCGTTCTTGGTCGCGCCATAGCTCAGGATATCGACGCCCGCGCGCCAGCTCATCTCCGCCGGCGAGCAGCCCAGCGCCACGAAGGCATTGCTGAAGCGGGCGCCATCCATGTGCAGCGCCAGGCCATGCCGGCGGCACAGCGCGGCGATGGCGCGGATATGGTCCAGCGCATAGGCGGTGCCGGCCTCGCTGCCCTGGGTGATCGAGACCACGGCGATGGGCGGCGCCTGCAGGCGGGCGGGGTCCTGGGCTGCCAGGAACTTCGCCAGGTCCTCGGGCCAGAGTTTTCCGTGCGCACCAGGCAGCGGCAGCAGCTTGCCGCCGCCGGCGAAGAATTCCGGCGCGCCGCTTTCGGTCGCGTAGACATGCGCCTGCGCGTGGCACACGCAGGCCGCCGGCGCGGGCATGGCGGTGGCAAGGGCCAGCGCGTTGGCGGCGATCCCGGTTGCCACCGGATGCACGCGGGTCGAGGTTTCGAAATAGCCGGCGAAGGCTGCGTCCAGGCCCTGCGTCAGCGAGTCGTTGCCATAGGCGGCGCTGTCACCGTCGTTTGCCGCGATGATCGCCGCCAAGATCTCGGGGCAGGTTGGCGTGATGTTGTCGCTGCGGAAAAGCATGCTGGGTCCGGTTCCTTCCCTGGCGGCAGGCGTCGGAACAGTATTTCACCGCCTCCCAGTCGTCGCGCCATTTCTTGCGCCAGGCGAAGCGGCGGCCGCAGGCGGCGCAGATTTTTTCCGGCAGATGCGGCTTCCCGTGCGGCATCAGGTTTCCTGGATGGGCACTTCATCGACCCTGCCGGCATGCAGCGTCCAGGCGCGCGTGCCGTGCGGGCCGGTGATCAGCCAGATCAGTGCCGGGTCCCAGGCGCCCGCCCGGTCGCGGGCACTGGGCACGGCGGGGCCAGACGGGTGGCTGTGCCATACCCCCACCACGGCGCGCGTGGTGCGCTGCAGGCGCAGGTGCAGCAGGGTGTCGATCTCGAACATGTCTGCTTCGAGGGCCAGGTTGCGGCTTGGCGCCAGGCCGGCGATGCGCTGCGGGGTGCCCAGCAGCAGGCCGCAGGCCTCGCGCGGGTGGGCGGAAGCGGCCAGGCGGGCCATGGCGGCCAGCAGGTCATGCGGCACCGCTAGCGTGGCACCAGCTCCACCCCCGCGTGGCCCCGCAGCGGCACGAAGCGCACCCGGTCGGGCACGCCGCCGCCGGTGATGTGCACCGCCACCACGCCATCCGCGGCGGCGATCGCCGCGATCCGGCTGCCCTCGGGCTCGACCAGCCGCACCGGCACGGCGCCGCCGCCCGGTGCCGCCACGCGGTTGGCAATGGCCACCGCCATGGCGACGGTGCCGACCACGATCAGCACCCCCATCACCACCACCGCGATCTTCAAGGCACGCAGGCTGTTTCCTTCAAGCATGCGCGCAGCCTAAGGAGGGATGATGGAAATGCCCACCGGGCCGCAGACCATCATCGCCGAGGCACCGCACGAGCGCGTCGATCGCTTCCTGGCCGAACGGCTGGGGGCGGTTTCGCGGGCCCGCGTGAAGGCGCTGATCGAAGCCGGCCACCTGACGCTGCACGGCCAGGTGCTGCGCGAACCCGCCGCCCGCGTGGCCGCCGGCGCCCGCTTCACGCTGCACATCCCGCCCCCCGCCCCCGCCATTCCCCGGGGCCAGGCGATCGGGCTTCACGTGCTGTACGAGGATGCCGACCTGATCGTGCTCGACAAGCCCGCCGGCCTGGTGGTGCACCCTGCCCCCGGCAACCCGGACGGCACGCTGGTGAACGCGCTGATCGCGCATTGCGGCGAGTCGCTGCAGGGCATCGGCGGCGAGAAGCGCCCCGGCATCGTGCACCGGCTGGACAAGGACACGTCCGGCGTGATGGTCGCCGCCAAGACCCAGATGGCCCACGTGGCGCTTACGGAAAAATTCGCCGCCCGCGACCTGGAACGCGCCTATGCCGCGCTGGCCTGGGGCCTGGCCCCGGCCGAGGGACGGATCGAGGGCGCGATCGGGCGGGATCCGCGCGAAAGGAAGCGCATGGCGGTGACCAGGGGCGGCCGCGCTGCCGTGACCCACTACCGCAGGCAGGCCGCCTTCGGCACCGCGGCCAGCCTGCTGGAGTGTCGGCTGGAGACCGGGCGCACGCACCAGATCCGGGTGCACCTGGCGCATCTTGGGCATCCGCTGGTGGGCGACCCCGTGTATCTGCGGCGCCTGCCGGCGGTGGCAAAAACCCTGCCCGAGGCCCAGCGCCGCCTGCTGGCGGGCTTCCCGCGCCAGGCGCTGCATGCCCGCCTGCTGGCCTTCGACCACCCCCGCACCGGCCAGAAGCTGCGCTTCGAAACCCCGTTGCCGGCCGATTTCGCAACCCTTCTGGCGGGGCTGCGTTCGCCGCCTGAGTGACGATTCCGGGCCGCTTGCAACCAACTCAGTTTCCTCTTGCAATCCGGACCGCGTTTGTCCATTATCCGCGCCGTTGGCACTCCCTGCTTGCGAGTGCCATCACGGGGATGTGTCGGGCTTCCCGACCCCGTGAACAGGCTGGGCACGCATCCCGTGCAAGGCTTGATGGGTAACAGGATCACGCCCCAGCACGAACCAAGGGCGAACACGGCAACGACAAGAACGGCAGCGCCGCTGATCGGCAAGCACCGCACCCAACCCTAAACGGACAAGGTGACAACAATGGCGTCCGGGACATTCCCGATCGCACCCGAGGGCAACCTCTCACGCTATCTCCAGGATATCCGGCGCTTCCCGATGCTGACGCCGGACGAGGAACTGCGCCTGGCCAAGCGCTGGCGCGACGACCAGGATCTCGATTCGGCGCACAAGCTGGTGACCAGCCATCTGCGGCTGGTGGCCAAGATCGCCATGGGCTATCGCGGCTACGGCCTGCCGATCGGCGAGCTGATCAGCGAGGGCAATGTCGGCATGATGCAGGCCGTCAAGCGCTTCGACCCGGATCGCGGCTTCCGGCTGGCGACCTACGCCATGTGGTGGATCAGGGCCGCGATCCAGGAGTACATCCTGCACAGCTGGTCGCTGGTGAAGATGGGCACCACGGCGGCGCAGAAGAAGCTGTTCTTCAACCTGCGCCGGCTGAAAGGCCAGATGCAGCAGATCGACGATGGCGACCTGCCGCCCGAGGCCGTGGCCAAGATCGCGCACGACCTGATGGTGCCGGAACAGGACGTGATCCAGATGAACCGGCGCCTGGCCGCCGCCGACCACAGCCTGAACGCCCCCGTGCGCGCCGAAAGCGAGGGCGAGTGGCAGGACTGGCTGGTGGACGATTCCGACAGCCAGGAAACCGAGTTGGCCGAGCGCCAGGAACTGACCGGCCGCAAGGCCCTGATGGCCGAGGCACTGAAGACGCTGAACGACCGCGAGCGCCATATCCTGATCGAGCGGCGGCTCAAGGACAATCCGACGACGCTGGAAGACCTGAGCCAGGTCTATGACATCAGCCGCGAGCGCGTGCGCCAGATCGAGGTGCGCGCCTTCGAGAAGCTGCAGAAGTCGATGAAGGCGCAGGTCGCGCAGCGCAACGCGGACGTGCAGGCGCGGCTTTCCGCGCCGATGTAGCGAACGGGGTGGGCGGGCGGCATGCGTCGCTCGCCCCTGTGCATTAGTCAGGCGAGCCGCGCTTCACCCCGTCCCTGATGAAGACCCGGAACGGCGTGGTGCCGCTGGCGTCGTTCTCCAGGCTGCGCCAGCGACCATTGGTGCACAATATGCCCCCGGCCACCGCCACGGCATCGAACTCCACGGCGTTGCGATAGACGGTGCCGTTCGGCTCGACGGCCTGGAAATCGGTGCGGCACTTGCCATCGGCCACCACCGGATCGTAGCCGCGGATCATGATGCCGCCGCCGCCCGTGCTGGGAAATTCCGTGCGCAGCGGCTGCCACGAGTCGTAGCGCTCATCAGCGAAAGCCGACCAGGCGGCCAGTAGGCCAAGGGCAAAGACGATCACGGCGCGCATGGCTGTCTCCGATGGGTGACGCTGACGTGATCACTACGCCCTGCGTCGCTGCCCGGATGCATGGCCGCAACCACGACCGGGACCGGGCGTTGCGCACGCATGCTGAAAATCGCACTGGCCCGTCTGTTCGTGGCGCTGCCGGGCCTGCCGGCGCTGGCGCAGAATCCCCAGGCGCCGCGCGGGGAAAGCTCTGCCACCGCGCCGAACGCTCAGGGCATGATGACCGATCCCGGCCCGCGGCCTTCCACCCAGGCGCCCAGCGGCGTGCCGGGGTCGGCCAACGTCAGTCCGAACGAAGCACCGCGGCCGGTGCCGCCCGCGGCGATCCCGCCGGGGGCGACGGCACGGTCGATGCCGGCCCGCCCGGCCAATTGATCACGCAAGCAGCATACAGCGCCCACCAGCACACGACCGCCTGCAGCGGGATGCGCGCCCAATAGACCCAGTCGGGCGCCTCCAGCCCAGGAATCCGGATGCCCTGCCAGGCGGCGTTGATGTTGGCCGGCAACACGCACACGAAGAACACGGCCAGCATGATCCCGGCCAAGCGCCGCGTGCGGGGCACCAAAAGGCCGAGCCCACCGAGAATCTCGCACAGGCCGGTGAACAGCACCACGAAGCGCGGCCAGGGCACGATTTCCGGCATCATCGGCAGATAGCGCCACGAGTTCACCAGATGGTCGGTGCCGGTGAACAGCAGCACCAGCGCCATCCCCGCGCGCATCCGCGCCGGGCGCGACGCGCCGCCCGGCAGCGCCAGCGCCACCATGCCCAGCACCAGAAGCAGCAGCACCATGCCGGCGTTACGCCGGCGGCACCATGGCGGATGCGGGCGGCACGGGCTTGCTGAAATTCACCCGCTGCCGGCCCTGATAGGTCACCCGCCCGGTCTCGACCCAGCCGGCGCGGGCGTACATGGCCAGGTTCTCGGTCATTTTCAGCGCGGTATAGAGGCGCATTTCCCGGTATCCAAGGCGCGCTGCCTCGGCCTCGGTGAAGCGCAGCAGCGCGCGGCCGATGCCCTGGCCGGCGCGGTCGGGGGCGACCGCGATGTTGTCCAGCATCAGGTGGTCGGCTTCGGCGATCAGCACCAGCCAGCCCACCACCTGGCCCTGGTCGTCGAACACCCAGGCCTGGCCGGCTTCGATGCGGGCCGCGTGGTCGTCCAGCATGGGCATGGGCTTCATGCCCATGCGCGGCACGTACTTCGCGTAGGCCGCATCGACGATCGCCGCCGCCGCCGCGGCGTCGGCGGCGACGGCGCGGCGGATCATCCGGGGGTCAGGGTGATCCGGCAGCGCCGCTCCACGCCAGCCGCGTTCTGCCGATCATAGGTCGTGACGCCACCGGTCAGCATGGCGCTCGGCCGGCTCAGCTTGCCTTCATAGTTGCCGCTCAGCCGACCGGTCGGCGCGGTGAAGTCGCCGGTCAGCTTCACCGAGCCATCCGGCGCGACCGTGCCGGAGCCGGTCTCATTGCCGATGATGCGGGATGCATCCTGCGGATTGAAGACTGGCCTTTCGTAGCGCGCCTGCGTGCCGGAGACCGTGACCTTGAACGGCGCCACCAGCGGGCCGAGATTGGCCGTGCCGGTGCAGCGGATTTGGCCGCTCCAGGTGCCGGCGGCGCCCTGCGCCAGGGCGGCTGGTGCTGCAAGCAGCACGAAGGCCGTCGTGATGATCGGATATCGCATGCGCCAATAATCCCCCATCCTGCGGCGCCTACAGGTCGCCGTACTGCACAACCTCGCCTTCGCCACCGGGATGCACCACCGCCCCCAGATGCGCCGGCCCCACGGTCTGAGCATAGCGCCAGATCGCGCCCGCGCCATACTGGGTCTTGCGCGGCGACCAGGCCGCGCGCCGCGCCGCAAGCTCGGCATCCGACAGCAGCACGTCCAGCGTGCCGGCATTGGCATCGATGCTGATGCGGTCGCCGTTCCGCAGCAGCGCGATCGGCCCGCCCACCGCGGCTTCCGGGCCGACATGGCCGATGCAGAAGCCGCGCGTGGCGCCGCTGAACCGGCCATCGGTGATCAGCGCCACCTTGTCGCCCATGCCCTGGCCATAGATCGCGCTGGTGGTGGAGAGCATCTCGCGCATGCCCGGGCCGCCCTTCGGGCCTTCGTAGCGGATCACGATGATGTCGCCCGCCTTGTAGGCGCGCTGGCGCACCGCCTCGAACGCGTCCTCCTCGCAGTCGAAGCACAGCGCGGTGCCTTCGAACGCCAGCGTCTTCATGCCGGCGACCTTCACGATCGCGCCCTCGGGCGCCAGGTTGCCGCTGAGGCCGACCACGCCGCCGGTCTTGGTGATGGCGCGGCTGACCGGGAAGATCACGTCCTGGTTTTCCGGGAACACCACATCGGCGTGGTTCTCGGCGAGCGTGCGGCCGGACACCGTCAGGCAGTCGCCGTGCAGCAGTTTGGCATCCAGCAGCGCCTTGATGATGGTGGGCACGCCGCCGACCTTGTACACGTCGTAGGCGGCGTACTTCCCGCCCGGCTGCAGGTCGGCGATATAGGGCGTGCGCTTCATGATCGCGGCCACGTCGTGCAGCGTGAATTTTAAGCCGGCCTCGTGCGCCATGGCGGGCAGGTGCAGCGCCGCGTTGGTGGACCCGCCCGTGGCGCCCACGATCACGGCCGCGTTCTCCAGCGCTTCGCGGGTCACGATGTCGCGCGGGCGGATGTTCTTCTCCAGCAGCCGCATCACCGCGCGGCCACTTTCCGCGGCCCAGCGGTCGCGGTCGGTATCGGGCGCCGGCGCGCCGGCGCTGCCGGGCAGCGCCAGCCCGATCGCTTCGCTCACGCAGGCCATCGTGTTGGCGGTGAACTGGCCACCGCAGGCGCCGGCGCCGGGGCATGCCACCTGCTCCAGCTCATCGAGGTCGGCGTCGCTCATGTTGCCCGCGCCGTGCTGGCCCACGGCCTCGAACATCGACAGCACGGTCACTTCCTTGCCGCGGAAATTCCCCGGCAGGATCGACCCGCCATACATGAACACGGAAGGCACGTTCAGCCGCAGCATCGCCATCATCATGCCGGGCAGCGTCTTGTCGCAGCCGGCCAGCGTGACCAGCGCGTCATAGGCGTGGCCGCGCACGGTGAGCTCCACGCTGTCGGCAATGGTCTCGCGCGAGACCAGGCTGCTTTTCATGCCCTGGTGGCCCATGGCGATGCCGTCGGTCACGGTGATGGTGGTGAATTCGCGGGGCGTGCCGCCCAGCTCCTTCACGCCCACCTTCACGCTCTGCGCCTGGCGCCCCAGCGCGATGTTGCAGGGCGCGGCCTCGTTCCAGGCGGTGGCGACGCCGACGAAGGGGGCCGCGATCTCCTGCTTCGAAAGCCCCATCGCGTAGTAGTAGCTGCGGTGCGGCGCGCGGCCGGGGCCGACGGTGGCGTGGCGGCTGGGCAGCTTCGACTTGTCGTATGTCGGCACGGCGTCTTCCCCTCGGGTGTTTGGCGCAACCCTACGGGATGGCGCGGATCAGTCCAGCCCGCGCGGTGGCATTGCTGCCGCCTAGAGTTCCATCAGCGTCTTGAAGCCGCCAAAGATCATGCGCTTGCCGTCGAACGGCATGCTGGCCTTGTCCTTCGGCAGCCGCTTGTCGGCCATCACCTTGCGGTTCACCGCGTCGCGGTGCGCGCGCGACGTGTAGGTGATCCAGGAAAACACCACGACTTCGTTTTCCTTCAGCTTCACCGCCCGCGTGAACGACGTGAGCTTGCCGACCGGCACGTCGTCGCCCACGCACTCGACATAGGAAAGCGCGCCATGCTCGCGCCACATCCGGCCGGCCTTGCGCGCGAGCTTTCGGTACTCCGCGATCCGGTCCTTCGGCACGGCCAGCACGAAGCCATCGACATAGGGCATGGGAACCTCCTGGCTGATTTCTACGTCCGGCTACAGCCTCAACGCACCGGCGGCGGCAGGGCTGCATGCTGCCGGGCGTGATGGCAAGGCGGAGTGCTTGCCGGGAAACCCGCCGCCGGCCTAAGCCGCCGCGACCGCCTCGATCTCCAGCAACCAGCTTGGATCGAAGATTTCCGCAATCACCACGGTCAGCGCCGGCTGGTGCGTCCCCAGGAACTCCGCCCGGATCAGGCGGTTCTCCGCCGCATGGGCCCGGTCCGCCAGGTAGATCGTGACGCGCACCAGGTTGCGCGCATCCATGCCGGCTTCGGCCAGCTGCGCGATCACGTGCGTCCAGGCCTGGCGCGCCTGGGCGGCAAAACCATCGGGCAGCACGCCGTCCAGCCGCAGCGGGATCTGGCCCGAGATGAACAGCAGGCGCTGCGCGTCGCGCACCTCCAGCGCCTGGGCATACCCACCCACCGGGCGCGGCGTGGCGGGCGCGTTGTGCGCGATCACCTTCATGCCGCGATCCTTGCCAGCGCCTCGGCCAGGCGGGCGCGGGTGCTGCTGAATTCCAGGCGCCGCTCCTCGTTTTCCTCGATCACCTCGGGCTTCGCCTTGGCGCGGAAATCGGGGTTGTTCAGCTTGGCATCGACGCGCGCGATCTCGGCTTCCATGCGTGCGATCTCCTTGGCCAGGCGCGTGCGCTCGGCGGCAAGGTCGATCACCTCGGCCACCGGCAGGATGGCGGTGGCGCCGGGAAGCGGGATCTGCGCGCTGCCCTTCGGCGGCTCGCCCTGCGCCGGCTGGATGCGCGACAGGCGCGCAAGGCGCTTGATCGCGTCCTGCCAGCCTTCCAGGCGCCGAACGGCCTCGGTATCGCCGGCCAGCAGCAGCGGCAACTGCGCGCCGGCCGGCACGTTCAGTTCGGCGCGCACGGCGCGGATGCCGGACACCAGGCGCACCACGCTGTCGATCTCGGCCTTCGCCGCCGCATCGCGCGGCAGGCCATGGACTTCCGGCCAGGGGGCGCGGATCAGCGAGCGGCCTTCGCGATCGGCAAGCCCCGTCCACAGCGCCTCGGTCACGAACGGCATGGCGGGGTGCAGCAGGTGCAGCGTGGCATCCAGCACGAAGGCGGCCGTGGCGCGGGTTTCGTCCTTGGCGGCACCATCCGCGCCCTGCAGCACGGGCTTGGCCAGCTCCACATACCAGTCGCAGAAGACGTTCCAGGCGAAGCGATACGTGGCCGCCGCATAGTCGTTGAAGCGATACGCCTCCAGCGCTGCGTTCGCGTCATCGATGCACTGCGCAAGCTCGCCCAGGATCCAGCGGTTCAGCGTGGTGGTCGCGGTCGCGGGTTGGAAGGTCGGGTCCGGCGCGGAAGAATTCATCTCCAGGAAGCGCGCGGCGTTCCACATTTTCGTGGCGAAGGCGCGGTAGCCATCGAGCCGCGCCTCATCCAGCTTCACGTCGCGGCCCTGGGCCGACAGCGCGGTCAGCGTGAAGCGCAGCGCATCCGCGCCGTACCGGTCGATGAGCTCCAGCGGGTCCATCACGTTGCCCTTGCTCTTGCTCATCTTCTGGCCGCGCGCGTCGCGCACCAGCGCGTGCACATAGACGGTGCGGAACGGCACATCGCCCATGAAATGCAGGCCCATCATCATCATCCTGGCGATCCAGAAGAAGATGATGTCGAAGCCCGTTACCACCACGTCGTTCGGATAGTAGCGATCGAGCTCGCGATTCTGCTCCGGCCAGCCCAGCGTGCTGAACGGCCACAGCGCGGAGCTGAACCAGGTGTCCAGCACGTCGGGGTCGCGGGTCAGCGCCACGCCCGGGCCGGCCTTCGCCTGCGCCTCGGCCGCGGTGCGGGCCACGAAGACCTGGCCGTCATCGGTCCACCAGGCCGGCACCTGGTGGCCCCACCACAGCTGGCGCGAAATGCACCAGGGCTGGATGTCGCGCATCCAGGCGAAGAAGGTGTTCTCCCACTGCTTCGGCACGAACACGATCCGCCCATCCTCGACCGCCTTGATCGCCGGGGCCGCGAGGGTCTTCGCGTCGCAATACCATTGCTCGGTCAGCAGCGGCTCGATCGGAACCCCACCACGATCGCCATGCGGCACGGTGTGGGTGATGGCTTCGGCCTTCACCAGCAGGCCGAGCTCCTCAAGCTTCGCCACGATCCGCTTGCGTGCCTCGAACCGGTCAAGCCCGGCAAGGCCGGCCACGAACGCCGCATCGGCGATGCCCGGCACATCGACCGGGGCAATCTCATCGACGCGCATGGTGGCGTCCTTGGCGATGACGCTGGGCATGGGCAGCGCGTGGCGCTGGCCGACCGCGAAGTCGTTGAAGTCGTGCGCCGGCGTGATCTTCACCGCGCCCGACCCCTTGCCGGGGTCGGAGTAGTCGTCCGCGACGATGGGCAGGCGTGCCCCCACCAGCGGCAGGATCACCTGGTGGCCCACCAGGGCGCGGAAGCGGTCATCCTCGGGGTGCACGGCCACGGCCACGTCGGCCAGCATGGTCTCCGGCCGCGACGTCGCCACCACGATCCCGTCGCCGCCATCGGCGCCGGGATAGCGGATGTGCCACAGGTGCCCCTTCACCTCGCGCTGCTCGACCTCCAGGTCGGAGATCGCGGTGCCGAGCCTGGGGTCCCACGAAACCAGCCTGCGGTCGCGATAGATCAGCCCCTGCTCGAACAGCGTGACGAACACTTCGGTCACCGCGTGCGACAGGCCGTCATCCATGGTGAAGCGCTCGCGCGGCCAATCCACGCTGGCGCCCAGGCGGCGCAGCTGGCGCGTGATGGTGCCGCCGCTTTCCGCCTTCCAGTCCCAGACCTTGGCCACGAAGTTTTCGCGCCCCAGGTCGCGCCGATCCACGCCGTCCGCGGCCAGCTGGCGTTCCACCACCATCTGGGTCGCGATGCCGGCATGATCGGTGCCGGGCATCCACAGGCAATCCCGCCCCTGCATCCGCCGCCAGCGCACCAGCACGTCCTGCAGCGTGTTGTTCAGCGCGTGCCCGATATGCAGCGACCCGGTGACGTTGGGCGGCGGGATCGACAGCGAGAATTTCTCGGCGTTGCTGTCCGGTCGCGCCGAATAGGCGCCACTGGTTTCCCAGCGCTCGGCGAGCGTGGCTTCAAACGTCTTGGGGTCGAAGGTCTTGTCCAGCATGGCGGCGCAGCAATCGCATTGTTGCGCGCGGCGTGGAAGGGTTTTGCACGAAGGGCTGGCGTGCGCCCCGGCGGGTCAGCAAGGCACCAGCGTCAACCCCCGTGCCTTCTGACCCCTGACGACTCAGCCGACGCGCGCGCGCACCCGCTCCATCTCGCGCGCCACGGCGGTTTCGACCATGGCGGGCAGGTTGGCGTTCAGCCAGTCGCGCAGCAGCGGGCGGAGTTCCTGGCGCACCAGCTCCTCCAGCGTGATCGCGCCGTTGCCAAGCGGCGTGGCGCCGGGCAGCGCGCCGGGCGGCGGCGCGGTGCGGGCCAGCGCGCTCAGCGCCGTGGCCGCGGCCATCGCGGCGGGCGCTTCCAGCAGGCTGTCGATATCCGCCTGCGTGCTGGATGAAATCGGCCCCATGGGCGCCGGCGGTGGTGGCGGCGGCGGCGCCGTCACCGCGGGCGCGGGCGCCGGTGGCGCGGGTGGCGCGGGTGGCGGCGGTGCCGCCGCGGCGGGCACCACCGTGGGCGCCTCGGGTGCCTCGGGCGCCAGCATCTGTTCGGTCAGTTGCAGCACACCATCGTCGGCGGCCTTGGTCGCGGCCGGCGCGGCGGCGCCAGGGGCGGCCCCGGGCGCCGCCTCGTCCTCGCTCAGGATCCGGCGAATGGAGGCGAGAATGTCCTCCATCGACGGTTCGGGGGCTCCGGGCGCTGCCGCCGGCTTGGCTGGCTCAGCCATCGCGCAAACAATCCTTCCTCAGCGCCGCAGCGGATCGCCCGGCACCCGTGTGCCGGTCAGGCTGCCTCGCACGGCGCGATAATTGGCCTCGGAATCGTAAAAATCCACTTGCAGGCCAAGATCCCGCGCCGTCAGCCGGCCGGTCGAGGCCGCCAGCGCGTAGCTGGCCACCACCAGGTCGCGCAAGGCCCGCACCAGGGAAACGCGTGCATCCAGCAGTTCCTGCTCGGCGTTCAGCACGTCAAGCGTGGTGCGGCTGCCCACCAGCGCCTCGCGGCTCACGCCGTCCAGCGCGATCTCGCTGGCGCGGATCTGGGCGCGGGTGCTGGTGACCGTGGCGCGCGCGGTTTGCAGCTGGTCCCAGGCGCGGCTGGCGGCTTCCTGGGCCTGGCGCTTGGTGTCGTCCAGCGTCTGGCGCGCCTGCTGCGCCTGCTGCTTGGCCTGGCGCACGCGCGAGTATTCCTGCCCGCCCTGATAGAGCGGCACGGAAAGCTGCGCGGTCGCCTGGTAGCCGCGGCTGAAGCCGCCGCGCAGCGTGGGGTCGGTGTTGTCGAAGGCCTGACCCTGCAACGAAACGCTGGGCAGCAGCTCGCCGAAGATCAGGTCCACGTTCTCGATCGCCGCGCGTTCGTCGAAATTGGCGGCGACCACGTTCGGGTTGTTGCCGCCGGCCATGGCGATCGCCTCGTCGCGCGAGCGCACGGGGGCGGCCAGCGGCGAGGGTTCGCGCAGCGCACCCGGCTGCGCGCCGAACACCCGCACGTAGTTCGCCCGGCTGTTCTGCAGGTTGCCTTCCGCGGTTTCCCGATCGGCCCGCGCGCGCGCCAGGCGCGCCTCGGCCTGGGCCACGTCGGTGCGCGTGATCTCGCCGACCCGGAAGCGGTCGTTGGTGGCCTGCAATTGGCGGGTCAGCACGCGTTCGTTGTTCTGGTTCAGCCGCAGCAGCGCGGCATCGCGCAGCACGTTCACATAGCTGGTGACGCCATCGCTCAGCAATTGCTGCTCGGTGGCCAGCAGGCGGGCGCGCTCGGCCAGCACCTGGGCCTCGGCCCGGTTGGTCTGGGCCACGGTGCGCCCGCCGCGATACACCGGCTGGCTGACCGTGGCATTCACGCCGCGCGGCGTGCGCGATGTATCGCTTGCGGTGCCGGTGCGCCCGGTGCGGCTTTCGCCATCGGCCACGCCGACATTGGCGCCCAGCGTGACCACCGGGCGCCAGTTCGACAGCGCCTGCGGCACGTTTTCGTCGGTGGCGCGCAGCCGGGCGCGGGCCGCCTGCAGCGTGGGATTGTTGGCATAGGCGGTGCCCAGCGCCTCATTCAGCGACTGGGCGTTGCCCGGCGCGGCAAGGCCGATTGCCAGCAGGGCCGCACCCGTCAGCAGAAGTGAACGAAACGAGCCTGAACGACGCATGCGATAGGGTGTCCCGGGCATGGCCCGCCACCGTGCCGGGCCAGCGGCATTGTGCGGGCAAAGTATGAAGTTCCGCCCTCAATCTCCTGTTTTTTCGCGCCCCGATCAACCAACAAGGCGTGAACGCCACGCCACCTGCGGCCAAAATGCCACAACGGCCTACAGGGCGCCTACAGGGCGCCTACAGGGCGAAGGCAGGCTGGGCCGCGAAATCCGGCAGGCTGGGTGCGGCGGCATCGAACAGTTTCGTCAGGGTGTCGCTCCCGCCGCGGCGGTCCACGCGGATTGCCTGGCCGGTGCCGGGGCCGGCCTGGATGGCGAGCAGCCGGCCGCCCTCAGCCAACTGCGCGAGCAGCCCGGCCGGCGGCGCCGGCACGGCCCCTTCCAGCAGGATCAGGTCGAATTTTTCCTGGCCCGGCACGCCATGGGCCAGGCGGCCGGTGGCATGCGTCACGCTCACGCCCAGCGCCCGCATGGCAGCGGCGGCGGCAGCCGCGTGCGCGGGCGTTTCCAGCAGCGTCACCGCAAGCCCGAGCCTGGCCAGCAGCGCCGCGCCATAGCCGGCGGCGCCGGGCAGCGCCAGCGCGCGCTCGCCGGCGACCGGCCGGGCTTCCTGCACCAGCCGCGCCACCACCATGGGCGCCAGCAGCGCGCGGCCCTCGGCCAGCGGTACCGGCACGTCGGCATAGGCCAGGGCGCGCCGCGGCCCCGGCAGCAGCGCCTCGCGCGGCAGCGCCAGCATGGCGTCCACGATGCGCTGGTCGGTCACCTTGTTCGGGCGCACCTGGCCTTCCACCATCAGCGCGCGCGCCTTTGCCCAGTCCATGATGGATGCTCCCGACAGGATGGCGGCTTCTAGTCCATTGTCGCGCCAAGTGGAAACGGCGAAGCGCCCCTCACCCTGTCCGCACCCCTCGGGAGAGGGAACCGTTCACGGATAGGCCTCGCCAGGGAGGGTCCCCTCTCCCGAGGGGTGCGGACAGGGTGAGGGGCGCTTGCCTTGCCGCTGCACAATCAGAACGACTCCGGTCCAGCAGTGCGGCGCGCGCTTGACCAAGGCTTGCCGGCACCTTAACCGATGCCACGCCGCGGACGGCCCGGTGGCAGAGTGGTGATGCAGAGGACTGCAAATCCTCGTATGCCGGTTCGATTCCGGCCCGGGCCTCCAGCGCCATCGCCTGGCTTGTGGCGCAGCACCGACGTGGCTATAAGCCGCGCCTCTGATCCCTGGTAGCTCAGTTGGTAGAGCACGCGACTGTTAATCGCTAGGTCGCTGGTTCGAGTCCAGCCCAGGGAGCCATTGCGGTCCACGCCCGCGCAGCCCGCGCGGACCCGACCACTGCCGGGCACGCCAAGGCCGCATCGGCCGGCGTGCCCGGGGGCCGCGCATCAGACAGCGCCGCGATCGGACCCCGCCAGCGCGCGATAGACGGCGTTGCGCGAAATCCCCAGGCGGCGTGCGGTGGCGCTGACATTGGCGCCGGTTTCGGCATGCACCGCGCGAATGCTGGCGCGCACCCCGGCGCGCAGCCCCGCGGGCGGCGATGCCGCCTGGTCAGGCGTGCCGGGCCGCGCCAGGGCGGTCGCGTCGATCACGCCGTGCGGCCGATCCAGCGTGGCGCGCACCAGCCAGCTGCGCAGCTGGCGCAGATTGCCCGGCCAGGGCAGTTGCCGCAGCCCCGCCAGCGCGTCCGGCGCGATGCGCCAGCCGGGCGCAAGCTCGGCCAGCATGCGCTCGGTCAACGCGCCGAGATCGGTGCGGGCGCCAAGCGGCGGCAGGCTCACCTCGATGCCGGCCAGGCGATAGTAAAGGTCGGCGCGGAAGCGCCCCGCGGCGATGGCCCGCGCCAGGTCAACATGCGTGGCCGCGACCAGCTGCACGGCAACGCGCCTGGGCTTGCCGCCACCGACCGGGCGCACCGTCCAGTCATCGAGCAGCCGCAGCAGCACGGATTGCAGCGCGGGCTTCATCTCGCCGATCTCGTCCAGGAACAGCGTGCCGCCATCGGCCTCGACCGCCAGGCCCGGCGCGCCGCCGCGGCGGGCACCGGTGAAGGCGCCGTCGGCGTGGCCGAACAGTTCCGCCTCGACCAGGCTGTCGGGCAGTGCGGCGCAGTTCACCGGCACGAAGGCGCCCTGGCGCGGGCAGGCCGCGTGGATGTGGCGGGCCAGCTGCTCCTTGCCGGTGCCGGTTTCGCCGCGGATCAGGATCGGCAGCCGTCGCAGCGCCGCAGCCTCGGCCAGCCGCACCGCCTCGGCCACTGCCGCATCCTGCACGACGAACGAAGGCGGCGGCGCATCCGGGGTCGGCAGCGCCGCCACCGCCAGCGGGCGGGCGCGGCGCAGGTTTTCCAGCCGCGCCGCATAGGCGCTGCCCACGCGATCCTGCAAACGCTGCGTCTCGCCTTCGCGGCTGGCCTGCACCAGGGTCGCGAAACCGCCCTCGAACACGTCGTCGAAATGCCGGCCGGGTCTGGCCGGCAGGCCCTGCAGCAGGAAGCAGGCGCGCGCATTGGCGGCCAGGATCCGGCCATCGGGATCCAGCGCCAGCAGGCCGGCGCTGAGCGTGTGCAGATACTCGGCACGGCTGTGGAAGGCGACCAGCACGGCGCGGCGATGGCATTCGCGGAACAGCCCGTTCTCGATCTGCGTCGCCGCCATCGACACCAGCGCCCGCGTGTGCTGCTGGCGCGACCGGCAGTCGGACGAGGCATCCAGCACGCCGGCAAGCCGGCCATCCGGCCCCATCACCGGGGCGGCCATGCAGGTCAGCGCGCCGTAGCGGCGGAAGAAGTGCTCCGGCCCATGCACCATGATGGCCTGGCCGGTCGCCACCACCGTGCCCAGCGCGTTGGTGCCGCAGGACGCTTCCGACCATAGCGTGCCGGGGCGGATGCCGGTGGCGCGCGCGGCGGCGGCGAAGGTGGGGTCGGTGATCGCGTCCAGCAGCATGCCGTCGGGGGCGGCGAAGGCGATCATGAAATTGGTGCCGGCGATCTGGTGGTGCAGGTTGCCCATCTCGCCCAGCGCCAGGCGGCGCAGCACGGCGTGCTGTTCGCGCGCGGCGGCCAGCAGGGCGTCATCGGCCTGCGGCAGCGGCGGCGGCGCCTGCGGATCGAGCCCGGCTTCCAGGCAGCGGGTCCAGCTGGCGGCGATGGGCGGCGCCAGCAGGTCCTGGGCGGCCAGGCCGCGGCGTTCCAGCACGATACGGGCGCGCGAAAGCCGGTCCTCGGCGTTCAGCAGCATGGTTCCCTCCCGCGTCCTGGCGGCAAGCCTAGGCCACGCGCCATCGGTTTCCCAACACGACGTTGCGGGCGGCGCCAAAACTGTTCCGAAACGGAACAGGTCGCCTGACCTGGCTGCTCTACAGCGCCACAGGTCGCCGCCCGCCACGACGGAGAAACGTCGCCTTCCGCGCTGGCACGCATGTTGCGCTTACGCCGGTAATGACACGGCAGGGAGCGGGGCCATGAAGGCAGCGGTGCTGCATGCCTATGATCCGTCGCTGAACGGCGCGGAATACGTGCGCTACCAGGACGTGCCCGACGTCGCGATCGAGAAGCCCACCGACGTGGTGGTGCGCATTGGCGGTGCCGGCGTGTGCCGCACCGACCTGCACATCGTCGAAGGCATCTGGCGCAGCAAGGTCGATGTGGCACTGCCCTACATCATGGGCCACGAGAATGCCGGCTGGGTCGAGGCGGTGGGCCGCGGCGTGGAAAGCGTGAAGGTCGGCGACCCGGTGATCTGCCACCCGCTGGTGACCAGCGGCCACTGCCTGGCCTGCCGCCGCGGCGACGACATGCACGCGGTGGACAGCCGCTTCCCCGGCATCAACGCCAATGGCGGCTATGCCGAGTATCTGCTGACCGGCGAACGCAGCCTGATCAAGCTGCCGAAGTCGCTGGCCCCCAAGGACGTGGCGCCCTACACCGATGCCGGCCTGACCGCGTATCGCGCGGCCAAGAAGGCATCGCGCCACCTGCTGCCGGGCGAATACGCGGTGTGCATCGGCGCCGGCGGCCTGGGGCATATCGGCATCCAGGCGCTGCGCGCGCTGTGCGCGGCCGAGGTGATCGTGGTGGACCGGTCGGCCACCGCGCTGGCGCTGGCGCAGGAATGCGGCGCCGACCACCTGGTGAACGCCGACGGCAACGAGGTGGAAGCCGTGATGGCGCTGACCGGCGGCGGCGGCGCCCACGCCGTGATCGACTTCGTGGGCGAGGGCGACGCGGTGGCCAAGGGCCTGGCCATGACGCGCGCCGGCGGCTTCTACTACATCGTCGGCTATGGCGGCAGGATCGAGCTGCCCACCATCGACATGATCACCAGCGAGAAGACCATCGTCGGCAACCTGGTCGGCACCTATCCCGAGCTGGTCGAGCTGATGGCGCTGGCGGATCGCGGCCTGGTGCACCTGGCCACCCGCGAATATCGGCTGAGCGAGGCGAACCAGGCGCTGCACGACCTGCATCACGGCCAGGTCAAGGGCCGCGCGGTGCTGGTTCCGTGACTGTCGCTGCCGCCGCCGATGCGCGCGTGCCGGTGACGGTACTCACCGGCTTCCTGGGCGCGGGCAAGACCACGCTGCTGAACCGCATTCTCGCGGGCCAGCACGGCCGCCGCTACGCCGTGATCGTCAACGAATTCGGCGAGCTTGGCATCGACGCCGAGCTGGTGGTGGGCGCCGAGGAGGAGGTGTTCGAGCTCAACAACGGCTGCGCCTGCTGCAAGGTGCGTGGCGACCTGCTGCGCGTGCTGGGGGGCCTGGTGAAACGCCCCGGGCGGTTCGACGGCGTGCTGCTGGAAACCTCGGGCCTGGCCGACCCCGCGCCGATCGCGCAGACGTTTTTGGCCGACGATGCGTTGCGCCGCCAGACGCGGCTGGACAGCGTGCTGTGCGTGGCCGATGCGCGCCACCTGGAAACCGGGCTGGCGGAAAGCCACGAGGCAGGCGCGCAGCTGGCGCTGGCCGACACGATCCTGCTGAACAAGATCGATCTGGTGGACGAAGCAGGCCTTGCCTCGGCCGAGGCAGCGCTGCGCCGCGCCAATCCCTCTGCCCGGCTGCTGCGAAGCGAACGCGGCGCGGTCGATCCCGCCCTGCTGCTGGGGCGTGGTGCCTTCGCGCTCGACCGGCTGGAGGTGGGCGCGGGCGACGACGCCCAGCCGCCGCGGCACAGCGACGCCATCGGCGCGGTGTCGTGGCACTTCGTGCGCCCGTTCGATCGCACGCGCTTCCTGCCCTGGCTGCGGCGCCTCATCACCGAACGCGGCGCCGACCTGCCGCGCTGCAAGGGCATCGTCGCCTTCCAGGGGGCGGAACGAAAATTCGTGTTCCACGGCGTGCACCAGATGATGGAGGCGGATTTCGCCGCGCCCTGGAGCACGACCGAGCCGCGCCACAGCCGCCTGGTGTTCATCGGCCGCGGCCTGGACGAGGCCGAGCTGCAGGCGGAGCTGCGTGCATGCCTGGCCGACCCATGAGCGCCCGCCAGGACGCGCGCCACCGGCCGCTCCTCGATCTGCTGGGCGCGCGCTGGCAGATGGCGGCGCCGGTGGTCGGCGCGGCCTGGGACGATGCGGCCGGCGTGGCCGGCTTCGGCCTGGGCGACGGCACGGTGGCGCTGGCACGGCGCGCTTGGCCCGGCGGCCCCGCGGCCACGCCCCGCGACGGCGGCGGCATCGACCTGGTGCCGGCCACCCTGGCCCCGCCGCCGGTCTCGCGCGCCGAGGCGCATCGGGGCGCCTGCCTGGGCCTCGTCGGCGACTCCCAGGGCGGCTTCCTGTGCGGCGGCGATGACGGGCGGCTGGTGCATCTGGGCAGCGATGGCACCCTGGCCGAGCTTGCCGCGGCCAGTGATGCGTGGGTCGATCCGGTGGCGGCGGGCGCGGGTGGCGCCCGCGCCTGCGCGACGCGGCGCAGGGTGCAGCGCCTCGGCCCCGGCGCCGGCACGCTGGAGGTGCAGACGTCGGTTGCGGCCCTGGCCTTCGACCCCACGGGCCGCATGCTCGCCATCGGTCATCATGGCGGCGTGACGCTGTGGGCCGATGACGGCAGCGCGCCCCGCACGCTGGCCTGGCGCGGGCTGTTCCGCGCGCTGGCCTGGAGCCCCGATGGTGCTTATCTGGTCGGCGGGCTGCAGGAAAACGCGCTGCATGGCTGGCGCCTGGCCGATGCGGGCGACATCGAGATGGCGGGCTATCCGGGCCAGCCGCGGTCGCTGTCCTTCTCGGCCGATGGGCGGTTCCTGGCGACCAGCGGGGCGGCCCGCGTGGTGTGCTGGCGCTTCGACCCGCCGGGCCGCGCGGGGCCAATGGAATGCGGCGTGGACAGCGCCGTGCCGGTGACCGAGGTGGCCTGCCACCCGGCCCAGGCGGTGATCGCGGCCGGCCACGCCAACGGCGCGGTGCTGCTGTGCCAGCCGGGCAGCGACGACGTACTGTTTGTGCGCGGCGCCGGCGGCGGCGCGATCAGCGCGCTGGCGTGGTCGGGCGATGGCGATTGCCTGGCACTCGGCACCGACCAGGGCGAGATCGCCGTGGCGCGCTTTCCGCCGGCGATGTTCCGCCAGCAGCAGGGGGCGGCATGAACGCGGAAAGCGAAAGCAAGGACCGCTTCTTCCAGCGCCTGGGCGAGCTGGCCGAGGAGATGATCGCCGCGCACGGCAAGGACTTCGCCATGGGCACGCTGGTGCTGGCCGCGCGCTTCATCGCCGAGGGCAAGAAGCTGGCGCACGGCGCGCCGGCACCCACCAGGCCTGATGCGCAATGACCGGATGGGCGATGCACGCACTCGTTGCTGTCCCGTTCCGAGACGGGTGTGTCGCGGCACTGTCCCAGAACAGGACAGGCGGTTCTGCTGCATCTGCGAAAGTATGCGTATGCAACGACCAGGACTCCACGGGTTTTCGCAGTCCCACTACTTGGCATGCCGCTTGCGTCTCAAGACATCAAGTCAATCGTACGCGCCGTGCTCGCACGGTGCCGAAAGCAACCGATTGGCGCGGGAGAACATGTCTTGCGGACCATCGGCGTCATCCTCGCGCGGCTGAGCCTGATCTGCGATTGCAGGTCGATGCCGTGCGGCAGGGCCGCATTTGCTCCCCTCGTGCCACGCCTGGCTTCGGGTTTCGCGTTGCCGGATTGACTGCCGGGGCGGCGCCCCACGGGCCCCGCCACGCATCCAGTGCAAACCCAATGGGAGAGTTCAATGCCTGATGGATTGAGCCTCAACAAGATCACCGCGCAACGCGGGATCAGCATCAGCGAGGCGACGCGCCGCGTCGCCGACCTGGGCTGGACGCCAAGCTACGTGCAGGAAGCGATGACGTTTCCGACCGACTACAAGATCAAGAAGGCACCGCGCGATCCGATGAAGCAGGTGCTGCGGTCGTATTTCCCGATGCAGGAGGAGAAGGACAACCGCGTCTATGGCGCGCTGGATGCGGCCCTGCGTGGCGACATGTTCCGCAACGTGCAGCCGCGCTGGGTGGAATGGATGAAGCTGTTCCTGGCGATCATCCCGTTCCCGGAAATCTCGGCGGCGCGGTCGATGGCGATGGTGGCGCGGCTGGCGCCAGGCGAGGAGCTGCGTACCGGCTTCGCGATGCAGATGGTGGACGAGTTCCGGCACTCGACCATCCAGATGAACCTCAAGAAGTGGTACATGGAGAACTACATCGACCCGGCCGGGTTCGACATCACCGAAGCCGCGTTCGGCAAGTGCTACGCCACCACGATCGGCCGGCAATTCGCCGAAGGGTTCGTGACCGGCGATGCCATCACGTCCGCCAACATCTACCTGACCGTGGTGGCGGAAACCGCCTTCACCAACACGCTGTTCGTGGCCATGCCGTCGGAAGCCGCGCGCAACGGCGACTACGCGCTGCCCACGGTGTTCCTGTCGGTGCAGTCGGATGAAAGCCGGCACATCGGCAACGGGCATTCGCTGCTGATGTCGCTGATCAACGATCCCGACAACCACCAGCTGATCGAGCGGGATCTGAAATACGCCTTCTGGCAGAACCACGCGATCGTCGATGCCGCGATCGGCACCTTCATCGAGTACGGCACCACCGACCGCGACAAGAAGAAGGAATCCTACGCCGAGCTGTGGCACCGCTGGATCTACGAGGACTACTACCGCACCTACATGCTGCCGCTGGAAAAGTACGGCATCAAGATCCACCACGACGACGTGCACCTGGCGTGGGAGCGGATGGTCAAGAAGAACTACGTGCACAAGACCGCGCAGTTCTTCGCGGTCGGCTGGCCCGCGAATTTCTGGCGCATCGAAGCCCAGACCGAGAAGGACTTCGAGTGGTTCGAGCACAAGTATCCCGGCTGGTATGCCGAGTTCGGTGACTTCTGGAAGTGGTACGAGCGGCTCAGCGTGAAGGGCCAGACCAACATCCTGTTCAACGCCGACACCGGCTACGCCTATCCGCACCGGTGCTGGAGCTGCATGGTGCCATGCCTGATCCGCGAGGACTTCGTGTGCGACGAGGTGGACGGCAAGACCTACACCTACTGCTCGGACCTTTGCCGCTGGACGCACAAGACCGCGTTCGCCGCGGAGTACGAAGGCCGCCCGACCCCCGCGATGGGCCGCTTCAGCGGCCGGCGCGAGTGGGAGACGTGCTACCACGGCTGGGACCTGGCCGATGCCATCAAGGACCTCGGCTTCGTCCGCAACGATGGCAAGACGCTGGTGCCGCAGCCGCACCTGCACTTCGACGACAGCAGGATGTGGACGCTGGATGACGTGCGCGGCCACACGCTGCAAAGCCCGCTCACGCTGTTCCGGGAACTCACCCCCGAAGCGCGCGAGAAGGCGACCGCCGAGTACCGCAAGGGCTTCAAGATCAACCCCTGCAATTGACGCCACACCTGGCCGGGCGGCGCATCGCCGCCCGGCGCCTTGCTTTTCCCACGGAGCACCGATGCCGCCTGCGATCCACAAGGTCCGCTTCGAACCCGTCGGCGTCGAGATGGACGTGGCCGAGGGCGAAACCGTGCTGGACGCCGGCTTCCGTCAGGGCATCGCGCTGATGCATGGCTGCAAGGAAGGCCAGTGCGGCAGCTGCAAGTCGCTGCTGGTCGATGGCGATATCGAGCTGCAGAAATACTCCACCTTCGCGCTGCCCGACTACGAACGCGACACCAACCACATCCTGCTGTGCAAGACCCACGTGTTCAGCGACATCACGGTGGAGCTGCTGAACTACGACGAGGACATGCTGCGGCGATCCATCGCCGTGAAGGAATTCGCCGCGACCGTCACCGCGGTCAGGCCGCTCACGCACGACATCCGCCAGCTGGACATCGAACTTGAAGCGCCCTTGCGCTTCTGGGCGGGCCAGTATGTCGACATCACGATCCCGGGCAGCGGCATCACGCGCGCCTTCTCGATGGCGAACACGCCGGCGGAAGGCACGCGGCTCAGCTTCATCATCAAGAAGTACCCGGAAGGCGCCTTCTCGGCGCGGCTCGATGGCGGGCTTTCACCCGGCGACCGGCTGGTCGCGAAAGGCCCCTATGGCACCTGCTTCCGGCGCGAGGCGCGGCCGGGGCCGATGCTGCTGGTCGGCGGTGGGTCCGGCATGTCGCCCTTGTGGTCGATCCTGCACGACCATGCCGCAAGCAACGAGCAGCGCCCGGTGCGCTTCTTCTACGGCGCACGCGCGCGGCGCGACCTGTTCCATCTCGACGCGCTCGCAGCCCTGGCAGCGCGGCTGGAGAATTTCCGCTTCATCCCGGCGCTGTCGCATGCCGAGCCAGGCGATGCGTGGGATGGCGAGACAGGGTTCATCCACGAGGTCGTGGCCCGCCGGCTTGCGGCCGAGCGCCTGGCCGGCGCGATCGACGCCTATGCCTGCGGCCCGCCGCCGATGATCGATGCCGTGCTGCCGGTGCTGCAGATGGCGGGCGTCGAGCCCGAGCACATCCATTTCGACAAGTTCACCCAGGCCGTGCGCCAGCCGGCCACGGTGTGACGGCAACAACGACAAAGGAGAGCCACGCATGACCGCCACGCCACAGGTTGAAGCCGTGAAGTCCGGTGCCGCGGGTGCGGCGGTGTTCGCAGGCTCCGACAGCCGCAAATACAACTACTACGAACCGAAGGGCCGCAAGGCGACGCACTACGAGGACATGACCGTCGATGTGCAGCCCGACCCGAAGCGCTACCTGCTGCAGGACTGGATCATCTCCTTCGCCGATGGCACGCCGACCTATACGGAAAACTGGACGGCGGCAAAAAGCAGCGACTGGCACAAGTTCCGCGCGGTGGACCAGGAATGGGAACGCACGCACTACCAGCGCCAGTCCACCATCGTCGGCATGCTGACCACCATGGTCGAGAACGGGCGGCGGGCGGGTGCGCCGAAGCGCTTCGATCGTGCCTGGGTGAAGGTGCTGCAGGACCATGTGGGCGCCTACAAGCACGCCGAATTCGGCCTGGGCACCGCGACGATGCAGGCGCAGCGCTACGGCTACACCCAGATGATCAACAACGCGATCCTGACGAACTCGTCCTACAAGCTTCGCTTCTCGCAGGACCTGACGCTGTATCTTGGCGAACTGGCGCTGGACATCGAGGGCTTCGACCTCGATGCCGGCAAGGCGCACTGGCTGGAGGACCCGATCTGGCAGGGCACGCGCCACGCCACCGAGGCGATCATGGGCGCGACCGACTACCTGGAGCAGTATTTCGCCACCAACGTGCTGTTCGAACCGCTGGTGGGCGAGCTGTTCCGCAGCGGCTTCCTGATGCAGATGGCCGCCGCCCAGAACGACTTCATGACGCCGTCCGTCGCCTCGGCCGCCGAGGGCGACTATGAACGCAACCTCGCCAACACGGTCGAGCTGTTCACCATCCTGATGCAGGATCCCGCGCACGGCCCACACAACAGGGGGGTATTCATGGGGTGGGCCGCGAAGCACGCGAAGCTGGCACTCGACGCAGCCGCCCAGCTGCAGCCGGTGTGGTCGCAGCCGCGCGTAAAAGTGGTGCAGTTCAGCGACGCGCTGGACCAGGCGAAGAACCGGCTGCGCGCCATCACCAGCGAGATCGGCATTGATCTTCGCGGCATCGTCGGCGCCTGACCCGCAACATCACGCAACAGGATTGCACGCATGAGCCAGGTACACACCGACAACATCTTCAAGTCGATGAAGGACGTTAAGTTCGAGGAAACCGTCTCGCACCAGTGCGGCGTGACCATGAACGACAGCGTCGAAAGCCGCGCCATCGCCGAGGTGATGGCGAACAAGCCGGGCATCACGGTCACCTACATGCCGGCCATGATCCGCATCGACGGCGAGGGCCAGATCCACTTCAAGATGGCCGAGATCACCGAGGCGCTGGGCCGGCCCATGACGCCATACCTGTTCGAGATCTGCACCAGCACGCATTACGGCCGCATGGTGATGGTGGACGACGAAACCGTGGTGCTGTTCGGCGACATGAACGAGGCGATGCAGTACATCAAATACGACTGACGCCGCGCACCTGAAGGCAGCAAGAACGACCAGGAGGAGAGGGCAGAAATGTTCAGGACCAAGGACGGCGAGGAGATCTTCATCATCGACGGCCACACCCATCTGTGGGACGGGTCGAAGGAGAACATCGCCAACGTGCACGGCCAGCAGTTCATCGACTGCTTCTACGGCTACCACCAGGCGCTGAGCCCCAAGGACCAGGTGTGGCCCAAGGACAAGTTCGACAAGTACGGGCCGGACCAGTACCACCAGGACCTGTTCGTCGATGGCCCCGACGACATGGCCATCCTGCAGCCCACCTACCTGACCGATTTCTACAAGAAGGGCTTCAACACCACCGAGCAGAACGCGGTGCTGAAGGCGCGCCACCCGGACCGCATCATCCTGAACGGCGCCTGGGACCCGCGCGACGGCGAGGCCGGCCTGGATGCGCTGGAAGCCCTGCATGCCAAGCACAAGATCAAAGGGGTGAAGCTGTACACGGCGGAATGGCGGGGCGACAGCCGCGGCTACAAGCTGACCGACAAGATGGCGTACCGCTATCTGGAAAAATGCGACAAGCTCGGCATCCGCAACATCCACGTGCACAAGGGCCCCACGATCATCCCGCTCGATCGTGACGCCTTCGACGTGGCCGATATCGACCACGTCGCCACCGACTTCCAGAATCTCAACTTCATCGTGGAGCATTGCGGCCTGCCGCGGCTCGATGATTTCTGCTGGATCGCGGTGCAGGAAACCAACGTCTATGGCGGGCTTGCGGTGGCGCTGCCCTTCATCCACGCGCGGCGCGACTACTTCACCAACGTGATCAGCGAGCTGCTGTTCTGGCTGGGCGAGGACAAGCTGCTGTTCGGCAGCGACTACGGCATCTGGACGCCACGCTGGCTGGTCGAGCAGTTCATGGCCTACGAGCTGCCCGACGAGGTGAAGCAGGCCAAGGGCGTCAACCTCACGCTGGAATCGAAGAAGAAGATTCTCGGCCTCAATGCCGCGCGGCTGTACGGCATCGACGTCGCGGCGCAGAAGCAGAAGCTGGGCCGCCGCCAGGCGGTTGCCGCATGAGCCTCGCCACGCGCGAGGCCGAGGTTCGCGAACGCCTCGCCTGCGTGGTCGATCCCGAGCTGGACGAGACGGTGACCGAGCTTGGCTTCATCACCGAAATCGGGGTCAGCGACGCGGGCGTGGTGCGCGTGGGCTTCCGCCTGCCGACCTACTGGTGCGCGGCCAACTTCGCCTTCCTGATGGCCGACGACATGCGCCGCGAGGTCGCCGCACTGCCCTGGGTCACGCAGGTGAAGGTGACGCTGGGCGAGCATATGTACGCCGAGAAGATCAACCGTGGCATGGCCCAGGGGCTTTCGTTCCAGCAGGCCTTCGGTGCCGAGGCGGCCGGCACCCTCGATGCCTTGCGCAGCGCCTTCCTGGTCAAGGCGTTCCAGCGCCGCCAGGAAGCGCTGCTGCGCCACCTGCTGGATGCCGGCCACGACGCGGCGTCGCTGGTGGCGCTTGACCGCGGCGGGCTGGCGACGATGCCGCTTGATGCGCCCGGCCAGCGCCTGCGCGCGCGCTACCTCGACCGCCGCGACGTGATCGACGGCGGCAGGCGCGCCTTCGTCGATGCCGAAGGTGCGGCGCTGGTGGCCGCCGCCCTGCCCGACCATCTCAGGAAGCTGGCGCGCGTCGGCATCAACGCCGAGTTCAACGGCGCGATCTGCCGCGGGCTGCTGGCGGCACGCTTCAACGAAAGACCGCGCGAAGTCGCCTGAACCGGCGGCACCGCGCGATCGGAGGAAACCATGCCCAAGATGATGCTGCACGACGAAGCGGCGCGCGAGGCGCTGGCACAGGGCGTGGCCAAGCTGGCACGCGCGGTGCGCGGCACGCTGGGGCCGAAGGGCATGAACGCCATCATCGACCGGCCCACCGGCACGCCCATCGTCTCGCGCGACGGCGTGTCGATCGCGCACGAGGTCGAGCTGGCCGACCCGTTCGAGAACATGGGCGCGCAGGTGGTGCGCGAGGTGTCGATGAAGACCAACGAAGTGGCCGGCGATGGCACCACCACCGCGACCGTGCTGGCCGATGCCCTGGTACAGCAGGGCATGGCGCGGCTGCGCGCAGGCGCCCGCCCGGTGGACCTGGTGCACGGCATGGAACTCGCCGCCGCCCGCGCCATCGAGATATTGCGCGCGCAGGCACGCCCGCTCGGCAACGGCGCCGAGCTGCGTGCCGTCGCCTCGATCGCGGCCAACGACAAGGCGATGGGCGCGCTGGTGGCCGAGGCGCTGGAGCGCGCCGGGCCGAATGGCATCGTCACCGTCGAGTACGGCAGCACGGTGGAAACCCTGCTGGAGGTGGTCGATGGCATGGCGTTCGACCGCGGCTACCTGTCGCACCACATGGTCACCGACATCGCGCGCATGCAGGTGGTGCTGGACCGGCCGCATATCCTGATGACCGACCTGAAGCTGATGACGGCCGAGGAAGTGGCCGGCATCCGCGCGCTGATCGCCGATACCGGCCGCCCGCTGCTGGTGATCGCCGAGGAAGTGGCGCCCGCGGCCGTGATCAGCCTGCTCGCCAGCCGCGACAAGGGCGGCGCGCCGGTCGCCGCCATCCACCCGCCCGACTACGGGCACTGGCGCAAGGCGATGCTGGAGGACCTGGCGATCGCCACGGGCGGCCGGGTGATCGCGCGCGAGCTTGGCGGGCGGCTGGACGCGGTGACGGCAGGCGACCTGGGCAGTGCCCGCCAGGTGCGCATCTCGGCGCACCAGACCGTGATCAGTGCCGGCGCGGGCGACCCGGCGGCGCTGGTGGCGCGGCGCAAGCAGGTCGAAAAGCAGATCGAGCTGTCCGCACCCAACATCGAACGCGACAAGCTGCACGAGCGGCTGGCCAGGCTGTCCGGCGGCACCGCGCAGATCATGGCCGGTGGGGCGACGCCGGTTGAACAGAAGCGCCGCACGCAACTGATCGAGGATGCCATCAACGCCGCCCGCGCCGCGACCGAGGAAGGCATCGTCGCCGGCGGCGGCACCGCGCTGCTGCAAACCGCACCCGACCTGGCCGACGTGGTCGAAAGCCTGTCCGGTGGTGCCCGCGAAGGCGCGCTTCTGCTGCAGGCCGCCATGGCGCAGCCGCTGGCTGCGATTGCCGACAATTGCGGGCTTGATCCCAAGGCCGTGGTGGCGCGCGTGGCACAGGCGCCGCGCGGCGTGGGGCTGGATGCGCGAAGCGGCGGGTTCATCGACATGCTGGAGGCGGGCATCATCGACCCGGTCAAGGTCAGCGTCAGTGCGCTGCGCAACGCTGCCTCGGTGGCGGCGCTGATCCTGACCACGCAAACGCTGATCGCCAAGCAGCCGGAGCATTTCGACCCCACCGCCGGCCCGGCCCTGGGCGGCGGCGCCGAGCGCCTGGGCCGCGCCTGATCGTGCCGGCCTTGGTTACGGGACTGTGATGGCCCAACCCCTTTGCTTCGGGTAGGGTTGGCAAAGGTCAAGGACCGCCCAGGCGCCGCCGCTTCGTGCCGCCGCGCCGGCAGGTCCATCGGGAGGGGTCGGGCATGAAGCGCGACCAGTCGAAGCTTCCGCCGCGGTCCCTGGCCGCCGGCGGTCAGCCAGCACCAGGGCCGGCCCAGCCTGGCCAGGTGATGCGCCGCGCCGACGGCAGCGACACCATGCACGCCTGGGAGCGCTACCTGAGCGGCGATCCGCTGGCGATCGCCACGCTGTGCAGCTACGTGGTCGCGTCCTGGCAGCGCAGCCTGACCTACGGCGTGAACCCGGCCGGCCGCGCAGCACCCATCGCCGCCGCCGGCGACGCGGTCGAGCATCTGCGCCACCGCCACCGCGAACTGCTGTCCGCCGCGGGCGGCGTGTTTGCCGAGGCCACCGACCTGTTCGCCGGCTCGCGCTCGATCATGCTGCTGACCAACCCGGATGGCGTGGTGCTGGAAGCGGTCGGCGACATGCTGACGCTGGAGCAGGGCCAGGACATCCACCTGATGCAGGGCGGCGACTGGCGCGAGGACGTGGTGGGCACCAACGGCATCGGCACGGCGCTGGCCACCCGTCGCCCGGCGCAGGTGCATGCGGCCGAGCATTTCTGCGAAGGCATCAAGCGCTGGACCTGCGCCGCCGCCCCCATCTTCGAGCCCGGCACCGGCGCGATCCTGGGCGTGGTCGATATCTCCGGCCCGCCCAGCACCTATCAGCGCAACAACCTGACGCTGGCGGTCAGCACCGCGCGGCAGATCGAGACCACCATGGCGGCGCGGGCCGCGCATGAACGAAGCCAGCTGCTGGAGGTCTGCCTGCAGCGCCTGTCCGCGGCCGACGCGGCCGGGCTGATCGCGATCGACCGCGGCGGCAGGCTGGTGCATGCCACCGGGCGGGTGGCCGCCCCCGTGCCGCTTGGCCAGCGCCTGCCGGGGTTCGATGCCAATACCGCGATCGAGGAATGGGTGCACCGCCTGCCCGCCGGCTGGCGGCCGGAATGGTTCAACCCGGTAAGCTTCGGCGGCCGCACCATCGGTGCCGTGCTGGTGGTGCCGCCGCCGCGCCCCAGCCTTGGCCGATCCACCGCGAAAGCCTCGGAAGGCGACCCGGGCCGCAGCAGCTTCGACCACATCATCGGCCGCAGCCCGGCGATGACCGCGGTGATCGCGCGCGCGCGGCAGCTGGCCCGCCGCCGCGTGCCGCTGCTGATCGAAGGCGAGACCGGCACCGGCAAGGAGCTGCTGGCGCGCGCGATCCATGGCGACGGCGACGGCCGCACGCCGTTCATCGCCTTCAACTGCGGCGCGGTGCCGAAGGACCTGCTGGCCGGCGAGTTGTTCGGCCATGTGCGCGGCGCCTTCACCGGCGCCACCAGCGAAGGCCGCGCCGGGCGGTTCGAGCTGGCGCATCACGGCACGCTGTGCCTGGACGAGATCGGCGAATTGCCGCTTGACCTGCAGCCGATGCTGCTGCGCGCGCTGGAGGAAGGCGTGGTGTACCGGCTGGGCGACACGCAGCCGCGCCATGTGGATGTGCGGCTGATCGCCATGACCAACCGCACGCTGCGCCACGAGGTCGAGATCGGGCGCTTCCGCCGCGACCTGTATCACCGCATCGGCGTCACCAGCCTGACCGTGCCGCCGCTGCGCGCGCGCGCCGAGGACATTCCAGTGCTGGTCGAGCATTTCAACCAGCGCCTGGCGGCGCGCCACCGCGTGGCACCGCGCCAATTCCCGCCCGAGGTGATGGCCGCGCTGGGCGCGCTGCCATGGCCCGGCAACGTCCGCGAGCTGCGCAACGTGGTGGAAAGCCTGATGCTGCACGACGCCGATGGCATGGTGACGCTGGGTGACCTTCCGACCGAGCCGCCGGCAGCGCCAGGCGACACCGCCGCACCGGCGGCAAGCCTGGAGGATGCCGAGCGGGCCGCCATCGGCCACGCGCTGCGCCAGGCGCAGGGCAACATGGCGGCGGCGGCGCGGCAGCTGGGCATTTCGCGCAGCACGCTCTATCGCAAGCTGCAGCAGGGCGATGCCGGCGCGGCCGCGATGCGATCGGCGACGGCCCGTTCCTGAGGCCGGGCGGCGAGCGCTCCGAAAAAACTCAGGCGGGCAGCGTGATCGCGGTGATCTCGATCCGGTCGGTACCGACGCGCACCACGTCGCCCACCGCATGTCCCAGCAGCGCCATGGCCAGTGACCCTGCCCCTAGAATGCCCTCGTTCATAAGCAGAGTCTGTTCTGTGTATGCCCCTGTGCGGGGCGGGTTGCAAAGGCTGCTGGGGTGAGCCCGCTCAGGCTCGTGTGTGGGCGCTCGGTGTTG
>JAESGU010000088.1_pt1 | contig 60426 bp, 59 predicted proteins | sample 9266271 | NCBI WGS metagenome assembly JAESGU01 (sample SAMN15740544, study PRJNA653495) | algae metagenome | isolation source: Scytonematopsis contorta HA4267-MV1 and co-occurring heterotrophs from mud... | place: USA: Palolo Valley Trail, Honolulu, Hawaii | collected 2009-07-25
TCGGAGATTTTTTGGGTATTTAGTGGTGCCCCTGCAAAACCTTTACCATAGACTGCTCGCAGTTGTTGTCGAGGAATAGTGATACAAAACTCTATGCAATTTTTTGCAAGATTGTGGGAGGGGTAATGTCGCCGCTTTTAGCAAATATTGCCCTCCACGGTATGGAAAAACGGATAAAAGAGTCATTTCCAAGAAGGGATACTACTAAAAATGGTGAGCGAGTATTCTATAATGCTGCCCACCTCATCCGCTATGCCGATGACTTCGTAATTCTCCACGAAGACATAACCGTTGTCCAAAAGTGCAAAGAAATAATCTTTGAATGGTTAAAAGACATGGGTTTAGAACTAAAACCTAGTAAAACCAAATTAGTACATACTCTTAACTGCCATGATGGAGAACTCCCAGGATTTAATTTCCTAGGATTCAACATCAGGCAATACAAATGTGGAAAATATACCACAGGTAAAAACACTCATGGGGTAGAATTAGGTTTTAGTACAATCATCACTCCTAGCAAAGAAAAAGTGAAGATACATTTAGAAGACATTGCTCAAGTAATTGACAAGCACAAAGCTTTTTCTCAAGCGGAATTAATTCAAAAATTAAATCCAATTATTATCGGATGGTGCAATTACTACCGAGCAGTTTCTAGTAGTAAAGTCTTATATAAACTAGACTTTCTGGTGTATCAAAAACTTCGACGCTGGGCAAATCGTCGTCACCACAATAAAAATAGACATTGGGTGTCAAATAAATACTGGCAAACAATAGGCGACGATAACTGGGTATTCGCCACAAGACTTGAGGGTACAAATCCCCTTGTTTTGCGTAAGCATGGTCAAACTAAAAAGGTTGACCATACCAAAGTTAAAGGCGAATCGTCACCATACGACGGCAACCTGGTTTACTGGAGTACAAGAATGGGACAGCATCCCGAAATGCCAAAACGAATGGCTACATTGCTTAAAAAGCAAAAGGGAAAATGCGCCCACTGCGGATTGCACTTCAAAGAAGAGGACGTAATGGAAGTTGACCATAAAATCCCTAAATCGCGAGGTGGAAAGGATAATTATGATAATTGGCAACTTCTACACAGACACTGCCACGATACAAAAACTGCTACTGATAGCAGTTATGGCAAAAAATCTGGCTGTAATAGCGCCAAGCCTAAGCCATCCTCTGAACTTACTTGGTTTTGGGAAGAGGACATGCTGGTAATGCGGTATGTGTGACAAACAACAAATTACTGAGGAGCCGTGTGAAGGGAAACTTTCAAGCACGGTTTTGGAGAGCAGTGGCTCTCGTGAGGGAGTCACTGACTTTAATATATTTTTCATGTCCAGGAAAATCCTTCGTTTACCAGAAAAAAGGTATTTGGATAGGCTCTCCGAAATTGATGCTCTTTTGGAAATAAAAAGGTTCATCGACAGGAAAATACCCCCTCATCTCAAGCCTTTCTTGGATTCCGAGAAAGAGTCCAATGAGTAGACGGTGAGTCAACGATGATTAGACGGTGAGCAAATGGTGAGTTAACAGTGATAAAACAGTGAGTTAAGCATGAGGTTTATGAAATTCGTTTTAGCGAATTTATTTACAAAATTAGCTGTATTATTAATATCAACTTTGATGTGATTTGTAATACTCAACCAAATTTGCAACAATCAAATTAGTGGTTACAAATTTTATAACTAATGATAAAATTCAGCTTCATGTATAATTCATTCACATCCTTCGCCTGAACGTAAAGGTCGGCGGGGGATTTTGTTGAGTTTGATTTCTTTTGGGTTAAGGAACGGTTAATCTTCCCTCTGCACTCGTGAAATTGGTTGTTGACAATACTGAAATCAATGCTAAAATCTCTACTTAACCTGATGATTGTTATTCCTCGCTTTGGCGCAAAGGTCGGCGAAGAATTTTGTTTTATCTCATTGTTTGTTTGAGTAAATGTTGTAATAAATACAAGTATGACTATTCTTTACCCTCGTCTGAGTACAAAGCCAGCGGGAGGTTTTGTTTTAGCTTGACTTATCTTAGGTTCAATCGCTCATTCCTGAAACACAGAGGTTATGACAGGGGGTTGTGACAGGCTCAAAAGCTTGCACATCAATAGCTCCAACCTTTATAATAAGTGTAGTGTCACAACCTTTTATATATTTATTCCAAACATGGACAGAGTGAAAATTTGCACGCACTGACGCCAACCCATTTACTTATCATCGTATCAAAACAGCAACTCTGGTTTTTCTATTTTTGGCTGTATCAAATCCGTCTTTATACTCAGTAACTTCAAAGCCCAGTTCGGCTAGCCTGCTGAGAATGTTTTTTGTAGGGTGACTGCCTAATATAATTGTATTCTCTGGATGTGGGTGGTCTTCTACATAATTTGCTACTAAAAGCTTACCGCCTGGATTAATATAGTTTTCGAGAAGAAACTCGATATACTGCTTTTCGTACTCAGCAGGAACGTAAACTAATTCGGTGCGAACAAAATCAAATCGCTTTGATGGTATCCAATAAAATGCATTTCCGACAATAAAATTATCTTTATTCTGTGGAAGTCTATTTTTAGCGAGTTCAACTAGTTTTGAAGAAATATCTATTCCATATGGTTCAATGATAATATTTTTTGGAGAATTCCATTTTTGACAACATTCTAGTAAATAACCGTTTGCACAACCAATATCCAAAAAAGACCCAGATTTATCAATGCAGTCAGCAACTGGCTTACGAAGACAAATCCATCGTTCCTCTGGGCCAGACATACCCGATTGTCTCCAAGGTTCAGCATTAATTAGATATCCTGCTGTCTTTAGTATCGCGAGCGTTTTCAAACCATTGTTTTAGTTCTTCTACGTTTATATTATTAGACGAATTCATGTTTTGCATTTTTAATTTTTGTATGGAAGGATTAGTCCTCAGGTTCGTGGCAAACCACTTCGATGTTGTGCCCGTCCGGATCAATGACGAAAGCTGCATAATAGTTTGCGTGGTAGTTCGGGCGCAAACCAGGCGCACCATTGTCTTTGCCACCCGCCTCTATAGCCGCACGATAGAAAGCTTGGACTTGCTGGCGATTCTCGGCTGTGAACGCCAAATGAAGATGCGCCGGCTTCTCGTCGGTTTGGCAGATACACAATGAAGACTTACCGTCTGAGCTAAGCTCGACACCGAGCGGCCCCTCCAGGACAACAGCTACGCCGAGCGGTTCGAGTGCCTTGAGGAAGAACGCCTTGCTCACTACATAATCGCTGACTCCGAATAGCACGTGGTCAAACATGAGTTCTCCAGTAAGTGTGTGGGTCTGCGCGAGGACTAACTATTTATTATACGGAAACTTTCTAAAGTCTAGTGTCATAACCTGTCATAACCTTTTATATATTTATTCCAAATTGGCTAATGACTGTTTTTTTTATCGGTTCACGGGGGGGTCAAAAAAATGTACCATATGAAATCACACGGAATCAATACGATAACTAATCTAGATTTGATTTTTTCCGGTTATTTTTGAGTAGCGAAAAGTCCTACATTGGTCTGCAAATTGTTTTTTAGGCATTTTAGGTATGATTGGTTCCAAGCATGAATTGCCGAAACATTACTCTGCAATAGCTTTAGCTTTTAGGTGAATATTCTACCCCCCGTGAACGGTTACTGTCTTAATTGACTTATAACAACTAAAAAATCAGCATCTACCCCCAAGCTTGCAATTTGGTCAATCACGGGGTAAAATCACAAATATATAATACAACAACACAATATTAGATAAAACTGATAAAAACACAGTAATACACATACTTGATATTTTAAATTTTTTTCGTGTGCTACTTAAACTTCTTGGGTATGAAGTTGAAGTAGAAAAGCCTCGTGGTTTTGCGACTAGTGAATACATAAAGCCAAACAAAAATAAGAAGAAGAAAGCCAAAAAACATAAGTAAATATTTACTTTTAAAATAAAAACTAATCACTTCATAAAAAATAAAATATCAATGGAACATTATATAAATAACATTAGATAAAAATGAGAAAAGAATAGTTAAAATCATACTAAGAATTTGAGATTGCAATTTGTATTTGTAGTTTCTAAATATGAGAGAAAACAAACTTACAATGACATAAAATATTAATCCAATAATTGTGCCACACAAAACATCTATTACAATGAATTTCAGAAGAAAAAAAGCTTGCATTTGAAAAAAAGAAATTAAATTGCTAATTGAAGAATCATTTCTATTTACAAAAAGCATTAACACTAAAAATGTAGTGTTTATAGCGCTTGAAAAACCAGAAAGAATATTTAGAATCACTAATCCCCAGTTATTTTGCAATATAGAATTCTGAAACTTTCTCAGTATTCCAAAACTTCCAACCTTTTTAAATTTAGACATTAGCCGATTTATAATTTTATATTTGAGGAATTACTAGAACTGGTGAACCAGCATAAAACACCAATTCATCAACATCTAATGTTTTATTAAACTATCTCATTCATTTTTAATTTAAAGTTATTTAATTGTCAATTGTTTTTGCTTTTCGATAACATCATTCATTTTATAATAAAATTCTTCTCTGTTAATTTCGGAGTTCATCACCTGATTATAGTAAGTTTTTAACTCTTTTTTGGCATCAGCATCAAAATTGACAAGAGTATCAGGAGTTATCAAACTAGTTATACTATCGTCATCCATTGGCAAACTTCTTAATAAGCTCCGATAATATTTTGATTGATATTTTTTGTCCCACTCTTCAACTGGAAAATTTCTAATTGATTCTATTATGTCAAGCGCAACTTTACGTGCTTCTTCTTCTTTCCTTACGGTTAAACAGTCATATCTTGTAGACCCTGGTGGTTTTGCCATCACCATCCATTTTCCTGATATCTTTGATTGTTCAAGCCAAGTATAAGAAAAACCATACTCAAGAGGTTTATGCTCAGTTATTACACAGCGAACATCATCACTGAAAACTGAAAAGTGATAATCTGGTTTACTAACTGCCAAATCGTGAGCAACCTGTTTTAAAACTTGCAATCTCTTTTTATATGTCTGAAAAACTGGGGTTGAATTTTTATCTTTCTCACATTGTTCCAGCAATCGCTCAATTTGATTTTCAATGCTTAGATAAGTTTGCCCTTTTTTCGGATTCGGATTAAAGCCTTTAGACATAAACACCTCAAAATACTTCCAAATTTATGGTGAAGCAGTAGCACATTTCTACTACTTAAGAATAATTCATATACATTCATCTCTCCATTTTATGTGTATAAAATTTATAAAAGTTTATATTTAACTTCATGTTAAATTTGACTGTAATAACGGTATTGTTAAACACTTTAATGAATATCATAAAATAAAGTTAAATCATCTGCAAATGATGAAAAGCTTTTTTTAATTAAGAAGATAAGCCTCTCCCTGTGTCAGGAAAAGGCTTTAAAACCTGTACTCTCTTGTTTCCTTTCCATGCCGCTATAGACACGCTATGCAAACGTAGGGAAGGGGTTAGGAGTTAGGTTCTTAGTTAAGATTGATACTTTTTAAACATTCTCTAACGCGGACGAGAACTAATTGTCGGACGCAATGGTACTTGTCGAACACGAGTTGTCGGACGCAATGGTCTTGGTGGTACCAACAAGTATGGTTCTGGTGTTTCTACACGAACTACGCCACCTGCTACTTTTGTTAAATCCGCATTACTGAGTTCCTCGATAGGGCAAGACACATCACCGTATGCAGGTTCAGTGTTCGCAGCAACAGAGTGTTGATTTAAAGAAGTTACTTTCTTCATGATATGTTATTCCTTACTATTGAAAATGAACAAGCATAACTGCGTCCTAGAGACCTAAGAACTTTCTTATCTAAAGGAGGAAATAAGAATTTTTGGAATCTAAGCCGAACTTACGCTTCTATATTATTTATGGGAGTAAGTAATATCAAAATATGCAGCTTTACAAATTAACCAAATGCTTGCCCCCACCTTGTGTATAAGTATAATAAAGTTGGAAACTAAAAACGTCTGGAACCTTGATTCTTCGTTCTATAATAAACAGGATTTTATAAATAAATTTGGGAACTGAGGTGCAGAGTCGTTCTTCGTTTACGATTGGTGATAGTAATAAAGTTGGAAACTGTCACAAAAGTATAAATGTAATAAATATTCTTAACTTACATCTTGCACCTCTACGTACATACTCGTACTAAGTAAAGATTAAGACGATAAAGCTACATAAATTTTATGACTTTTTTACCCTAAATCAAGGATTTTAGATTTAGTACTGAGTGCTTAATATCCATCAATATTTCTTGGTGCAAGATGTGAGCCTCCGACGGTCGCGTTTGCCACAACCGTAAAATATGGGAGAAACACAATTTTCTGTAACCCCTGCTATACATGGATTTTAAAATGTGTTTTTTAGGAGTTAACTCTCGTCTGAGTACAAAGCCAGCGGGGGGTTTTGTTTTAAGTTCAATCGCTCATTCCTGAAACACAGAGGTTATGACGGGGGTTGTGACAGGCTCAAAAGCTTGCACATCAATAGCTCCAACCTTTATAATAAGTGTAGTGTCACAACCTTTTATATATTTATTCAAGTTTTGGAAGTGAGTAATTTTTTAGCTTAACCAGTAAGAAGCCCCACACCATACACAAAGTGTTGGTGCTGGGATGAATTGCGCGATAAAAACGATACGCATAATGTTGACTACACTGTAACGAAGTTCAGTGTAGGAGATGTCACGTCAATTCAAAATTCAAAATTCAAAATTGCAATTAGTGTTCGCAAGTACCCACCACTTTATAAATTCAAAATGCAAAATTCAAAATTACCTCATTCTTTAATTTTTAATTTTGAATTTTGAATTGTCAAAGTAACCCCTCTAAATTAATAAATTCAAAATTACCCCATTCTTTAATTTTGAATTTTGAATTTTGAATTGTTGAGGTCACGTAAAGATATCTATTGCCAATTCCCTACCAAAACAAACGGAGACCAAATAGCTGGATGTCCATTTGCATCAGCAATAACTTTCAACTGAGCTTGACGTAAAGCTTCCGCTTTAGTAATTCCCTTTTGCTGCATTTCGGTGTAGAAATTTTTAATTAATGGAACAGTATCAGCGTCGTTCACAAACCACAATGTAGCGAGAGTACTTTTTACACCAGCACGCAAAGCCACACCAGCAAGTCCCAAAGTTGCACGACTGTCACCAGAAGCAGTTTGACAAGCACTCAAAGCCAAAAGTTCAATTGGTTCTTTGCTACGACGTAAAACAGACTCAAATTCTGGGAGTGCAACCCGTTGGTCATATAGTTGTAAAAATGTACTCGCACTATCTGCACCAAATTTACCATGAGTTGCAAGGTGAACAATAGGATAGCTATTTTTGTCAATTTCTTTCTCTAAATTTGCGAGGGTAAATTCCTTATCTAAAAATCGTTTTCCCCCCAAAATTTTCTGTAAACCCTCAGTTTCAGCTTTTACATACGGTAGTGGTGCAAAAGGAGGAATTTCTACACTCAAACCAAAAATTACAGCTTTCGAGTTTTCAGGTTTTAGCGACCTACGACTAGGAGTTAAATTCGTCCCTAAAGAATTAGCAATTGCATATTGTTGCACTAAAAATTCTTTACCGTTATGAAGTGCAGCCATCGGGATGTTTCGCAACACTCCATCATTAATAAAGACAAGAGTTTTAGCATGAGAACTAGCTAAATCGCTAGCCATTGGTCGGATAAGTAAATCGTAAACTTTTTGCGATGATGTCAAATACTTGTCAGTAGAAATATCCTCCAGAGTAGAGCGTAATTGTTCAATTTGTTCATTCAAGTCTTGCTGCGAAATTGTCACTGGATAACTGTTAAATGTTCCATTTGGTAGCTGTAGCAGCATGTAAGTTTTATTATCTAAAACAATTGAATGAATAAATGCAGTATTTTTAATCGCATTTTGATTTGCCAATTGTTCGTTAGTTGTGCTACGAGCTACTTGTACACACTCGTCTCCAAAAAAGTTTTGTAGTTCACTCAATTGTAGAAGCTCGGAAACTTTTAACACTTCTTCAATCGAAGATTGGGAATTAATGCTTTTATAATTTTTCCCCTCGGCTGTTTTCTCTAAAAGCAAAGCCATATATTCCCGATAAACTGGTTCAGTAGAATCACGCAAGTCAAATTGTAAATCTTTATTAGCGACGACAATATCACCGCGAATTGTTTGCAAAGAAGTAATAGCTTGTCTATAAGCTACAGTGGCTAATTCTTTCTTACCCAGAGCATTATAAATCCTTCCGGCTTGTGCTTGTGAGCGGTATAAACTATCAGCGGCATTGATTTGTTGTGCTGCAAATTGGGCTTGCTGGGTTAATTCCATCGCTTTAGAAAAATTCCCCTCTTCTTCATAAGCCTGTCCTATAGCTGTGAGTGCGAAAGATTCAGCACGTTTGTCAGCAATACTTTGACTAATGGAAATGGCTTTTTCTAAAGTTTGTATTTTTTGATTTTGATTTACCTCTCTTTTGTCCATACTTTCAGCTAAGTTAATTAGACTGTAGGCTTTAGCACGAGAATCGGGAGTATTTGTCAAAATTGAATAGGCTTGTTCGCGATATTTGGCAATTAATTCCTCTTGAGGTGATTTCTGGATAACTAAGAAACGAGCTAAATTTATTAACGCTTTAGCTTGTTGTATTCCCCCAATAGCTTTACTTTCTTCTACACTTTTGGAATAGGCATCTTGTGCAGCATTTGCATCTTGTGTGGCTAATTGCAGCAAACGCTCTTTTTCTGTATCGTCTCCCTCTCTTTGTGCGGAACTAGCTTGTAAAGTATAGCGTTGATAGCGATTTTGATAAACATTGCCTAAATTATTCCAAGCTGTGGCTATCAAAATAGAATTTTTGAGTTGCTTAGCTGCATCTAAACTAGATTTTCCTTCAGTAATTGCTTTTTCAAAATCTCCTAAAGCTAAATACGTGTTTCCCAATACTCCCTTTGCAGCAGCTTGGGTTGCTTGGTCTTGATTTTTTTGGGCTAAGGATATAGTAGATTGCAATATAGGTAAAGCAGTCCGGGGTTGACCTAATGCATTATAAGCCTGTGCTTGTTCCGTCAATACTTGAGAACGTAAATGTCTGGAATCAGCATCTGAAAATGACTGATAAATTTTTGCCGCTTCTTCCCACTGTTTAATCGCCTGCCCTAAACTGCCACTTTGACGGTATGCTGAACCAAGATTAGTATGTAAAATCGCTCGCAATTTCTTATCAGAAACTTGCTTCAGTGATTCGTTCCAGAGTTGAATAGCTTCGCGATATTTTCCAGAATTATAGTAAAAAACAGCTTTATCTTCTTGGTGTTTTTGAGCAACTTCATTCTCGCTTCCTAACAAAGAAGGGGATATAGTCTGATTTTTACTTGGCTCTGTAGCTTTAGCAATCTGGTCGAAACCAGTAAAATGTAAACTTATAAAAATAACCAATCCAACGCATAAGGATAAAGAAAATCTATAAAAACTTTTTTGTCGCATGTAAACTCACTTTAAAATAAATTATCTTTTGTTACCATTTAAATTTTTAGATTGGTATTTGGTCAAGGGGGAAAATAATGAAATATAGGGAGATGATGGAGATGAGGAAGGTGAGGTCGTCACGTATGATGGGTTAGGCGCATTTGTAGCAGCTAATTGAAGGCTCTTTAAGTTACATGAAGCGCCGTAACCCATCATTTCTAGGGACTTAATATTTACTTGATAAATCATCTCTAAACTTGTGGCATATATTTTTGATTAAAAATTATGTAAATTCACTTAAGTAATTACCCTGAGTATAAAATATTTTACTAACGTAGATAAATTTGTTAAATTCATATTAAATTGATATTTAAAATAGAATAGAAAAACTTTGAATCAATTAATTACAACTTAATTACAATAAAATATCTTCACATATTTATAGATAGAAATACTGTTCGCTTACACAATAGTGAATAGTAAAAATATATATAAACGAAACAGATATTTCTTCGACCAATTTGTATATCTGACTTGACGATAGATAATGTAATTTGATTTTCCATTTTGGAATTTAGTTCCAGTTGTTAAGTAACTTATTTGTACAAGGACTCATCAGTTATGGTCAAAATTCAGAAACGAGCCTTGGCATTAGGAGCAGCCTCTTTGAGTCTTTTAGCTGGGTTTGCTCCTGTGAGTATTTCCATAAATAACTCCCAGTCCCAAGGCTTGTTGTCATTCCAAATTGGAGATGCTTCCGCAGTAGCACAAAAACCGCGTGCTTATACACCCCCTGGTGGCCGTCTTCGTCCCCAAAGAACTGAAGGTAGCGGTGCGCGGGGTTGTACAAATTCGATACCAGTAACTGTCAATTTATTAACACCTCAAGACCATATTGCTAGAACCACCGAGGCACGTCCGACATTTCTTTGGAATGTTTCGGGAGCAACAACCGCACCAATGGTATTTACACTCATAGAACGAGGTGTTAGTCAACCGCTCTATAGTAAAACACTCAAAGCGAATAAAGCTGGGATTGTTGAATTACAACTCCCACCAGAATCTCCTGAACTCAAGATTGGTAAAGAATATCGCTGGACTGTTGCACTTGTTTGTAATGAAAAGCGTGCTTCACAAAATATTAACGCTCGTGCGTGGATTGAACGTGTTGCAACTTCTTCACAATTAAAACAAGAACTTGCATCAGCAACAAATGACCGCGAGCGCGCACTTGTCTATACCCAAAATGGTATTTGGTACGATGGTTTAGCAACATTGAACCAAGCCAAAACCAGCGATTCAGAAAAAACAGAAGCAATCAATTCTTTTAGTGCATTACTAAGGGAAGTTGGCTTAGAAAAGATTTCCAAGCGAAGACATTAGAATTTGGAAAATTAATTTGGGCAAAGAAGACGAAACGACAACGGTTATGGAGTGGGTTTTGCCTACTCCATTTTTTATTTTTCTTCCAGATGAAGAGATTGCTATGTTAGTTGGGAACACTACAACTATAGAAGGGTTTTTTGGCAATAGATTCCTAGCAAAACAATGCAATACTTAAATCGCAATTTACGAAAAACTTTACAAAAAAATTTGTCCAAGGTAATACCACATAAATATACTAACGGATTTAATCAAAAACTGAAAAAATTCACCGTCACATGGCACGGAACACTGGTTGTCACACCGACTATTGCTGGATTGACAATTTTAGTTAGATTATTAGGATGGTTCCAACCGTTAGAGTACGCAACTTTGGATATTAGTTTTCGTCTGCGACCAGAAGAAGCCGTTGATGAGCGAATCATAATTGTTGCTGTCGAAGAATCGGACTTAAGCCGTCTAAAACAATGGCCACTATCTGATGAGCTTTTAGCCAAGTTATTAACTAATATTAAACAACAAAACCCTAAAGTTATTGGTTTAGATATATATCGAAATTTACCTGTTGAGCCAGGAAATGCTGAATTAAAGAAAGTATTTAAAGAAACATCTAATTTATTTGGTATTCAAAAAGTTATTGGTGACCGATTTAGTCCAGAAATTCCCCCATCACCAGTGTTGTCTCAGTTAGGTCAAGTAACTTCTAACGATGTCGTCGTTGATGAAGATGGTGTAGTTCGTCGAGGAATGCTATTCCCTATCCCAGGTGAACCGCTACCAAGTTTAGGTTTGACTATGGCTATGGAATATCTGAGAGGACAAGGTATTGAGCCAGAATCAGCGAAGGACGGTGCAATGAAACTGGGTAATACGGTTTTTGATATTTTTGAAAGCAATGATGGCAATTATTTAAATGCGGATGCAGGTGGTTACCAAATTATCCTTAACTATCGAGGTGCAGCCAATAGTTTTCAATCAGTTCCCTTGACAGACGTATTAGAAAACCGTGTGCCACCAAATCTAATGCGCGACCGCATTGTTTTGATTGGCGCGAAAGCACCTAGTTTAAACGATGCTTTTTATACTCCTTATAGTCGTGGTTTTTTTGGCACACCAGTACGTACTCCAGGTGTAGAGGTTCAAGCAAACGTCACCAGTCAAATTTTAAGCTCTGTTTTGGATAGTCGTCCTTTAATTAAAGTTTGGTATGACCCATTAGAAAAAGTTTGGATTGTTCTATGGATTTTGATAATAGCAAGTTTTGGCTGGCATTGGCGATATACAAAAGCACACTTTTATATTTTGTGGATGCTTAGTTTACTATTAGTAAATATTGCAATTGTAAGTTTTATTGGTTACGTCAGTTTTTTACTAGGTTGGTGGATTCCGGTTATATCACCTTTAATGGGGCTATTGGCTTCAACAATTGCGATTTCCAGTTATGTTTATGTTAGTAAATTGCGCGAACTAAATAAAGCACTAGAAAAAAGCAATGTACAATTAGAACAAAGTCATGTACAACTAGAAGAAACGATAAAAGACTTAGAACATGTACTCAGTGACCTACAAAAATCACAACTTCAACTGATTCAAAGTGAAAAAATGTCTGCATTAGGTCAGTTAGTTGCAGGTGTTGCTCATGAAATTAATAATCCTGTCGGTTTTATATCTGGTAATCTTAAACATCTTGAAGGGTATATTCAAGATTTAACTAATCATTTACAACTTTATCAACAAACTTTTCCAGAAGCAGGAGAAGAAATAGAGGAAGATGCTGAAGCAATTGACATTGAATATGTTTTGGAAGATATACCCAAAATGGTAGAGTCTATGCAGGTTGGGATTCAACGAATAAAAGAAATTAGTACTTCATTAAGGACTTTTTCACGTAGCGATACTTCAACTAAAGCTAACTACAATATACATGAGGGAATTGATAGTACCTTACTAATTTTAAAACATCGTTTAAAAGCTGATAGTATCCGTCCGGAAATTAAAATTATAAAAGAGTATGGAAATTTACCAATGGTCAATTGTTATCCGGGACAGTTGAATCAAGTGATTATGAATTTAATTGCCAATGCGATTGATGCTTTGGAAGATTCTAATAAGGGAAAAGAATTTGCAGAAATTGAAGCTAACCCAAATAAAATTACTATTTCGACTAAACTCTTAGCTGATAATACAAGAGTGGTAATTCAAATCAAAGATAACGGCTTAGGAATGTCTGATGAAATTAAACAAAAAATATTTGAACATTTGTTTACAACCAAACCCGTAGGACAAGGAACTGGCTTAGGTTTATCTATTAGCCGTCAAATAGTTGAAGAAACTCACGGTGGAAAGTTAAGCTGTATTTCGTCCCTCGGTGATGGAGCTGAGTTTCTTATCGAAATTCCAATTGAATAAAAGAACCTAACCCCCCTACCCCCCTTCCCTATGAGGGAAGGGGGGAAATAAAAGACGTGGTACTACCTGAAAATTACTGTGAATACAGTAAATAAGAGCTTCGTAGTTGCGAGCATCCCAATTAGCTATATTTGACCTGCTATTAACCTGCTGATAACCCCCCTTCCCTAAGAGGGAAGGGGGGAAGGGGGGTTAGGTCTCTTTTCTTTCATCGCCTAAGATATTGATATTGCGAATTTTTATTCCACCAAGTTAAATTCACCCAATGGAACCAATCATCACATTACCCAACTATATTAACGGTCAGTGGTCAACATCTACCGCAGCCCAACACCTCGCAGTAATCAATCCAGCCACAGGAGAACTAATAGCTAAAGTTCCTTTATCATCGGCCGCAGAAGTCAACGAGGCAATACAAGTAGCAGCAGAAGCATTTACTACATGGCGTCGGACTCCGGCTACTGAGCGAGTGCAGTATTTATTTAAACTGAAGAACCTGCTAGAAGAAAATTTTCAGGATTTAGCCAGCACAATTACCCAGGAATGCGGCAAAACTTTAGCTGAGTCAAAAGGAGAAATGCGTCGTGCAATCGAAAATGTAGAAATAGCCTGCGGTATTCCTATGATGATGCAAGGGACAAATTTAGAAGATATAGCCAGAGGAATCGATGAAATAATGATACGTCAACCTCTGGGGGTATGCGCCGTTATTTGTCCTTTCAATTTTCCAGGAATGATTCCCTTTTGGTTCTTACCCTATGCGCTCGCTTGCGGTAACACATACATTGTCAAACCAAGTGAAAAAGTACCATTGACAATGCAAAAAATCTTCCAATTAATAGAAAAAACAGGTTTACCAAAAGGCGTTGTAAATTTAGTCAACGGAGCTAAAGAAGCCGTTGATGCAATTTTAGACCATCCTCAAATTCGAGCGATTAGTTTTGTTGGCTCTACCCCAGTAGCTAAATATATTTACAGTCGCGGAGCAGCAAATGGAAAACGCTTACAATGTCAGGGTGGAGCTAAAAACCCAATTATTGTGTTACCAGACGCAGATATGACAATGACTACCCGTATTGCAGCTGATAGTGCATTTGGTTGCGCTGGACAAAGATGTTTAGCTGCTTCAATTGCCGTAACTGTAGGGGAAGCACGAAATACATTTACCGAAGCTATGGCAGAGATTGCTACAAAAAGAATTGTCGGTAATGGTTTAGACTTAAATGTAGAAATGGGGCCTGTAATTAGCACTGAAAGTCAAGCCAGAATAGAGAATTTAATTCAAAAAGGGGTAGACGAAGGAGCAAATTTGTTAGTAGATGGACGAAAACCACAAATTTCTGGTTATGAAAATGGTTATTTTGTCCGTCCCACGATTTTGCAAGATGTTAACCCAAGTGGGAAAATAGCCAAAACTGAAATTTTTGGGCCAGTGCTGAGTTTGATGCATGTAAATACTATTGATGAAGCTATCGCTTTAGTGAATAGCGGTCAGTATGGTAATATGGCTTGTTTATTTACCAATAGTGGAGCTGCTGCACGTAAATTTCGCTACGAAGCAGAAGCCGGGAATATAGGGATTAATATTGGAGTGGCAGCACCGATGGCATTTTTTCCCTTTAGCGGTTGGAAGGATAGCTTTTTTGGCGACTTGCATGGACAGGGTAATCATGCGGTCGAGTTTTTCACTCAAACTAAAGTGGTTGTGGAACGTTGGCCAAGTGATTGGTCGCGTACCTTTTAAGTACTGAGTTGTGATTCACTCCAGTAAGAAGAACCATCCCGCGTTCTATTAATAAAACCCCTTTCAAACATTTCCCTTCTCAACAAAGCATGGTCTCCAAAAGTATGATGCTGATTGAGTAGGGTATTTACTTGTTTCTCAGTGTAAATTACCCCAATTTCAAACTTGGTTGCGAGATACTCCAAAACCAGAATTTGAAATTTTCCTTTATTACGCTTTGACGGCCATTCCTTAATTCGTCCTTCTTCATCAACATAATTTTTTAATTCAGCTAAGTAATTCATAGTTTTTATTACCACACCATCAAACGAATAGCACTATTCATAAGAATCACTATTCACCATAAACTTTCCTGAAAATTTCACGTAACTCAAATGCTGACCTAACCCCCTTACCCCCCTTCCCTTGTAGGGAAGGGGGAAAATAAAGGCATGTAGAGGCTTAAAATCATTTACTTAAAAATTGTAAATCATCGTAGCCCCCCTTCCCTTGTAGGGAAGGGGGGTTGGGGGGTTAGGTTATTCCGGGCACACAAAAATATTAAATTCGTCACTACTGCTCATCACTAATAAGTACTTGAGTATAAAAGTATTTGTTATGATAAAAAAATAACAATTGTGGTCAGTAGTAGAGGAGATGAACGTGAAAACAGGATTTCTCGCTAAAACTTTAATTGCATCAGTCGGCTTATTTAGCTTATTCACACCGCTAAAAGCTTCAGCACAAATTATTCCACAACCCTGGGTTTCTGTGGGTAGCAACGAGGGTGATATTACTTACTCAGTAGGTGCTAAAGCTTTCGGTGTTGGTGCCGAGTTCGGTGTTGGCCCAGATGGTGCAACTGGTTTTGATGTGTTAAAGTTTCTTCCTTTACCCGTTGTTTCACCTTATGTAGGATTAGGGTATTATTCTCAAGATAAAGGCGTCGCTTGGTCTGGTGGGGTACAAGTTGGAGCAACCGAAAATGTTTTCATTGGTGGAGGTTACAACTCTGTACGTGGTTGGAACGGACAACTTGGTATCCGGTTTTAATTATGCCTATGTCAGTTTTAAACTTGGTAAATATAACCTAATTATTTATCTTTAAATTGTAAAACTTTCAAATTGACTATAAAATCGCGACAATTTTGACCTGATAGCCTAGTCAAGACGATGCCTTCTAATAGTAGTATAGTCATTGTCCAGATGTTTCTCTGGATAGATGATTGTACTACTTGATTTAGATAAGCCAATTTTGCAGCAATTGGTGAAGGTTACTATTTTATAATCTAGCAGGCATTTTTTTATGCAGCAAGGATTAACCCTATTACTTCAGCTCGTATTAGAGTTAGCACCTGTAATTGCAACATTAGCGCAAAAGAAAATCCCTCCAACTCTGGCTATAGCCGCGCAGGAGTTGCCGAAGGAAATTCAAAGAATAATTCAAACCGCTAGTAGTTCTAGTGAAGTCGTTAATTCCTCAGGAGATTTTGAGGAGCAGAAACTTCTTCAACAACAGTTAGCTTATTATGACAGACAAACAAAGTTAAAAGTTTCAGAACACGAACGGGAAACAGCATTAAAATTACCCGAAGTTGACAAAATTCTTGATAATTGGCCTTTGCGATTATTCCCTTCGCAAATTTTAGAGTCTCATATCAATCATACGCGCACACCACTTAAGATTTTTCTGGCTCCTCCCCAAATTAAATTTGACCAATTTGACGACCGACATGAAGGGGTTTCGGAAGTTGAGATTATGCTAGCAGAGGGATTACGAGATTTTTTAAATCATAATTATTCCCTCCATAATTCAACTCGTCCAACAGAGTTTTTGGCTGGTGCATGGGAAAGTAAACGATTTCACAGCGAATCAAGCATTAAAGCTTTATTCGGAATGCTAAAAACTGAGCCAATTTTAATTTTAGAGTCGGAAACAGATGGAGATTTTTTGAATTTTAGAATTGCTTATTGGGGTATTGGTCAAAACAATTATTACTACAAAACAATTTCGCGTCTCCCTTACAAAGAAATTGTTTATGATTCAGCCAAGTCTCGTGCTTTAGAATGGAGAAAAATTCGCGATGAATTATTAATGTTAGGAGAAGATTTAGAAGAAATTAATAAGATTGGTGGCGATAATGTTGAGAATTTAGCTATTTTGGAAAAAGAGGAAAAATGGCAATTTCAAGGTATTGATATTAGTAAATTATCTTTAAGCTATCATGTCAATCGTCAAGATATCGAAAGACTTTCTCAAGTGCTTGTAACTTGTCACTGTTTAGTAGCAGGTTGGATAGCGGATATTTATCATTTGGTACATCACGATGTACGTCCTTTTTTACCTGAATTGTTACCTAGCTTAATCAAAGAGGATTTGGACTTACAATCGGTTAAAGCTATTGCTAATGGATATCAACAAGTGTATGATGCTTTGGAAGCTGAGCGATGTTATTGGGTTCCGGAGATGGCTTTGCAATTAGCTCATAGTTTATCCAGTTTACCAGATACAACTTGGGCGCAAGAACAAATTGATTATTCGCTGAATACGTGGCTGCAATTACGACAAGTTTCATTACAGCAAGGATTTAACCCACTTGCGGCTATGCAACATGCTGTCAGAATAGAAGACGAGGAATATGTAGAAAAATTAAGGGGTTATTTTGCTGTAATTGGTGATACCCAAAGTCTCGCTTATGTAGAGGAAATTTCGCAGGCTATCATAAATCTGAAACAGCAACGAAAACTCACTTATGCTTATGTAAAACACTGTTTGACAGGACATTCAGGTATAGTCACATCTATTGCCATAAGTAACGATGGGGAAACTTTGGTTAGTGGCTGTGCAGACAAAACTATTAAAGTCTGGAATTTACAAACGGGGATACTCATCCGTACTTTGAGTGGAGAAGTAGGAGAAGTGTCTTCCGTTGCAGTTAGTCCCAACGGTGATTTATTGGCTGTTGGTAGCAGCGCACATCCCAAAAGTAATGTAAAAGTGTGGAATCTTGCTACGGGTAAGTTACTGCATACCCTTTTGGGACACCAAAAACCCGTTAACTGTATAGCCATAAGTCCCGACGGACTGATTCTTGCTAGCGGCAGCAACAAAATCAAAATTTGGAATTTGGAAAAAGGCGATCGCATTTGTACGTTGTGGCATTCATCCCCAGTGCATGATGCTGCAATTAGTCCAGATGGTACAATTTTGGTGAGTGCCAGTAGCGACCAGAAGATTCGACTGTGGAATCCTAAAAGTGGTGAACCATTACGTACTTTGTGCGGACATACTGGAGAGGTAACAACTGTAGCGATAAGCCAAGATGGATTAACTTTAGTTAGTGGAAGCACAGATAAAACCATTAAAATTTGGGAATTAGATACGGGAAAAGTACGACAAACTCTAATTGGACATGACTTAGATATAAAATCCATAGCTCTAAGTCCCAATGGAGAAATTTTAGTTAGCGGTAGCGCTGACCAAACAGTAAGAATTTGGCATTTAGATACAGGAGAATTACTACATGTTCTGACGGGACATTCTGCGGGGGTTAATTCTGTAGCTTTTAGCCCCGATGGTAAATTTATTGCTAGTGGAAGCTCCGATAAAACTATCAATATTTGGCAACTGGCTTAACTCAATGCCATTGCGAGGAGGAACGCAATGACAGGAAAGTGTAAAATCAAAACTAGGAACGTCAAAATTGGAGAAACCAGGGTTGCGTACACTAGGAGTAAACATTGACCACATCGCTACTATTCGTCAAGCAAGACGAACAGTAGAACCAGACCCCATTGCAGCAGCAGTACTCGCAGAACTAGCGGGAGCAGATGGTATAACAGCGCACTTACGGGAAGACCGACGACACATTCAAGACCGCGACGTACGTTTATTGCGGCAGACAGTCAGAACCCACCTCAACCTAGAAATGGCAGCCACCGACGAAATGGTAGCCATAGCCCTAGACATTAAACCAGATTATGTAACCCTAGTACCCGAACGTCGCGAAGAAGTGACCACAGAAGGTGGATTAGATATAGCGGGTCAAATTGTTAGAATCGGAGAAGTCGTCAATAAATTGCAAAGCGCGGGAATTCCCGTTAGCCTATTTATCGACGCCGACCCAGCACAAATAGAAGCCTCTGTCAAGGTGCAAGCCAAATTTATTGAACTGCACACAGGAAGATATGCAGAAGCTGGGGACGAAACAAACCGCAAGCAGGAATTAGCCGTCCTGCAAACAGGGTGCGAGCAAGCGATAAAATCCGGATTGCGAGTCAACGCAGGACATGGACTCACATACTGGAACGTTTATCCTGTAGCTTGTCTCCCAGGAATGGAAGAATTAAATATAGGGCATACTATCATCAGTCGGGCAGCCTTAGTCGGTATGGAAAGAGCCGTCCGAGAGATGAAATTAGCCATGCGAGGGGAATTTTAACAGTTTTTGGCAGGCTAATAACTGCTTGCGGCATTCAAAAAGTTTCCGTATTTGTTAATACCGCAAGTCAACTTTATCGCAAATTCTATGACCGCAACAAAACCAAACAATTTGCCACTTTGGGTACAAGATAGAGATACAGTAATTGCCAATAGCACCAATGCCGAATGGCGCTACGGCAAACCCCCAGACTATACAGAATCAAAAGAGGGCTTAGCCAAAGAAAGCACCTGCAACCACCCAGAAGGTTCTTTAGAAGACCTAGTGCAAAACTTGGTCAGAAGCTTTGAGTTAGAAGTATCATTCAAAACTAACCCCACACAATGGTTATCAGTAGTCAATGACCAATTTAGAATGAGTAGCAACGGAGGAAAAGACTACAAAGCCGAAGACGTAGCAGTAGCAGGTACATATAACTTATTTATTACCGATACAGAACACTACAAACCCAGAGAAGAAACCTTTGAATCATCTGGGAAACTATTCCGAACAGCTTTCCCCAAAGGCTTTCTTTGGGAAGTACTAGAAGTATATTCCAGCCCACCAAATGTTACATTTAAATGGCGGCACTGGGGAACATTTACTGGAGAATACAAAGGTCACGCAGCCACAGGTGAAACAGTAGAAATAATTGGAATGAGTCTAGCTAGGGTTAGCGAAGACCTGAAAATTATCTCAGTAGAACACTACTTTGACAACACAGCCTTTTTCACCAAGCTAACATCCGGTAGCAAAGGAAACGATTCTAACTCCCAGCAAACAGCAAACATCAACTCATATGCTAGTTTCGGAAGCTCAGGCTTATGGGGTATGATAAAACGCATTTGGAGCTGGAAGCAACAACCAGAAAATGTGAAACTTCAAACAGCAACTTGTCCATTCCGTTCTCTAGTTAGATAATCTCTATGAAGGAAGAAGGAAGAAAGAAGAAGGAAGAAAAAACATTTGCTGGAGAATTTAATTTAAACTCCGAAGCAACTGTTTGCGAGAATATATACCCTCCTCCCTCTTTCCTCTTTGTTCGGACTTCTTCCTTACTAATCAAACGTAAACAAAAAAGGATTGAGATGACAACATATTATTACGCTTTAGCCTCTAAACATTTTCTTTTAGAAGAAGAACCTTTAGAAGAAGTTTTGCGAGAACGAACCCGTTATTACCATGAAAACGAAAAAGAAATTGATTTTTGGCTGATTCAACAACCCGCATTTTTGGAAGCACCTTCTATGGCCTCCATCAAAGCCAAATGTCCTCAGCCAGCAGCAGCAATTGTTTCCACAAATTCTCAATTTATCACCTGGTTAAAACTCCGTTTAGAGTACGTAGCCACCGGAGAATTTCAGGCACCTTCAGAAACAATTCCTGATGCTTTAGCATCATTAGCTACAGTGTCTTAGAGTGGGGAGTTGGGAGTGGGGAGTGGGGAGTGGGGGAATGAGGGAGATTAGGGAGATTAGGGGAATTACGGAGATTAAAAAAGTAACAATTATTACTTTTTTATCCTCCTCATCCTCCCCATATTCCCATCCCCACTCCCCACTCCCCACTCCCAACTCCCCACTCCACTCCCCAAATTTTTTATCGTGATGGTGTAGAGGAGAAAAGGATGAGTGCAACTTTGTGGCGAAAATTACGTATTATACCAACCGTAGTAGCGCTGGCAGTAGTGGGATTAAGTGGTAGCATTAGTAGAACCACAGCCCAAGGAAGTATACCCAGCTGCAAACCCCCTAGCACTGGAGAATACCTTTTATTAGTCATTAGCCCAACAACAGATAATCAAAATCAATTGCGTCGAGCTTTACCCAGTGACCTAAAAACAAGTGTTTGTAGATACCTTAACGAGACAGTAACACGCATTGCTGGATTTGATAAAGTAGACGATGCTAATCGTTGGGCAAAGTATGTCAATCAAATTGCGGGTTTATCTGCAATTATTACTACTAAACAAGGTGCAGGTACACCAGTTGCTCAACAACCCAAACCACAACCAAAACCACAACAAAAACCACAGCTAGAAACAGCCAACTTTAAACCTCAACCTCTGGGTCCTGGCTTTGCTGTATTGGTAGAATATTTTAATCGTCCAGAACTTGTTTCTCAAGTAGGACAAGTTGTAAAAGGAGACGTTGGTTTTGTTTCCTACGGACAACGTCCTTACTTGCTAGCTCTTTACACCACTACCCAGAAAGAAGCATACGACACATTACAAAGGCTAACAGACCGTGGCTTCTTTGCTGTAGTCGCAGACAGTCGTAAAGTTATGTTGTTACGTCGTGCGGTTGTGCAGCAGTAATTAGTAATGGGTAATTGGTAATTGGTAATTGGTGATTGGTAATTGGTAATTGGTAATTGGTAATTGGTAATTGGTAATTGGTAATTGGTGATTGGGAATTGCTTTACTTTTATGACTATTACCCATTACCGATTACCCATTACCATTTTCAATAAGCAGCTGTTGCTAGCCAAGAAATAGTTACTCCTAAAATTGAACCGACTATCACCTGAAAAGGTGTGTGTCCCAATAATTCTTTAAGACGGTCTTGACTAAACTCGTGTTTTTCATCAAATAGTTCGTCAATCATTTGATTTAAAATACGAGCTTGTTTACCCGCAGCTTGACGCACTCCCGCAGCATCATACATAACAATAATGGCAAACACTATCGCTAAAGCAAATTCTGGCGTTTGCCAACCCATAGTTTGTCCCACACCCGCAGCCAAAGCTGTCACAAAAGCGGAGTGAGCGCTGGGCATACCTCCTGTAGTGACAAAAACTTGTACATTCAGTTTACGATTTCTAATTACATCGATAACTAACTTTATGCCTTGGGCAAGTAAGCAAGCTGCCAAGGCAATCATCAGTACCCGATTGTCAAATATGTCACTTATGTCCCGCATGTTTTTTTCGCTAAGGGTTGTCCGAGAAACAAAATACGTCCTTTAAATTCAAAATTTAAAGTGAGAAGTGAAAATTGCAAAGCTAAATTTTTGCATTTTGAATCTTAAACTTTTAAATTAGATTTTTTAGTGGTTGCGACTTGTGATAAAGTGGGCAAGAGCGATTAAAGGCTGAGCTTTTTCTCCGTAGGAATTTAATTCAGTGCAAGCCTCCTCAATTAATTTTTCAGCTTGTTTTTGAGATTCTTCCAATCCCCATAACTTAGGATAAGTAACTTTTTGGGCTTTTTGGTCTTTGCCTGCAGTCTTACCTAGTTGCTCATTGGTCGCAGTTATATCTAAAATATCGTCGATAATCTGAAACGCTAAACCAATATTTTGGGAATAGCGAGTTAATTTTTGTATATCATCGGGAGAGGCTCCAGCTATAATTCCCCCACATACCACACAAGCCTCTAATAAAGCACCAGTTTTGTGGTTATGAATAAAAGTCAGAGTTTCCAAAGTGGTGTCAGATTTCCCTTCCGATTCTAAATCTACCACTTGACCACCAACTAAACCAGCAGCTCCTACAGCACGTCCTAAACGAGCGACAACTTGTAATAATCTATCCAAGGGTACATTTTGAGTTCGAGTAGCGACATATTCAAAGGCATAAGCTAATAAACCATCCCCAGCTAAAATCGCAATATCGTCACCATAAATTTTATGGTTAGTTAATTTACCTCGACGATAATCATCATTATCCATTGCGGGTAGGTCATCATGAATCAACGACATTGTGTGAATCATTTCCACTGCACAAGCCGTTGGCATCGACATTTCGATAGTACCACCCATCATTTCACATGTAGCAAGGCAAAGAATGGGACGTAAACGCTTACCACCAGCTAACAGCGAATAACGCATCGACTCGTAAATTTTATCTGGATAACTCATTGGTAGAGACTTATCCAAAGCGTCTTCACAAAGCTTTTGTCGTGCTTTCAAATAAACCATAAGGTCAAAAGACGCCATTTTACCAGGTTTGTGAGCGTTATCTGTAGCTACCATCTTAGAATCCTTGATTTGCTTTATTTCACGTAACAATTTTAAAAGAAACAGGGGACAGGAAAGCAATTCGCAATTCGCAATTCGCAATTCGCAATTACGAATTACCAATTACCCATTAGCAGTCAACTTCTTAGAATAACTATCAACTGTATTCTGTAACAATAAAGCGACAGTCATTTGTCCTACACCCCCAGGAACTGGTGTAATGTAAGAAGCGACAGCACAACAAGGCTCAAAATCAACATCTCCGACTAAACGGCTTTTTCCATCAGCATCAGTCACACGATTTATTCCCACATCTACCACAACTGCTCCCGGTTTCACCATATCTGCTTTTATCATTCCTGGTTTACCGACTGCTGCGACTAAAATATCAGCATTTTTGGTTACAGCAGCTAAGTCTGAGGTACGGGAATGAGCTATAGTCACAGTCGCATCAGCTTCTAATAACATTAGCGCTTGAGGTTTACCTACCAAAATGCTGCGTCCTAACACCACAGCCTGTTTACCTTTTACGGAAATATTATATTCCTGTAAAAGTCGCATAACTCCAGCAGGAGTGCAACTGCGTAAACCGGATTCACCTCGAACCAGTCGTCCCAAATTCACGGGATGTAATCCGTCAGCGTCTTTATCTGGATGAATTTGGTGCAACAGTTCCACAGCGTCCAAATGGTTTGGTAGGGGTAGTTGTACGAGAATACCATCTACCCGTTCATCTTTGTTCAGTTGTTCAATAACTTCTTCTAGTTCATTTTGGGTTGTTTCCGTCGGAAAATGTTTACCAAAAGAAGCGATACCCACTTTAGCACATGCTTTTTCCTTATTGCGTACATAAGCTGCGGAAGCGGGGTTATCACCAACCATTAGCACCGCTAAACCTGGTGGTCTTCCTATTTTTGGTTGTAATTTGGTAATGCGTTCCAGCAATTCCTGCTGAATTTTTGCCGAAATTGCTTTACCATCAATCAGTTTAGCTGTTTTTGTTTGCATTTAAATTCTCCGTTGTCAACACACCAATATACATCTTCCCATTGAGGTGTGTGAGATTTAAGAGTTTTGAGAAGTATGTTTATGCCACCACAAAGCGTAGTATTAATGGAAACTCATTCGTTAAAATTTGCGACAAAGCTAGTACCGATGCCAAAATTAAATTCACAAAAGGGTGTTATGGTGTCTAAAAAAATCTCGCGTCCTGTTATCTTCTACCTTTTACCCTTTAGCTTTTGCCTTCTAACAGGACTGCTCGGTTGTGCTAGTGTAGGTCAGTATGGGATTCAAGCCGTAGGTGATAATGTTACGCCTATTCAAAAACTTAAAACACAAAAAGATAAGTCTAGCGTTTACCTCCAAGGCAAAGTTGAAAAGGTAGTCCCATTGTTACAGCAGCAAAAAGTCTATCAACTCAGTGATTCTACTGGGAAAATTTGGGTAATAACCAAGCAAAACAACCTTAAAGTAAAAGACCAGGTTTTAATTAAGGGTGTACTTCGCTACAAAAGTATCCCTGTAGGAGGTAAAGAGCTTGGAGAATTTTATGTAGAAGAGCAGCAACAATTAGAACATCGAGATGGTAGCTAAACAGCATTAGTAAAATTTAAATAAAGATTTATGAACAATCAACTGAACAATCAACCGAACAATCAACTAAGGCAAGTAGCGGTTGCTATTCTTTATCAAGAAAACAAATTTCTCATGCAATTACGCGATGATATACCAGATATTGCATGGCCTGGTTATTGGGGATTATTTGGTGGGCATATAGAGCCAGGAGAAACACCCCATGCAGCGGTGAAACGAGAAATTATCGAGGAAATCGGTTACACATTACCTCAGTTTTCTGAGTTTGGCTGTTATTCTGGCTGTTTTAACGATGACATGGTGGAGCGTCATGTTTTTTTTGCGCCATTATTTGTGGAATTAAATCAATTGATTTTAAATGAAGGTTGGGATATGGGGTTATTAGCTAAAGAAGATATCAAGCAAGGTAAATTTTACTCCCATAAGGCTGAGGAACTACGACCTATAATTCCTCATTATCAGAATATATTATTGGATTTTGTTGAAAGGTTTGATTGTTGACGGTTGACTGTTGACCAGGAGAAGACGGTACTGTCAGATTATAGAACCGCAATGGTCAGCCCTTAGCTAAACCTTTTAAAGGTCATCAAGGTTACGTATATTCAGTAGCAAAGTTAAAGCTGCATAGCTTTTACGCTCATTGGCGAAACTAAATAATCAAAGTTTAGCGTTATTACTCGCCCATATGCACTACACTGTTCGTGTTACAGCAAATTTAGGCTCCATTGTTATGCCTCGTTGGTTCAACATCTCAGGCCCGTGTAGACCCGAAAAGCACTACATGTTATCGGCTACTGTTCGGTTGCCTAATTTAACGCGGTTAATTCAACAAGAAAGCTATTTTGTAATTCACGCACCACGTCAAACGGGTAAAACAACAGCAATGTTAGCGCTAGCTAAACAGCTAACCGAAAGTGGAAATTATGCAGCAACGTTGGTATCAGTGGAACTAGGTGCGCCTTTTAGCCATGACCCTTTCTTGGCAGAAACAACAATTCTTGATTCATGGCAAGCTAGTGCAAAATTTGATTTACCAGAAAATTTACACCCTCCCAATAACTGGGATACTGCACAACCAGGACGAAGAATCCAAGGAGCTTTGCAAGCTTGGTCACAAGCATCAAAACGACCGTTAATATTATTTATTGACGAAATTGATTCTTTAAGAGACGAAACACTAATTTCAATTTTACGACAATTGCGTGATGGTTATCGCGGTCGTCCCACAAATTTTCCCATCAGTCTTGGGTTAATAGGTTTACGGGATGTGCGAGACTATAAAGTTGCTTCTGGTGGTAAAGAGAGATTAAATACAGCCAGTCCTTTTAATATCAAAGACCGCTCCTTAACAATGAGAGATTTTAATGCTGTAGAGGTTGCACAATTATACCAGCAGCATACAGATGATACAGGACAAGTTTTTACAAAAGAAGCATCACAAATGGCTTATGATTTAACTCAAGGACAACCTTGGTTAGTAAATGCTTTAGCAAAAGAAATTGTTGAAGAATTGCTAACAGATACATCTGTAGCGATTACAGTAGAACATATTAATCAAGCAAAAGAAATACTAATTGCGCGTAAAGATACTCACCTCGATTCTCTTGCAGATAGGCTTACCGAATCAAGAGTAAAAGTAATTATTGAACCAATGTTAGCTGGGGATACATTAGGTAATACACCTGATGATGACCGACAATATTTAGTTGATTTAGGGTTATTACGTCGAGAACCAAATGGCGGATTAGTAATTGCAAATCCTATTTATAGAGAAGTTATTCCCCGTGTTTTAACTCAAGGTGCTTCTGATAGTTTACCTAGTATTACTCCTACCTGGTTAAATAAAGATGGTGAATTAGACATTGATGCTTTACTATCAGCTTTTATGGATTTTTGGCGTCAGCATGGAGAACCGCTACTTAATACTACATCATATCAAGAAATCGCACCTCATATAGTATTAATGTCATTTTTACATCGCGTCGTTAATGGAGGAGGAACATTAGAGCGGGAATACGCGATTGGAAACGGTCGTATGGACTTATGTTTAAAATATAAAAAAGTTACATTAGGAATTGAAGTCAAAACTTGGAGAGATAAAATAAAAGACCCAGAAGAAAAAGGGTTAGACCAACTAGAAACATATTTAGCACGAATAAAAGCAGACTATGGATGGTTGTGCATTTTCGACAGACGTTTAAATGCACCTGCCTTTATTGACCGTTTACAAACCAGAAATGCTACAACCAAAAAAGGACGTAACGTAGTAATTATACGTGCTTAGGGGAACCATACTAGAACTGTTGTCAATAAAAGGAAGTTCTGTTGTAGTTATACGCGCCCAGAAAACTGCTCAAAAATATGTCAACGAAAAGCGTAATTCTTGATGAATTTGCGTATAGTTTCTCAAATCATCAGGAAGCTAAAGCTGCATAAGTTACTTTACTGTTCTATATAGCAATCCTAAATCATTTGTGTATTCCTAAGAGGATGTTTGAAAAGTATCAATGTTAACAAAGACTAACCCCTAACCCCTTGCGAACATCGGGAAGGGGAACAAGAAAATAGGGTTTTCAAAGCCTCTCTCCGTGTCGAGGAGAGGTTTGGAGAGGGGTTTTCTGTATACTTTTAAACTTTTCAAACATCCTCTAAGTGGACGCTTCACGAACGCATAGCTATCCGTTGGCATAAAATCAGAATAAAAGTGTAGTGCGGGCATCTTGCCCGCTTCCAGAGTTATGCGTGTTCTAATTCTTGGTGGTACAGGTGACGCTTCTGAGTTAGCATCTCAAGTGACAAAAATACCAGATGTAAAAGTAATTACATCTTTAGCCGGACGTACACATAATCCTCTGATACCTAAGGGAAGTGTTCGTATAGGGGGCTTTGGAGGGGAGTCTGGGCTAGTAGAATATATCAAAGAACAAAAAATAGATGTATTAATTGATGCCACTCATCCCTTTGCATCTCAAATTTCTTTTAATGCTGAGTCTGCTGCAGTCAGTTGTGGTATACCGCATTTAATGTTCATTCGTCCTGAGTGGGAGAAGGTTCCAGGAGACGAGTGGATAGAGGTAGAAAATGTGGAATCTGCTGCTGCTATATTACCTAATTTTGCAAAGCGTGTATTTCTGACCGTTGGTAGACAGCAACTTTCACCCTTTGCCAATTTACACAATATGTGGTTTTTAATGCGGTTGATTGACCCTCCAGAAATTAATGCTGTGATTCCCCAAGGAAAAATTTTGTGTAGTCGTGGTCCCTTTGCTTTGGAAGATGAACACAGACTACTAGTTGAGCATAGAATTGATACGTTGGTGAGTAAAAATAGTGGGGGGGATGCAACAAAATCTAAGATTATCGCTGCACGAGAGTTGGGTATAAAGGTGGTGATGGTTAAACGTCCGCTAACTCCACAGGGGGAAAAGGTTAGTGATGTTGATAGTGCTGTGCGATGGTTGTTAAGAGTTTTGCACAATTTATATTTTGTTTAAATCTCTGTCTATTTAAATTATCCATGATATTTGCTGTTCTGGTATTTAATTATATTTTGTGAGTGAGTTGATTATTTGATTTTATTTTTATCTTCCACATTCCAGTTACAAGCTATTGCGATTTGCTCAACTAGTTCATATGGGTCAAAAGGTTTAGATAGTGCTCCAGCTAAACCGAAAGCGGCAATTTTTTGGGGTTGAGTTAATTCAGATTTTGCTGTTAACAAAAATACTGGAATAGATAAATTTTCGGGATTTTCTCTTAGTTGCTGGAGAAATGTCAACCCATCCATTCCTGGCATCATCACATCTAAAATAATAGCATCTGGTTTTTCTTCTATTAGTTTAATTAATCCCTCCTTTCCTGAGCTTGCTGTTATTACATCCCATCTAGCTAAATCTTCTAGACAGCTTTGCACTACTTCCCTGATGATAGCTTCATCATCAATTAGCAAAATTTTTTTTCTCACTGTTTGTACAATTAAATAAGATTAAAAACTATTAATGAATACTTTAATAGCATGATTTAAAATCAAAAGTTTCTTCATGTATTCCGGTTTAACAAAGGAAATATACTCAGCCGTCATATCCGGAGTTAAGCAATTGATTAAAAATCTATTTTCTACCCATAACTCAATGCAATTAAAGCCATAGTCATTTCCAACACGACGACGTTGTGTATGCCAACCTTCACGCTGAGCAATTTGTTCAATTTGTTCAATATTGGTAGGCACAGATATCGCTACGTTAATATCCGTTGCTTTAGAAACACTGGGGCTTTGCTGATACAACAAATTATCATCATTTTTACTAGATGCTGACTCCGTTACTAAAGGAGTAACTTCAATTTCTACTCCGTTTTCATCGCGAGGGAAGATAATATAACTACCTGTATAAAGCGGATATGGTACTGATTGTCCATGTATTATTTCAGCCAAAACTTGGGCAACGCGCTGAGGGTCTTGAGCTAAAATTGAAAGGTAAAGAATCATTGGATAACTTGAGAGATTTTTGAAACAAAATTTTTATTACATCTGAACTCTCACCTCACACTTTTAGGGTTTTATATGTGGGGACGTTATATATATATAGATGTTATATATAACGTTTTTACAGGAGTTTAATTGGGAACTGACTTTACCTTATAAAAAAGATTTGAAGAAATTTTGAAGTTCACAAAAATGTAGAGACGTTACATGTAACGTCTCCAACGGACGCGATATAGCGGTTCCTGGTCTGATTAAGTACAACCGGGCGGGCAAGGATGCCCACCCCACAATATTTTTACTAATTTAATTTGTTATTTATTTAACTGAGAAAGGCGATAAATTAGACGCGATAAATTAGACGCGATAAATTAGACGCGATAAATTAGACGCGATAAATTAGACGCGATAAATCGCGTCTCTACGACGTGTGTGTTAATTAATTGAGAAGTGTTGCCACCTGGTCTGTCAATGTCATGGGGTCAAAAGGTTTTGCGATGACTCCCGCAATCCCTAATTCGGAAAATCTTGCTTTATCTGCTGGTTGAACTTTGGCTGTTAAAAAAATTACAGGTATTCTTTGTGTATTGCTATCTTCTTGTAATTTTTTAAACGTTTCAATTCCATCCATTACTGGCATAGACACATCCAACAAAATACCATCAAGAGGTTCAGATAAGGCTATTGATATACCTTCCATCCCCGAACTAGCAAGCAAAACTTCCCATCCTCCTACATCTTCTAGACTTGCTTGGATGACTTCTTGTAATAATTCTTCGTCATCAATCACTAAAATTCTTTTTGTTGTCATGAATAATGAAGAATGAAGGTTTAGACTGGCAAACTGCTTCAAAATAAAAATATCTTCTTAGGTTTCACTATCCGGAGGTATTGGCAATGTAAAGTAGAATGTACTACCTTCACCTAAAATACTTTCTACCCAAATTTGTCCCGAATGTTGCTGGATAATACTACGGCAAATAGCTAAACCTAAACCTGTTCCTCCTTTTTGACGTGAATCGGAAGCATCAACTTGTTGAAATTGACCAAATACGGTTTCTAGTTTATCAGATGGAATACCACGTCCACAGTCTTTTACGGAAAAGAGGATGTGGGGGGTGAGGAGTGGGGAGTGGGGAGTTGGGAGTTGGGAGTTGGGAGTGGGGAGTTGGGAGTTGGGAGTGGGGAGTTGGGAGTTGTTTTCTAATTTCGCATTTAACCAAATGGTAGAACCTGCTTCGGAAAATTTAACGGCGTTACTCAATAAATTTGTTATTGTCTGAATTATGGCGTCGGGAGCAGCCCAAATTTTAATATTGCAGGGAGTGACCTCAATGATAATTTTGTTTTCCTCAGCGTTAGCTCGCATTGCTTCTACTGATTGCTGCATTAAGCTTGCTGCATCGCAAGATTGCATTACTAAGCTAACTTTCCCTGACTCTAGTCTTTCTAAATCAAGAATATCGCTTACTAGCCGCACCAAACGAGTGGCACTTTCGGCTGCGACCTGTAACATCCGTTTGCTTTTCTCTGGTTTTTTTTCGTAAACCCCACTAGCAAGTAATGCTAAGGAAGCGCGTAAAGAGGTTAATGGTGTCCTAAGTTCATGACTTACAACAGAGACAAACTCATTTTTCATTTGGGCAATGGCTCTGCTTTCGGTAATATCTTCTACAATGCCAACATAACCAGTTAAGTTACCTGAAATTTCTAAAATTGGAACGGCTTGTACTAGACAATAACGAGTTGAGCCATCTTTCCGTACATAACGCATTTCATTTCTATACTGTTGCACATCTGATACTGAATTTGACCATTGACTGAGGACTCTGGCTCTGTCTTCTGGGTGTAACACATTTAACCATCCATTTCCCAGTACTTCTTCAAAGGTACAGTCGCACATAACCTGATAGAACTTATTGGTATAAGTACAATGTCCCTCAGAATTCATTCTAAAAATACCAATAGGTGAATTTTCGCTCAAAGAACGAAACTCCATTTCACTTTGTCGTAATGCCATTTCTGCTACACGCAGGGGAGTAATATCCCTTGTTACGCCGAGTGTGGACTGAACTATACCATTTTGGCTAGTTTCTGGTACTAAGCGCGATTGAAAAATTTTCGGACCTTGGATGCTAGGTAAGCCAAATTCAATTATATGCTCTTGTTTTGTTTGCATTACTTGTTGTGCAGACTGCTCAAATAGAGCTGCTACTTCTGTAGGAAGTCCCATTTCATAAATAGTCTTACCAATAAATTCTGGGGAAGTAATCCCTGTTTCTTTTTCAATTGCTGGGTTAATATAAAGATGGCGCAATTGAGGGTCTAGACGCACTATTATATCTGGAGAATTTTCTACTAAGGCGATAAATTGTTGTTGTTGTTTGTAAATAATTTCTTCTGATTGCTTGCGCTCGGTAATATCTTCTGCTATTCCAACAATTCGGTAAACTTCCCCATTTGCATGTTTAATCGGGAATCCCCGGTCTCTTATCCAGCGAACTGAATTATCAGGACGTGTAATTCTATATTCTTCATCATAAATTTCATAGGGCTTCTTTTTTTGTAGAGTTTGTTCGACTCTTGAGCGGTCATTGGGATGAATCGCTTTTCTCCATCCAAGACTATTTTTATATAAATCCTCACACTTACGTCCCCAAACTTTTTCATAAACGGGACTAACGTAAATACTTTGATAGGTAAAAGCATCAGCCACCCAGATAACATCATGAATATTTTCGGCTATTTGCCGAAATTTTTCTTCACTCTCTCGCAGAGCATTTTCGGTGGACAGTCGGATGCTGAGTTCTTGTTGCAAACGCTCGTTGGCTTCGCTTAATTCTAAAGTGCGTTCTAATACTCGTTGTTCCAGTTCTACTTTTGCTTTTTGGAGTTCTTCTTCAAATTGTTTGCGCTCGCTAATATCACTAATTGAGCCAACAGCTCGTACAGGTTTACCAGTTTCATCCCAAAGTGCTTGTCCTCGAACCAAAAGCCATTTGTAATTACCATCTTTACAAAGCATTCGATACTCGCAAGAGTAATATGGAATTTGCTTAGCTAAATGTTTATTAAATGTTTTTCCTAACAAAGCAGCATCATCTGGGTGGGTGTAACTTAGCCACTTATCAAAACTATTTATTTCGTCAAATTCATATCCCAATATTTCCATGCAACGAGCAGAAAGGAAGTGTTCATTTGTTACCAAGTTGTGGTCCCAAATGCCGTCATTACTACCTGTAAGAGCTAATTGCCAACGCTCCTCACTTTGTCGTAAGGCTTCTTCGGTACTTTTACTGTTTTGGGCAATTTCCATTTTTTTAACAGAAGGAAGAGGTTATTTTCTCAACCGACGGATAATAAGCCGAGCAATTTCTTCTCCATCAGTAGATTTATTAATATAACTGTCTGCACCAACTTCAAACGCTCGGCTTATTTTCGCAGCGCTTGTATGTGCTGAAAGAAACATGATGGTTAAATGCTGCCAATAAGGGTCTGTCCGTACCGCTTGACATAACTGAATACCATCAAAATCAGGCATCTCCATATCTAAGACTAAAAGATTTGGATGAAAACTGGTTAGAACCTCCCAAAATTGTTTAGGCTTACTTAAGGTTATTATCTCTATTCCCCAAGAAGTCATTTGATTTGAAACGTTTTCTAGCAATACAGAGTCATCATCTACCAGCATTACGCGATTACCCAATTTACTTCTAAGAGAGTTAAATGTATTTTTGACGGCTTTGAGAATTTCCTCGATTGCTAATGGTTTATGCAAAAATGCATAGCCTCCTAGTTGTGCTACTTCTACTCTGTCGGCTAAACTCTCTCTTCCAGTGAAGGCAATTACTGGAATTTTTGGGGTGCGATTTTCTAACTCACGTAATAAAGTAAGCCCATCTTCTTGTGAATTGGGGAAGTTTAAATCAAGTAAAATTACATCTGGTGGTGTTTGGACAATCATTTGTCGAGCAACAATTAGGTCTGTGGCTACTTCTACCCGCATTCCCCAATCAATTCCCTCTATTCTTATTTGCTCCGCTAATAGCAAATCATCATCTACAACCAGGATAAGGGGTGTATAAATTGACCTCTCCCCTAACCCCTCTCCTACGTGGAGAGGGAAACTAAAACTTTGTATATCTCTTCCTATTTCTCTTCCTCTTACCCCCCCTTCTCTTACTCCCCCTTCTCTTACTCCCCCTTCTCTTACTCCCCCTTCTCTTACTCCCCCTTCCCTAATAGGGAAGGGGGTTGGGGGGTTAGGTCTCTTATCAAATTCCTGCACCAGTAAATTCGCTAATTCTACAACTTGCTGAATTTGCAAACTTTCCAGCACCACATTCGAGTGTAATAACCTTTCCAATTCCTGTGCTAGATTAGACCCAATATCTAGACCAAAAATTCCCAAAGAGCCGGCTAACTTGTGAGCTTCATTTTTTGCTTCTTCTCGAAGTTCATTAGTTAATTTGTTTGCAGCTAATTTTTCTGCCGTTTGTTGAATAAGTACTGCTCGTGTTAATAACTCATCTTTATATTTTTCCCAAATTTTAGATTTTTTCTGCTGCAATGTGGGATTTAATGCTCGCGTTTCAAAACTTTTATCTTCGCTGGAAAGAGGTTTAGAAATATTTCCTTCTTGTCTTAAACGATACCCTAAACCATATACAGTTTCAACTGGGTCAGATGCACCTGCTACTTTCAGTTTTTGTCGCAAGCATTTTATATGAGTGCTAACAGTTTCTTCTCCTGGAGATTCAGCAAAATCCCACAATTTATCCAGAATAGCTTTACGGCTAAAAACACGCTTAGGATTTAATAAAAAAAGCTCTAATAAACAATATTCTTTTGCCGTAAAGTGCAAGCGTTGACTATTACAAGTAATTTCGGTGTTGATAGGGTCTAACTGAATATTTTCCCAGGTCATTACAGTTGATAAAACTGATTTACTTCTTCGTAATAAAGCCCTAATTCTTGCTAAAAGCTCTTGTAAATCAAACGGTTTGACTACATAATCGTCCGCACCCGCATCCAATCCTATCACACGGTCGCTGCTACTATCTTTAGCCGTCAGTAACAATATAGGATTTTTATACCCATACTCACGCAGACTTTTGCATAAAGTGATACCATCTAACTTGGGAATAATAATATCTAGTAGAATCAAGTCATACTCAAAAGCCTTGGCAAGTTCCAACCCCTGAAGACCATCTGTTGCCATATTGACATTATACCGATGGTCTTTGAGAGTTTCAGCAAGGACAGAGCCTGTAGGCTGGTCGTCTTCCACTAATAAAATTTTCATCCCCAAACCTCAAAAATCCTTAATTACGAATGAGTCGTAACCTTACTTAGGAAAATAATATACTGATACAGATTAAACTAACTACTAAAAAAGGTAAAATTCAGTAGAGTTGATAGCATAAATCTTCTTCAGCAAACCTTATATAGGCTTATAAGGATGAAAAGAGGCTTTAATCAGCCAATTTAAACTTATATACGTCGATATCAAAAAACTGGATTTATAGAAATGGAAAAAATTTTTAATGCAGACCTAACCCCCCTACCCCCCTTCCCTCTTAGGGAAGGGGGAAAATAAACGACTCTACGTTAATAATATGTAATTAAATATACTAGTAAATGACAATCCAACGCAATTTAGATGAAGTAATCTTGATACAACGAATCGCGGAGCAAGATTCAAAGGCACTCTCGGAACTTTATGACCGCTATGCTCGCGTGTTATACGCTGTTGCTTTTAAAATGTTAAATGTTGTTGAGGAAACAGAAGAAGTTGTCTTAGATGTGTTTAATCAAGTATGGCGCACAGCAGAACGTTATGACACAAAAAAGGCACGGGTAGATACTTGGTTATTTATGCAAACCAGAAGTCGTGCATTAGATAAATTGCGTGCAAGACAAAGAATGGCAAAGACCGCAATAGTATCAGTAGATGCAGGGGATATGGAAGAATTAGTTTCCCCCGATAACCCTGAGGAAGATGTTGTAATTAAAGAGCGACAAACGATAGTAATTGCTGCTATGAAACAGCTGTCACCAGAACAGCAACAAGTTTTACAATTAGCATATTACAGTGGACTCACTCATGCTGAAATCGCAGCGCAAACGGGTTTAGCTCTCGGTACTGTCAAAACTCGAATTCGTCTGGGTTTAAACAAATTACGAAATGTACTTGAACTTTTGATTGTTGACTTTTGATTGTTGACTGTTAACTGTTGACGGTTGACTGTTGGTTATTTGGAATTATTAATTATTGAGTAACTTCTTTGGCTAAATAATCTAATTCTTGTTGCATTTTTGTATAAACTAAATTATAGCAAGCGTCAACATATTCACGGTCTTTAGCTGCTTCTGCTCCATAGCGTTCAAAGACAATTGGGGCACAAACACGAGTGTGAATTTGTACGGGTAAAGGAATATTTGGTAGCGGTCCGAAAGATAAACCCCAAGGTAAACCTAAATATATGGGAAATATACCAGGGTCTATATCGAGTAACCAAGGTATTCCTAGCTGTTCTTTTAGTTTTTTTACTTGTTCGTAAGCGTCACCTAGAATAATTAACGTGTCGTGCGACCCTACGGAAATAGCTGGAACTATTGGGACTGATTTTTTTAATGCTAACTTGATAAAGCCTCTGCGATTAGCGAAGTTGATTTTATATCGTTCGCTATGGGGACGAAACATATCATATTGTCCTCCGGGATACACTAAAACGGTTGCACCACTGTCTAATGCTGCACTAGCCATTTTGGGATGTGCCATGATAGCCCCTGTTTTTGCTGCAAAATGAGCAAGAGGGGCACTGAGTTTCCACGCATAGGGATGCATTAAACCATACACCTTTCGCTGGGTTCCAAAGCGGCGAAACCAATCATACATCATCATATGTAAATCGGGAGATGCCATTCCCCCATTATGGGAACCCACTAGTAATACTTTTTCTGTTTCTGGGATGTGGTGCCAGCCGTCCGTCTGTACGCGAAAATAGTTTTGGTAAAACCACTCCCAAAATGGCATAAACGATTCGATAAACTTGGGGTCTCGCGCTTCTAGAGACCAACCGGGTAGGGATTTAGTTGGGTTTTGATTGCTCATTCGGTCTGAAATTTTGCCAAGCCTGGTACGTTCACTCATTCTAGTGTACTGCTTGATTTCTGCGCCATAGCACCAGTTTTGTAGAGACGCGATTAATCGCGTCTCTACATATGGGCGGTTCGAGATGCCCACCCCACAAAAATTTTGATATTTTTTGGTGTACCTCATCGACTTACAAAGTACTGTAGTTACATAGGTGGAGACGTTACATGTAACGTCTCTACATTTTTATTCTGTGATTTCATATTCGGTTTGAAGAAGGCATCTATGCTGATGGCATCCGTGCTGAAGGAGCAAACTAGTCCGTGGTTATGTCTTCGACACGCTCCGCGTACCGCAAGGTCGTCCGCAGGACTTACAGACCCCAACCGATTGCAAGCACCGTGCGAATAGCGAAGCGTGTGCTTTTATACCCCGTGGGCAGAGGTCAGACGGAACAGACTGTATGGGCTACTCGATTGGTTAAAAAAAGCTGTTCGCGCCAGCGCAGCGCTAGCTGTACCTTATTATCAAAAAAGTGTTAATACAATTAAACGGTGGTTTGGAGAAGTAGCAGGATACTTTGAGAGAAAAACTACCAATGGAGTTGTAGAGGGAATCAATAATAAATTGAAGCTAATAAAAAGAAGTGGATTTGGCTTTAAAAATTTCCGTAATTTTGAGATTAGAGCTTTACTTTCTTGGCACTATAATGTTAATTTAGCACGTTAAGTACGGAAGAACCGGATTTATTGCTAGAGCATTTTGAAGACATCCCAGAAGAAGTGTTAAAATTTTTGGGTGTTGATAGACTTTAAGTAAATTTGTAAATTTGGGATACTCGACATTAAAAAACGCCTAAACTTAAAAATTTGGGCGTTTTCCTCATTTTAATAAATTTGACTTTCGCAGACATAAAAATACTATAACTGTCCACAATTTTTAAAGGAAGTATAAAAACTTCCTTTATTTTACAATTATTGTGTTGAATTGTTTTGTATTCGTTTTTGAAATTCTTTTAGTGATTGTTCTGGTGTAGAAACTTTAACCCAACCCGGTTTTGCTCGTACAATACTAAGGTAGTACTGGAAAGCTTCTTCATCCTCAGGATGTTGTTTAACATAATTTCTTAGCTCAACTTCTGTCAGTTCTTGATAATTAGTGCTACTCATCTGATTAATTCCTCTCCGTTACTTAAGATTTCTATTTCAATTTCATTACCTACTAAAACAAAGATTCTTTGTGTACGTATATCATATCTTGTCATTTCAATGTTTCTTAGTAGATTGCTTGCTTGTACACATATACGGAAAAAGGTTACTAACTGTTCTGTGGTAGGCACTGATTTAATTTACTTCCTATTATTAGTTAATTTGAATCTCTTATTAGCAGTATTAATCATTCTATATAACCTTTTGTTTCAAAATTTCTCTTAAAAGCTGGTTTATTGCTGCATTTTCGCTAATTAACTGGTCAACGCTATATTTTTGTAAAGCTTCATTGACTTCGTTGATAAGTCTGGCTGTTTTTGTAACAGTGTCTAATTTTCGTCTTTGCATATAGCTTGTAACTATTGCAGTACCTCTTATTTATATCAAACTGGCACTATCCTACATTGAATACCACTATTTTACCACAAATAACTATTACAGTAGAACATATAAATCAAGCTAAAGAAATACTTATTGCGCGTAAAGATACTCACCTTGATTCTCTTGCAGATAGACTTACTGAAACAAGAATCAAAGCAATAATGGACCAATGTTAGCTGGGGATACATTAGGTAATACACCTGATGATGACCGACAGTATTTAGTTGATTTAGGGTTATTACGTCGAGAACCAAATGGTGGACTAGTAATTGCAAACCCTATTTATCGAGAAGTTATTCCCCGTGTTTTAACTCAAGGCGCTTCTGACAGCTTACCTGCCTGAAAGCGTTGATTTTAAAGGAAAGTTACGAATTTTTGTTTTAAGTTCAGCATAACACCTACGGAAGAGCCATAAAAAAATCTCCAAAATTTCCTTGTGGGGTGGACATCCTTGTTCGCCCCGAATCAGTAACAGGCAAGGATGCCTGTTCCACAACAAGGAGATTAAGTAATTGTAAGCGCTTCAATAAAAGTCTTATGCAAATAGATTATGTAAAGACGCGATAAATCGCGTCTCTACTCGCTTAACTGCGGTACATCCACCCACCTCATAGAGCTATTAGACTCATGCGCTAAATCCATCAACAGCTGCGAATAAACTCCTTCCCGCAAAGAAGGAACCATTTCCTCCCCCGTATTTATAGCCCTTACCCAGTGGTCTATCACTCTAGACAAAGCCGAAATTCTGCCATCAGCGTATTTTTGCTCAAACACCAACCTACTAGGAATTTCAATTTCAGTAAGAGCTTTCCCCGGTTGCGACCCCCAAACACGGAAGCCATGTATGTAATCTTTTTGATTTTCGCTTCCCAAAACCAGCGTTCCCTTATCTCCATAAACTTCTACCCAATGGGGACGAGGAGCATTTACCACAGCGCTTATAGTAATTTGACAGGGGGTTCCATCTGATAATTCCAGCATCAGCATACAAGTATCATCGCTATCCACAGGCTTTAAGATTTTTGTAGTTCCATCAGGTCGTTCAGGGATTGCAGTAGTAAAATGTGCGCTCAATCGACGAACTGGTCCAAATAACCAGTTAATATAATCAAAAGCGTGAGAACCCAAAGAACCAAGCGCACCTCCACCTTGGTCTTTTCGAGAGTACCAATTCCAAGGACGAGAAGCATCAGCACGTGATGAACCTAGCCAATCTATTTTAATTAAACGCTTATTACCCACATACTCCTGAGATAATAGTTCAGCAAATAACATCCACCCAGGGACAAAACGAAATTCAAAGTCTACTGTTGCAACAACTCCTTTGGTTCTGGCTAGGTAATAAAGTTCTTTGGCTTCTGTTACGTTTAAAGTAGTTGGTTTTTCTAGTAATAAATGTTTTCCCGCTTGTAAAACAGTTTTTGCCATTTCATAATGTAAAAATGGCGGAGTGGAAATACTAACGGCTTGTACTTCTTTTAGTGATACCACATCCGCTATGGTGTCGCAGTAGTAGGAAATATTGTTGGATTCAGCGATTACTTTGGCTTTTTCTAAATCTCGATGGTAAACCGCGACTATTTCTGTTCCTGAATGCGCTGCAAATGCAGGAATGTGAACTTTTTGACCAAATCCTGTGCCGACTACTGCAACACCAATTTTACCCTGTGACATAAATAATTTAGGAATTAACCCAATTATTATAATCCCAATCAAAGACCTAACCCCTAACCCCTTCCCTATGAGGGAAGGGGAACAAGAGAAAATAAATACAGCTTAAAACCCCCCTTCCCTTGCAGGGAAGGGGGGAAGGGGGGTTAGGTTTGCGGGGTAGAACTAACCTCATTTGCACAAGGCTTACCTTCTTCTATCTCAGTAATATTGGATAAAGTTGTTTCAGCAATATTACGTAGCGCTTCTTCAGTAAAAAACGCTTGGTGTCCCGTAATAAGGACATTAGGGAAAGTGACTAAACGTTGAAAAATATCATCCTGGATAATTTCTTCAGACAAATCCTCAAAAAATAAGTCAGATTCTTGTTCATATACATCAATCCCAAGAGAACGAATTGTACCTGACTTTAATCCTTTTGTGACTGCTTTAGTATCAATTAAACCACCTCGACTGGTGTTAATTAGCATTACACCAGGCTTCATTTGTGCTATTGCTTCCCCATTAATTAGATGATGGGTTTCTGAACTGAGGGGACAGTGCAAACTAATAATATCGGAATTAGCATAAAGTTCGGGAAGGTCAACATACTTCATTCCCAAAGCTTCACATTCTGGATTGCGATATACGTCATAAGCTAAAATTTTGCAGCCAAATCCGTTCATGATTTGTCCTAGGATTTGACCAATTTTTCCTGTTCCAATTATTCCCACAGTACGTCCGTGAATATCAAATCCCAATAATCCATCGAGAGAGAAATTACCTTCTCGAACGCGAGTATAAGCACGGTGAATTTTGCGATTAAGACTGAGTATCATACCAACAGTATGCTCTGCTACCGCGTAGGGAGAGTACGCAGGAACGCGGACTACTTTTATACCTAACTCAGCAGCGGTTTTCAGGTCAATATTGTTAAAACCCGCACAACGAAGCGCTAGTAATTTCACTCCACATGATGCAAGAACTTGTAGGGTATGTGCATCTCCTTGGTCGTGGACAAAAGCGCACACAGCAGAAAATCCAGCAGCTAGAATTGCGGTGTCTTGATTTAAACGAGGCTCAAAGAATGATAGTTCATGATGGTAATTGCTAGAACTAGCAGCTTGTAGAAATTGACGGTCGTAGGGTTTTGCACTGAAGACTGCGACTTTCATGATGGGAACCCTTGGACTGATTATCCTATGGTTTTCGAGTATATGATAGCTTGATTGTTGAGAGATGTTTCAGTATTTTAAAATTGTTATGAAATTTAGATAAATTGCAATCTTTCTTTATACATTTTCATTAGGAATTTGCCCGGATGAGTTTGTAGCTCATACTTATCAGCCTTATATATAAATGTAAAATTCACGTAGGATGGGTTAGGCGCATGTGTAGCAATTATTTGGAGGTTTTTTAAGTTATATAAAGCGCCGTAACCCATCAATTCTAGGGAACCAAGCTTTAGTTTATAAATTACAGCAGTTTGCAGGTAAATTAGGTACATAGGTTCAATGTCAAACTCTTGTGGGGTGGGCATCGCAAGCCCTTTCCGCTTGTATTTCACAAACTTGAAATTTGCTGTATCTCCTAAAGATATCAGTCAATGTTACGTTAAACTGTTTGGTTTTGATGTGAGTTATTTACCCAAAGAATGATATAAATAAATTTACTGTAAAAAATTATACAGAACATAGGAGATAAATTGTGAAAAATCTAAAACTTATCTTAAAAACGGCTGGTATTCTAATTGCAATGGTACACCTAGCAGGGTGTGGGGAAACGAATTCTAATTCTGCGAGTCAATCCCCAACGATAAATACGAATCCTAAGGTTGAATTAGCAAGCTCCAATTCTTCATCTCCCGCAGAAGCAGCGACAAAACAAACAGGGAAAAAATTAGCCGCAGGAGAATATTGTTACACAGCAAAAACCAAAACTTTATCTGCGACTGCGAGAATTAAAGTCAATGCTGCTAGTCTAGTAAATGGTACTGTTAGCGCAACAATTCAGAATCCCCAAGCAGGATACTTCACCTCATACAATCAGGCTGTGACAGGAAAACTGGAAGGGAATAAAGCAAAACTCAAGATTATAACTAAAATTGAAAACGATACCCAAAACACACAAGAAACTTGGACGATTACAGAATCATCTATCAACACAGGTAGAGAAACTTTTACAAAAGCTAATTGTGCAACTTTAACCCAGGGGTCGGAAACATCGAATAATTCAACAGCAGCAGGAAAACCAAGAAGAGTGAAGTTTAGTCCCGGAACTAGCTCACAGGTAGTTAAAGATTCAGTTATTAGAGGTGAACGACATATTTATTTAGTGGGTGCAAAGCAAGGACAGCAGATGAACCTAAGAATTACCTCTTTGGAAAAAAATGCTGTGTTTGATTTAATTGCACCCAACGGAAAAACGATAAAGCAGGAAGCAACCACTTGGAATTCAAAACTCCCAGCGAGTGGAGATTACCGTATTGTGGTTGGGGGAACTCGTGGTAATGCTACCTACGAGTTAAAAATAGAAATCAAATAGTAATTATCGGTAGTGCGTTCGTGCAGGGTGCCCATAAAGGCTTGCATCTTGCTCGCTAACTGCTGAAAGGTAATCATCTGAAGTCCGATTGAATTGGAATTATTTCTTCCTTTGCGTCTTTGCGTCTTTGCGTGAGGTAATAATTTATCAGAACTATTATACTATTGATTTGCGAAGTTAAACTATCAAATTCAAGTGAGGAAAATCATCCACATTGATATGGACGCTTTTTATGCGTCAGTCGAGCAAAGGGACAACCCCAGCTACAAAGGTAAACCGCTAGTAGTGGGTGGTTCTCCAGAGCAACGGGGAGTAGTTGCTGCTGCTAGTTACGAAGCGAGAGCTTATGGTATTCACTCAGCGATGTCTTCACGTGTAGCACTTAAAAAGTGTCCTTCACTTATAACTGTGAGTCCTCGCTTTGAGGTTTATCGGGCTATATCGTCTCAAATACAGGCTATTTTTAAACGTTACACCGATGTATTTGAACCTGTTGCTTTGGATGAAGCTTATTTAGATGTAACAGAAAATAAGCAAAATATTCCCTATGCTTCAACCATTGCTAAGCTAATTCGAGCTGATATTAAAGCTGAAACTAATTTGACTGCATCTGCTGGAGTCTCGGTGAATAAGTTTCTGGCAAAAATGGCATCTGGTAAAAACAAGCCAAATGGGCTAACGGTAATTTTACCAGAAGATGCTGAAGCATTTGTAGAGGCTTTACCTATTGAAAAGTTTCATGGTATTGGTGAAGTCACTGCTGCTAAAATGCATCAGTTGGGTATCCGCACTGGGACAGATTTAAAGTTACGTTCGCTTGAGGAATTACTACGAAACTTTGGTAAAGTTGGGCAATATTATTACAAAATAGCAAGAGGATTAGATGACCGATTAGTAGAACCAAATAGGATTCGTAAATCTATTGGTGCTGAAACTTCTTTTGCTCAAGATTTAAGCGAAATCTCAGTTATGTTGTCGCAACTAGAACAAATTGCACAAACGCTTCAGCAACGGATTGAGCAAAATCAAGCTTTGGGACGTACCATAACTTTAAAAGTAAAATTTTCTGATTACCAGCAAATAACCCGCAGCAAAACTTTACTTTTTGCAACTAATGATTTGAGCATAATCATCGCTACAGTTAAGGAACTTTTGCTTGGTATTGAATTATCTAAAAGAGGTGTTCGCTTGTTAGGTATTTCACTATCGAATCTTGATAATGAAACCCAATCCCAAATAGTTCAATTAGCATTATTTGATTGATAAGCTATTCCACATTTAAATAACATAATATAAAATTATATACCTCTTGTGGTGACCACCCTTGTCTAAAATTATATACCTCTTGTGGGGTGGGCATCCTTGCCCGCCCGGTTTACATTCACTAATGTGAAAATCCCTGTACCTCGATTAACGTCTCACTGTATTAGCTGACTGACTGAATAAAACATCTCGTGCATTTTCTGGACTAATTTGCTGACTTTTAAACGCTTCGGCTTTCTCATAAGCTTGGATAGTTGCTGGACGTGCTTTTATCGCTTCAAACCAGCGTTGCAAGTTGGGAAAATCTTCCAGCTTTTGACTTTGGCGTTCGTAGGGTACTATCCAGGGATAACTGGCAATATCGGCAATTGAATAATCTCCTGCTATAAACTCCCGGTCGCTCAGTCGTTTATCTAATACCGCATACAAGCGTGCTGTTTCATTCACATAGCGATTAATTGCGTAAGGTATTTTTTCAGGAGCGTATTGACTAAAGTGGTGGTTTTGTCCTGCCATTGGTCCAAGTCCCCCCATTTGCCAAAACAGCCATTGCAAAACTTCTGCACGACCTCGAATATTTTTTGGAATCAATTTTCCTGTTTTGTCAGCCAAATATTCCAAAATTGCACCTGACTCGAAAATAGAAATAGGTTCACCACCATCAGCAGGTTCGCGGTCAACAATTGCTGGGATGCGATTGTTGGGGGAAATTTTCAAGAACTCTGGCTTAAATTGGTCTCCTGTAGCAATGTTGATGGGAATTAAGTTGTAGGGTAGTGCGACTTCCTCCAAAAACATCGTAATTTTATGTCCGTTGGGGGTCGTCCAGTAGTAAAGGTCAATCATGAGAATGTATCCTGATATATGCTAACCAATCACTATTAACTAATAACTAATAAAAATGTCTCAACCCATAGACACAATTTTATTTTCTATATATGACTAGTACCCGCACGTGAAACCCCACCCCCAAAGCCCTCCCCGCTCTTCGTGAGGGGGCTACGATTTAATCATAAATATTTGCGAAAATTAAAATAAAATTAAAAACCTATTTTTAATCTGTCTATTTTTCGTAGCCCCCTCCCCGCGTGCGGGGAGGGGGTTAGGGGTGGGGTTTCATGTGCAGGTACGAGAAATATGTTGATGCATTTGTCGCAGGTAGTCCTAATCATCGCACAAACCAACAAATCGTCCGTGCCACAATTTTCCTGTCTCAGTTAAACCTTGCGACCGCACAGTAATTTTAACTTTTCCGGGGTTCGCTGTATGACGATAAGCGATTTCTTCCATTTCTGTTTGGCAAAAACCAGTACCCACAGAACCCATTGCTACCAGTTTACCATTGACTTCTTGCGCTACTTGGATTGCCCCAAACGGTCTACCTGCGGCTTTTGTTAAAGATAAATTTGTAATAATTAAGTCTAATTCTAAAGAATATTTCGTTCTTACCATTGTGGCACTGCGGGTATCTTTACCACCCACATAAGCACAATTTTTCTGTACCCAAATTTCCCCTTCTCTACCTTCCGATTCTTGCTTTGCCGCTAATGCTGCTTTTTCTTCTTGAGTGCGAGCAGTCGGCAGAACTTCAAAAAAATCACTCGCTAAATATCGACCAATTTCTTCCCCTACAGAAATGCGATCGCACTCGGTTGCAGTTGTTAAATCCCGGTCTGACAACCACAAAGCCTTAAAAATTGCGAAAACAGCAACAGTTGACGTGTCAGCTTTTCCTTGTGCGATATTAATAGCATCAGCTTGGGGTGCTGTACGGTGTTCGCTACCCGTCACGGAACGGTAATATAATTCCCCATCCAGTACAAAAGTCCCTATTTTATTAGCAACATCTAATAATAAGCGATTAATTTCTACTGTTGGCTGCTCTTTTGGCTTCGTCGAACGGGACTGATAATAAATCTTGTCCTTAGTGGCTACAATAACTCTTCTTTGACCATCACGCTTAGCTTGTCCCCAATATTCAGGAGAGTTTATATAATAATCCCTATCAAATGGAGCATCAATCGCTTGCATTGTAACGATGCTTCCTGGTTGCAAGTGAGATGGTAGTTCAGGGACAAAAATTCTAGTTTTCCATTCCGGTGTAGTAGTAGTTGAAACCTCAACAGGAACTTTTGGCAAAGAAGTTGGTGGTTTTCTATGCTTTGCTTGTCGTTCGGTGGGTGGGGTTTTCCCAGTTTCTATATCAAAAGCTTTGTTCCAAAAACCTAAAGCGACCTCTGGGTATCCTTCAGATTCAGCACAAATAGCTAAGCTGATGACTTTTGTCGCACTAATTCCGTTACCATAACTTCCCAAATATTGAAGCGCTCCGTCCATACCTTGCAAATGCCAAGAGTTTTTGACGATGCGATTATTCCATCGTTCCCGAATTTCTGAGGGGATTCTCTTGATGCTGTGCCGTCTGGATTCGATATATTCGTTAATATCCATAATTTATTGATGAGTTCTTCTAGCAGTGCCAGAGAGAGCGCTCTCATCAACAATTATTATAGTAAACAAATACTATTTTGTCAATATTTATCATTGTAGAGACCGTACATGTACAGTCTCTACATTATTTGGCAATAAATCCCAGCACAAATCTCTTTATATAGTGCGATTGTTGTAATATCTGGTTCAACTCCCAATTCCTTTAACAAAATTCTTCGACAACGTTGATATTGTAATAGCGCAGTATCTTTTTGTCCTTGCTGTGCTAATACCCTGATTAATGCTTGATGTGCAAATTCTTTCCAAGGCTCTAATTGTAAAAGTCTCTGGGCATAATATTGTGTTTTTTGCCAATGTTTTTGATTTTCATAATACTTAACTAACTCTATACAAGCATTAACTACTTGTATATGTAGTTCATCTCGTGTTTGTTGTAACCATTCTTCAAAAGCATCATTATCATTGACTAAAATTTGGTCTAGAAAAGCACCTTTATAAAGAGAAACAGCTTCCTCAAGATTCGCTATATAATCTTCAGTTAGCTCATTTTTAAGATATTGATATTTTTTAACTACTGCTAAAAATGTAGTAAACTCATTAACATCAAGCTTATAACTACTTGTATAATTAAATTGAATTGTATTGCGAGAAGTACGAAAAAAAGGAACTTCCATATCAGTATCTTTAAGAAGTTGCCTTAAATGGGCTAAAGCTTTGCGGAGGTTTGCTCGTGCTCGTTCTGAGGATTGATTTTGCCACAACAATGTTGCCAAAATATCTCGACGATGGACACGATGGGCTTGAGTTGTTAGGTAAGCTAAAAGCAAACGAACTTTATCGTAAGCAAAATCATTCACAGGTTCTTCATCTAAAGTTACCTCAAAAGTTCCCAGCAACTTTATTTTCAGCCGCGTCATAAGATATTTCTCTCTACATAAGGTTAGTTTTCATAAATATTTCCAGTTATCGCGACAAATAATACAAAAGTTAACATTTTTGCTTTTTTTTCCACTCTGTTTTCACGCTATTTGAACGGAGGGTTGTTAATCTGGGTCAATCCAAATGAAGCTCTTCCTTCATCAAACACCATTTATCAATAGGTCTTATAACTTATGTTGGGTTTCTCAGAATCAGCAGGAAATTTTCGCGAACTTAATTTCAATTCAAACAGTAATAATTTTTCTGGTTCTGATTCATTTAATTTACTATCAGCCAAAGCATCTGGGTTGAATAACTCACTTCCAGGAGTAACCGCATTTACTTCGAGTTCCAGTAACCCTTCTATTGAACCACGTGATGCTGGAGTCTTCACAGTGGGTGACACCGGAAAAGTCAGCTTCGATTATTTATTTGATGGTGGTGGATACCGAGGTGAGTTAGGCATCTTTAACTTGGAAGGGATGAGCCAATATGAAATAGGGTCAAAAGAATTTATTCAAGAAGCTGCAATAAGAGCTTTGCGAAATGACTCGAATTCTGGCTATGTTGTCATGGACGACCCCAGTGAAGGTGCTAAGATTACTGGTGCTACAACCTATGAGCGCGATTTGAATACAGGAAACTATCTAGGTAAGAAGACATTTTCACTAAGTTCTGGAAGCCAATTTGGAATTATGCTTGTTCCTAATGGCACAATTCAGGAGGCTTCATCTAATCCAGACTTGATTGCTGACAATCGTCCTCTTTTCTCTATATCAGCAGCAAATCCTCAACAAACTACCCAATTAGCTCAATTGGTTAATTTTACCAGTGACAGTCAAAACGAAACAAAAGGTATTACCTTTAGCTTTGAGGATATGCAACTGAATCGAAATGCTGACCGTGACTATAACGATTTAATTTTTAAAATCGAAGGTGCAACGGGGGTAGCGACTGTAATAGATAAAGTGATTAACCCTAAGAGAGATTGGCGTCAGTCTACAATTGGACAACAAGTAATACAAAATGCTGTGGAACCAGAAGATTTGGCTGGTAGTACGGTTGATAAAGCACGTATAGTTAATTTTACTTCTGGTAGTTCATCTTATCAGGGATGGGTTGGTAGTGGTGATACTGCTGATTATTACAGTTTTAGTTTGGATAAAAGTGGAGATTTGAAACTTTCGCTAGATGGTTTGAGCAGTAATGGGGATGTTAAGTTGCTTAATGCCGACGGGAATGTGATTTTCATCTCCCAAAATTCGGGCGTTACCGCTGAGTCTATTAATACTACTTTAAAAGCTGGTACTTACAACATTTTAATTACACCATCCAATAATGAGAGTACTGCTTACAATCTGGAATTAAGTTTTACGGGTAATTAGATTAATTCGTAATTTGTAATTCAAGGATATCTTGTAGAGACGCGATTAATCGCGTCTCTACGTACCATGAAAGCAGTAAAAAGCACTAAGTTTAATTTTTACAATCAATATTGCAAGCAGAATCTGCAGGATTTATAGTAGACTCAGTTGAACTGATTGTAATAACAAATGGATTTATTAATTCGAGAGGCTCAAGTTTATGATGCCGAAGGTATTATCAATGTACTCAACCCAATAATCGAAGCAGGAGTTTATAGTTCTCTCGCTGTGCCGTTTTCTATAGAGGCTGAACGAGAGTTTATTTTAAATTTTCCCAAACAAGGAATATTGCATGTGGCTATCTGTCGCGATGAACAAAAAATAGTGGGACTTCAAAATGTGGAAGTTTTTTCTAATTATACCCCCGCATTTAATCATGTAGGGGTAATTGGAACCTTTGTTGCTCTATCATTGAGAAGACAAGGTATTGCTAAAAGTTTATTCAAAGCTACTTTTGAAACTGCAAGCAACAAAGGATATGAAAAACTATTTGCGTATGTTCGTGCGGATAACGTAGCTGCATTGGCGACTTACCTTAGTCAAGGATTTTCTATTATTGGGACAGCGCGAAAACACGCCAAAATTAACGAGGAATATGTGGATGAAATTATGATAGAAAAATTTTTGTAGATTAGACTTAGTTATATTTGTTTAAACATTTGTTAGATGATATGAAAAGTTACAGCATTTTATACTTTAGCCTTGAAAGGGTCTTTTCATAATACAGGCAACCTCACCGTAACCAGGATTTCCTACTAATCCTTGTAAATTATCATGTTCGATATCTTCATCTTGCCCTAGTTTACTTGTCCATTTACCATTAGAAATTTGTCTAGCAACATGCTTTGGTACTTGATTTGAACCAGTATATATAGCTATTTTTTGAAATCCTTTTTCTAAGTTATCATTCTGTGTGACTTCATAGCCAAGTGTTTGATATGCGGTTTGAAATGCTTCGAGGGTCTCTTCTCGCTTTACACCCGGAGGCCAGTAGTGTATGTTTTGAGCATCAGGCCACCACAAGTTTTCACTATCTTCTGCTGCCCAAGCGGCACAATTATAATCAATTGTATCTGGACTTGTGAGTTGATAAGTAGGTAGGCAGGAATAAAGTCCGCTATGTAAACAAATGTAAAATTGACGAGTGGTGCTCACAATAAGCCTTGGCGCTGAAGCGCAACTACAAACCTAAAGTAATTTTTTTCCACCGACTTACTTATCCGCAGCTTGCTAGATTAGGAAAATCACGTTCAATTAATCCTGTAACATAGCGAATCCAAGCATTATTCCCTAACATTTATAACCTCTCTCTCTCCCCCAATTCAGCCAAGCTTTTATCATCTCGGAGGTTTTTCCTCTTTGTTCAGGAGGAACTGGGTCAACTCTTGTAATAGATTTTAGTGCCCAAAACCATTGCCCAGATTTTTTCTCAAGTTCGCCAAGTAATAGTGGTATTGCAGCTTCACCCATACCTATAATCTGTTGGTATGCTGGATGCATTGACATCTGGTTTGTTGATGATACACCATGATTTTCCTCACGCCATTGCTTAACAAGTTTTGCAAAAGTTGCTTCTAGTTCTTTTTGTTTGTTGATTGGAACTGATTCGTTTTCTTCATCCAATTTTTCTGATAAAAGAGAACGTTCATTATCAGAAAGAGATAAAATGGTTTTTGCCAAAGAGTCAATAAGTTCTGTATTCATATTTTTTACTAGCGTATAAATTTTAATTATTAGCTATAAATTTTTATGAAGGGTAGCAGAGTATTTAATATAAATTTTAGCATGATGTAAGTATTCAACGCAATATCTATTTTAAAGTGATAAAAAATACCTGGCAATTAAAAATTACCAGATGCTACAAGGTATTTATATTTAAAAGGAATACTTAGCTGAGAGATGCAATCAAATTCTCTACTCTTTCCTTAACTTGGTCACGAACGCGACGGAATGTATCAATATCATGTCCTTCTGGGTCATCCAATTGCCAATCTTCAAACACGTCTCGGATAACCCATTCGGATGGTAAGTTAACACCGCACCCACACAAAGAAATTACTGCATCGTAATCCTCAGAATTAAATTCGCTTAAAGGTTTGGAAGTTTGACTGCTAATATCAATACCAACTTCCGACATTACTTGCACGGTAATGGGGTCAACTTCACTTGCTGCCAAACCAGAACTATTGACTCCGATTTTACCTGCTCCTAAAGTCTTAGCAAATCCTTCTGCCATTTGGGAACGACGAGAATTTTTCTTACAAACAAACATGACCTTTTTCATTGTGATAAATCTCCAGATTTTAACTTGTATAAAATGCTCATTATTCATTAGTAATATTAGATAAATAATGTAATTAAATATTCAATATTTATCAAGTGTGAAATAACTAATTTCCTTAAATCGATTTAGTTTCTAAAGCCTCAGAAGCTGTGACAATTATTTCTTTAGCAGCTTTCTCCTTCCGTTCGCTATGACGGTCTGTCAAATAATCAACTTTATCCCGCAGTAGAATAGTAAACTTATAAAGTTCTTCCATGACATCCACTACCCGGTCGCGATAAGGCGAATCTTTCATTGTTCCATCTTCATTAAACTCTTGGTATGCTTTAGCAACGGAAGATTGATTGGGAATTGTAAACATCCGCATCCAACGTCCTAAAATTCGCATTGTGTTAACGGCGTTAAAAGACTGAGAACCACCGCTTACCTGCATAACTGCTAAAGTTCTACCTTGAGTAGGTCTGACTGCTCCTATACTTAGAGGAATCCAGTCCATTTGATTTTTCATTATACCTGTAATATTACCGTGCATCTCTGGCGATGACCATACTTGACCCTCAGACCACTGGCTCAATTCCCGCAATTCCTGAACTTTTGGGTGAGTCTCCGGCACACTGTTGTGAATCGGTAATTCACGGGGGTGGAAAAACTTAACTTCCGCACCAAATTCTTCAATAATTCTCGCTGCTTCTTCCGCTAAAAGACGACTGTAGGAACGCTCCCGTAAAGAGCCATATAAAAACAATATTCTTGGTTTGTGATTGAAATTAGTCATTAACTACACCCAAATAGAAATTCTAAATATTACTTAATATCTCTAAATCCGTTAGAAAGCAAACCATACATCAAAACAGCAAACTGCGCTCCTACAATCGGACCAATCCAGTAAACCCAGTGATGCTGCCAAATAAAACCCACTAGTGCAGGTCCCAGCGAGCGTACTGGATTCATACTTGCACCCGTAATCGGCCCCATAAATGCAGCTTCTACACCTACAGTTAAGCCGATTGCTAATCCAGCAAAACCAATATGTGCGCGTCTATCTAACCCAGAGCCAAAAATGACGAACATTAAAATAAAAGTGAGAACACCTTCCAAAATTAGAGATTGCAACCAATTATCGTTAAGCGGTAAAGTCGCTCCCAAATTTCCTACTTTTCCTAAACTTATCAGCAGTACCCCCGAAGCGGCTATAGCACCTAAAGATTGTGCCATAATGGGCGCCGCTTAAATGTCCAATAGAGTATATTAAAGCAGCAACTACGGCACCAAATACAAAGCTAATACCAATATGGGTGATAGCACCTTTACTCACTTCGTTCACCATTACCGCCCCAGTTCCGGCAAACACCAAAGTAAAAGTACCTATTGCTTCCGCGAGCGCCTCACGCCAGCAACCCGCCAGTGCTTTTGGCAAAGAATTCCTTAAATTAGCCTCAATACCTCCTTTAACCACAAAACTCCTCACTTTCCAAAAAAAGTTGATGCAATTATCATATATCAAAAAAAGTTGATAGGTCAAGTAGTTTTAGGTTAAAAGTAACTCCTGATAAGTTAAGAGTTTTAATTTATTGACTTTTATTGTATAAGGGTTTACAAAACCATCATAAATATACAAAATAGTGGGTAAGCGTGCCCGCTTAACCCACAAGATTTGGTAATTTATTTTTGGAAAATTTTAACTTCTTAAAATTCCTTTTGTTTCCTTAATAACTCGTAAATAGTCAAGTCAAATTGAGATTTTCCACCAAAGACTGTCCCGACTTTACCTTTGTTTAAGTGAACAATACCGATTTGGTAAATTGTGTCAGGTAAAGGAATGTAACCAACAGAGCTTACTGTCTTTGCTGCATTTTGCAGGTAGAAATTTACAAATTGATAAACATCCTGTCTGTTTTTGGCAGAACTAGGGTTTACATAGATAAATAAAGGTCGAGAAAGTGGTTGATATTTTGCTTTCTCTACTGTTTTACGCTCTGGGAATACAGGTCCCTTGCCACTGTCAACAGCCAAAACTTTTAATTTATCTTTGTGTTCTTGAAAATATGCGTAGCCAAAGTAACCCAATGCATTCGGGTCTTGACTAATACCATTTGCTAAGACTTCATCGTCTTCACTACCAATGTAATCGTTACGGCTGGCTTTGGCTTCACCGACTATTGCTTCAGTGAAGTAGTCAAATGTACCAGATTCTTTACCTGGACCAAATAAGTTTAAGGGTGTATCTGGCCAATTTGCACGTACTTGATTCCATTTAGTAATTTTGCCTTCAGCTACAGGTTCCCACATCTTTTTCAATTCTGCTGTAGTGATATCTTTTGCCCAGTTGTTTTGCGGATTGACCACAACAGCTAGAGCATCAAAAGCTACGGGAATTTCGATGTACTGGATATTATTTTGCTTACAGGCTTGCATCTCTTTCTTAGAAATTGGTCGAGAGGCATTGTTGATATCTGTTTCTCCAGCGCAAAATTTTTTAAACCCGCCACTAGTACCGGAAAATTTAACTGATAACTGTGCTTTGCTATTCTTGGTTGCTTGAAATTGTTTAGCGATTGCTTCTGTAATTGGATAGACTGTGCTGGAACCATCAATCTTTACCGCTGCATCCGTCTGTGTATTTTCAACAGGTTTTGCAGAAGGTGACGATTGAGTTTCGGTAGGTACATTTGATGTAGCCGTACAGCCAGCAAACAAAAACATTCCAAGCGTGATAGCCAATTTATTCTTGAGAGGGTTCATTGAACTCACTCCAGATAATAGTATTAAGTGTATGGGTCTATGATTGCAAAAAAAAATACCGTATTCACGGTAAATTTGATACAAAAAACAAAACTTATCAAAAAAAGTTGATGCATCTATTCTATCTGTGGATAAAAGTTTGTTGGGAGAGAGTTCCGCAATTGAGGCAGGGCAAAAAGCTACATCCGATTTGATGTAGCTTAATTGAAATATAAATTTCGATAAAAAATTGCTGCAAATAACCCATTTCAATAAAAAATGATAGGTTAACTAGTTAAGAGTTAACAGCTCGTTAATAAACTGTTAACTACGTCTTGGCGTTATCTCAGTATAATAAATGACTCATGGAGCCTAAAATTGCTTTTGTTTGCGTAATACTTCTCCAATTGTCAAATCTAGTTGGGGTTTCCCTGCGTACACTGTTCCTATCTTGCCAGTATTTAAATGAACATAGCCGATGCGGTAAGCTTCTTCTGGTAAAGGCACATACCCGATAGAACTCACTACCTTCAATGCCTGTTGTAAGTAAAAGTTTACGAATTTATATGCTTCTCCGTTGTTTTTAGTGCGCTGAGGATTGACATATATAAATAAAGGTCTAGAAAGTGGCTGATATTGAGCTTTTTCCACTGTTTTCGCTTCAGGTAAAATCGGGTCTTTGCCATTGTCCACTGATAGAACTTTTAACTTACTTTTATGTTCTTGGTAATATGCGTATCCAAAGTATCCCAATGCATCAGCGTTACTGGTTACACCATTTGCGATGACTTCATCATCTTCGCTAGCAGTGTAATCATTACGGCTTGCTCTGGCTTTTCCAACTGTAGCCTCAGTAAAGTAGTCAAATGTACCCGAGTCTTTGCCAGCACCAAATAACTTTAGCGGTCGGTTAGGCCAAGATGCCCGGACTTGGTTCCAAGTGGTTATCTTACCTTCTGCGGCAGGTTCCCACATTTTCTTTAATTCTTCTACGGTAATATCTTTTGCCCAATTATTTTGCGGATTAACAACAATAGTAAGAGCATCAAAGGCTATAGGTATTTCTATGTATGCGACGCCATTTTTTCTGCAAGATTCCATCTCCCCAGTGGTAATCGGTCGGGAAGCGTTGCTAATGTCAGTTTCTCCAGCACAAAACTTTCTAAACCCACCAGTAGTACCAGAAAATTTAACTGCAATTTGTACCTTATTGTTTTGGCTAGCTTGATACTCTTTAGCAATTGCTGCTGTTATTGGATATACCGTACTCGAACCATCTATCTGAATTGTGGAAATACTTTCTGAATTACTGACTTGAGTCGCATTCGATGCCTGTTGCGTTTCAGCAGACTGGTTGGATGTGGCTGTGCAACTCGCTAATGCCAACATTCCTGCTACTAGAGCCAAGTTCTTCACCACGGTATTCATTGACTTTACTCCATGGGGTAGTTTCATAACATACATCCATTATTTCAATAAAATTTGATATGTAGTTTTAGATGTTATCAAAAAACATAAAACTTATCAATAAAAGTTGATGGATTGATTAATTCATTAGTATATTTATAGTAATTAAGTACTATATAGGCGCTGACTGAATTGATATAGATGTGTGGGATGTGGTGTAACTTGTCAAAACCAACATCCCAACCGTAATAGCCAAATGCTTCACAACTGTGTTCATTGACTTCACTCCAATGGATTAATTATATCAGAGGAATGAGTCCGTCATTTCAAAAAAAATTGATGTGTAGAACCCATAAGTGATACAAAAAAGAAAACTTATCAAATTTATTTGATGTTTCAAGAAGATTACTCGCACTTACGCGCTATAAATACTCGTTCCGCGCTATTATAGCTAGATAAGTACTGCTCAATTATGGCAAACCCTGGTAAATTCAAGCTGTAATAAATCCAACGCCCTTCTTGACGAGAGTTAACTAAGCCTGCCACTTTAAGGGCTTTAAGGTGAAAAGATAGCTTTGACTGAGCGACTTCCAAAGCTTCTGATAAGTCACAAACACATAGTTCTTGCTTTTGCAAGAATTCCAATACTTTCAGCCGAAGTGGGTCTGAAAGAGCATGAAAGACCGTTACAACTTCAGGCTGTACTAGAATGGGTATTTTTTCCATCAAGTTTTTTTGATTAGTTTCTTCTATTTTAAAAGATTCTTATTCTATTTGCCTACTCAATTCAAATTTTAAGTATTAATACTGTTATTCTTCGTAGAATATTTATTTATTAACCAGTGTTTATTACCTAACTATTTACTATAAATTCAATATTATGGAGTTAGTTACTTTACTTTACTTAATATTGTATATATGGTGACATTAAAATCTAACCTAAATCTTCTTGATATCGAAGTATTGAAAAAACAACTATTTGATTTGGTAAAAGGAAAAGACAAAGATAAGCTTTCTAATAAGGTTAACTATTTTAATGAGGTTTTGTCTACTTATTTTGATGAATTTAGTAAAAGAAATAGCTATCCTGCACCTGAAAGCCAAGTTGAGCTAGTGATGGGTATTTGGCAGCCAATATGGTCTACTATACCATTTCATGATAATTTGCCTGGACGTATTCCTGAACAGTCTTACCAAATATTTCATGAGTCTGGATTTTATGCCAATATTGCTAGATATGCTCCAGGTGGAGAGTTATTATCGAATTTGTTGCCAGCGTATGACTTTTTGGTAATGCAAAGTTATGCTGTTACTGATAGTAAATGGGATATTCAGAATGTTGGAATATTTCAGTCTCTTAAGAGTCGTAATTGTCCTTTGTGTCCGGATTTAGCGCGTAAATGGTTTGATGGTATTCGAGATACAAAATATTCTGCTGGTAAAAATAACTTTGAGTTAGAGGGGTTGGATAAGTCAGTTCAAAAGAAATTTGAAACAACTTATTTAGCTAAGCCTTTGTTTGAGCATACTTATATTGATAATGACCTGCGTTTAGTAAAAACACAGCGAAGTGCTAATCAACGTCCTAGTTATACAATTGCTGTTCGTGTTTAAATATTTTGATTTTGATGAGGAAATAATCATAATCAGTTACAAAAACGGGCAAAAAAATATATATCAGGTTTGTATTTAATAAAAAAGGCTCTCTTGGCTTAGATTAATAAGAGAGCTTTAATATATGGTGTAAGGAGCAAACTAAAGCTTGCGTTATTTTTAATGTAAAAGGGAAATATGACACCATCATGACAAAGGGATAAAAATTAGCAACGGGTGCTGAACAGATGCAACGGATGAGTTATCTGTCTTATTTGTAAGGAACCTTTACAGTGATGGTTGTTTGTGGCTCAAATATCAACGTTTATATTTTCTATTTGCCTAGCAGCTTTTTCCCATAATTTTGCAGTAGTCTCGTCATCCCAGTGATTTCTGAGATTCTCAGCTTTTTTATGGCATATTCGCTCTAACATCTCTAATACTGCGGCTAATGTCAACTTGTCGATGACTGTTTCTACAACCTCTATATATTCCCATTTCATGACAGAGACCTCCCTTTTACCTTTGATTTAGATGTTGTTGGCTAATTATTACCATACATTCCCAAGTAAGAAAATCTTTTTATGGGGCTTTTCCTCGATATGGTAAGAGATTTTTACTGACTAAATAGCCATAGATTTCTGATGGTTTTAGTTTGCACAAGTCTTTTGTGAGTTCCTGGATATGTAAATTGCTAGGTAACAAAGACATAACAGTCTCACGTAAAGTACCTAAAATTTTTGGTTCTGCTACAAGCAATAATTGCTGTATATGTTGAGCTTGAGACAATTTTACAATCTCATCAGCAGTCGTCCGGGCAAAGCGTCGCTCGTATTCATCAAGATGACTTTGACGATGGTCATCATAAGCATGAGTTTGACCGGATGAACTATGATTGCGTCCAGTTTTAGTATCTGACCACAGTTCTTTGCCTTGCTGTTCTTTTGCTGGGTTAGAAATACTATTTTGTTCAACCAACTTAAAACCGGAGTCCAAATCTAGTTCGTCTGATGGTTCAAGCGTCAAGAATCTTGCTTTACTGCCATTAATCACAGTAACTAAACATCTATTCATAAGCTTCTTTACCCCTCTAGTAACTACTAGGGAATTCACAGCCAGAAGAAAATTTTATTTGCCTATGCTTTAAATCTAGCAAAAAAATGTAACTATGAGGACATTTTAAACAACTAAAACCATGTTTCGTTGATTTGTTTTGTATGGTTTCCGAATTTCTCAAGAGGATTCTCTTGATGCAGGCATATACTATACAGCCCCCAATACTGCTCGGTTAAGAGAATTTGTAGGTTGGGTTGTTCGCGCAGCGTGCCCATAAAGGCATGGCTTTGCGTTCACGAAGTGGAGCGGAGCGCTAAACCCAACATTTGCCGATTTTGTTGGGTTTCGTTCCTCAACCCAACCTACGAGTTTTTGTATTTTCGAGCAAAACCTCCGCAGTATTGCTACACAGCCCCCATTTATATTAATGAAGTTTTTGCTGAACCTCTTGTCAACCAGAGAAAAAGCAAATAAACTACAGTTAAGGCTAAATAGTACAAAAGCTCTAATTCTGACATCGGATAAAAACTGCTTATTTCCATGATTTATGAGCAACTTTAATCAAAACGGGGCAAAAAACGGTGTTGCGAGCAAAGAGAATCAACAATACGGCTCTCTGATAGAACAGCTTGATTTGATGATTCGAGCGCGATATCCATTACTGTATGTGATTTCAGTAGAAGAAGAACCTGTAGAGGAGGCGCTCTTGCAAGTCGCAACCGCAAGTTCCCAAAGACAGATTTTATTTTGGGATATTGTTAGGGGGTGGAGCGACAACGGTGCTGATAAGGGTTCGGTGATGATGGCGCTTTTGCGAATTGGTAAAATGGATGCACAAACACCAGTGATGTTTGTATTGCGGGATTTGCATCCGATTTTGAAGAATCCGACCACCGAAAAAAGTGCTCCTATTGTGAGGGAGTTGCGAAACTTAGCGCGAGAGTTGAAGCGTTCGCGTAAAACAATTGTTATTACAAGTCATATTTTTGAACTTCCCGACGAGCTACTTCAGGAAGTTACGGTAATCGATTTTCCTTTACCCAGCACCACAGAGATTGATTATCTGATTCAACAATTGGTTGTACCAGATAAGCTAAAAATTACTGGTTTAGCGAGAGAGCAGTTAGTTAAAGCTTGTCAAGGCTTAAGTCGCACTCGTATTTCTAAGGTGTTAGCAAAAGCTTTAGCAGCAAAGCAGCAGGTGAATGAGTCTGATATTGATGGTGTTTTGGAAGAAAAAAAACAGGCTGTTCGTCAAACTGGTATTTTAGAGTTTTTCACACCTCAAGAATCACTTAAGCGAGTTGGTGGATTGGATGCACTCAAACAATGGGTATTAATGCGACAAGATGCGTTTACCGAAGAAGCTCGACGTTATGGTATTCCTAATCCTAAAGGTGTGTTACTCGTAGGTATCCAAGGTACAGGTAAAAGTTTATCAGCTAAAACAATAGCCCATGAATGGCGCTTACCTTTATTAAGGCTTGATTCTGGAAGATTATTTGGTGGTATTGTTGGAGAGAGTGAAAGCCGCGTAAGGCAGATGATTCAATTAACAGAAGCGATGGCTCCTTGCGTTTTGTGGATAGATGAAATAGATAAAGCTTTTGGCAATATCTCTAGTGGTTTTGATGGTGACTCCGGAACATCACGGAGAGTTTTTGGTAGTTTAATTACATGGATGCAAGAAAAAACCACTCCTGTGTTTATTGTTGCGACAGCTAATAATGTGCAAATTTTACCTGCGGAATTATTGCGAAAAGGACGTTTTGATGAAATTTTCTTTTTGAATTTACCTACAGAGGAGGAGCGTCAAGATATTTTCAAAGTTCATTTACAAAAGTTACGTCCCAATCGTCTGCGTGAATTTAATTTGGAATTGCTTGCTCAGCAGTCACAAAATTTTAGCGGTGCGGAAATTGAGCAGGTTATAGTTGATGCAATGCACCAAGCGTTTTCGACAAGAGTTAATTCACAACGACGTGATTTTAATACGGAGGATGTTTTGCAAGCGATATCGCAAACTGTTCCTTTGGCAAATATTGCTCACGAACAAATTGAAGCGTTAAAACAATGGTCGGCACAAGCTGGTGCTAGAACAGCTTCTAATGATGTAGGTTTAATACAGGAGTTGAAACAGTATTCTATCCAACAAGGGATTAATCCTTTGGAAGTCGATTAGTAAGGGACACAGTTCTTAATTTGTTTTTTATTATTTATCATTCTTCATTTCTTATGTCACACTTTACAAGCATCAAGGTTCAAATCAAAAACGGCGAAGTTCTTCAGCAAGTGTTGGAAGATTTAGGTCATAAGGTTGAGTGTAATGCTAGGGTGCGTGGGTATAGAGGTGATACTACTCAGGCTGAATATGTGATTCGTGGTAAGAATGGCTATGATTTTGGTTTTCGTCGCAATGGGGAAAATTATGAAATTATTGCTGATTTTTCGGAAGCTAGGATTAATACGCAACAATTTGTGAATTCAATTACTCAAAAATATGCTCACAAAACTTTGATGGCTACTATACAGGAGCAAGGTTTTAATTTGGAGGAGGAGGAGGTTTTGGAAGATGGGACTGTTAAGGTTGTTGTGGGAAGATGGGTTTAGTTGAATAGTTATAAATATTATCGTCCCTGCACGAGGAACCCCACCCCCAACCCCCTCCCCGCGGGCGGGCAAGGATGCCCACCCCACAATATTTTCACTAATTAGCACTTAGATTGGATATTAGGTTATTACAAAAATGTTGCTACTGCTGAGAGAAGTTCTGTTAGACATCTGAGCAATTAGCACAGCGTTTGTAGCACCCGTACCATCAGCATCAAACAATAAGCTGCTACGCAGCTTGATTGTATAATAGATAATTAAGTAATTAAGCTATGAGCAGCCGCCTATGCCAGCCAAAAACCATCTTTCTCAAGAGCAAAAGGAACAGCTACTAAAAACGCTAAAAG
>JAESGU010000089.1_pt1 | contig 60135 bp, 56 predicted proteins | sample 9266271 | NCBI WGS metagenome assembly JAESGU01 (sample SAMN15740544, study PRJNA653495) | algae metagenome | isolation source: Scytonematopsis contorta HA4267-MV1 and co-occurring heterotrophs from mud... | place: USA: Palolo Valley Trail, Honolulu, Hawaii | collected 2009-07-25
GAACTTCGACGACGCAGTCGATGTGGTGGGCGAGCGCCTGGGCAAGGACGCGGCCTATCGGCTGGACAGCACCAGGCTGCGCACCGAGTTGGGCTGGACCGACCAGGTGAGCCTGGAGGCGGGCATCGACCGCACCATCGCCTGGGTGGATGCCAACCTCGATGCGCTGGCCGCGCAGCCGCTCGACTACATCCACAAAGCCTGATGAGCACGTGATGGGCATCGAGATCGACCTGCTGGCGAAGTACCCGCGCACGAAGCGCAACGTGGAGGATCGCGGCGCCGAGAAAACGCCGGAGGACCGTGCCATTGCGCGCCAGTTCGGAAAGGACTTCTTCGACGGCGACCGCCGCCACGGCTATGGCGGCTTCGGCTACATGCCGCGCTTCTGGCAGCCCGTGGTGCCCGACCTGATCCGCCATTTCGGGCTGAAACCCGGCGACAGCCTGCTGGATGTCGGCTGCGCCAAGGGCTTCATGCTGCACGACCTGAACGCAGCACTGCCCGGCCTGACGCTCAAGGGCATCGACGTCTCCGCCTATGCGATCGCGCACGCGATCGAGGACATGCGCCCCCACCTGCAGGTCGCCGATGCCGCGTCCCTGCCCTTCGCGGACAAATCCTTCGATGTGGTGATCGCCATCAACACCATCCACAACCTGCCCCGCGACCTGTGCGGCCAGGCCCTGCGCGAGATCGAGCGCGTGGCGCGCCGAGGCGCCTTTGTCACCGTCGATGCCTGGCGCGACGACACCGAAAAGGCGCGCATGGAAGCCTGGAACCTGACCGCGCAGACCATGATGTCGGTGGATGACTGGCAGGCGTTCTTTGCCGAGAACGGCTACACCGGCGACTATTTCTGGTTCATCCCATGAACCACGACATCGCCTTGCTGCACGGCATGGCGCGCATCCGTGCTGTCGAGGAAGCGATCGCCGAGAATTATCCGCGCGGCCTGATGCGCTGCCCCACCCACCTGTCCATCGGCCAGGAAGCCGCGGCCGTGGGTGTCTGCGCAGCGCTGCTTCCCACCGATCGCGCCGTCAGCGGCCATCGCGCCCATGCGCACTACCTGGCCAAGGGTGGCGACCTCACTGCAATGCTGGCCGAGATCCATGGGCGGGTCACCGGCTGCGCGCGCGGCAAGGGGGGCTCGATGCACCTGATCGACGAGGCGGCCGGCTTCATGGGCTCCACCGCGATCGTCGGCGGCACGGTGCCGGTGGGCGTGGGCCTGGCGCTCGCGGCACAGCTGCGGGGCGAGGACCGCGTGGTGGTGGTGTTCCTGGGCGACGCCGTGCTGGAAACCGGCGTATTCCACGAAGCCGCCAATTTCGCCGTGCTGCGCCGCCTGCCCGTGTTGTTCGCCTGCGAGAACAATCTCTACTCCGTCTATTCCCCCTTGTCCGTGCGGCAGCCGGAAGGCCGCCCTATCCACGCGCTGGCCGCCGCGCACGGCATGCGCGCCACCGCCGGCGACGGCAACGACGTGCGCGCCACCGCCGCGCTGGCAGGCGCGGCCGTCGCGCGCATCCGCGCCGGCGGCGGGCCGGAATTCATCGAACTCGCCACCTACCGCTGGCGCGAGCATTGCGGCCCCAACTTCGACAACGACATCGGCTATCGTACCGAGGCCGAGTACGAGCACTGGCGCGCCCACGACCCAGTTTCCCGCTTCGCGGCCATCCTCCGCGCCGAGGGAATGCTGGACGATGCCGCCGAACAGGCACTTCACGAAGGCATCGCCGCCGAAGTGCGCACCGCCTTTGCCGCCGCCGAGGCCGCGCCCTTCCCCGCGCCCGAGGAAGCGGCGATGCACCTCTACGCCGACGCCTGACGATGCCCCGGAAAGCCTTTGGCGCCGCGATCCTGGAAGCGCTCGACGTGGCACTCGGCGCCGATCCGTCGGTGCTTTGCTACGGCCTGGGCACTACCGATCCGCGCGGCGTGTTCGGCACCACGCTGGACCTGCACAAGCGCCATGGTGACGCCCGCGTGTTCGACATGCCGACCGCGGAAAGTGCCATGACCGGCATCGGCATCGGTGCCGCGCTGGGCGGCATGCGCCCGGTGCTGACGCACCAGCGGCTGGATTTCGCGCTGCTGAGCCTGGACCAGCTTGTGAACAACGCGGCCAAGTGGCGCTTCATGTTCGGGGGCCAACGCGGCGTGCCCATCACGGTGCGCATGATCCTGGGCCGCGGCTGGGGCCAGGGGCCGACGCATTCGCAGTCGCTGCAGGCCTGGTTCGCGCATGTGCCCGGGCTGAAGGTGGTGATGCCCGCCACGCCGGCCGACGCCAAGGGCCTGTTGCTGTCCGCCATCTTCGACGATGACCCCGTGATCTTCCTGGAACACCGCTGGCTGCACGCACTGCAGGGCGACGTGCCGGAAGGCGACTTTCGCGTGCCGCTGGGCCTTGCCCACACCTTGCGCAGCGGCGATGCCGCCACCATCGTCGCCGCCTCGCTGATGACCATCGAGGCGGTGCATGCGGTGGACCATCTGGCGGCGTACGGCGTGCACTGCGACCTGATCGACCTGCGCAGCATCCGCCCGCTGGATTGGCACACGGTGTTTGCCTCGGTCCGTCGCACCGGGCGCCTGGTGGCGATCGACAGCGGCACCGCCGCCGGCAGCGTCGCCGGCGAGATCGTGGCCCGCGTCGCCATGGAGTGCTTCGGCGCGTTGAAATCTCCGCCGCTGCGGCTTGCCATGCCCGACGCGCCGGAAGCCACCAGCCCGGCACTGACCCGCGACTACCACGTGCGGGCCGAGCACATCGCCGACGCGCTGGGTCGCATGCTTGGCAAACCGGTGGACAGCGCCGCCCTGGCCGCCGAGCGAAAACACCCGCACGACGTGCCGGGGGACTGGTTCACCGGGCCGTTCTGAAGGCGGCACCAGTCACCCTCACCCTGTCCCTCTCCCTGAGGGAGAGGGGACCGTAATGGGATAGCCTCGCCAGGGAGGGTCCCCTCTCCCTCAGGGAGAGGGACAGGGTGAGGGTGCCTCGCGCCCTCTCAAGCCGAACCCCACGGCATCGCACCCTTGGCGCTGATGAACAGGCTGCCCTCGCGGTGGCTGGTGGGCATGTCGTGCAGCCCTGCAACCGGGGCCCAGCCGCGCTGCTGCGCGAACAGCTTGACCGGCAGCGCGGCGAAATGTGCGAACAGCGCCGCGGCATTGGCCGGCGTGCCGACCTCGATCATCGCGTCCAGCGTTGCCCAGCGCGCGGCCGGCACGGCACGCAGGATGGCAACCTCGTGGCCCTCCGCGTCGATCTTGGCGAAGTCGCAGGTCGCCAGCACGCGCGAGGCCGCATGCACCGCAACCTCGAAGCGATCGAGCGCGCCATAGGGGTCGGCCTTGGCGCCGGCCAGGTGGCTGCCGGTGGTGTTGCCCTTCACGCGCACGAATTCCGCAGCACCCTCGTGGTCCGACACCGCGGCGCGCACGGGCGCAACGCCGGTGATCGCGTTCATCGTAAGGTGGTCGCCCAGCCAGGCCATGTGCTGCGGATCGGGCTCGTACGCCGTGACCTGCCAGCCCAGCCGCGCCATCAGCATGCTGTGCAGGCCAAGATTGGCGCCGATATCCACCGCACTTCGGTAGCGCGCGCGGTTGGCGGCGTAGAAGGCGAAGATGATCAGCTCATCCAGCCCGAACAGTTTTGTACTGCTGATCGCGCCCATTTCGCGGTAGGGCAGGCGGAGTTCGCCGTAGGGCGGCAGCGCCACCGGCGGGCCTTCGGGGTCGGCGAAGCCCGATGCGGCGATCGCCGTCGCACACGCGGCATCCAGCGCGGCGTATGCAGCGCTGCCGTTCACGTGCGGCGCATGGTCGGCGGCCAGGCGCTCGAACAGGCCGGGCAGCGGGGGCGCGTTCATACGCCAGGCGTGCCCCCGGCGCGCGCGGTGCCGGCAAAGGGGGGAATGATCATCTCGGCCTTGATGCGCTCGGGCGGCATGGCGGGCAACTGGTTCTCCAGCGCGGCGCCGAATTTCAGCACCGGATAGAGTTTCTGCGCAGGCGGGATGCGCGCATCGATCAGCACCGGCCCCGGCGTGGCATAGGCCTGTGTCAGCGTGTCGGTGATGCGCGTGGACTGGTCGATCACGTGCACCGGCAGCCCCATGGCCCGGCCGACCGCCGCGAAATCGGTGAAGGCAAGGCCGCTGGCTTCGTCCACGCCCACGTAATGCGCGCCCAGCCAGGTTTCGAGAGTCTGCTTCTGGATGCCGTGGCCCGCATTGTTGAACAGCACGACGCGGATGTTGAGCCGATGGCGCACCAGCGTGGCAAGCTCGGACAGCGCCAGCATCAGGCCGCCATCGCCGGTGATGCAGGTGACGCTGCCACCGTCGCGCGACACCGCGGCACCGATCGCCGCCGGCAGCGCATAGCCCATCGGCGTGTTGTTCCAGGCCGAGATCAGCCGCTGACCCTGCGTGAGGCGCAGGCCGTTGCAGGTCCATGTCAGGGTGCCGCCGGTATCGACGAAGATCGCCTCGTCGGCCGGCAGCACTGCCCCCAACTGTTCCACCAGGTCGTATGCGTCCACGCGGCCAGGCGGCGGCGGCGCGGGCCGGTCGTGCGGCAGCGCCGCCCGCCAGCCGGCGATGCGCGCGGTCCAGCCAGGCCGCGACGCAGAATTGCCCAGCGCGGCCAGCCAGGCCGGCACGAAGCGATCCAGCCGTGCCGCGATGCGGGTTTCGATGCGGATGCCGCGGCCGTCGAACTTCGCCATCTCGTGCGGATCGGCATCGACCATCACGATGTGCGCCGCGCGCGCGAAACTCTCCAGGATGCCGCCGGTGACGTTCTGCGACAGCCGCGTGCCCAGGCACACCAGCAGGTCGGCATTCTGCACCACGTAATTGCCCAGGCGCGGGCCGTAAACGCCGAACGGTCCCACGAAGTTTTGGTGATCGTGGCGGATGCAATCCAGCCCGGCCCAGGTGGTCAGCACCGGCACGCCCAGCCGGTCGATCAGCGCCGCCAGGCCAGGCCCGACGCAGGGCGTGGAGAGCCCGCCGCCCAGCACCAGCGCCGGCCGCTCGGCACGCGCCAGCAGCGCGCCAAGCTCGGCGAGCGCGGGCGCGAAGTTTTCCGCGCGAGCGGAAGGGGGCGAAAACCCTTGCAGCGTCGCGGGGTCGATCTCGGCGCGCTGCAGGTCATCGGGCACGTCCAGCAGCACGCTGCCGGGCCGGCCCTCGAAAGCGTGCCACAGCGCCCGCTCGAGCGCGAAGCGGATCGCCTGCGGGTCGCGCAGTTGCGCGGCATGCTTGGTGACGGTGCCGAAGATCGACAGCACGTCGGTTTCCTGGAACCCCACCTGGCGCACCTGGCGGTCGCCCTTCAGGCGATGCGTCGCCACCTGGCCGGTCAGCATCAGCGTCGGCACGCTGTCGTAGAAGCTGCAGCACGTGCCGGTGAGAAGATTGGTGGCACCCGGCCCGCTGGTGGTGATGGCCACGCCCAGCTTGCCCGTCACGCGCGCATAGCCGTCGGCCGACATGGCGGAACTTTGCTCGTGCTGGCCGAACACCGGCGTGATGCCGGGGTGGCGCGAAGCGGCGTCGAACATGTGTACCGCGGCGCCGCCCGACATGCCGAACACATGCGTCACGCCCTGCCGCGCCAGGAAGTCGATGATGTAGTCGGCGAGCTTCATGCCGCCCCACTTGCGGTAGGGTTTCCCGATCGACGCAGCATGAACGTCTCCGGCTCGGCGGCCAGCCGCGCGGCAAGCGCGGCACCGCCATCGCGCCACGCGTCGTGCACGACCGAGAAGTTGCGCCCGCCCGTCACCGTGCGCGGCTGCGCAAAGCACCAGTCCAGGCAGGCCAGGATGTCCTCCATCGACGTGCCGGCGGCACCACTTTCCATGAAGGCGCGCGTGCGGTGCAGGTTCGCCCCCGCAGCATCACCCGCCGCCAGGGTCTGCGCATGGATGCGGGTGGCAACCCAGCCGGTGCCGATGGCCACGGCATGGATGCCGGGCTCCTCGTCGTGCAGCAGCTCGCAGGCCTTCACCAGCGTGAGCTTGCCCAGCGAGTAGGCCGTGTAGCCGGCGAAGGCGCGGTTGATGGCGCCCCCCACCAGGAACGCCACGCGCGCCACCTGGCCTGACCTTCGATGCGGCCAAAGTGCCTGCAGCAGCAGCAGCTGGCCGGCGCCGTTCAGGAACATCGAGTTGCCCATCGCCTCGGCCTCGGCGGTCAGGAAATTGCCGACCGGGGCCAGCTGGCCCACCGCGCTGATGAACACGTCCCACGGCTCGGCCAGCTGCGCGGCCGCGGCGCGGATGCTGGCGGCATCGCCCACGTCGCAGCGCAGCAGGGTCACGCCGGGATCGTCACGCAACGGCGCCACGCGGTCAGCATCGCGATAGGTGCCGATCACGCGCGACCCGCGCGCGCGATACAGCCGCGCGAGTGCCAGGCCGATGTCGGAGGAGATGGCGGCGATGAAAACCGTTTGGGCCATGCGGGGTGCGCGCTTCATGCCGGAAAATGGCGGCTGCCAAAAGCCCGGGAATCGGGCGATGGTGAGTTTGCCATGCAACCCTGCCCCGCATCATGAAAGCCGCCGTGCTGGTCGAAACCGGCGCCCCCCTCCGCGTGCTGGACCGCATCGAGGCACCCGCGCCCGGGCCTGGCCAGGTGGCGGTGCGGCTGGCGTTCTCCGGGGTGTGCCACAGCCAGGTCATGGAGGCGCGCGGCCATCGCGGGCCGGACAAATACCTGCCGCACCTGCTTGGCCACGAAGGCAGCGGCGTGGTCACCGGCATCGGCCAGGGCGTGACGAAGGTTTCACCCGGTGATCGCGTGCTGCTGACCTGGATCAAGGGTTTTGGCCTGGATGCGCCGGGCGCCCGCTATCGGCACGGCGATACCATGCTGAACGCCGGCGCCGTCACCACCTTCAACACGCACGCCGTGGTGGCCGAGAACCGCGTGGTGCCCCTGCCCGCGGGCGTGCCGATGGACCTGGCAGTGCTGTTCGGCTGCGCGCTGCCGACCGGTGCGGGCATGGTGAGCCACGAGCTCGACGTGCCGGCGGGCGGCACGGCGGCGGTGTTCGGCCTGGGGGGAATCGGCAGTGCCGCGCTGCTGGCGCTGGCCGCCATGAACCTGTCACGGCTGATCGCGGTCGATGTGCAGCCGGCCAAGCTGGCGCTGGCGCGTGACCTGGGCGCCACGGACGTGATCGACGCAGGCGCCGAGAATCCAGTCGCCGCCATCCGGGCGCTGACCGGCGGCGCCGGCGTCGATCGCGCGGTCGAGGCGGCCGGCCGCGCCGACACCATCGAGCAGGCCTTCGAGTCGGTGCGTCGCTTCGGGGGCCTCGCCGTGTTCGCCTCGCACCCGCCGGCCGGCGCGCGCGTGTCGCTCGATCCGTTCGAGCTGATCTGCGGCAAGCTTCTACGCGGCAGTTGGGGCGGTGCGACAAGGCCGGACGACGACGTGCCGCGCTGGGCCGCGCTGTATCGCGACGGCGCGCTGAAGCTGGAGAAGCTGCTGGGCCGTCGCTACGCGCTGGAGGACATCAACGACGCGCTCGACGACCTGGAGGCCGGCCGCGCGCTGCGCCCCATCATCGTGCTGGACGAGACCCTGGCATGACGCTGCACGCGGCCCCCCTCCATGCAGAGAGCATCGCCGCCCTGGAGCACCTGGCGCGCACCCAGCCGGGCCAGCGCCTGGCCTTCGTCAGCGGCAATTTCAACGTGCTGCATCCGGGTCACATGCGCCTGCTGAAATTCGCGTCCGACCTGGGGCGCCTGGTGGTCGGCGTGGCCGCCGCCGGCACGCCAGGTGCCCTGGTGCCCGAGGCGCTGCGGCTGGAAGCGGTGCGGGCCATCGGCAGCGTCGCGCACGCCTTCATCCTGCGCGACCCGCCTTCGGCCTTCATCGCGGCCCTGCAACCCGCCGCCGTGGTCAAGGGCAAGGAGCACGAGCAGGCCAGCAATCCTGAGGCCGATGCCGTCGCGACATACGGGGGAAAGCTCTATTTCAGCTCGGGCGAGATCGCGTTTGCCTCGCTTGACCTGATCCGGCGCGAGTTCAAGGAGTTCAACCTCAGCTCCATCGTGAAGCCGCGCGGCTTCCCGGAACGCCACGGCTTCCCGGTGGCGGGGCTGCGCGACCTGCTGCAGGGCTTCGCCGGGCTTCGCGTGCTGGTGCTGGGCGACCTGATCGTTGATGAATACGTCGCCTGCGATGCGCTGGGCCTCAGCCAGGAAGACCCGACCATCGTGGTAACCCCGGTGCTGACGGAACGCTTCGTCGGCGGCGCCGGGATCGTGGCGGGCCACGCCCGCGGCCTGGGTGCAGCCACGCGCTTCATCTCCGTGGTCGGCGACGATGCACCGCGCGAATACGCGCAGGCCCGCCTGGCCGAGGCGGGGGTGGAGGCGACGCTGCTACCCGACAGCAGCCGCCCGACCACGCTGAAGCAGCGCTTTCGCGCGGCGAACAAAACGCTGCTGCGCGTCAGCCACCTGAAGCAGCATGCGATCGACGTGGCGTTGCAGGCGCGCGTGCTGGAAGCCGTGCGCGAAGCCCTGCCGCGCACCGACCTGCTGGTGTTCAGCGACTTCAACTACGGCGCCCTGCCGCAGCGCCTGGTCGATGCCGTGCTGCGCCTGGCCACCGACGCCGGCGTGCCCGCCGTGGCCGATAGCCAGTCCAGCAGCCAGGTCGGCGACATTTCACGCTTCCAGGGCATGTTCCTGGTCAAGCCCACCGAGCGCGAGGCCCGCCTGGCCTTGCGCGATTTCGACAGCGGCCTGGTGGTGCTGGCCGAGAAGCTGCGCGCGCGGGCCAACGCCAAGAACGTGATCCTTTCGCTGGGCGCCGAGGGCCTGCTGGTGCACGCGCCCGACCATTCCGGCGCCTGGATGACCGACCGCCTGCCCGCCTTCAACGAGGCGCCGAAGGACCCCTCCGGCGCCGGTGATTCGCTGCTGATCACCGCCGCACTCGCGTTGCGCGCGGGCGGCAGCATCTGGCAGGCGGCCTATCTGGGCGCGATCGCCGCGGCCTGCCAGGTCGGGCGCGTCGGCAACGTGCCGCTGACCGCGCCCGAGGTCGAAGCCGAGATCCTGTCGTGACCGCTGCCCTGCTGCTGGCCGCCGGCGTCGGCAGTCGGCTGCGGCCGCTGACCGACGTGCTGCCGAAATGCCTGATGCCGATCTGCGGCCGCCCGCTGCTGGGCATCTGGCTGGACATGCTGGCGGCGGCCGATGTCGCGCCGATCGTGGTCAACACGCACCACCATGCGGCGCTGGTGCAGGCGTACCTGGCGCGCTCGCCCCATGCGGCGCGCATCGTGGTGGCGCACGAGCCGGAACTGCTGGGCACCGGCGGCACGCTGGCCGCAAACCATCAGGCGCTGGGCGACGATGCGGTGCTGCTGGCGCATGCCGACAATCTTTCGGCCTTCGACGTGCGCGCCTTCGTCGCCGCCTTCCACGCGCGGCCGGCGGCCAGCTGGCTCACCATGATGACCTTCGACACCGACACGCCGCAAAGCTGCGGCATTGTGGAGACCGATGCGCAGGGCCTGGTGCTGGGCTTCCATGAGAAGGTCGCGAACCCGCCCGGCACGCGCGCCAATGCCGCGGTGTACATGGTGGGCGCGGCGCTGCGCGCCATGGTGCGCGATGGCGGTGCTTCCACTGCCGATTTCAGCACGGGCGTGCTGCCCCGCCTGCTGGGCCGCATGGACGCGTTCCACAACCAAACCTACCACCGCGACATCGGCACGCCGGCCAGCCTGTTCCGTGCGCAGATCGAGTATCCGCTGCGTATTCGCCTGCCGGCATCGCCGGACGATCCCTGGTTCGGCCTGATGACGGAGCACGATGGCGCGCTGGCGAAGGCGTTTGCCGCGGCACTTGCAGCGACCGAAGCCTGATGGGTGCCCGCTTCGACGGCGTGCTCGCTGGCGTTGTGGCGCTGGCCGTGCTGGCCGCGGCCCTGGCTTTCGTGACCGCCGCGCCCATGCCGCCGGGCGAGCGCTTCCTGGCCGAGCATGTCATGGCCTTCGGCATCGTCGATACGGCGGCGCAGCGCCGCATGTTCGTGGTGTTCGTGCTGGCCGTGGGCGTGCTGGGCCTGGCCAGCGCGGTGCTGCGCCCCAGGCCGCTCGCCTGGCCAGGCCTGCCCGGCTGGGCCTGGCTGATCGTGGCGCTGCCGCTGGGCTTGTACCTCACGCGCAGCGTGTGGCGCACGCTGCGCCCGCCGACCGGCGGCGCCGAGCTTGCCGTGGCACTGCCGTATCTCGCGCTCGCTCTGGCGCTGCTGCTGCACCGGCGCCTGCCGCGTGGCGCCGTGCCGGCCTTGCTGGGGGTGCTGCTGCTGGCGGCACTGCTGCCGGCCCTGTGGCCCGGCAGCCGCGCGATCGGCGATGCCGAGCTGCCCTGGGTCGATCAGCACCTGGCCGGCGCCTTCATGCCCGCCGAGTTGCTCGCGCGCGGCCGAAAACTGTTCAACGGCAACGCGCCGGACTACGGCGTACTGCCCGCGGTGCTGCTGGGCGCCTGGGGAGGCGTGGTGGCGCCGCTTGATCTCGGCACGCTGGTCGGGGTGACCCAGGCGGGGCAGGCTGCGATGCTGGCGCTGACCCTGCTGCTGGCGCATGTCCGGCTGCGCGGCCTGCCGCCGCAGGCGCGCCACACCGGCATGGGCTTCGTGGCGCTGCTGGCGGTGCCGTTCCTGACCACCGCGCATCCGGCGGTGCTTTATCCGAACCAGTCCGGCCTGCGCTTCCTGATGCTGCCGCTGGCCGCACTGGTGGCGCAGCATTTTCCGTGCGGCCGCTTCGTGCGCCGCTCGGCGCTGGCCGGCGGCACGGCGGCGCTGGCGCTGCTGCACAATCCCGAAACCGGCATCGCGGCCACCGCCGGGCTCGGCGTGGCCTGGCTGCTGGTCGCCGTGCGCCGCCCGGACGCGTGGCGGGCGCTGGCGGCGGGGCTGGCAGGGTTCGTCGCCGTGCCGGTCGTGCTCGCGCTGGCCTATCGCGGCCTGTTCGCCGCCTGGCCCTGGCCAGAGGGCGAGGCGCTTGGCCTGGTCAGCCGCTTTGCCGCCGGCTTCGGCGGCCTGCGTCTTGCCTGGCGGCCGCTGCCGGTGGCGATCGCGCTGCTTGCGGCCGGCGTGCTGGCCGCCTCGTTCCGCGCCATATTGCGCCGCGACGCACCGCTTCCCGATCCCGGCAGCGCCGCGCTGGCCACCATGCTGCTGGCCTGGTTTCCGTACTGGGTGAATCGTCCGGCCGACTGGAATCTCTGGAGCTTCATCGTGCTGGCCGCGCTGCTGCTGGCGCCCTGGTTCGCAACCGCCACCCTGCCGCGGGCCGCGCTGGCGCTGCTGCTGCTGCTGCCGATCCCGGCCACCCAGGCGCGCATCGCCGCCGCGCGGCTGGCGGCGGCCGAGGCACATGCGCCCTGCGCCGACGGGCTGCGCCTCCAGCCCGCGACCTGTGCCTGGCTCACGGCGCGCGGCGCCGCGCTGGCAGCGGCACCGCCCGGCACGGTGTGGGCCACGGCATGGCCCTACCTGGCCTTGCGGCTGGCCGACCGCGCGCCCGGCGCCGAGGCGCCCGACCTGTTCAGCCAGACGCGCACGCACGCGGAGTTCGCCAGCCTGGTCGATCGCCTGCGTGCCGCCCGCCCGCCGGTGCTGCTCAGCGATCCGCCGGACGCACCGACGCTGCCGGCACCGCTGCGCGCGTTCCAGGAACGGCTGCGCGACGCACTGGGCTACCGGGATTGCGCGCCGCTGCCCGGCTGGCGCGCCAGTGCGCCACCGGGGGCCTGCCCTGGCGGATAAGCCGCGCTATGCTTCGCGCATGAGCGGAAAGATCATCGGCGTGCTGGGCGGCATGGGCCCGCTGGCCAGTGCGGATTTCCTGGCGCGGCTCACGCTGGCGCATCCTGCAGAGCGCGACCAGGACCACCCGGAGGCGGTGCTGTACAGCGCCACCCAGGTGCCCGACCGCCAGGCTGCCGCCGTGGCCGATGGGCCTTCGCCGCTGCCGGCGCTGCTGCGCGGCATCCGGCTGCTGGAGGCGGCCGGCGCGGGCTGCATCGCCATTCCCTGCAACAGCGCGCATGTGTGGTTCGATGACATGCAGGCGGCGACGCCCCTGCCCTTGCTGCACATTGTCGATGCCGCCGCCGCGGCGCTGCCGGCCGGGGTGCGGACCATCGCCGTGATGGGCACGCGCGCCACGCTGGCATCGCGGCTGTACCAGCGCCGGCTGGAGCAGCGCGGCTACGCCTGCCTGACGCCGTCCGAGGCCGAGCTGCGCGACGCCGTGCTGCCGGCGATCGCCGCGGTGAAGGCGAACGACCTGGCCGCCGCGACCGCGCCCTTGCTGGGCGTGGCGCGACGGCTCATTGCGGATGGCGCGCAGGCGGTGGTGCTGGGCTGCACGGAAATTCCCCTCGCGCTGCGCGGGCCGGAGGCGGCACAGGCGGGCGTGCCGCTGGTCGATACGATCGACGCGCTGGCGCGGGCAAGCCTGCGATGGTGGATGGGCACGGCCGTGCGAACGGCCGCCTGATCAGTCTTCGGCGCAGCCGCAGCCGTCGGTTTCGGTCTTCTGGCCCTGCACCACGTGGTGATCGACCCATTCCGCGACCAGGCGGCGGGCCTCGTTCAGCGATGCCTCGGGGTGGTGCACGCGATAGACGGTGGTGCAGGCCATGAAGGCGCTCATGTCCGGCACGCCCTTCACCCGCAGGTCGCGATAGGCGGTCACGACGGCGCGCTCGCAGCGGCGGGAAATATGGCTGAAGTCGCGGCCCATGCAGCAATTCCCTCACGGCTTGGTTGCGAGTCGATCGCAACCACGAGAGAGGTTATACCCGACATCTGAATGGTTGTTCAAGGGTTGGCGGCCAGCCCCCACGCAATCGCGGGTCAGGCGTCACATGCATGCGCTTTCAGCGCATCAAGCTCAACCACGCCCAGGGTCGCCAGGTGCGTCGCCGCCAGCACCACACGGGGCGCCGTGCCGGCCTGGTACGCCTCCTGCCAGCGCGCGGCGCACAGGCACCAGCGGTCGCCCGGCTTCAGGCCAGGAAAGCCGAATTCGGGGCGCGGCGTGGACAGGTCGTTGCCGGCGGCCTTGCTGAACGCCAGGAACTCCGCCGTCATCACGGCGCATACGGTGTGCAGGCCGTGGTCGTCGGCGTTGGTGTTGCAGCAGCCGTCGCGGAACCAGCCGGTGCGGGGTGCCAGCGAGCAGACGGCCAGCGGGCCGCCCAGCACGTTGCGCGCCGCGCCGCCGCCGCCGGTGGCGTCAAGCGGCATGGCGATCGTGCCGGCTTGGGTGGTGCCGCACCGTGCCCATCCCTGCCCTAGGCCTGCGCCACGATCTCGGCGATGGCGCGGCCCACATCCACCGTGTTGGCCTGGCCGCCCATGTCGCGGGTGCGGGGGCCGCCGTCGCGCAGGCAGGTTTCGATCGCGGCCACGATCGCCTCGGCCGCCGCCGCCTCGCCCAGGTGTTCCAGCATCATCGCACCCGACCAGATCTGGCCGATCGGGTTGGCCACGCCCTTGCCGGCGATGTCGGGCGCGCTGCCATGCACGGGCTCGAACATGCTGGGCGCGGTCTTGGCCGGGTTGATGTTGGCGCTGGGCGCAATGCCAATGCTGCCCGCCACCGCCGGGCCCAGGTCGGAAAGAATGTCGCCGAACAGGTTCGACCCCACCACCACGTCGAACCAGTCCGGGTGCTGCACGAAATGCGCGCAGAGAATGTCGATGTGGAACCAGTCGGTGGCGATATGCGGGTAGCGCGCCTTGGCTTCGGCGAAGCGTTCGTCCCAATAGGGCATGGTGAAGGTGATGCCGTTCGACTTGGTGGCGCTGGTGACCTTCCGGCGCTTGCGCGTCTCGGCCAGCCTGAAGGCGTAGTCGATGATGCGATCCACGCCGGTGCGGGTGAACACGCTTTCCTGGATGACGAACTCGCGCTCGGTGCCGGCGAACATGCGGCCGCCCTGGCTGGAATACTCGCCCTCGGTGTTCTCGCGCACCACGATGAAGTCGATATCGGCCTCGGTGCGGTTGGCCAGCGGGGTTTTGGCACCCGGCATCAGCCGGCAGGGGCGCACATTGGCGTACTGGTCGAACACGCGGCGCATGGGGATCAGCAGGCCCCACAGCGACACGTGGTCCGGCACGTCGGGCCAGCCCACGGCGCCCAGGAAGATCGCGTCGCTTTCGCGCACCCGATCAAGCCCGTCGGGCGGCATCATCGCGCCGGTCTTCCTGTAGGTGTCGCAGGACCAGTCATAGTCGTCGGTCTTGAGCGCGAAGCCGAAGCGCCGCGCCGCGGCATCCAGCACGCGCATGCCTTCCGGCACCACTTCCTTGCCGATCCCGTCGCCGGGAATGACGGCAATGCGATGCGTGCGGGCGGTCAGGCTTGGCGGCATTCCGGGGGCTTCCTGATGATGCGGGACCGGGGCAACATGCGGCCGCCCACGCAATGGGTCAATTCGGGAGAGGACACGCGATGAAGCTGGTACGCTGGGGAAATGCGGGGCGGGAAAAGCCTGGCCTGGTCGATGCGGCCGGCAAGCTGCGCGACCTTTCGGCGCAGCTGCACGAATTCGATGCCGCAGCACTCAGCCCCGAGGGCCTGGCCCGGCTGCGCGCGATCGACCCGGCATCGCTGCCCGAGGCGCCGGCCGGTACCCGCATCGGCGCCCCCCTGCCGCGGCCCGGCAAGATCGTGTGCATCGGGCTCAACTACGCCGACCACGTGGCCGAGACGGGATCGAAGACCCCCGCCGAGCCGCTGGTGTTCATGAAGGCCACCACGTCCTATTGCGGCCCGTTCGACGACGTGCGGATCCTGCCCGCTTCGGTGAAGACCGACTACGAAAGCGAACTGGGCATCGTGATCGGCACGCTGTGCCGGCGCGTGACCGAGGCCGATGCGCCGAACTACATCGCCGGCTACTGCACCGTGAACGACGTGAGCGAGCGGCACTGGCAGGCCGAGCGCGGCGGCCAGTTCATGAAGGGCAAGTCCGCCGACACGTTCTGCCCCGTCGGCCCCTGGCTGGTCACCGCGGATGACGTGCCGAACCCCGGCAAGCTCGGCGTCTATTCCTGGGTGAACGGCGACCAGCGGCAGAACGGCACCACCGCCAACCTGGTGTTCGGGGTGGTGCACATCGTTTCGTATCTCAGCCAGTTCCTGACGCTGGAGCCGGGCGACATCATCTCCACCGGCACGCCGGCCGGCGTGGGCCTGGGCTTCAAGCCGCCGAAATTCCTGAAGGCCGGCGACGTGATGGAGATCGAGGTCGAGGGGCTGGGGCGCCAGCGCAACAAGCTGGTGCAGGCAGCATGATGCGGGCGGCGGCGAGGTCCCTGCCTCGCCGCCGCCACCCGACTCAGCCGAACACGAAGTCGGCTGCCGAAAGCTGCCCGATCGTCGTGTTCTCCAGGATCAGCAGGCCGCCCTGGTCGGTGTTGGCGCCCAGGTCGATGCGCACTTCGCTGCCCACCTGCGCCGCCACCGCCATGACTTCGGCGAAGCTGTCCAGCTCGGTGCCGAAGCCCAGCAGCTGGATGCGGTCCAGGCCCGCCGCGAAATCCTGGATGCGGTCGGTGCCGTCGGGCGGTGCGAAGCGGAACAGGTCGGCGCCTGCGTCGCCCTGCATGCGGTCGTTGCCGGTGCCGCCGATGATCAGGTCGGCGCCGTCGCCGCCCAGCAGCACATCGTCGCCGCCGCCGCCCTGCAGCGTGTCGTTGCCGGCCTCGCCTTGCAACCGCTCGGCATCGGCGCCGCCCAGCAGCAGGTCGTCGCCACCGCCGGCCGAAACGATGAGGTCGATCGCGCCATCGGCCAGCTGCGTCGCATCCAGTGTGTCGGCGCCGTCGCCCAGCCGCAGCGTCAGCCGATCGATCGCATCCGTCGCGTCGAGCGTCAGCGCCGCCGCCAGGCCCTGCACCGCCACGCTGCCGGCGCCGCCGCTGAGGCGCACCGCATCGGCACCCTGCGTGCCATCGGCGGTGATGAAATCGAGCACGCCGTCCCCGCCCAGGTTGAGCGTGACCTCGCGCACCGTGGTGGCGGCCAGGTTGCCCACCGCGACGTCATCGACGCCACCGCCGGTCAGCAGCGTGAACGCTTCCACGCCCTGCGACTGCACCTGGCTGATGGATGTACCCTGCGTCATCCAGGCCTCGGTGCCGACCGCGACCAGGCTGTAGCCCTCGCCCGCCGAGCCGCCCAGCACCGTCACCTGGTCGTGGCCCGCATCGCCCTTCAGCTTGTCCTGGCCGTCGCCCACGAACCAGAAGAACGTGTCGTCGCCGGCACCCAGCTGCACCGTGTCGTTGCCGGTGCCGCCGGTGACGAAGTCGGTGCCGGCATGGCCGGTGACGGTGTCGTTGCCGGCGCCGGTGGCGATGTCGAGCGTGACGTTGCCCGCCGGCAGCGCCAGCGCATCGATGCTGTCATCGCCCGCGCCGGTGTCGATTGCGACAAGGTCGCGCCCGGCCTCGGTGCCGGCCACGATGGTGCGCGCGTGCAGGCCGTTGACCTCGATCCCGTCGGCGCCCTTGATCACCGAAACCGCGTCCGCCCCGCTGGTGCCGACGACACTGACGGCATCGTCGAACTTGCCCGCCGGCACGGGCGCGCCGCCCGCGTCCAGCGTGACCTGCACGATGCGAAGCGCCGTGCCGGACAGGTCACCCACCGTGATCCGATTGTTGCCGGCCCCGGCCGCGATCTCCGCGATCTCCAGCTGCTCGGCTTCCAGCCACACGCCGATCTCCTGCTGCTGCACCACGGCCTTGCCGGCGTCCGCCGCGAACGTCAGCGGTGCGGGCGTGCCGTCCTGCGTGATCATCAGCCGGTCCGTGCCGCTGCCGCCGTTCACCCGGTCCGAGCCGTCGCCGCTGCGCCACAGGGCGCGGTCGTCGCCGTCGCCCAGTTGCACAAGGTCATCGCCACCGCCGCCGCGCACCACGTCGTCGCCCAGGCCGCCGATCAGGTGGTCCTTGCCGTCCGAGCCGGTGATCGTGTCATTGCCCGCGCCGCCATCCAGCCGCAGTTGCGCGGCAGTGCCGGCCAGGTGCGCATCAATGCTGTCATTGCCGTCGAGCGCGGCGACCGAGACCAGGTCCTGGGCATCGAGCCCGACGATGCTGGCGCGCCAGGGCATGCCCTGGAGCATGAGCCCGCCCGGCTGCGCGGCCAGCGTGATGCTGTCGTCGGCACTGCTTGCCCCCGTGATCACGCGGTCGGGCGTGCCGGCCGCGCCATCCGGCGACAGGCTGAGCGCGATCTCGGCGATGCCGCTGCCCTCCAGGCCGCTCAGGGACACGTCGTCGCGGCCGCCCAGCATGGCGAGCTCGACCCGCTCGATCGCGGAAAGCCGCAGGTTCTCGCCACCCTGCACGGTGCTGAGCGTGGCACCACCGGCATCGCCGCGCAGATCGATGCGGTCGTTGCCATGGCTTGCAGTGGCGGCCAGCGTGTCGGTGCCGGCGCCGCCATCGACCTGGTCGTTGCCATCGCCGATGCGCCACTCGTAGCGATCATCGCCCGCGCCCATCTGCACCAGGTCGATGCCCTTGCCGCCGATCACGCGATCGCTGCCGGCATGGCCGATCACCACATCGTCGCCGTCGCCGCCCTCGACCGTGACCGCGATCGCGCCGGCGGCAAGTGCCGTCAGGTTGGCCAGGTCGTTGCCCGCGCCAAGCCGGAGCGTGAGCTGGTCATGCGCCTCGGCGCCGTGCAGCACGACGCCGGCGCCCAGCCCATCGACGCGGATCGCCGCCGCATCGCCGCTGACCGCAAGGCTGTCGCCCGCGTTGCCGCTGAAGGCGATGACGTGCTGACCCACCGCGCCGGCGCCAAGCGTGACATCGACCTGCTGCACGCCACTGCCGGCAAGACGCCCGATGCCAACCGTGCCGCCCGGCCGGTCGGCATCGATCGCCACCCGCTCGACGGATGCGGCCGTCACCATGCCGCCGTCGATCGGGAACTCGACGCCCAGGCGCCCGCTGATCGTCGTGAACAGATCGAAGCGCACGTTCTGGCCCGCCATGTCGAGCTGCAGCGTGTCGGTGCCGGCACCGCCATCGACCACGTCGTTGCCGTCGCCGGCCTGCCAGAGGAAGCGGTCATTGCCGTCGCCCAGGTCAACCGTGTCGTCGCCGCGGCCGCCGGCAACCACATCGTCGCCGGCGAGCGCAGAAATCTGGTCGTTGCCATCCGTGGGCGTGGGCGGGCCCGGCACCCGGGACGGGGGGGCGGGCAGAATACGGTCGTTGCCGGCGGTGCCGAACACGATGGCCATGGGTGGTCTCTCCTGCCTGGAGTGGCCGCGCGGCGATGGCCGGCGCGGCGGTTGCTGATGGCAGGAAGAAGTGCGGCCTCGATGTTTCCCCGCGATATCGCGGGGCGCGCGTTATGTTTCAGTTGCTGCCGGCCGGGCGCGGTCGGCCTGGGTCAGGTGCCGCGCTGCGGATAGGGCGTGCCGTCCTTTCGCGTGTAGCCGGTGCCGTTGCCCACGCGCATGTCAATATCGGAATAGAACGCCTCGTCGTCCGGCAGCCTGGTGCCGACTTCCAGCACCAGCACGGTGCGATCCGTGCGGTTCTGCAGGTGGTGCCCATCCGGCGCGCCGGCCTTCCAGCCGGCGCAATCGCCCGCGCGCAGCAGCGTCTCGCCGGCATCCTCCACCAGCACCACCTCGCCTTCGATCACCCAGACGAACTCGTCCTCGCCGACATGCCAGTGGCGCTGGCTGCTCCAGGCACCGGGTTCCAGCCGCAGCAGGTTCACGCCGAACTGCGCCAGGCCCGCCGCATCGCCCAGCCGCTGGCGGCTGCGCCCGGCACAGGGCTCGTGGAACGGCGCGGGGTAGCGGGAGCCGCGATGGATCGGCAGGCTTGCGACGTCGATGCGGGGCATGCTGTGTCTCCTGGCCATGCTGGCCGACCGGTGGGGTCGGCCAGCACACGCCAAGTCGAACGATCGGTCCAGGGCTGCGCCGTTCCGGTCGCCTAGGTCTTGCCGGCGGTCGCGCGGCGCAGGTCCGCTTCCTTCGCGCGCAGTTCCGGGGTTGCCGCATCACCGAAATCCTCGATCTCAAACAGCGGCCGGATTTCGATCACCGAGTCCTCGCCCGTCGGGTTCGGGCAGCGCTTCACCCAGTCGATCGCCTCATCCAGCGACCTCACCTGCCACAGCCAGTAGCCGGCGATCAGGTGCTGCGGATCGCCGCCGAAGGGACCGCGCGCAACCTCGCGCGCCGTGCCGGAAAAGCGCACGCGGGCACCCTTCGACGTCGGCTGCAGCCCATCGCCGGCCTGCATGATGCCGGCTTTCACCAGCGCCTCGTTGTACTGCATCATGGCGTCCAGTAGCGCCTGCTTGGGCAGCTCGCCCGCCTCGGTCGCGGCATTGGCCTTGACGATCACCATCACTTTCATCGGTAACTCCCGTTTCGCCGGGCGGGCCGGGGCCGATCCCCGTCCGCGCCATTGCCCCAAGGACGCAGCCGGCGACGCAAGCCCGACAGAAGGGCGCGGATTTTTTCTGCCGAGGATTGTCGGCGAAGCGGCCGCCCATGCGTCCTTGCCTCGAAGGAGAGCCAGACATGCACTACGCGATCTTCTGCTACAACGACGAGAATCTGGTCAGCGCCTGGTCGCCGCCGCAGCGTGCAGCGGTCATGGCGCGGCTTGGCGACGTGCAGGCGAAGCTGCGGGCGGAAAACCGGCTTGGCCCGGTGGCGCGCCTGCTGCCAACCACCGCCGCGGTCACGCTGCGCAAGGGCCGCGACGACCTGGTGCTGGACGGACCCTTCGCGGAAACGCGCGAGCAATTGCTGGGCTTCTACGTGGTCGATTGCGACAGCCTGGAGCAGGCAGTGGCGATCGCGCGCGAGTTGCTGCACGCCAATGAAGGGGCCGGCGGCTACGAAATCCGGCCGCTGCGCGCATTTCGGCCCGGCACGCTCGCGGAACTTCCGGCGTGAACGATGCCGCCTGGCTGGGCGCAGCGCTGGCCGCCGCGCGGCCCAGGGCCGTGGCAGCCCTGCTGCGGCAGTTCCGCGATCTCGACCTGGCCGAGGAGGCCTTCCAGGAAGCCGCGCTGCGCGCGCTGAAAACCTGGGGTGCCATCGGCAAGCCGCGCGACCCGGTGGCCTGGCTGGTGTTCGTGGGCCGCAATGCCGGGATCGACGCGACGCGCCGGCAGCGGCGCACCGAACCGCTCGATCCCGAGGCCGAGATCGCCGATCCGGACGACAACGAGTGGGCGCAGGTCGATCGGCTGGACACGGCCGACTACCGCGACGACATGCTGCGCCTGCTGTTCGTGTGCTGCCACCCGGACCTGCCGGCGACGCAGCAGATCGCGCTGGCCCTGCGCATCGTCTGTGGCCTGACCGTGGCCGAGATCGCGCGCGCCTTCCTGGTGGGCGAGGCGGCGATGGAACAGCGGATCACCCGGGCCAAGGCGCGCGTCGCCACGGCCGATGTGCCGTTCGAAGCGCCCGGCGCGGTGGAACGCGCGGAGCGGCTGGGCGCCGTGGCCGCCATGCTGTACCTGCTGTTCAGCGAAGGCCACGCCGCGACCGCCGGCGCGGCGCCGTTGCGCGCCCCGCTGTGCGAGGAAGCGATCAGGCTGGCCCGCCTGCTGCTGCACTTGTTCCCGTCCGAACCCGAGATCATGGGCCTGACCGCGCTGATGCTGCTGAGCCACGCGCGTGCCACTGCCCGCTTCGATGCCTCGGGCGGCATCGTGCTGCTGGAGGACCAGGACCGGTCGCTGTGGGATGCCGGCATGATCGCCGAGGCGCTGGCGCTGCTCGACAAGGCGATGCGCCACCGTTTGCCCGGCGCCTACCAGGTGCAGGCCGCGATCGCGGCACTGCACGCGCGCGCCAGGCACGCGGCCGAAACCGACTGGGACGGCATCGACCGCCTGTATGCGACGCTGGAGCGCATGCAGCCTTCGCCCGTGGTCACGCTGAACCGCGCCGTGGCGGTGGCCAGGCTGCGGGGGCCGCAGGCGGCGCTGGACATGATCGACCCGCTGGCGGCGCGGCTGGATGGGCATTTCCGCTTCCATGGCGTGCGGGGCGCCTGGCTTGCGCAAGTGGGCCGCGGCGCCGAGGCGCAGGCGTGCTTTGCCCGCGCGATCGCCCTGGCCGGCACCGCGGCCGAGGCCGCGCATATCCGCATGCATCTCGACAGTCTGTCGCGGGATTGCGCGCCGCAAGCCTGAGCGGCGGGAATTTTCCGCGCACGCAATGTCGGCACCTGCCAGGCCCGTCCGTCCTTGGGACAACACCCCATCGGAGGACGACACCATGTTGAAGACCATCCTGCTTTCCGCCGCGGCCATCCTGGGTATCGGCATGGTCGGCATGCTGGCCTATGCCGCAACCCGGCCCGACACATTCCGGGTCCAGCGCAGCATCGCCATCAACGCACCGCCCGAGCGCATCCTGCCGCTGATCGTCAATCTGCGCGCCTGGCAGTCCTGGTCGCCGTACGAACACAAGGACCCGGCGATGCGCCGCACCTACACCGGCGCCGCCGAAGGACCGGGCGCGGTCTATGCGTTCGACGGCAACAACCAGGTCGGCCAGGGCACGGTCACGGTGATCGCCGTGACCCCGCCCGATCGCGTGACGCTGCGGCTCGACATGGTGCGCCCGATGGCGGCGAGCAACGATGTGGCGTTCACGCTGGTGCCGGAAGGTGCCGGCACGCGCGTGACCTGGACGATGCAGGGCAAGGCGCCGTTCATCGCCAAGGTGATGCACCTGTTCTTCGATATCGACGGCATGGTCGGCGGCGACTTTGCGGCCGGGCTTGCCAGGCTGAAGGCCGAAGCCGAGCGATGACGAGGGTTGCAGCGGTTTCGCCGCGCGTACATGCGGCGAAACCGCTCCGGCGCGAAGCGGCGCAGACCCTACCAGCCGCTCGTGCCAGGCTCGCCCTTGAACGGCCCCGCCACGTCGCGCGTGATCCAGCCGCCATAGAAGCCGCCCGGCTGCGGGGTCACGCGCTCCTCGTCAACGAAGCAGGCATCGACACGGCCGGCATACAGCGCCACGTGGTCGCGGATCGCGGCAAACCCCGCGGTCGGTTCGGGATAGTCCCAGGCAGCGTGCTCGGCCACCACGCCGCCGGCCGAAAGGTCCCAGTAGCGCGCCTGGCCCTTCCATTCGCAGAAGCTGCTGCCCGATCCGGGCACCAGCGACCCCGGCGCGAACGCCACGACCGGCAGGTACCAGGTTGGCGGATGGAAGGTCTCCAGCACGCGCACGCTGCTGCGGGTTTCCAGGATGGTGACGCCGCCCAGCACCACGCGCACGCGCCGCGCATCGGGCGCGATCCGCGGCGGCCGGGGATAATCGGCCACGTGCTCGATCACCGCAGCCGCAGCCCGGCCCAGCGGATGATGCCATCGGGCGACGGCTCGAAGCCGGTCACGCCCGCCTGCATCGCCCAGAACCAGCGATAATGGTACAGCACCAGGTGCGGCCGGTCGGCCAGGATGCGCCCCACCGCGGTGCGGTAATGCGGGCGGCGCAGCGCGGGGTCGGTGACGCCGCGGCCGGCGGCCAGCGCGCGATCGGTTTCCGGGTCGCACCACTTGCCGCGATTGAGGAAGCCGTCGCAGGCGAACCAAATGGCGATGTTGCCGTCGGGGTCGGCGCGGCCGGACCAGATGCCGATCGTCGCCTCGAAGTCGCCGCGCTCCGCCTTGGCCACCGTCGCTGCCGCCTCCAGCACCTCCAGCCTGATGTCGAAGCCGGCTTCGGCCGCCATCGACTGGATCACCTCCGCCACCTGCGCCTCGACCGGGGAGTTGATGACGTTGAGCGTGAAGGCCACGCGCTGATGCCCCGCTTCGCGCAGCAGCGCGCGGGCGCGCGCCACGTCGCGCACGGGGATCGGCAGGTCGGCGAAGTGGTACGGCGTGCCCGGCGCCTCGAACTGGTTGGACGGGATGAAGCGGCCTTCCAGCGCGACCTGGTTGATGATGCCACGGTCGATCGCGAGTTCCAGTGCCTGGCGCACCCGCGGGTCGCGCCCCAGCGGACCCTGGGCGCGCGGGCCGTGCCCGGTGTTGATCTCCATCGTCTGGTAGGCAATGGCGGCACTCTCCGCCACGCGCAGCCGCCGGTCGCGCAGCGCATCGGCCACGTCGGTGGGTGCAACGTTCGTGATGATCTCCAGCTGGCCCGCGCGCAGGTTCACCATGCGCACCGTGCTGTCCGGGATCGGGTGGAAGCTCAGCCGCGCGATGTGGATATTGGCGGCATTCCAGTGGGCGGCGAATCTCTCGGTCTCGATCCGGTCCTGCGCGACGCGCCGCACAAAGCGGAACGGGCCGGAACACACCGGGTTGTCGCGGATACGCTCGCCAGCCTGGGCCAGCGCCGCCGGCGACATGATCATGCCGGCGCGATCAGCCAGCACCGACAGCAGCGGCGCCGAGGGTTCGGACAGGCGGATGACGAGCGTCTGCGCATCGATCACCTCGACCGCGCTGACCGGCCGCAGCTCGGTCTTGCGGCGTGATTCACGGGCGTTGCGATAGCGTTCCAGGTTGGCCGCGACCGCCTGCGCGTCCAGCACCGTGCCGTCATGGAAGCTGGCACCCTGGCGCAAGGTCAGGCGCAGCACGCGGCCAGAATCCTCCCAGGCCCAGGCGGTGGCCAGGTCGGCGCGGAACGACAGGTCCGGCGCGATATCGACCAGCTTGTCGCACAGGGCCGCGAACACGATGCGATCCACGAACGCACCCGACTGCGCGGGATCGAGCATGTTGGGATCGGAAATCAGCCCGACCCGCAGTGTCTGGGCCGAAGCCGGCAAGGCAAGCGATGCGGCCAGGGCCGCGGCGACCAGGGTTCTCATGTGCGGAAATAGGGCTCCACGCTGCCTTGCAGTTTCATGGTCAGCGGCTGGCCCTTGCGGTCGACCGACTTGCCGACAGTCACGCGTACCCAGCCTTCGCTGACGCAGTATTCCGCGACGTTCGTTTTCTCCGCGCCGTTGAAGCGGATGCCGATGCCGCGTTCCAGCAGCGCCTCGTTGTAGTGCGGGCTGCGCGGATCGTTGGACAGGCGATCGGGCGGGGCGGCGGAGGTTGGGACGCTGGCGCTTTCGTCGGTCATGCTGTCGGAATAACGCCATCCAGCATATAGACCAATGGCCGAAAGTTCCGTGCTTCCTCGGTGATGATCGCGGCGATGGTCGGCCAATGGCCCTGGGCCAGGCCAGCCCCGATCAAGGGCATCGCGATGGCGGCAAGCCCTTGCTCGGCGGCGTAGCGATCCATGGTGGCCATGCAGGTGCGCACGGCATCGTAGCTGACGTAGCGACGGCCAGGCTCGCGGCCATAGGTTTCCTGCGTGATGCAGTTCGCCACCAGCCGGTCACCCACATCAACCCAGATGACCTGGCCCAACGCCAGGCCGGTGGTCGCATGCGCCTGCCGGTATGCCTTGAACACGTCCGGGTAGCGCTGGCTGATAGCGCGCGCGATGCCGGCACCCATGGACCCGCGCGCGTTGCAGCCATGCGCGATCGCCCGCTCGTCGCTCAGCAGGAGGTCGCCGGTGCGGTACTCGATCGTCATGCCGTCTGCATGATCCACCGCGCCATGGCAGTGACGCGCTCATCGTCGTGCCATTGGCCGATCAGCTGGATGCCCACCGGCAATCCCTCGACCGCGAGCACCGGCACGGTGACCACCGGGCAGCCCAGCACGGAGGTGGCGGCGTTCATCACGGGGTTGCCGGTCGTGTGGATGATCCTGCCATCGCTGCCGCCGGTATCGCCCAGCTTCGGCGCCGGCCCCAGGCAGGACAGGCTGACCAGCGCGTCGCAGATCGGCGCAAGTGCTGCGTGCGCGGCGCGGGCGGCGGCGCGCTGAGCCAGGCGGGCACGATAGGCGGCCTGCGACAGCGCGCGCCCGACCTCCAGCCGCGCGGCCAGGCTTGGCGAGATCTTTTCCGGGCCGTGCTGCGCCACCAGGTTCTCGACGGTCCAGCGCATTTCGTAGGCGCAAACGTCGCGGGTCAGCGCCATGCTGTCGGCGATGGCGCGTTCGAACGCGGCAAGCGGCGCGCTGTCGGTCTTCCGGATGATCGTGGTGCCGGTCGCCTCCAGGCCGGAGAGCGCACGCTCGAACCCGTCGCGCGCGGCGGGATGCACCTGGGAAAAACCTTCGCCTTCCATCACCGCAAGCCGCCTTGGCTGCATCGGCGCAGGCGGCGCAAGATCGCCGTACAGGCCGGGCGCCCCGGGGTCCCCGCCGGCGCGCAGCGAGATTTCCGCCGCCACCGCCCACATGTCCTCAAGACAGCCGGCATGCACGCCGGCAGTGCTTTGGCTCAGACCCTGGCGCTCGCCGCGGTTGATCGCGCCCTGGGTGGGCTTCAGCGCCGCATTGGCGCAGAACGCGGCGGGGCGGATGATGCTGCCCAGCACCTGCGTGCCGATCGCCGCCGGCACCATGTTGGCACCCACCACCGCGGCCGAGCCCTGGCTCGAACCGCCCGGCGTGCGCGTGGGATCGAACGGGTTGGTGGTGGGGCCGGGATGGCTCATGCCGAGTTCGGTTGTCACGGTCTTGCCCAGCACCACGGCGCCGGCTTCGCGCAAGGCCTGGATCATCGCGGAATCGCGGCGCGGGAAATTGTCGGCATACAGCGCGCTGCCCATCTTCGTGGGCATGTCGCGGGTTTCGATCAGGTCCTTGATGCCGATCGGCATGCCGTCGATGCGGCCGCGCGGCATGCCCGATTTCCAGCGCGCCGTGCTGGCATCGGCCGCGTCGCGGGCACCTGCGATATTGAGGCTGACGAAGCCCTGCACCACCGGTTCGCGCGCCTCGATGGTGGCCAGGCACCGTTCCAGGTAGGCGCGCGGCGTATCGGTTCCGCTCGTGAATTTCTCCGTCGCATCGTGGAAGGTGAGCGCGCGATGGGTCGCGGGCGCATAGGGCGTGGGAACGGCGTGGTCCATGTCAGGCGTCTCCCGGCAGCAGGTTGGCGGCGCGGATGGCGTCCGCGATCCGCGCGGTCTCATCCAACGGCGGGCGCGCGAAAACGTCCAGTGCGGCATCCAGCGGACGCGCCTGGCCCGCCGCGAACAGGCTTTCGTGGAAGGCACGGTGGCGCGGGCCGGAGGCACCCGGCAGGTCGGCCACGTACAGCGCGGCCGGGGTCATCGCCGCCTCGCTCACCATGGTGATGGAATCGCCGGTGGCAACGATCACGTCGGCGTCGGCCAGCATCGGCAGATAGGGGTTGGCGCCGGAGGCACCGAAGCGGTGCAGCGCGTGCGGCACGCCGGCCAGGGCGGCGGCGATCGCCTCGGTCGCGGCCTGGCCGGTGCGGCGCGAGGTGGTGGCCAGCACCGATCCCGCGCGCGCGGCCACCTGGCGCGCCAGGCCCGCGGCCACGGCGGGATCAAGCCCCTCGCCCCGCACGCGGCCGCCCACCAGCAGCGCGATGCGCGGCCGCGGCAGGTGCGCGAACTGGCCCGCGGCTTCGGCCAGCGCCGCCGGCGTCACGCGATGCGGTGCCCCCAGCACTTCCAGAACGCCGGGCGCCGGCTTCACCCTGTCATGCCGCGGCACCACGAGGAGGTCGAACTTGTCCGCCCCGAAGCCGGGCCGCATCACGTGCACGTTGCGCGCCCCGTGCCGGTCACGCAGCCACAGCGAGGCGGGCGCGGACCGTCGTCCGGCTGCGATCACCAGGCGGGGCCAGGGCGGGCCCCAGTCCGGCCCCGCCAGCCCCGACAGGGAAGGCCCCAGCAGCCAGTTCGGCAGCATCGCCAGCTTCGAGAAGGCCAGCCGCTTGATCCGGAAATCCACCTGCAATCGCTCGGCGATGCCCAGCGCCTGGGCCGCGGTGCCGGCGCGCGGATCGGCCAACACCCAAATGGACGCGCCGCTCATGGTTCGCTACGCATGCAGCCAAACCGGAGGCCCGCACGCCACATGACCGAACGCCACGCCACGTCCTGGGACCGCGATGCCGCGCTGACCACCGCGCGCATCCTGCTGGAGATCAAGGCCGTGAATGTCCGCCCCGAGGAGCCGTACACCTTTACCTCCGGCTGGAAGTCGCCCGTCTATATCGACTGCCGCAAGATCATCTTCCATCCACGGGCGCGCAACAAAATCTGCGATCTGGCGGTGGAGAAGATCGGCCGGCATGTCGGCTACGAAACGATCGACGCGGTGGCGGGCGGCGAGACCGCCGGCATTCCCTTCGCCGCCTGGATCGCCGACCGCATGGCATCGCCCATGCTGTATGTACGCAAGCAGCCCAAGGGGTTCGGGCGCAACGCGCAGATCGAAGGCGACGTGCCGGTGGGCCAGCGCACCCTGCTGGTCGAGGACCTGACCACCGACGGGCAATCCAAGATCAAGTTCGCCAAGGCGCTGCGCGAAGCCGGCGCCCTGTGCAACGATACCTTCGTGGTCTTCTACTACGGGGTCTTCCCCGGCAGCTTCGAGACGCTGGCGAAAATGGACATCGCGCTGCACCACCTGGCGACCTGGTGGGATATCCTGGAAGCCGCCAAGGAGCGCGCGTATTTCAGTGACACGGCACTGAACGAGGTGCGCAAATTCCTGAACGACCCGGTGGCCTGGAGCGCCCAGCACGGCGGCATCGGCTCGTTGGCGGAGGCGAAACCCAAGGAGGACTGAGCGATGCGTGCGCTGCTGCCTGCCCTGCTGATGCTCGCCACGCCGGCGCTGGCGCAGCGCGAACAGCTGACCATCGGGCTCACGCAGTTCCCGGCCACCTTCCACCCCTCGATCGAGCGGATGGCGGCGAAAAGCTACATCCTGGGCATGGCGATCCGCCCCATCACCGTGCACGGGCACGACTGGAACACCGCCTGCCTGATGTGCCAGCAGGTGCCCGATGTCGCGAATGGCCTGGCCGTGCCGGAAACCACGCCCGACGGCAAGGCGGGCGTGCGGGTCAGCTACACCATCCCCGACTGGTGGCGCTGGGGCGACGGAAGGCCCGTCACCACCGACGATGTGCAGTTCGCCTACGAGGCGGGGCGCGAGCCGCTGTCCGGCATCGGGCCCGCGGAATTCTACCGCCGCGCCTGGAAGCTCACCATCGACGGGCCGCGCAGCTTCACGCTGCACCATGACCAGCTGACCTTCGATGTCGGCAACATCACCGACTTCGTGCCGATGCCCGCGCATATCGAGCGCGCAATCTGGCAGACCGATCCGCGCAGCTGGCGCACGCGCACCACGTACGACACCGCCACCACCACGCCCGGCCTGTGGAACGGCCCCTACCGCATCAGCGCCGTCGCCCCCGGCGCCAGCGTCACGCTGGAACGCAACCCGGAATGGCGCGGCGCCGCGCCACAGTTCAGTCGCATCAGCGTGCGCATCGTCGAGAATACCACCGCGCTGGAGGCGCAACTGCTATCAGGCGGCGTCGATATGATCGCGGGCGAGCTGGGCCTGGCGCTCGACCAGGGCCTGGCGCTGGAGAAGCGCGCCGGCAACCGCTTCCGCTTCCACTACCAGCCGGGGCTTGTCTACGAGCACATCGACGTCAATCTGGAAAACCCGATCCTGGCCGATCTGCGGGTGCGCCGTGCGCTGCTGCACGCCGCCGACCGCAAGCAGATTTCCGATCGCCTGTTCGAGGGCCGGCAGGCCGTGGCGCACACCTTCGTCAATCCGCTGGACTGGGTGTACGACCCCGAGGCACCGCAATACGCCTTCGACCCCGGCCGCGCCCGCGCGCTGCTGGACGAAGCGGGCTGGACGCCGGGGCCGGATGGCATCCGCCGCAACGCCGCCAACGAGCGCCTCAGCCTCGACTTCATGACCACCGCCGGCAACCGCACGCGCGAGGTGGTGCAGCAGGTGCTGCAAAGCCAGTGGCGCGCGGTGGGTATCGAGGTGCGCATCAGGAACGAACCGCCCCGCGTGTTCTTCGGCGAAACCGTGAACCGCCGCCGCTACGGCGGGCTTGCGATGTTCGCCTGGATCTCCAGCCCCGAGAACGTGCCGCGCACCACGCTGCACAGCGACGAGATCACGCGCGCCGAGCGCAACTGGTCCGGCCAGAACTACACGGGCTTCCGCAACGCCGAGATGGACGCGCTGCTGGAGGCGCTGCCGATCGAGCTCGACCGCGAGAAGCGCCTGGGCCTGTGGAAGCGCGTGCAGGCGATCTACGCCACGGAACTGCCGGTGCTACCGCTTTACTTCCGCTCCGACGTGCACATCTGGCCGCAATGGCTGTCAGGCGTGCGGCCCACCGGGCACCTCAACCCGTCCACGCTGTGGGTGGAGGAGTGGCGGGGACGATAGCGGGCCGGGGCCGGCGCGACCCATGCTTCGCCTGATCGGCGCGCGCCTGGTGCAGGCCCTGGTCACGCTGGTGATCCTGTCCGTGGTCGCCTATGCGCTGATCGGGCTGATGCCGGGCGACCCGATCGACCTCGCGATCGCCGGCGACCCTCGGCTCAGCGCCGCCGATGCCGCGCAGATGCGGGCCCTGCACGGTCTCGATCGGCCGCTTTCGCTGCGCTACGTCGCATGGGCGCAGCGCATCCTGACCGGTGATCCGGGATTTTCGCGGCTGTTTGCGCGGCCCGTGACCGAGGTGATCGCGCCGGCGCTGGCCAACACGCTCACGCTGCTGGGCACCGCGCTGCTGCTGGCAGCACTCGTGGGCGTGGTGCTTGGCATCGTCGCGGCTTCTGCCCCCTTCGGCCTGCGCGATGGCGCGATCAATGCCGGCGCCTTTGCCGCCTCTGCCATGCCGACCTTCTGGCTGGGCATCCTGCTGATCGCGCTGTTCGCGGTGCTGCTGGGCTGGCTGCCGGCCGGCGGCGCGGGCGAGGGCGGGTTCGATACGCTGCGGCATTTGGTGCTGCCGACCGCCACGCTGGCTTTCGCCAACATGGCCGCCTATGCCCGCCAGACCCGTGCCGCGATGCTGGGGGCGCTCCGCGAACCCTTCATCCGCACCGCGCGCGCCAAGGGCGCCAATGAACGCAGGGTGCTGCTGCGCCACGCCTTCCCCAACGCATCGATCCCGGTGCTGACGGTGGCGGCGCTGGATGCCGGCGGCCTGGTGTCCGGCGCGCTGGTCACGGAAACCGTGTTCGCCTGGCCCGGCATGGGCAAGACCATCTACGACGCGATCCTGGGCAACGACTACAACCTGGCTTTGCTGTGCCTGCTGCTGGCGGCGGCGGTGACCATGCTGGCGTCGTTGCTGGCCGATATCGGGCAGCGGCTGATCGACCCCAGGCTGCGTGACGCATGAAACCGGCCCTGGCCGTGCTGCTGGCGATCGCCGCGGGCGCGCTGGCTGCCCCCTGGGTGGCAGCCTGGCTGGGCCATGACCCGTTCGGCGCCGACCTGTTCAACCGCTACGCCGAGCCGAGTGCCGCGCACTGGCTGGGCACCGACGAGCTGGGTCGCGACATGCTGGTACGCCTGCTGTACGGTGCCCGCGTATCGCTTGCCGTGGGCGTGGTGGCGGCACTGGCGGCAGCCCTGCTGGGCACCGCGATCGGCATACTGTGCGCCATGGCGGGCGGTGCCATCGACGCCGCCCTGATGCGCCTGGCCGATGGCATGCTGGCGCTGCCCGCGCTGCCGCTGCTGGTGGTGCTGGCAGCACTTGATCCGGGCAAGCTGGGCCTGCCGCGCGACTGGCCGGCCTTCGACCTGGCGCGCATCATCGTGATCATCGCGCTGTTCGGCTGGCCGGGCGTGGCGCGGCTTGCGCGGGCCACGGCGCTGTCCTTGCTGGGCCGCGATTTTCTACGCGCGGCGACCGCGCTGGGAGCAACGCCCGGGCACATCGCCTGGCGGCACATCGCGCCCAACCTGCTGGTGCCGGTGGGCACCGCGACCACGCTGGCGGTCGGCGGCACGATCCTGACCGAAAGCGTGCTGAGCTTCCTGGGCCTGGGCATCCAGCCGCCGACGGCCAGTTGGGGCAACATGCTGGCCAACGCGCAGGAACTGGTGTTCGCCGCGCCGCTTCAGGCGGTGTGGCCGGGGGCGGCGATCTTCATCACCGTGGTGTGCTGCAACGTGGTGGGCGACGGGTTGCAGCGGCGGGCGTGATGATCAGGTCGCCTGTGCTGCCTTTTGCGCCAGGAATGCCGCCTTGCCCTTCTTGACCTCGTCCGCCGTTGGCTGCCACCACTCAAGATCATGCCTTGCTGCGAGCGCGTGGCCGTCAATCCGTTGCGGGTCGCTCCGATTCCAGGGTTGCACCACGGCATGGGTGGTCAGCCAGCGCAGACTGGATATTCGTGTGCGGATATCGGCCAGCAGCGCGTCCAGCACCTCCAGTTGCAAGGGCGTATAGGGTTCCGACTTGTCCTGAAGATTAGCCAGCGACAACCCGATCGAACAGGCGTTGATCGAAGCCTTCGTTTCTGGCGGTCGGATGGTGGATCCAACGTGGCTGGTCTGCGCGTCTTCCGGAACGGCTGCCCAGACCAGTGGGTCGCTGCCGTTTGATGTCGCAAAGCTCTTCGCGTCCTTGCCGTCACGCGCAATGATATAGTGGTAGCCGAACCCCTTGCCGCGCAGGGTCTTGATGCTGCCTTCAGCCGTCCTGCCGGCGGTGGCGTGCAGGACAATCAATGTTGCCGGTCGGTTGCGCGCGCGATGCTTGAGGAACGGGGTCAACTGCTGGATCGGCATCACGGCCTCGCTGTGTGTTTGCTCAGCGCAAGCATAGATTTGCGCCAGGCCAGCGCATGTGATGCATGTCACTACCGCTTGCACGTCTGACCATCAGTGGCCTGACGTGCAAGCGGCCAAGGCGCGCCCAGGATCAGCTGCCGATCACACCGCCATCGCGCTTCACGATCGCGATCACGCTGGGCCGGGGCGGTGAGCCGTTCTCGAAGTCAGGCCAGCGCGTGCTAGGCCGCTCGAACGTGCTGCCGGCATCCTCGCCCGGGTGCTGGATCGCCAGGAACATCGTGCGGTCGTCGCTCAGCACCAGCGGGCCGCACACCTCGGCGCCCGTCGGCGCCTGGTAGAACAGCCGGGTCAGGCCGCGGCCGAAGCCCGAGGTATCCGCAGCATAAATGCCGTCCGCCACGCCCGCCGCATTCGGGGCACCATCGGTTGCGATCCAGATCCGGCCCTTGCTGTCGAAAGCGCAGTTGTCGGGGCAGGAAAGCCAGCCCTGGTCGCTGGTGGCACGGTGGTAGCGCGCACCAGGATCGACGCCCGGCTTGCCCGCCATCAGGAAGATCTCCCAGCGGCCCTCGGTCGCGACGTGGTCCACCTCGCGCGTGCCGGCGCCGGGCGGGATGATCTCGATGACATGGCCATGCGCGTTGTTGGCGCGCGGATTGACGCGATCGACCTGCTCGGTGCGCCGGTTGCCGTTGTTGGTCAGCATCACATAGACGCGGCCGTTCACCGGGTTGGTCTCGACATCCTCCGGCCGGTCCATCTTGGTGGCCCCCAGCAGGTCGCCGGCGCGGCGGGCCTCGATCAGCACGTCGGCCTGGCCATGGAAGCCGTTGGCCGCGGTCAGCGGGCCGTGGCCGTGCGTCAGCGGCAGCCAGTTCACCGTGCCGTTGTCGTTGAACTTCGCGACGAACAGCGTGCCATGGTCCAGCAGGTCGCGGTTGGCGGCGCGGTCCTGCGGGTTCCAGGCGTCGCGCGTGACGAACTTGTAGACATAGTCGAAGCGCTCGTCGTCGCCGCTGTAGAACACCACGCGGCCGGACCTGTCGATCGCATGCGTCGCACCTTCGTGCTTGAAGCGGCCCAGCGCGGTGCGCTTCACCGGCGTGCTGGTGGGATCATAGGGATCGATCTCGACCACCCAGCCGAAGCGGAACGGCTCGTTCGGCTCCTTCTCGATGTTGAAGCGGTCCTGGTGCGCCGACCAGTTGTAGGTGTTGGCGTTGCCCGCCACGGTGTAGCGGTCGAACGTCGCCTGGTGCGGGGTCTTCGCACGGTCACCGCCGAAATACTGGTTGAAGTTCTCCTCGGCCGTCAGCACGGTGCCCCATGGCGTGTTGCCGCCGGCGCAGTTGTTCAGCGTGCCGAACACGCGCGTGCCGGTCGGATCAGCGTTGGTCTTGAGCCGATCGTTGCCGGCAGCAGGACCGCTGATCCGCATCTCGGTCGTCATGGTGACGCGGCGATTGAGGCGGCTGTCCTGCACATAGGCCCAGCGGCCGTTGGTCTTGCGGATTTCCACGAAGCTCATGCCGTGCGCCTCGAGTTCGGCGGCGACCTGGGCGGCGCTGGTGCGCGTGCGCGCGGCGCTGCCTGCGCCGAGCCCGGCGAACATCAGGTTGGTATTGGTGTATTCGTGGTTGACCGCGATGATGCCATGCTCGGCGCTGGTCGAGCCCTGCGGCAGCGGCTTGAAATCGACGTAGTCGCAGTTGTAGCCGAACTGCTGGCGCTGCGCTTCGGCCGTCACGTTGCGCGGGTCGAAGGCCGGCGCGCCGGGCATGATCGGATCGCCCCAGCGCAGCAGCACCTGGATCTCGTAGCCCGGCGCCACCGCGTCGCGCTCCGACAGCTGGTGCGGGATCTCGGTGAAGGTCAGGCTCGATGGGCCGGCCGGCTGGGCCAGCGCCGACGTGCTGTTCAGCAGCTGGTCGGCCAGCGTGGCCGCCGCGCCCGCGCCGGCGATGCCCAGCAGCGCAGCACGGCGGGACAGCCGCTTCTCGATCATTTCGCCGATCGTCGGGTTGGCGCTGTCGTTGGCGCCGATGTTCTCGCGCCAGTCGGGCTTGTGTTCGATGTGCTCCAGCCCGTGCGCCGCGGCTGACGACATGTTGGTATCGGGCATCGAATTTCCCCTCGCTCACGCCAGGGTCGCGGAATGGCGCCCCAGGGTTGTTGCGCGGAGATGTGACAGAGCCGGCACAGGGCTTCAAGACCCGCGCCATGACGGTTCGGCTACAGCGCCGGCGCCGCAAACCGCACCGGCATTCCGGCCACCGCGGCCCCGATCGCCGCCTGCGGGCCGCTGGGCACGGCGCCCAGTTCCGCCTCGCGCCGCGTGACGCATTGCCGCAGGCGCGTCACCGCATTGGCCCACACCCCGCCGCCCGGCAGCGACCGCAGCAGGCATTCGTCGAACACGGTGTAGCGGAAGCCGGTGCCGCAGCCGAAGCTGGCGCGATCGGCGCGCGCCGCGGTCAGCACCACGCGATTCGGGCGTGCCAGCACCGGCGCATAGGCACCGGAATAGCAGCCGGACAGGATCGCAACCGTCGGCCTGTCGCGGCAGCCCGCGTCCAGCGCGCGATCGAGCGCCGCCGGATCCAGGAAATCACCGGTGCGCGACAGCGCCAGGCCCCGCTGCGGCGCGCCATGCGAGGTGGCGAAGACCAGGCAGCCCTGCCCTTCGGCAGGTCGCAGCGCGGCAACGGCAGCCAGCGTGGCCTGCGCGCTGGTTGGCAGGGCGGCGCCCGGCATCGCCGAGAAGCGCGTCGCGTCACCCTGCCGCACCGCGCCCGCGGCTGAAAACCCCTCCAGCAGGCGCGCGACCGCATTGTCCCAGACCGGCAGGCTGCCATCGCCGGCGACCAGCACGGCGCGGAAAGTCGTGCCGGCAAGGCCCGCCTCGTCCTGGCGCGCGGGCGGTGGCGTGGTGGCGCAGGCGCCGGCCAGCAGCAGCAGCGCCAGCGCCGGCGCCCATGCGCGCCTCATGTCGCGGTCAGCGCCACGATCATGCTGCGCGGCGGCAGCGCCGGATCGAACGCCGGCCAGCGCGTGGCCGGGTTGGCAAAGCTGGCGCCCGGGCCGCTGCCGGGGCGGCGCACGGCGGCGAAGATCGTGCCGTCGCCCGCCATCGCGGCACCGCCCAACGAGGCACCGCGCGGCGTGCCGTAGAGCCGCCGCACCCGGCCGCGCTCGACGCCCTCGGTCGCGACCGCGAACAGGCCGTTGCCGACATTGGGCAGCATCGTGTCGGTGCCGACCAGCAGGCGCCCGGCGCCACCCGCCGCCAGCGCATCCGGGTTGGCCATCGGCGCATCACTGCCGGACGGACGCTGGCCGGCCGGGATGGCAAGCAGCGTGGCGACATCGAACGCCTCGCCGCCGTGATCGCCGCCGCCGGGCACCAGGTGCAGCACGGTGCCAGGCGCGCCTTCGCCCGAAAGCGCGACGAACACGTGCCCGTCCGCGCCGATCGCCAGGCCCGAGGGCAGGTCAAGCGGCGTGGCGTTCAACGCGCGCGCGGCGGCGCGGGGATCAAGCCGCGCCGCGTTGGTGTCCGGCAGGCGCACCCACACTGCGCGATCGCCGGCGCGGCGCGCGACGAAGATTGCGCCCCTGTCCAGCAGCGCCATGTTGTCGCCGCCCACGGTCACTGGTGCCTCGGACACGAAGCGGTACAGAAATCCGCCGGGCCGCTTTTCGGTCAGGTACAGCACGGCGCGGTTGTCGCGCGCCAGCGCCGCCGCCACGTCGCCATGCGCGCGGCGACCCACCGCGGTGCGCTTCACCGGCACGGCGGAGGGATCCATGGGATCGAGCTCGACCACCAGGCCGAAGCGGGCGCGGGCACCCTGGTCGGGCAGGCGTGGTGCTGCCCAGGCGGGGGTGCTGTCGGCCTCGCCCTCGGCCAGCAGCAGCGTGCCCCAGGGTGTCACGCAGCCACCCTGCGGCTGCAGCACGCCGCGCACCGCATCGGGCGCGCCCAGCGCCGAGGCCAGCGCGGCATCGCCGACCAGCGGCCCGGACACGCGGCACAGCGTGGAGCCGGTGATGCGGCGCGACTGGAAGCCGCCATCCACCACCACCCAGCGTCCGGCACGCGGCGTACCCTGGTATTCCAGGTTCAGGATCGACGCACCCTGCATCGCCAGCGCCACCTCGTCGCTGCCGCTACCGGCGGGAAAGGCAAGGCCGGGATCAAGCGAGGGGTGCGCCACCGCCAGGATCGCGCGCGGCACGCCATCGGCCGCCGCCGGCGCGGGCGTCAGGCCGACGATCCGCGCGTCCCAGCCGAACTGGCGCTGCGCGGCATCGGCATCGGGCCGGTTCGGTGCCCAGGCCGGTGCGTCGTAGCCGATGCGGTCGCCCCAGCGCACCATGACGTCGCGGCGGATGCCGGGGGCCACGCGATCATCCAGCGGCACGGCCTCGGCGCCCGGCGGCCCGGCCTGGCCCTGCTGCACCGGCACCGGCGGCGGCAGGCGCTGCTGCGCCAGCGCCGGCGCCGGCGCCGCGATGACGCTGGCCAGCAGGATGCGTCGCTTCATCTCAGGCAGGTTCCTCGATCAGCGGTGGCGCATGCACGGTGATCGGCGGCAGCGCGCCGGCCCAGGCCTCGATCTCGACCAGGCAGGATTGCGCGACCGGCCCCTGCCCCAGCGCGCTGGTGCCCACATCGCGCGTGAGCACGTTCGCGTTGCCGTGCACGCACAGGCTGCCTGGCACGCCGGGCTGCAGCGGATCAAGCCAGGCGCCGGTGGCCATGGCCACCACGTTGCGCCGCAGGCCGTCATCCAGCACGAGGCCCGCCAGGCAAGCGCCGCGATCGTTGAACACGCGCACCACCTGGCCGTCGGCGAGGCCGCGCGACGCAGCGTCGTCGGGGTGCATGCGGATCGGCTCGCGGCCCTGAATCTTCGAGGCGCGCGAGACGATGCCGGGATCGCCCTGGCCGTGCAGGCGGGTGGCGGGCTGCGCGCTCAGCAGGTGCAGCGGATAGGTCGCCGCTTCCGGCGAAAGCTGCCACTCGCGCGGTTCGCGCCACACCGGATGGCCAGGGCAATCGGCGTAGCCGAATTTCTCGATGCGTGCGGAGGCAAGCTGGATGCGCTTGCTCTCCGTGCGCAGCGGATGCGCTGCCGGGTCGGCGCGGAAACTGGCGAACTGGGTGTAGTGCGTGTCGGGCATCGGGAACTCGACATGGCCGCTCTCCCAGAACGTGTCGAAGTCGGGCATGTCGTGGCCGGAGACCTGCACCTGGTGGCGCGTGCGGTCGTACAGGAAGCGCAGCCAGGCGCTTTCGTCGCGCTGCTCGGTGAATTTCTCGCGGAAGCCGCACGCATCCGCCAGGTCGCCGAAAATGTCGAAGTCGTTGCGCGCGGAACCCTGCGGCGCAACGCACTGCTTCATTGCCAGGATGAAGCGATCGCGCGAGCTGGCGCCGATGTCGTTCCTCTCCATCGTGGTGGTGGCGGGGAACACGATGTCGGCGTGGCGCGCCAGCGTGGTCCACCACGGTTCGCTGACCACGATCGTGTCGGGGCGGCTCCAGGCGCGCAGCAGGCGGTTCAGGTCCTGGTGGTGGTGGAACGGATTGCCGCCGGCCCAGAACACCATGCGCGTGTCCGGATAGGTGCGGCGCTGGCCGTTGTAGTGGTATTCGGCGCCGGGGTTTTCCAGCATGTCGGTGATGCGCGCCACCGGGATGGCGCTGGCCGCCGGGTTGTGACCAGCGGAAAGCGAGGGCGTGGCCAACTCGATGCGCGGCGTGCCCATGCCGTTGATGCTGCCATAGCCGAAGGCAAAACCCTGGCCCGGCTTGCCGACCTGGCCGGTCAGCGACGCCAGCGCCACGGTGAGCCAATAGGGCTGCTCGCCATGGTCAGCGCGCTGGATCGACCAGGACGTGGTCAGCATGGTCGGCAAACGCGCGATGTCGCGGCCGAGTTGCGCGATGGCCTCGGCCGGGATGTCGCACAGGGGCGCGGCCCAGGAAGGCGACTTCGGCGTGCCGTCCTGTTCACCCAGCACATAGGCGCGGAGCTTTTCGTAGCCGTCGGTGCAGCGCGCCAGGAATGCGTCGTCGGCCAGGCGCTCGGTGATGATGGTGTGCGCCATGGCCAGCATCATGGCGGCGTCGCCGCCGGGGCGGATGGGCAGCCATTCGGCGCCCAGCCAGTCCGGCACGTCGCCCCGCACCGGCGACACGTTCACGATGCGCAAGCCCTGCTCGGCCGCGCGGCGCAGCCAGTGCGAATACTCGTGCGCCCCACCGCCGCCCGACGTGACCAGCCCGTTCTTCAGCGCCAGCCCGCCCCAGGCGACCATCAGCTTCGCGTTCGCCAGGATCGCGCCCCAATCGGTCGCCGGCCCCTGGATGCAGGTGTTGTCGCCGACCAGGTGCGGCATCAGCGTCATGCCCGCGGCATAGGAATAGTTCGTGAGCTGCGCGGTATAGCCGCCGCCCAGGCCCAGGAAACGATGCAGCTGGGTGCGGGCGTGGTGGAAGCGCCCGGCGCTGGACCAGCCATAGCTGCCGCCGAACACCGATGGGTGCCCGTGCTCGGCGCGGATACGCTGGGTTTCCTCGGCGACCAGCGAGATCGCCTTGTCCCAGCTGAGCGGCACGAAGGCATCCCCGCCGCGGGGAGAACCGGCGCGGCGGCCTTCCAGCCAGCCCTTGCGCGCATACGGGCGATCGACGCGGCAGGGCGCGTGCACCAGGCTGGGCATGGCCGTGATCATGCTGCCGGGGTGCGGGTCGCGCGCGAACGGCTTCACGCCGGTCATGCGGCCGTCCTCGACCAGCGCGGTGAAGGCGCCCCAGTGGGATGCGTGCGGAATGTGCTGGATGGTCATGGCGTGCTCTCTCGTGGCCGCGCGCCCACGGTAGCGCGGGAGGGTGTTCTAGCGCACCCGCCCGCGCGCGCCAAAGCGCCTACACCGGGGCCATCGCCTTGAAGCGCCGATCCAGCTCCTCCGGCGCCACGTCCTCCACGTGCGTCGCCACGCTCCAGGTGTGCCCGAACGGATCGCGCAGCGTGGCACTGCGGTCGCCGTAGAACTGGTCCTTGGGCGGGCGCACCACCGCGGCGCCCTGCTGCGCGGCCAGCTTCACGGTGGCATCCACATCCGGCACGTAGATGTGCAGCGAGACCGGCGAGCCGCCGTACTTGCCGGGCGGATGCGCATCCATGTCCGGATAGGGATCGGCCAGCATGATGATGCTGCCGCCGAAACCAAGCTCGGCGTGCGCCACCTTGCCGCCCGGCGCGTCCAGCCGCATGCGCAGGTCGGCGTGGAAGACCTTCATGTAGAAGTGCATGGCGGCCTCGGCGCCGTCGATGATCAGATAGGGGCACAGGGTGGGATAGCCGGGCGGGGTCGCCGCCGCGGATGGGTGGGCATCAGGCATGTTCGTCCTCCTTTTGTTCTCTTTGCTAGACGCACGACCGCGGCATTGGTTCCATGACCGTCACGGGGTTGGGAAAGCGGCGCGACCGCGTTAAGGTCGGGAAATCCGCTCACGAAAGGTCCGTGCCATCATGACCCCGCCCCGCGCGAATTCGCTGGCTGCCCGCGACGCCGCCAGCGTGCTGCACCCCTATACCGACCTGAAGGCCAACGCGAAGAACGGCCCGCTGGTGATCACCAAGGGCAAGGGCGTGCGGGTGTACGACGACGGCGGCAAGGAGTACATCGAAACCGTGGCCGGCCTGTGGTGCGCAAGCCTCGGCTTCGACAATGAACGCCTGGTGCAGGCGGCCACGAAGCAGATGCGCGAGCTGCCCTTCTATCACGGCTTTACCGGCCGCTCGACGGAACCGCAGATCGTGCTGGCGGAAATGCTGCTGGAACGTGCCCCCGTGCCCATGAGCAAGGTGTTCTTCGCCAACTCGGGGTCGGAGGCGAACGACACCGCGATCAAGATGATCTGGTTCATGAACAATGCGCTGGAGCGGCCGAAGAAGAAGAAGATCATCGGCCGCATCCGCGGCTACCACGGCATCACCATCGCGGCCGCCAGCGTCACCGGCCAGGCCGCCAACCACCGCAGCTTCGACGTGCCGCTGCCCGGCTTCGCGCACACCATGTGCCCGACCTGGTACCACAACGGCCTGCCCGGCGAGAGCGAGGAGGATTTCGCGACCCGCTGCGCCGAGGAGCTGGAAAAGCTGATCATCGCCGAGGGTGGTGCCGAAACCGTGGCCGCGATGTTCTGCGAACCCATCCAGGGCGCCGGCGGCGTCGTGGTGCCGCCGCGCACCTACTTCGAAAAAATCCAGCCCGTGCTGAAGAAATACGATGTGCTGCTGGTGGCCGACGAGGTGATCTGCGGCTTCTTCCGCACCGGCAATTTCTGGGGCACGCAGACCTTCAACATGCAGCCCGACCTGCTGGTCTGCGCCAAGGCACTGTCCAGCAGCTACCTGCCGATCAGCGCGGTGATGGTGAACCAGCGCGTGTTCGACGCACTCGCCGACCAGAGCAGCAAGCTGGGCACCTTCGGCCACGGCTTCACCTATTCCGGCCATCCGGTGCCGGCCGCGGTGGCGGTGGAAACGCTCAAGATCTACGACGAGATGGACATCCTTTCGCATGTCCGCGACGTCGGGCCGCATTTGCAGAAGCGGCTGCATGACCTGGCCGACCATCCGCTGGTCGGCGAGGTGCGCGGCAAGGGCCTGGTCGGCGCGATCGAACTGGTCGCCGACAAGGCCGCGCGGAAGAATTTCGACCCGTCGGTCAAGGCCGGGCCGAAGCTGGTGAAGATCGCCGAGGAGAACGGGCTGATCTGCCGTACCATGGTGCATGACAGCATCGGCTTCTCGCCACCGCTGGTGATCACCAGGGCCGAGATCGACGAGATGATGGACCGTTTCGAGAAGTCGCTGAACGAGGTTGCCGTGCAGCTTCGGCGCGAGGCCATCCAGCCCGTTGCCTGACGGGTCGTTCGCCCGGAAGCCCTTGCCGCTCGCCATCACCATGGGCGAGCCGGCGGGGGTGGGGGGCGAGTGTTTCCTCAAGGCCTGGGCGGCGCTGCGGCGCGGCGAGGTGCCGTTCTTCGCGATCGACGACGCGGATCGGCTTGGCGCGATTGATGGCGCCGTGCCGATCGTGCGCATCGACGCCCCCGAGCAGGCGGCCGAGAAATTCCAGGACGCGGCGCCGGTGCTGCACACCCCCCTGCCCCACGCCGCGCGCGCCGGCGCGCCGGACGTGGCGCTGGCGCCCTGCGTGACAGCCTCGATCGAGGCGGCGGTGCGGCTGGCGCTGGCCGGGCGCGTGGGCGCGGTGGTGACCAACCCGATCCAGAAGGCAACGCTCTATGCCGCCGGCTTCCGCCACCCGGGCCACACCGAGTGGCTGGCGGAACTGACCGGCGCCAACGGCCCCAGCGTGATGATGCTGGCCTGCCCGGGCCTGCGCGTGGTGCCGGTGACCGTGCACGTGGCGCTGGCGCGCGCCATTGAATGCCTCACGACCGAGGCGATCGTGGAAACCGCGCGCATCACCGCCGCCGCGCTGGAGCGCGATTTCGGCGTGGCCAGGCCGCGGCTCGCGGTGGCGGGGCTCAACCCGCATGCCGGCGAGGATTCCTCGATGGGTACCGAGGATGCCCTGATCGTGGCACCTGCCGTCGCCGTGCTGCGGGCGGACGGCATCAACGCCTTTGGCCCGCTGCCGCCCGACACGATGTTCTCGCCGCGGGCGCGGAAAAACTACGACGCGGCGATCTGCATGTATCACGACCAGGCGCTGATCCCGCTGAAGACGCTGGACATGGATGGCGGCGTGAACGTGACGCTGAACCTGCCGATCGTGCGCACCAGCCCCGATCACGGCACGGCGCTCGACATCGCCGGCCGGGGCCTGGCCGACCCCGGCAGCCTGATCGCCGCGATCTGGATGGCGGCCGAAATCGCTCAGCATCGCAGGAGGGCCGCGTGATCCGGTTGGGCGTGAACATCGACCACGTGGCGACGCTGCGCAACGCCCGCGGCGGCACCTGGCCGGAGCCTGCGCTGCTGGCCAAGGAAGCCGTGCAGGGCGGCGCGGATGGCATCACGCTGCACCTGCGGGAGGATCGCCGCCACATCCGCGACGCCGACCTGGCCGTGGTGAAGGCCGCCGTGTCCGTGCCCATCAACTTCGAGATGGCGGCCACGCCCGAGATGCAGGCGATCGCGCTGGCGTATCGCCCGCACGCCGCCTGCATCGTGCCCGAGAAGCGCACCGAGGTGACGACCGAAGGCGGCCTGGACGTCGCCGGCCAGCTGGAGGCGCTGCGCCCGCTGGTCGGCGCGCTGGCCGAAGCCGGCATCCGCGTTTCCATGTTCATCGACCCCGACCCCGCGCAGGTCGCTGCGTCGAAGGCCGTGGGCGCGCAGGCGGTGGAGCTGCACACCGGCCGCTACTGCGAGGTGTTCGGCGCCGCGCGCCTGGCGGAACTGGCGCGCTTGCAGCAGGCGGCGAAGGCGGCGGCGGCGGCGGGGCTGGAATGCCACGCGGGCCATGGCCTGGCCTACGACACGGTCGAGGCCGTGGCCGCGATTCCAGAAGTGATCGAGCTCAATATCGGCCACTTCCTGATGGGCGATGCGCTGATCGTCGGCCTGGCGGCGGCGACCGCCAAGATGAAGCGGCTGATGCAGGGCGTGCGATAAGCAGCAGCACGCGCCTATGCGCTGTTGTCTCCGACCACCTTGAAGTGCCTCGGGTTCTGCAATCGAAACGATCTGCCCTCTTTGACAAGCTCTCCAGTGCATCGAACTATCGCAACATCTGCATGGGCGCGAATTGCTGTCTGGTAGTCAGAAGCCGACAGGTCGATCGTGACCTTCCTCGCACGGCTTTCGACTTGCCCAGCTACGGTAATGCGTTCAGAGCTGTCGCCGTCCCTTGCCAGTCTGATAACTGCCCCTTCAAGCTCAAAATCTTCAACCACATACCGCTCGCGGAAAGCCCTTGCAGCCTCTTCTATCCAAGGCATTGCGTCGGGCGCCAGTGACACCCTACCCGGTAGGTCTGACGGCACACCACGACTGGGTGACCAACTCACTCCGATTTCCAAACCATCAGACGGACTAGCGTTCGCAAGCCCGACGATCGCCTGGCAAAGGTTTGCACTTACTCCCTTCTCCACTGCGTCTGAAAATGGTTTCATATCGCCTTGCGTCGCGGCGGCGGTTGCTGCGACACGAACCGCCGCTAGGGATGTAGCAAGCGTCCGCGTCACTGAACGTTCATATGGTTCAGCGGGATCGAGCGGGAAGAGTGATGGCGCTTCGGAAGGTTTAAACTGCGGGGCGACCGGCGACAAAAGAGTGAGCACAAAGCTACCCCTTTCTGTCTGTCCCATCCTAACGCGTTCCAGATATTCTGTGGCCTGGGAAGGTTTCCGGGTTGCAAAGTATTCGCGCTTGTCGATAGCTGCACAGGCAGCCGCCAAAACGAGGTCCCTCGCGTGCTCAATGAAGAGCACGGCAGCTTCTAAAGGTATCGTGCCATCTGCCATGTCGCGCGATGGCGCCCGTATCCGAATGAGATCAGACGAAACCGCCTGTAGGTCTCTGATTATTTCGAGCTGGGAACGCCCCTCAACCTTCTCAAGGGCGGCAAGAACCTCCGATATCCTCAGTGAAAAGTCGCCCAGCTCACGACGCATTGGCAGAAAAATCTCGTGGTCGCCTAGCGACCAAAGCGTGGCCTTACTCCCAATACCATCTTGCTGAGTCCAGCCCTTAGCACGAAGGTATTGAGCCACTTCCAGCGGGCGTAGCGTGCCCAGCGTGTCCGCGTCACCGATCGCGGCTCTCACAGTTCGACTCCATCGCTAGCGCGTTGCATGAGGTTCCATAGCACGGGCACGGTCAGTGCATTCGAACGAGGAACCTCGACAGTAACGGATGTTATGTTGGCCGTGGCTGGATAGCCGGCTAATGAGCACCAATAGGCGCACCGACGGAGCGCCAGTTGGTCCGGGGTCTGTTCGCACCAGTCCGCGATGTCGGGCGGCACAACGACCAGGACCAGCAAACGCGGACACGACAGATCCTTTAGGATGAGGTCGTCGTAGTTCTTCCGCTTAAGCGGATAGCGGATCGCGGAGCCAGTGCCGTCGTCGCCGCCAGTGCTCTTCATCTGTATGTCGATCTTCGGCCGCCGCGGCAAACGGCTCGAGATTGTGAAATCGACGCTGTCGTTGTCGACTGTCGGCTTGGCAGTGCTGAATCCAGCGACCGCCGAAACGGCCAGCAAGAAGGCGTTGGCAAACTGCTCCTGCCTGTGACTCGTATCCAAATCACTCCACCTCCAACAGTCTCGCAGACCCCTACGCCGCCGCCGGCACGCCCTTCGTGGTGCTGTATTCGAAATGCAGCGCCTGGTCCGGATAGACGATGCCGTGGATCGCATGCGCCGCCATCGCGGCTTCGGAAAAACCCTGCAGGATGAGCTTCAGCTTGCCCGGATAGGTCGCAACGTCGCCGATCGCGAAGATGCCCGGCGTGCTGGTTTCGCAGGTGGCCGGCGTGACCGGCACGTGGTTGCGCTCGACGCCGAAGCCCCACTGCGCGATCGCGCCCAGGTCGGTCGCCAGGCCGAAGAACGGCAGCAGCACGTCGGCCGGCACCGTGCGCGTGGTGCCATCAAGCTGCGCCAGCACCACGGAATGAAGCCTGCCGCCCGCACCCTCCAGCCCGTGCAGCTGGTAGGGGATGGCAAGGTCGAGCGCGCCTGACGCCGCCAGCGCATCCAGCCGCGCGGTACTTTCGGGGGCGGCCCGGAATTTCGGCCGGCGATGCACCACCGTGATGCGCTCCGCCAGGTCGGCCAGCACCAGCGCCCAGTCCACCGCGCTGTCGCCGCCGCCCGCGATCACCACGCGCTTGCCCGAAAAATCCGCCTTGCGGCGCACGAAATACTGCACCGCGCCGCTCGCCTCGTATTCCGCCAGGCCCGACAGCGGCGGGCGGTTGGGGCCGAAGGCGCCGGCCCCGGCGGCCACGATCACCGCCTTGGCGCGCACCATGTCGCCCGCGGCCGTGGTCAGCGCGAAGGCGCCGCGCGACCCGGCAAGCTTCTCCACCTGGCTGCCCAGCAGGAATTGCGGCGCGAAGGGTGCGGCCTGCGCCTCCAGCCTGGCCACCAGCTCGGCACCGTCGATCGCGGGGTGGGCGGGGATGTCGTAGATCGGCTTTTCCGGGTAAAGCGCGGTGCACTGGCCGCCGGGCGCGCTGAGCGCATCGATCACCGCGCACTTCATGCGCAGCATGCCGCACTCGAACACCGCGAACAGCCCGACCGGACCCGCGCCGATGATGGCGACATCGGTCTCGATCGCAGAAGTCATCGCGCGCGGGAGACGACGAAGTCGATCACCGCGTCCAGCGCCCGCCGCTCCGGCCCGTCGGCGAAGATCGCCAGCGCGTCCTTCGCCATCAGCCCGTAGTGGCGCGCGCGCAGCACGGTGTCGCGCAGCGCCCCGTGGCGCTCCATCAGCGTCATCGCACGCTCCAGGTCGCCGTCCTGCTGGCGCGACGTGTCCTCGATGGTGCGCACCCAGAATTCCCGCTCACTCCTGTCGCCGCGGCGATAGGCCAGCAGCACCGGCAGCGTGATCTTGCCCTCGCGGAAATCATCGCCCACGGTCTTGCCCAGGCGGGCCTGGTTGGCGTTGTAGTCCAGCACGTCGTCGATCAGCTGGAAGGCGATGCCCAGGTTGAGGCCGTAGCCATCCAGCGCCTCCTCCTCGGCCCGGCCACGCTCGGCCACCACGGCGCCGACGCGGCAGGCAGCGGCAAACAGCGCCGCGGTCTTGCCGCGGATCACATCCAGGTAGCGTTCCTCGGTGGTGGCGATGTCGTTCTGCGTGGTCAGCTGCAGCACCTCGCCCTCGGCGATGGTGGCGGATGCGCGCGACAGGATGGCCAGGACCGAAAGCGAACCATCCTCGACCATGAGCTCGAAGGCGCGGCTGAACAGGAAGTCGCCCACCAGCACGGACGCCTTGTTGCCGAACAGCGCATTGGCCGAAGCCAGGCCCCGGCGCAGCACGCTTTCATCCACCACGTCATCGTGCAGCAGGGTGGCGGTGTGGATGAATTCGACGCAGGCGGCCAGGTTCACGTGGCGCCGCCCGCCGCTATAGCCGCACATCCGCGCGGCCGACAGCGTCAGCACCGGGCGCAGGCGCTTGCCACCCGCGGCAACAAGATGCGCCGCCAGTTGCGGGATCAGCGCCACCGGGCTGTGCATGCGCGCCACGATCACGCGGTTCACGTCCTCCAGGTCCGGACCGACCAGCGCGGCCAGTGCGGCCAGCGCGTCCTCGCGCTCGCGTTCCTCCTCCAGGCTGACGACAACCCCCACGCGTTGATTTCCCTTGCCGGACCCGGCCGTGCTTGACCGCTGCTTGCTCACGGCGACCATATTGGCGCGGCTGAATCATGGTCAAGCGAAGGGGGTGCCGGAAAACCGATGCGGGAGGTGCTGCGCAGCAACGATCCGGTGGAACTCAGCTTCATCGTGGTGCTGCTGCGTGACGCGGGCATCGAGGCCCTGGTGCTGGACGAGCACATGAGCGTGCTGGAGGGCAGCATCGGCGCCATCCCGCGCCGCGTGACGGTGGCCGAGGAGGATTTTCTGGCCGCGCGCGCCCTGCTCAGCGATGCGGGGCTGTGCAGCCCGTAACGGAAGGCACGCTGCTTGGCGGGCGCGTGCGCTTTGCCCAGCCGGTGCAGGGCTACCGGGTCGCGATCGATCCCGTGCTGCTGGCCGCCGCCGTGCCGGCAGCGCCGGGCCAGCATGTGCTGGAAGGCGGGCTGGGCGCCGGCGCCGCCGCACTGTGCCTGCTGGCCCGCGTGCCAGGCGCCTGCGTGACCGGCATCGAGATCGACCCCACGCTGGCTGCGATCGCGGCGCGCAACGCCGCCGCCAATGAGGCAGCGCTGACGGTCGAAACCGCCGATCTGCTGCGGTTTCGCCAGGGCCGCTTCGACCACGCCATGGCCAACCCGCCCTACCAGCGCAGCGACAGCGGCAGTGCCAGCCCCGTGCCGTCGCGGCGCCGCGCCGACCGCGAGGCGACGCCGGATGCGCTCGCGGCCTGGGTCGGCGCCCTGTCGCGGCGCCTGACCCCGCGCGGCACGTTGACCCTGGTGTTGCCGGCCGCGCGCCTGTCCGACGCGGCGCAGGCCATGCGCGCGGCGGGGCTGGGCGCGATCGTGCTGCTGCCGCTGTGGCCGCACGCGGGCGAAGCGGCGAATCGTGTGCTGCTGCAGGGCCGCAAGGCCGCGCGCGGGCCGGACCGCGTGCTGCCCGGCCTGGTGCTGCACCAGGCGGATGGCCGCTTCACGCCCGACGCCCAGGCCGTGCTGCGGGATGGCGCGCCACTCGGACTCGGATGACAACGCCGTAATGTAGCCATCTAGGGCAGTTACGGTTCGTTGCATGCAAAGGAGCGCCGTCATGCGCCGGACCGTCCTGATCACCGCGATTGCCGCCGCCGGGCTTTTGGCAAGCGCGCTGCCGGCCGCGGCGGATGGCAGGGGGTATGGCCGCGGCTACGGCCACGGCTACGGCTACGGCCACTATCGTGGCGGCGGCCACTGGGTGCACCCGCAATACGGCCCCAGCTACCGCGCGCCGCCCTACTACTACGCGCCACGGCCGGTCTATGTCGTGCCGCCGCCGGTCTATTACGCGCCGCCGCCCCCGGTTTACTACGCCCCGCCGCCGCCGGTGGTGGTGTATCCCGGCTGGGGCTATCCGCAGGGCGAAGTGAGTTTCGGGCTGCGTTTGCCCATTCGGTAAGGCGCGCTAGAGCGTTTTCAAGTCAGGCGGAATCGCCTGACGGCTCGGAAAACGCGACCAAGCAAAGAGATAGAGCGATTTCCGTGAGCCAATGCGAACGGAAAACTCTCTATCGCAGCGTCGGGTCCAGCCGGTCGCGTAGCCAGTCGCCCAGCGTGCTGATGGCCAGCGTGGTCAGGATGATGGCGGCACTTGGTGCCAGCAGGATCCAGGGTGCGCGCGTCAGGTAGTCGCGGCCGTATCCCACCATGTTGCCAAGGCTGGTCAGCGGCGGCTGCACACCCAGGCCCAGGAACGAAAGCCCGCTTTCCAGCAGGATGGTTTCCGGGAACGACAGCGTCATGGTCACGATCAGCGTGCTGGCGATGTTCGGCAGCACGTGCCGGCCATAGATGCGCGCCGGCGTGGCGCCCAGCTGGCGCACCGCCGCCGCATAGCCCTGCTCCAGCGCCGAAATCGCCAGCCCCCGCGCGATGCGCGCATAGCGCTCCCAGCCATGCACGCCCATCAGGCACACGAACAGCGTCAGGCTGTTGCCGAAGAAGGCCAGCACGGAAAGGGCGACGATCAGGAACGGCATGCTGGCCTGGAAATCCACCAGCGCCAGCACGAGCTGCTCCACCCGCCCGCGGAAATGTGCCGCCACCAGGCCCATCATGGTGCCGAAGCCGGCCGAGATCACGGTGGCGCCAAAGGCGATCAGCAGGCTCATGCGGATCGACATGATCAGGCGCGACAGCACGTCACGGCCCAGCTCGTCGGTGCCCAGCAGGTGGTGCGCGCTGCCGCCGAACAGGAAGGGTGGCGAAAGCCGTGCGCGCAGATCGAGCGCGGTGAAGGCATAGGGCGCGATCACGTCGGCCAGCAGCGCGGTGGCCAGCATGGCGGCCAGCCACAGCGCCGCCAGCCGCACGCCCCACGGCATGTTCGCAAGCATTGCTGCACGCCGCGGCGCGGTCGAGGCGGCGATGGTGCTCATGCGGCGCGCGGCGTGCGCAGGCGCGGATCGATCCAGCCGTACAGCAGATCGACCACCAGGTTGGCCGCCACCATGGTGGCGGCGACCAGCAGCAGGATCGTCTGCACCACCGCCAGATCGCGGTTGGCGACGGACACCACCAGCAAGCGCCCGATGCCGGGCCAGCTGAACACGCTTTCCACCACCACCGCGCCCGCGATCAGGCTGCCGACCATGAAGCCCACGATGGTGACGGTGGGGATCGCGGCGTTGGGCAGCGCATGTTCCGTCACCACCCGCCGCCACGTCAGGCCCTTGGCACTGGCGGCACGGATATAGGGCTGGCCCAGCACCTCCAGCATGGCGCTGCGGGTGAAGCGCGCCAGCACCGCGGCGCCCGCCAGCCCCAAGGTGATCACCGGCAGGATGGCGTGGCGCCAGGATTCCTGCCCGCCCGACGGCAGCCAGCCCAGCGTGACGGCGAACAGCAGCACCAGCAGCAGCCCCAGCACGAAGGACGGCACCGTGAAGCCCGCCACGCTCACCGCCATGGTGGCGCGGTCGATCCAGGTATCGCGCTTCAGCGCCGCGAGAATCCCCGCGGGAATCCCCAGCAGCAGCTTCAGGGCGAAGGCCGGCAGCGTCAGCGCCAGCGTCGCCGGCACGCGCTCCATGACGAGTTCGACGGCGGGCCGGCCGTCGCGCATCGACTGGCCCAGATTGCCCTGCGCGGCCTGCGCGAAATACGCCAGGTACTGCTGCCACAACGGCCGATCCAGCCCCCAGGCGGCGCGGAAGGCGGCAATCACCTCGGGTGGCGCGTCGTCGCTCATGATCAGTTGCGCGGGGTCGCCCGAAAGCCGCAGCACGACGAAGGCGAAGGTCACCACGGCGGCGATGGTCAGCACCGCGCGCAGCAGGCGGGACAGCGCGAAGCGGATCATGCCGCCACCATCGCGCGCGGTGTTCCGGCCTGCACGCCCACCAGGTGGCACGCCACCACGCGGCCATCGTCCTGCGCCAGAAGCTCCGGCCGCTCGGTACGGCAGCGGGCGACGGCCACGGGGCAGCGCGTGTGGAAGGCGCAGCCTGGCGGAATGGCGGCGGGGCTGGGCGGATCGCCGGGCAGCACGATGCGCGCGCGGCCGCGCCGCGACGGGTGCGGAATGGCACTGACCAGCGCCTGGGTATACGGATGCGCGGGAGCCGCGAACACCGCATCGGGCAGGCCCTGCTCGACGATGCGGCCCAGATACATCACCGCCACCTCGTGCGCGACCTGGCGCACCACCTTGAGATCGTGGCTGATGAACAGCATGGCCACGCCGAAACGGTCCTGCAGGTCCGACAGCAGGTTCACCACCTGTGCCTGGATCGACACGTCAAGCGCGCTCACGGGCTCGTCGCAGACCAGCAGCTTCGGTTCCAGGATCAGCGCGCGCGCCAGCACCACGCGCTGGCGCTGGCCGCCGGACAGCTCGTGCGGATAGCGACCCGCCAGGTGCGGCTGCAGGCCCACCGCCGTCATCAGCGCCTCGACCTTGGCCTGCCTCGCGGCCCGATCGAGCGTGGTGTGGATCGCCAAAGGTTCGATGATCTGCGCGGCGACCGGCAGGCGGCGATCCAGCGCCGAAAGCGGGTCCTGGAAGACCATCTGCATGCGTTGTCGCGCCGCCCGCCAGGCGGGCGTGCCGGCATTGGGCAGGGGTGCGCCTTCGAACCGCACCACACCGCCGCTGGGCGGCATCAGCCCCAGCGCCAGGCGCGCGGTGGTGGTCTTGCCGCAGCCGCTTTCGCCCACCAGCCCCAGCGTGCGCCCGGCCTGCACGGTGAAGCTTACGCCATCGACCGCGCGCAGCGATTTCCGCGCGCCGAACCAGCCCGCGCCGCGCACCGAAAAATTCCGCGACAGCTTCTCAACGGCCAGCAGCGCCGTCATGCGGCCTCGCTGGCCAGCGCAGCCGCCGCATCGATGCGCGGACAGGCGGCGAAATGCCCGGGCGCGATGGCCACGAATGGCGGCGGCGTGGCGCAGGCGGGCGCGGCCACCACGCAGCGCGGCGCGAAGGCGCAGCCCGGCGGCAGGTTCCATGGCTCGGACACCGTGCCGGGAATGGCCGCCAGCCGCCGGCGCGGGCCATCAAGATCGGGCAACGCGGCCAGCAGCCCGCGCGTGTACGGATGCGCGGGCGCATCGAAAATGCGATCCGCCGGTGCGTGTTCGACGATACGCCCGGCATACATCACGGCCACCTGCGCGCAGGCCTCGGCCACCACGCCGAGATCGTGGCTGATCAGCACCAGCGCCATGCCGGTTTCGCGCCGCAGCCGCGCCAGCAGGTCAAGGATCTGTGCCTGGATCGTCGCGTCCAGCGCGGTGGTGGGCTCATCCGCCACCAGCAGCGCGGGCGCGCCGGCCAGCGCGATGGCGATCATCACGCGCTGGTTCTGCCCGCCCGAGAGCTGGTGCGGATAGTCGTGCAGGCGCCCGCGCGCATCGGGAATGCCGACGCGATCCAACAGCCGCAGCGCCTCGGCCAGCGCCGCGGCGCCGGACAGGCCGCGATGCAGCGAAACCGCCTCGGCGACCTGGCGGCCGATGCGGTGCACGGGATTGAGCGACGCGGCGGGGTCCTGGAAGATCATGGCGATGCGCTTGCCGCGCACGCCTTCCAGCACGCGCGCTGGCGCGCCGAGAAGCTCGGCGCCGTCGATCCGCACCGCGCCTGAAACCCGCGCCTTGCCCGGCAGCAGGCCAAGTGCCGCAAGCCAGGTCACGCTCTTGCCGGAGCCGCTTTCGCCGACCAGGCCGACGGCGCCGCCCGGTGGCACGTCCAGGTCCACGCCACGCAGCGCGGGTGCTGCGCCGAAGCTCACGGCAAGGTCGCGGATCGAGACGAGCGGGCCGCGCTCAGCTGCCAAAATTGCCGGCCCGGAAATCCATGGCGAAGGATTGCTGCGACTTCCACGCCAGGTCGCGCCGCTTGGCGGTCAGGTTGACCGACTGGTGCAGCACGGTGAAGGCCGGGTCCTCGCGCTCGGTGATCTCCAGCAGGCGGCGGAAGGCGCGCTTCCTTTCGGCGCGATCCACCGAGGTTTCCAGCAGCGCCGACAGCCGCCCCGCCTCGTCGTTGCGCCATTCGCCGATCTGCCATTGCTGGCCGTTGGGGCCGTGCTGCGCCACCAGCGACGACACGGGGTCGTTGAACGTGGCACTGTTCGACCAGTCGCGCACGCCGCGCTGGCCCTCGCGGCTCAGCGCCTGCGGGAAATTCTCGCGCATCTCGATCACGACATTCAGGCCCACGGCCTTCCACATCTCCAGCAGGATCTGCGCGGTCGGCACCTGGTTGGTGTAGTAGTTGTTCAGCAGGCGGTACGGGATCGGCGCGCCGCGATAGTTCGCCTCGCGCAGCAGTTTCCGCGCCTCGGCGGGATCGTATTTCGGCACGTCCCAGTCGGCGATGAACATCTCGCCGTAGAATTCCCACTGCAGTCCCTTCGGCACGCGCGTCGAACCGCCCCACAGCGCGTCCACGATCGCCTGGCGGTCGATGGCATGGGTGAAGGCGCGGCGGATGCGCGCATCGGCCAGGTTGGGGTGGGTCTTGTCGAACACCGTCATGCGGTGGTTGCTGATGGTGCCGCCCACCACCTCGAAGCGGGGCGTGGCGTTGATGGCCTGCATCTGGTCGGGCGGGATGTCGCAGGCGAAATCGGCCTCGCCGCTGCGCAGCATGTTGATGCGCTGCGTGGTTTCCGGCACCTCGATGAAGCGCAGCGCCTTCAAGGGCGGCCGGCCGCCCCAATACGCGTCGTGTGCGTGCAGCTCCAGCGCCACGTCGGGGCGGAAGCTTGCCACCCGGTACGGCCCGGTGCCGACCGGGGCGCGCGCCCAATCGAGCCAGCTGCGCGCGCGCTCGAACGCCCCGCGGCTGTGGATGGTGCCGGTGTTGCGGCTGAGCCGGCCTTCCAAGGTCACGTCGGGCGTCGCGTTGACGTAGCGCAGCGTGTGGCTGTCGATGATCTCCATGCGCTCGAAATTGGGCAGCACGCGCCGCGCGATGGCGGAGACTTCGGGCGGCGGTGCCTTGCTGCTGGTGCTGGTGGGGATCGCGCCGAACAGGTTGCGCGCGGTTTCCGGCGCGTTGGCGCCCCACATGCGTTCGGGGCCATAGCTGAACGCCACGTCCTCGGCGGTCATGGTGGTGCCGTCGTGGAAGCGCACGCCCTGGCGGAGTTTCAGTTCAACCGTGCGGTCGTCGATCCGGCGCCAGGATTCCGCGACCATCGGCTTCAGCGTCAGGTCGCCGGCCCAGTCGATTTCCATCAGCGCCTCGGCATAGCTGGTATAGGTGCGGGTGCCGACGTTGGACTGTTCGCGCAGCGTCTCCAGCGTGTTGGTGTTGGCGATCTTCTGCACCGCCACCGTGATGGTGGGGCGCTGGTCGGCCTGGGCGATGGCGAAGCGCGGCAGCGCCAGCGCGCCGGCGGCGCCGGCCAGCAGGGAACGACGTTTCACGCGCATGGCTCTCTCCCTGGTCGTTGCGGCGCAGTCTAGGCGGGCCGCGCAAGGGCGCAAACTGCACGCCGGGCTTGTCGGGGCGATGACCGGTTTGTTGCGTTTCGATGATGCCTGCCGGGTTCAGGATGCCCCCAGCATCAGCCCGCCATCCACCACCACGGTCTGGGCCGTGACCATGCGCGCACCGGCCAGCAGGAACACGATGACCTCGGCGATATCCTCGGGCGTGCAGCGGCGTTTCAGCAGGGCGCGGTCGGCCGATTTTGCCTTGCGCTCGTTGCCCCATGCTTCCGACCATGGGCTGTCCACCGCGCCCGGCGCCACGGCATTGACGCGCACGTCAGGGGCCAGCGCGCGCGCCAGGTTCTGCGTCAGGTTGATCAGCCCCGCCTTGCTGGCCCCATACGCGATCGAACTGCCCATCAGCGTGAACCCCGCGACCGACGCGGTGTTCACCACCGCCCCCTGGCTTGCGCGCAGCGCCGCGGCGGCAGCGTGGGTGCAGCGGAACGGGCCCATCAGGTTGGTCTCAAGGATCGCGTGCCAGAAATCCTCGGTCATCGCGTCCAGGTCCTGCGGCGGGATCGGCTCGGGCGTGGCGGGCGTGCCGGCGTTGTTGACCAGGTAGTCCAGCCCGCCCAGGCGGGCGATCGCATCCGCGACCATCGCGCGGCAACCCGCCGCGTCGGCGACACTGCCGGGCGCCGAAAGCAGGCCATGTGCGGCGGCCGCGGCGGGGCCCCGCGCATCGTCCGCCAGGTGGTTGATCGCCACGCGCGCGCCGGCGCGGGCCAGCATGATCGCGGTGGCAAGCCCGATGCCGCTGGCCCCGCCCGTGATCAGCGCGGTCCTGCCCGAAAGGTCCATGTGCCCTGTGCTCCTGTGCGCGGCATGGTCGGCACGGGCCGGGTTCCGAGGCAAGCCGCCGCGGCCAGAGCGTTTTCCGTTCGCATTGGCTCACGGAAATCGCTCCATCTTCTTGACTGGTCGCGTTTGTCCCTGGCGCCAGGCGATCCCGCCTGACTTGAAAACGCTCCAGTGCCGCCGGGTGCGGCGCGGCGCCGGCCGACGTGATACAGGGCCTGCCATGCAGCCCGCCCGACTCTATCTTGCCGGCCCCGACGTATTCCTGCCCGATGCGATCGCGATCGGCACGGCGAAGAAGGCCGCCTGCGCCGCACTTGGCCTGGTCGGCGTCTATCCGCTGGATGGCGAGCGCCCCGGCGAGGCGCCATCGACGCCCGAGGCCGGCCTGGAGATCGCCGCCGCCAACGAGGCGCATATGCTGCGTTGCGATGCCATCATCGCCAATCTCTCGCCGTTCCGCGGCCCCTCCGCCGATCCGGGCACCTGCTTTGAACTGGGCTTCATGCGCGCCTTGGGCAGGCCCTGCTTCGCCTATTCCAACGACACGCGCGACTTCGTGGCGCGCATCGAGCATTTCATTGGCGCCCCCCTGGGTCGTCTGGCGGATGGCAGGCTGGTGGGCGCCGACGGCCTGACGGCGGAAAGCTTCGACCTTGCCGACAACCTGATGCTGGAAGGTGCCGCCCGCGCCTATGGCCACGCCGTGGTGCGCGTGGACGAACCGGGGCTTGCCGCCATGGCCGCCTTCGCCGGCGCGCTGGCGCTGGCAGCGACGGCGCTGCGCCGCGCCTGATCAGGCGGTACTCGCGCAGGGCCGCAAATTCCGGCCGGGGGCGTCCCGCTTTAGGACGCCCTTAACCAGTCCCGGGTGATTTTGTCTCGCAGAGAGAGACACGTCCCGGAGCCTCACCATGCCCGTCCTTGGCATCGACCTCGCCAGCACGTCCCGCGATCCGGGTTGGGCGCCGGCTTCAGGCGCGCCGCACGATGCGCTGTGGCAGAACTTCGCCTCCAGCTTCACCGTGCGCCCCGCCACCGGCGGCGCCAGCAGCAGCAACACCACGGGCCTGTTCGACAGCGCCGCCGGCAGCATCGACATCACCAGCGTGCGCTTCGCCAATGGCGCCAGCGTGAACGGCACCAGCGCCGGCGCCTCGGCCGCCAGCCTGGACTGGAGCGCGGACGGGCAAAGCGCCACGCTGACGCTGGATCGCGCCTGGAACACGATCAAGAACGCGGAAGTCCACACCTTCACCGGCACCAGCCTGACGCTGGCGAACTGGGTCGATGCCTGGGTGCACCTGGACAACAGTTTCGGCCAGACCATCGTGCTGGATGGCGCCAAGCGCGGCGAGGTTTCCACCGGCGCGGGCAATGACACGATCCGCATCGGCGTGGACAGCAACGGCGCCGGCTGGACCAACCATTTCCGCGTCAGCAGCGGCGCCGGCGACGACGTGATCGAGATCACCGTCGCCTCGAAGGACTACTCCATCACCAGCTTCGCCCCCGCCTACAACGCGGCCTGGACCACCACCGAGATCTTCGCGGGCGCCGGCCACGACAGCGCCAAGGGCGGCGGCGGCGCCGATGCGGCCTGGATGGGCGAGGGCAATGACCGCTTCGAAGGCCGCGGCGGCAACGACAGCGCCGATGGCGGGGCCGGCATCGACACCGCCGGCTTCTCGGGCCGGCAAAGCGACTATGCCGTCACCATCAACGGCGCCATGGTGATCGTGCGCGACCTGCGCCAGGGGCCGAATGACGGCACCGACACGCTGGTCGATTTCGAACACCTGGTGTTCGCCGATGGCGAGCGCTGGCTGATCGAGCGGAACCAGGCGCCGACGGCCACGGGCGACGTGTATGTGTTCGACGAGGATGTCGTGCTGACGGTGGGACCCGGCACCGGCGTGCTGGCCAACGATTCCGACCCGAACGGCGATCCGCTGTCTGCCCTGCTGGTCAGCGGCCCGCAGCACGGCACGCTGACGCTGAACGCCGATGGCAGCCTGACCTATGTGCCGGTGGCCAACTGGCACGGCATCGACAGCTTCACCTACCGCGCCAGCGACGGCGCCTTGAGCAGCAATCCCGTGACCGTGACCCTGCTGGTCGAAGCGGTGAACGATGCGCCGCTCACCGCCGCCGACCGCTACCAGGGCAACGAGAACGTGCCGCTCAGCATTGCCGCCACGGCCGGCGTGCTGGCCAACGATGCCGACCCGGAAGGCTTCGACCTGCACGCCGTGCTGGCCACGGGCCCAGCGCACGGCACGCTGACGCTGCAGGCCGATGGCGGCTTCCTGTACACGCCCGATGCCGGCTTCTATGGCCAGGACAGTTTTGCCTACCGGGCCATCGACACCAACGGTGCCGAGAGCATCGGCACCGTCACGCTGACCATCGCCCCCGAGATCGCGCCCCCGGTCGGCGCCGCCGACCAGTACGCCGCGCTGGAGGACGAGGTGCTGGTGGTCACGGCCGCCCAGGGCGTGCTGGCCAACGACACCCAGGAAGCCGGCCTGCCGATGACCGTGCGGCTGGTGTCCGGCCCGTCCGGCGGGTCGCTGAACCTGGCGGCCGATGGCGGCTTCAGCTATCGCGGCGACACCAACTGGCACGGCACGGACAGCTTCACCTATGTTGCCGTGACCCAGGGCCGCGACAGCGCCCCCATCACCGTGACGCTGGTCGTGGCCGCGGTGAACGACGCGCCGGTGGCCCGCAACGACGTGCTTGCCACCACCGAGGATGCGCCGCTGGCCATAAGCCAGGCGCAGCTGCTGGGCAACGACACCGACATCGACGGCGACGTGCTGGCGGTGCTGGGGATCGCGCGCGGCCCCGATCACGGCACGCTGACGCAGAACGCCGATGGCAGCTTCACCTACACGCCGCACGCCAATTATGTCGGAAGCGACAGCTTCGCCTATCGCGCCACCGACGGCGCTGCCACGGCCACCGCCACGGTCACGCTGACCATCACCGGCGCCGACGATCCGGTGACCGCGATCGCTGACTCCTACTCGGGCTTCGAGGATACCGCGCTGTCGGTCAATGCCAGCCAGGGCCTGCTGGCCAACGATTTGGTGCCCGATGGCGGCGGCCAGGTGGTGGCCGGCACCTTCGCCACGGCGCAGGGCGGCAGCGTGACCATCCAGGCGGATGGCAGCTTCAGCTACCAGGGCGCCGCCGACTTCTTCGGCACCGACAGCTTCACCTACACGCTGCGCGACGCCGATGGCGACACGGCCATCGGCACCGCCAGCGTCACGCTGGCCGACCTGGGCGAAGGCCCGCCGGCCGGGGGGCTGGGGGCACTGGCGGCAGCCGGCGGCGCGGTGCGCCTGCTGGGTGTTGCCTCGTCCGACGCCGCCGGCGGCGCCGTGGCCGCGGGGCGCGACGTGAACGGCGACGGCATCGCCGACATGGTGGTCGGTGCCGTCGGCATGGACAGCACCGGCCGCGCCAACTCGGGCGGCGCCTATGTGGTGTTCGGCGCGGAGACGATGTCGGGCGACGTTTCGCTGGGCGCGCTTGGCACGGGCGGCTTCCGCATCATTGGTGCCCGTGGCAGCGACCAGGCCGGCATCTCGGTGGCGCTGCTGGACGACATGAACGGCGACGGCCTGGCCGAGATCGCGATCGGCGCGTCGCAGTACGATATCAGCGGCGTGACCAATGCCGGCGGCGTGTTCGTGGTGTTCGGCAAGGCCAACACCACCCAGGTGGACCTGGCGCAGATCGCGTCCGGCCAGGGCGGCTTCCTGATCCGCGGCGCTGCCACCACTGACCAGGCCGGCTTCAGCGTGTCGAACGCCGGCGACGTGAACGGCGACGGGCGCGGCGACCTGGTGATGGGCGCCAACCTGTCGAATGCCGGCGGCTTCGACAGCGGCGCCGCCTATGTCGTGTTCGGCAAGGCCAACACCACGCAGGTCAATGTCGGGTCGCTCGGCGTCGGCGGCTTCGCCATCACCGGCGCCGCGGTGAACGACCAGGCCGGCTTCAGCGTCGCCGGCATCGGCGACGTGAACGGCGACGGGCGCGACGACATCGCCGTCGGCAGCCCCGGCAGCGATGCCGGCGGCAGCGATGCAGGCGGCGTGACGGTGATCTTCGGCAAGACCGGCAACGCGGCGGTCTCGCTGAACAGCCTGGGCGCGTCGGGCTATCGCATCACGGGGGCGGACAGTTCCGATGGCACCGGCTGGTCAGTCTCGCGCGCCGGCGACGTGAACGGCGACGGGCTGGACGACCTGATCCTGGGCGCACCCACCGCCGATCCCTCGGGCCTGGTCACCGGCGCCGCCTATGTCGTGTACGGCCAGGCGGGCACCACGGGCATCGCGCTGGGCAGCCTGGGCACGCACGGCTTCCGCATCGCGGGCGAGGCCGAGGGCGATCGGCTTGGCGTGTCGGTGGCCGGCGGCGGCGACCTGAACGGCGACGGCATCGGCGACCTGGTGATCGGTGCGTCGGCCAGCGGCGCAGGAGCCCCGGGCGCGGGCGCCACCTATATCCTGTTCGGCACGGCCGGCGCGCAGGGCAATGTGGCGCTGGCGCAGCTGACCAGCGGCGCGGTGCGGCTGGATGGCCCGCTGGCCAACGATGCCGCCGGCACGTCGGTCGCCATGGCCGGCGACATCAATGGCGACGGCATCGGCGACCTCTTGATCGGCGTGCCCAGTGCCGACCTGTCCGGCAACAATATCGGCACCGCCTATCTGGTGTTCGGCCAGGCCGATTGGCTGCTGCCCTAGGCCAGGGGTAACGTCGCCGCCATGGAGAATGGCGGCGTGCTGATCGCGGGCGGCGGCGTGGGCGGGCTTGCGCTGGCCCTGTCGCTGCACGAACGCGGCATCACCTGCACCGTGTTCGAGGCCGCCGCCGAGGTGAAGCCGCTGGGCGTGGGCATCAACACCCTGCCGCACGCCATCGCCGAGCTTGCCGCGCTTGGCCTGCTGCCGGCGCTGGAGCAGGTGGCGATCCGCACGCGCGAACTGCGCTACCTGAACCGCTTCGGCCAGGAGATTTCGCGCGAACCGCGGGGCGTTTGGGCGGGGCACCCAGCACCCCAGTTCAGCATCCATCGCGGCCACCTGCACCAGGTGCTGTGGGACGCCGCGCGGCAGCGCCTGGGCCCGGGGCGGGTGCTTGCCGGGCGCAGGATCGCGGCGTTCGAGCAGGACAATGCGGGGGTGACGCTGCGCTTCGCCGATGGTCCCGCCACGCGCGGCAACACGCTGGTGGGCGCCGATGGCATCCACAGCGTGGTCCGCGCGGCACTTCATGCCGACGATGGCGGCCTGCGTTGGCAGGGCATCTTCATGTGGCGCGGCGCCGTTGACTGGCCCGCCCTTGAAACCGGCGACGTCATGCTGATCGCCGGCGACATGGCGCTGAAGCTGGTGTTCTACCCGATCGCCCCCGGCACCGCGCCCGACCGGCGGCTGACCAATTTCGTGGTCTGCGCCCGGCTGGGCGACGGCAGCATGCCGCCACCCGCGCGCGAGGACTGGTCGCGTGAGGGCCGGCTTGAGGACGTGATGCCGCATGTCGATCGCTTCCGCATCCCTGGCCTTGATGTCGCGGCCCTGGTGCGGGCGGCGCCAAAACTGTGGGAGTACCCGATGTGCGACCGCGACCCCCTGCCCTGGTGGTCGCATGGCCGCGTCACGCTGCTGGGCGATGCGGCGCACCCGATGTATGCGGTCGGCTCGAACGGCGCATCGCAGGCGGTGCTGGATGCGCGCTGCCTGGCGCGGCACCTGGCCCTGCTGCAGGTGCCCGAGGCGCTGGCCGCCTACGAAGCCGAGCGCCTGCCCGCCACCGCCGCCATCGTGCACGCCAACCGCAAGGGCGGGCCGGAGCGCGTGGTGGATCTTGTCAGCCAGCGCGCGCCGGACGGTTTTTCGCGCGTCGAGGACGTGATCACGCCCGAGGAGATCGCCGCGATCGCGGGGCAGTATGCGCGCATGGCGGGGTTCGCGGTGGCGCGATAGGGGGAGAACGATTGGGCTCTCGCCCTTCCCGCTCCCTTTTCTTCCCCCTCTCCTGCCTGGGCGGGAGAGGGCCGGGGTGAGGGTGGGGGGCCACGCAGCGAGCCTACGCGCTGAGGAATGCGTTGCGGCCCGGGGGGCCCCCCCCCCACCCCACCCCCCCCCGGGGGGGGGGGCGGCCGGGG
>JAESGU010000090.1_pt1 | contig 59910 bp, 58 predicted proteins | sample 9266271 | NCBI WGS metagenome assembly JAESGU01 (sample SAMN15740544, study PRJNA653495) | algae metagenome | isolation source: Scytonematopsis contorta HA4267-MV1 and co-occurring heterotrophs from mud... | place: USA: Palolo Valley Trail, Honolulu, Hawaii | collected 2009-07-25
ACACCGAGCGCCCACACACGAGCCTGAGCGGGCTCACCCCAGCAGCCTTTGCAACCCGCCCCGCACAGGGGCATACACAGAACAGACTCTGCTTATGAACGAGGGCATTCTAGGGGCAGGGTCAATGGCCTCGAGCCAAAGCCACAGAGCGACGTATTTGCCTGGGATGGGGAGCTTCGCGGCTTCGGCGTCCGGGTGAAGCCGTCAGGTGTGAAGAGCTACCTCGTGCAATACAGAAACGCCGAAGGTCGAACGCGGAGGCTGGGTCTCGGCCAGCATGGGGCGTTGACGCCTGAACAGGCGAGGTCACTTGCGCAGCAAAGGTTGGCAGCGGCGGCGCGAGGCGAAGACCCATCCGCGGCGCGGCGTGCCGCGCGCGAAGGGATGACAGTCGCTGAAATCTGCGACTGGTATCTGGCAGAGGCCCGCGCCGGAAGAATCCTTGGGCGCCGGCGCCGGCCAATCAAGGCGTCCACCTTGGTCTCGGACGAGAGTCGGATCGAATCGCATATCAAGCCTCTTCTGGGTGCGCATGCAGTTCGCGCGCTAACCTTGCGAGACGTAGAAGGCATGCAGTCGGCCATCGTTGAGGGGAAATCAGCCAAAGGCAGGCGCGGCCGCGGTGGCCGCACCACGGGAGGTGCGGGAGTCGCAGGCCGGACAGTCGGAACACTCAGAAGCATCTTCGGGCATGCGCTCCGGCTCGAGCTTATCGAGAAGAACCCTGCAACCGGAGTGCGGCAGGCTGCAGGGGAGCCAAGAACGCGACGCCTGAGCGAGGAGGAGATGCGCCTGCTGGGCCAGACCTTGCGCGACTGCGCCGCCGAGGGTGAACATCCAACGGGTCTGACGGCGATCCGGCTCTTGCTGCTGACTGGCTTTCGTCGGCTGGAGGCGTTAGGGCTCCAGCGGGCGTGGGTCAATGCGCGCCGCGGCTACGTTGCCTTTCCGGACACGAAAGGTGGTGCCCAGGTGAGGATCGTCGGCAACGCGGCGGTCGAGATCGTCGAGGCGCAGGTCGCGGCCAGCCAGCGGTCACGTTACTTGTTCCCGGCCGATTGGGGCGACGGACACTTCATTGGCATCGTCCGTGTGCTCGATCGCGTATGCGCGCGTGCGGGTCTTGCTGACGTCACGCCACACACCTTGCGCCACACATTTGCGAGCGTGGCGGGCGATCTGAACTTCTCGGAGCTGACCATCAAGGGCCTACTCGGCCACGCAGCTCGCGGCGTGACACAAGGCTATGTCCATCTTGATACGGCTCTTGTTGTGGCGGCCGATGAGGTTTCGACGAGGATTGCCGAGCTACTGGATCACAAGCGGCGCAGGCCGGTGCCGCAGAAAAAGCCATTGAAAGCCGCACGACGTCGCGCGACGTGAGGAATTGTTGGCAATGGCAACGGCGCGAACGGCCAGAGGCAAAGGTCGTTTGTTCCAACGCTATCGGAACCGTGGAATTCTCCTGCCAATCAACGTTGTAGCGAAAGTGGTCTTCAGTCAGCGCGTGCTGCAAGAACTTCAAGTCGAACAATTCCATAGGGCGCACGTGGCCGGCCGCCCTTTCTGCGGCATTCTCAGCCGGTGCTTCGCGTCGGCACGTCGAGATTCACGCTGACGTTCTTGCGCTGAGTAAAGCTCTCGAGCATGCCCTCCAGCGAGAATTCGCGCCCGATACCGCTCTGCTTGACGCCCCCATAGGAGTGGCCAGGCGACTGTCCTCCAGCCTGGTTGACCTGCACCCAGCCTGCTTCGATCCGATGCGCCATCCGGAGGGCGGAGCCGATATCGTGGGTGAACACATAGGCCGCGAGACCGTAGTGCGTGTCGTTCGCCATCCGAAGGGCCTCAGCGGGATCGTCCCACGGGATCGCGACCAGAACCGGTCCGAAGATCTCCTCGCGCGCAATTCGCCACGCGTTGCTCCCGCCGGCAAAGATGGTGGGAATCGCAAAGTACCCTTGCGCCAAGGAACCATCGGAGGGCGGCAGCCCACCCGTCACGAGCCTGGCGTCCGGTTGCTCCAGCCCATCCCGGACATAGCCGCACACCTTCTCGAACTGGCGCCGGTTGATGATCGCGCCGATGTCGGTTGCTTCATCGAGCGGGTTGCCGAGCCGAAGCCGGCTCACCTTGTCGGCAAGGCGCTGGAGGAACCGGTCGTAGATGGATCGGTGCAGGAAGAGCCGAGACCCGGCGGTGCAGGACTGGCTCTGGCGCGTGAACCGCATGGCCGAGATCACGCCATCGGCCACCCAATCCTCGTCGGCGTCGGGGAACACGATGCAGGGTGACTTGCCGCCGAGCTCCAGCGAGACCGGCACGATCCGCTCCGACGCCCAGCCCATGATCAGCTTGCCGACATGGGTGGAACCGGTGAAGGAGAGCTTGCGGACGTCCGGGTGGCGCGCCAGGGGCTCCCCGCACTCAGGACCGGTTCCGGTCAGCACGTTCAGGACGCCGCGCGGCAGGTGCGCTTGGCAGATTTCAGCCATGAGCAGAACGGCCAGAGGCGCGTCTTCCGCCGTCTTTATGACCATCGCATTGCCCGCGCAGAGCGCCGGGGCGATCTTCAGCGCGGCCAGGATTACCGGCGCGTTCCAGGGGATGATCGCGCCCACCACGCCGATCGGCTCGCGCCTCGTGTAGCTCAGCACCTGCTCACCGAGCGCCAGCGTCTCGCCCTTCAGCTCGCTGGCCAGGCCGCCGAAGTAGCGGAACACCTCGGCCGTCCCGCGGGCCTCGGCCCTCGCCTGCGTACGCAGCGCGTTCCCGGTTTCCTCGGCGATGCACCGGGCCAATTCCTCGGCCCGCGCTTCGAGCGCGTCGGCGATGCGCATCAGCATCCGGCCGCGGTCGCGTGGCGCCGTGCGGGACCACTCCGGGAAGGCGGCCGAAGCCGCCGCCACCGCGGCATCGACATCCGGTGCTGTCCCGCGCGGAACCGAGGCGATGGGTCGACGGATGGCGGGATTCTCGACGAACAGGACGTCGCCGGTTCTGGCCTCGACCCATTCGCCGCCGATCAGCATGCGGCGGGTGGGAACATCCCCCTGAACGAGTCCTTCCTCGTTCGCTGCACTGGTCACGATGCGGTCTCCTTCGAAGCGATCTCTACGCCCGCGCGCGCCTCGACGATGCGGGCGAGCGCGGTGAAGTCCTGGGTTCCAAGCCCCTCGGCCATCGCGTCGGCCCAGGCATTCCGAGCTGCCTCGCAGACCGGCATGTCCAGCCCGATGCCCGCTGCCTCGTCGAGGCAGAGGCCGACATCCTTCGCCATGAGTTCCAGGCGGAAGCCGATCGCGAAGGCCCGGTTGAGCACCCCGTTGGGGATCAGCGTCTCGGTCGGGAAGCTCCGGCCAGTGCTGGCGTTGATCACCTTGGCGACGACCGCGCCATCGAGTCCCGCGCGGATGGCAAAGGCAAAGGCTTCGAGCGCCGCCGCGAAGGTGGTTGCGGCCAGGAGGTTGTTCGCGAGCTTCAGGGTCTGCCCCTGTCCCACCTCTGGACCCACCCACGTGGTCGCGCGCCCCAGGACCTTCAGGACTGGCTCGATCCGCTCGAACGCGGCGCGATCGCCGGCGGCCATGATGGCGAGCGTGCCGGCCCTTGCCCCCGCCACGCCGCCGCTTACGGGCGCGTCGAGGGCAGTCATCCCGCGTGTGGCCAAGTTGTCCGCAACCTCTCGCGCCACCCGAGCGCCGGTGGTCGAGAGATCGACATAGAGGCGCATCCGCGTGCCGAGAGCGAGCTCGGCGGCCACCTTGCGGACCACGTCAGGCGTCGGCAGGCTCACCAGTACGCACTCCGCCCGTGAGGCCACCTCCCGGGCGGATGCGTGCACCGCGGCGCCGAGCTCACCGGCCGAGCGCAATGCCACTTCATCGGTGTCGTGGACATGCACGGTGATGCCGGCCCCGAGCAGGCGCGTGACCATCGGTATGCCCATGGCGCCGAGACCGATGAAGCCGATCGCGTCAATCATGGCTCAGCGCCTCACCAGCGGGCACTCGGTCTGCTCGATCGGTCGGAAGGCTTCCTCGGCCGGGATCCGTGCGATGAGTTCGTACACATCCCACTCGCCTCGGGACTCGGCGGGCGACTTTACGCGCATCAGGTACATCTCGTGCACCATGCGCCCATCCTCCCGGATCCGGCCGCCCCGGCCGAACATGTCGTTCACGGGCATCTCGCGCATGCGCGCGTTGACGGTCAGCGTGTCGTCCGTCCCGCTCGCCTGCACCGCGCGGAGGTAGTGCAGGACGGCCGAGTAGACACCGGCCTGGTAGGCGGTGGGCATTCGGCCCATGTGCCGGGGCGCGAAGCGCCGGGCGAAGGCGCGCGTGTTGTCGTCGAGGTCCCAGTAGAAGGCCTCGGTCAGGATGAGCCCCTGTGCTTCCCTGAGGCCGATGGCGCGGATGTCGGTGATGTTCGCGAACAGGCTGACGAGGGTGACGCCCGAGCGGATCACGCCGAACTCGTGCGCCTGCTTCACCGCGTTCACCATGTCGCCGCCGGCATTGGCGAGCCCGATGGCACGCGGCCGCATGGCCATGGCCCGGGCGAGGAAGTTCGCGAAGTCCGGCGTGTTGAGCGGATGGCGTGCGCGTCCGAGCACACGCGCCCCGGCGCCGATCACTGCGGCCTCGGCTTCCCGTTCGGTGATGTGTCCGCCGGCGTTGTCGACGGTGAGGAAGAACCAGCTCTCGCCGGCGCCACGACCGATCACAGCGCGCGCAGTCGGGACCGAGAGCGCGTAGGCATCGGCGACCCAATGCATCCCCGTGGCGGCGCATTGACGACCCGTTAGTTCGGTCGTCGCGGCCGAGGTGTTGACGATGAGGCGGTTCCGTTCGCGACCGATGCCCTGGACCGCGAGGGCCACCGGCGAGAGGGGGAGGTCCGTGATCATGTCCACCCCGTCCACGTCGATCCAGCGTCGCGCGATTGCTGCACCGACGTCGGGACGATTCTGGTGATCTGCGGAGAGAATCTCGACGGGCCTGCCCAGCACGCGGCCACCGATGTCCTCGACAGCCAGCCTTGCGGCGACGACCGAGCCGGGGCCGGCGAAGTCGGCGTAGAGACCGCTCATGTCGTTCAGCACGCCGATGCGGACGGCGTCGCCGCTGACGGAGGCTCCGGCCACCGTCGGGATGGCGAGGCCACTCAGAGATCCGAGGAATGTCCTGCGCTTCATGGTTGGTCCTCCCGAGGTCCTTGTTGGCTGCACGGCCCGCCGTCCAGCTCCTCTTGTTATGCCATTTTTATCATCTGGTATGCCAGATGGCTAGCGGCGATTTCTCCGCCCTGCTCGCTTCGATCAACCTGTCGGTCTTAGCTCTGCCAGGCGGCCTCCCGGCCTCGGCGTCAGGCCGCGAGCTGGAGGATCGCGAACAGATCCTCAGGCGAAGTGATCGGGCGCGGATTGCTGGCCAGCGGCCCGATCGGCCGAAACCGGGCCGCCAGTTCCCGCAGCTCCGTATCTCCTGCGATGCCGAGCTCGCGCAGTGTCGTCGGAAGCCCAAGGGCGGAGACGAACCGCCGCAGCGACCCATGGGCGCTCGAGCCGCCCAGGATGGCCGCGATCTCCCGCTGCCGCGCGGCGTTGACCGGCTCGTTCCACTCCATGACGGCCGGGAGCGAGACGCAGGAGGTCAAGCCATGCGGCACCCCTCGCGCGGCCCCAAGGATGTAGCCGATGCCATGACTGGCGCCGACCGGCACCCCCGACCAACCGCCCATGATCGAGAGCCAGGCGGCGTTCTGGCAGGCGGCGCGAGCTCCCAGATCCTGCGGCTCCTCCTGCACGCGCGGGAGCGCGCGTGCGAGGAGCTCCATTGCGTGGCGCGACACGGCGTCCGAGAACGCAAGCGGCGCGGCGGCACACCACCGCTCGGCCGCATGATCGAAGGCGCGCAGCCCCGAGGACAGGAACAGCTGGAGCGGCGTTTCGAGCGTGGCGGACGGATCGAGGATGACGGCCGAGGGCACCATCATCTCCTCGCCGAAGACATGCTTCTCGCCCGCCAAGAGGTCAGTGACGCCGGCATGGGACGAGAACTCGGCGGCCGAAAGCGTGGTCGGGACCGCCACCACGCGCGGCCGCGGCGGCGCCCCGTCCTTCCAGCGCGGACCGTCGTCGGACCGGACGCTCCCGAGCAAGGCTCCACCGTCCCGTTGGCCGTGCCAGACCATGTGGCAGGCCGCCTTGGCCGCATCGATCACCGATCCGCCGCCGAGCGCGACCACGATGTCGGCGCCTGTGTCGCGCAACGCAGCAGCAAGGCGGGTGACGTCCTCCACCGGGCTGTGCGCGCGGATGTCGTCGCAGACGCCGGCCAGCCGGCTGCCGATCGCCTGCTCGACCGCCGCGCGGATCCGGCTGCCACGCAGCCCCGCGGTACTGGCGAGCATCGCCCACCGCGCGTCTTGCAGTTCCGTGGCGAGGGCGTCCGCCGCCGATCCGCCATGATGGACCCGTCGCTGAAGCGGCCAGACGTGAACGCCGGCGGGTCGCGGCGACCCCTCGTTCATGAGGGCTCGTGAGCGTGCCCGACTGACGTCGCTGCCAGCAGGCTGGCGAGCTCCAGGATCGCGCTGCGGTCGGCGTCGAGCTGCGGTGCCGCACGCTTCGCCTCGCGCGCGTGCGTCGAAAGGCGGACGGGCATCGAAACGAACCGGGTCGGCCCCGCCGCGTCTTCGACGTCGATGATGACCTTGCGGGCCACGATCTGCGGGTCCGCGACCACATCTGCGATGCTGTTCAGCGGTCCGCTTGGCAGCCCAGCTTGCGCGAGGCGCTCCAGCCACTGCGCTCGCGGTGCGGTCGCGAAGACCGCTTCGAGCTCGCGCTTGAGGTCCTCGTGATGGGCGTTGCGGGACGCCATCGAGTCGAAGCGCCGGTCCATCGCCAAGTCAGGGCGGTCCAAGGTCTCCGCCAGCAGCCGGAACTGCGTTTCGTTGCCGACACACAGCGCAAAAGCGCCATCGGAGGCACTGAACAGTCCAAAGGGCGTGAGCGTGGGGTGTCGTGCGCCGACCCTGCCGGGGAGCTCTCCGGTGGCCAGGTGCCGCGCAATGGCGTTCTCGACCAGGGCGGCCTGACATTCGAGCATCGAGATGTCGACCTGTGCGCCAACGCCGGTCTGTTCGGCCTGACGAAGTGCGGCGACGATGCCGACCGCGGCGAAGAGGCCGGCCGCGATGTCGCCGATCGAAACCCCGACACGGACCGGTTCGCCGTCGGCCGGACCAGTGATGCTCATGAGCCCGCCCATGGCCTGGACGACCATGTCGTAGGCCGTGCGCGACGATGCGGGTCCGGTCTGGCCGAAGCCCGAGATGGAGGCCATCACGAGATCGGGGCGGCGCATGCGGACCGCATCCCAGCCGTAGCCGAGCCGCTCCATGACGCCGGGGCGGAAGTTTTCAACCAGAACATCCGCCTGTTCGAGGAGGCCCTCGAAGATCGCGCGATCAGGAGCCGCCTTGAGGTCGAGCGCGATCGACTCCTTCTCCCGGTTCACCGATGCGAAGTAAACCGACTTGCCTGCGACCAGCGGTGGGAAGCTTCGCGCGTCGTCACCGCCTTGCGGGCTTTCGATCTTCACCACGCGCGCGCCGAGCTCCGCGAGCAGCAGCGTGGCATAGGGTCCGGCCAGGGCTCGGGTCAGATCCAGGACGACGATGCCGTGGAGCGGCCCCCCCTTCGGGTCCTGCGCCTCGCGCCGGCCCGGGCGCCGGCCTTCGCTGCCGGTCGGTCGTCCTCGGTCAGTCATCGCGATGTTCGCGATCGGCGATCATCTTGAGGAAGGGGGCATAGTCCTCCCGGCGGATGTCGACATGATCGAGCAGGCGGCGATGCGTGACGTCCGCGTCGCCGGCGGCGATCGCCTCGACGATGGCGAAATGCTCCTCGACGGAGCGTTCGAGCCGGCCCGGAAGCTCCAGGGTGTAGCGACGATACACCCCAGCCTTCTGGCGGATCTGCCGCACCGACGCCTCGAGGAACGGGTTGTGGGATGCCGCGTATAGCGCGTCGTGGAAGCGCAGATTGGCCTGACCGTATCGCTCCGTCCCACGGCTTGCGCTGGCCGCGCAGTCTTCGGCAAGTTGACGGAGCAGCGCCGCTTCGCCCCGCTTCGAACGGCGCGCCGCGTATCGGCCGCACAGCGCCTCAAGCTCGGCCATCGCTTCGAAGAGGTGCAGCACATCGGCCAGCGCGATGCGGACGACGAAGGTTCCCGAGCGCGCCCTCGTCTCGACGAGACCCTGGGCCACGAGATGCCCGATCGCTTCGCGCACCGGCGTGCGGGACACCCCGAACCGCGCCGACAGTGCGCGCTCGTCCAGTCGCTGGCCGGGCATCAGCAGGCCGGAGACGATCTCGTGCTCGAGCGCGCGGGCGATGGCCTGGCGCGGCGCTTCTGCCGCCGGTTCGCTCCCGCCCGCGACGACCGCGGGACGGCCGGCACGGTCAACGTCACCAGGATCATGGACCAGCGACTGCGATTCCATCGGCTCTTGTTGCACTCCTGATCTCTCTTCTGGTATACCAGAATGGGACTTTGAAGGCAACGTCGCTTTGGCAAGTTTTCTTTTCGGCACGCCGCGATGATCTCCTGTCTGGCCGGGCGACTGCCCTGGGGCCCGTTGTCCATGAGCATTGATATCGCGCTGGACCTCGCTTGGCGTGGTCAAGCCGCATTCGCGCCGCACGCGCTCACCCATGCGGGCATGGCGATGTCTGCGCTGACGCGATCCCTTGGAGCCCCAGCCCCGCAATCGGCTTGGCAGGTGACGGTGACGGATAGGGGCGGTGGGGAGCGCCCCGTCTCGATCGAATCGGTCTACGAATCACCGTTCCAACAGGTGATCCGCTTTCTCCCGGACGACGCTAAGGTCGATCGCCCTCCCGTACTTCTTGTCGCTCCGATCTCGGGCCATCACCCTTCGGTTCTGAGCGACACCGTCTCGGTCCTTCTCCCCGAGTACGACGTGCATGCGACCGAGTGGCGCGATGCCGCCGACATCCCGAGCGCGGCTGGGCGCTTTGGACTTGCCGAGTTCCATGCGGAGATCCTCGCGGCCCTCGGCGCGATCGGGCCCAACGCTGCGGTGATGGGGGTTTCCCAGTCCGTTCCGGCGGTGCTGGCCATAACGGCCCTGCTGGCCGAGCGGGAGGATCGGCTCACCCCCCAAGCGATCATCCTGCTCGCGGGCCCCATCGATGCGAGGGTGGCCGAGACCTTGCCAGGCGCGCTGGCACGACTCTCGCCCCCGGGGCTGATGGAAGCGCCACTGTTGCGGATGGTCGGGCCCGGCAGACCGGGCGCTGGCCGGCTGGTGTATCCGGGCGAGACACATCTCGCGGCGCTCTCGGCGATGAAGCCGACCAGGATGGCCTGGGCGCAGCTCGCAGCCTTGACTGGGCTTCTGGTGGGGCCGGACGCTCCGGAAGCCCGCGACCTGATGGAACGCGGCGAGGTCCAAAACCTTCTAGACGTGCCGGCCGAACTGTTCGTCGAAACGCTGGACGCCGTGTTCCGCCGCCACCTGCTTGCGAAAGGCGCCCTCGACCTCGACGGAAGGGTGATCCGCCCCGAAGCGATACGCGACACCTGGCTCATGACGGTCGAGGGCGAGGACGACACCGCGGCACCTCCGGGTCAGACCTCCGCCGCGCACCTTCTCTGTCCGGCCATCCCCGCTGAACGGCGACGCGCCATCGTCGCTCCCCGCACGGCGCACTTCGGGGTTTTTCGTGGGCCGTCATGGCGCGAGCGGATCGGCCCGGAGGTCAAGGCGTTCTTGGACCTTTCCATGGCAGTGAGCAGCCGATGACCGGTCGGCTGAGCCTCCGCCGGACGTGCGACGCCTCTCCGAGACGGACCTCGCGCCTTCCCCTCGACGCCGGCTGGGCCAGCGCCCGGAGGACTACGGCGCCGCCCGGCGTTCGATCGGCGTGAAGGCCCGGTCGTCGGGCCCGACATAGTTCGCGCTCGGACGGATGATCTTGCCGTCCGCGCGCTGCTCGATGACGTGCGCGCCCCAACCGCTGGTTCGGGCGATGACGAAGATCGGCGTGAACATCGCCGTCGGGATCCGCATGGCCGCGAAGGCAACTGCGGAGAACCAGTCGAGGTTGGCGAACATTCCCCGCCGCTCGCGCATCACCTGCTCGATCCGCTCCGCGACGTCGTGCAGGGATGTGCTGCCCGCCTCTTGCGAGATGCTGCCGGCGACGCGCTTGATGATGGCGTTTCGCGGATCCGACACGGTGTAGACGGGATGCCCGAACCCGATGACCAGTTCCCTCGCAGCGAGGCGGCGCTCGATCTCGGCCGCCGCCTCGTCGGGCGAGGCGTAGCGCTGCTGGATCGCCAGGGCTTCCTCGTTGGCTCCGCCGTGCTTCGGCCCGCGCAGGGCGCCGATCGCGCCAACCACGGCCGAGTACATGTCGCTTCCGGTGCCGGCGATCACGCGTGCAGTGAAGGTGGAGGCGTTGAACTCATGCTCCGCGTAGAGGATCAGGCTCGTGTGCATGGCCCGGACATGTGGCGCGGCTGACGGACGCCCATGCAGCAGGTGCAGGAAGTGGGCACCGATGGACCCGTCGTCGGTCTCCACCTCGATGCGGCGGCCGCTACGGGTCCAGTGCCACCAGTAGAGGAGCATGGAGCCGAAGCTTGCCATCAACCGGTCGATGACCTCTCGGGCGGCAGCAGCGCCGTGCCCGCCTGCCTCTGGCAACACGCAGCCAAGCGCCGACGCCCCGGTTCTCAGGACATCCATCGGGTGCGTGGTCGCCGGGAGCGATTCCAGCGTTTCCTGAACGACGCGAGGCAATGCCCTCATCGCGCGGAGCCGGTCCTGGTAGGATCGCAGCTCCTGTGCGGTCGGGAGATGACCGTGAATGAGGAGATGCGCAACCTCCTCGAACTCGCAGTGCTCGGCGATGTCGAGGATGTCGTAGCCGCGATACCGAAGGTCGTTCCCGGTTCGACCCACCGTGCACAGCGCCGTGTTTCCGGCGGGCACCCCCGACAGGGCGACCGACTTCTTGGCTTTGGGCAGCGCCGCTTCGGCATGACTCATCTTTCCCTCCTCAGGGCATCGTGGCTGCAACCCGGGCCTTCGGCACTGGCGTCACCCGCCCATCCCTTCATCCGGTAGACCTGCGAGACGGCGCTCGCTTCGCGTGAGGAAGGATGGCTTGGAAAGGCTCGTCCGAACCGCGGCATCGCTCCACAGTGCGGCATGCAGCCTTGTGCTGCCGTCGAACGCGCCGGCACGCAGCGCCTCCACAAGGTCGCTCCCGCGCGACGCCGCGCCGCCAGCCACGCTGCTTACGACGTCCGCCTCGGAGGTCACCAGCCGCTGCTGCTGCGCAATCTCGCGCGCCGCCATGCGCACGGCACTTCCGACCATGAGCGCGGCGTAGCGCGCCGGACCGGAAAGCCCCGGCAGCACCTCGATCTCCAGGGTGCGCTGGGCGGCGTCGAGAAGTGCGCTGCCCATCGTCTCGGGGTGCAAGTCGCGCTGCGCGGCGGGTTTCGGGGTGACGGGCTGGGGAGCTACCGGCTCGGCGGCCTGGCATCGCCCGCCGCTCCAGCGTTCCGGGGCCGTGGCCCGTAGCGCCGCAAGCTCAAGCTCCGCTGCGAGGCGTCCGGTCAGCGCCAGTTCCACCGATGGCTCGTCCTGCGACGCATGTCGCCAGCCCTGGGCGAGGGCGATGCCGGCCCAGCGCAGATGCGCCAGGACTTCCCAGTAGTGGACCGCCTCGTCGTCGATGGGCTCCCCGCTCTCCGCCTCGTAGCCGCGATAGAGGGACGCGCGGGAGGCGATCCCGCCCGCTTCGAAGTCGAGGCGCCCGAAACGCCAGCACGCCGCGCAGAACCAGCCGAGATCGGCGAAGGGATCACCCCAGCCCGCGAACTCCCAGTCCAGGATGCCGGTCAACCCCGACGCGTCGATCATGAAGTTGCCGGTGCGGAAGTCGCGATGCGTCAGCACCACGCGACGGGGGGTGGGCGCGTGACGCTCGGCCCAGCGCAGGCACCACTCCAGCCCGGGCCTCGCCGCGCCGAGGTTGTCGAGCGTCCCGCGGATCCTCGCGACCTCCGAGAGGGCGGGCTCGCTCGGCGGATGGCCGAGGAAAGGCAGGTCCTGCCGCGGCGGGACGATCCGGTGGAGGCGCGCCAGCTCGCGCCCGAGTTGCGCGGCGAGCGCGTCACGATCGGGGCACAGCGACGTGTCGCGCACCACGCGCGGCCCGAAGGCCACGCCGGCAAGCCGCGCGGTGACTATGAACGGTCCCCCGAGCACCGAGGCGTCCTCGCAGAGCGCGATGGGCCTCGGGACGGACACGCCGGCGGCCTCGGCCGCCCTCAGGAGCGCGAATTCGGCCGCGCGACCATGGCTCTCGGAGATGCGCGCCGATGCATCGCGGCGGAGAACCACCTCGGCCGGAGCGGCACCTTCGAGGCGCAGCAACCAGTTCTGCTGGATGGCGCCACCGGTGAGCCTCTCCGCGCCCACCACGCGGATGGACGCGCCGAGGGTGGCGGAAAGCCAGGCTTCCAGCGGCGCCGCATCCGGCGTCAGCTCCGCGCTTGGCGTCACCCGGATTGCCCCCAGGACCAGAAGCCGTCGCCTTCGCGGCGGTGCATCCCGGCCAGCACCATCGCGTGGACCTCGCTCGCGCCATCCACGAGCCGTGCTTGGCGCGCGTAGCGGTAGATCCACTCCGCGACGGTGTCCTTCGAGTAGCCGCGTGCGCCGTTCACCTGGACCGCCGTGTCCGCGCACAGGTGCAGCGTGTCGGCGACATGGATCTTCGCCATGCTGATCTCCTTCCGCGCGAAGTCTCCCTGATCCAGCTTCCACGCCGCCTTCATCACGAGGAGGCGGCCGATCTCGATGGCCGCCGCACAGCGCCCGATCTGAACCTGGATGCTCTCGCGATCCGCCAGCCTGACGCCGAACCCCTCCCGCGCTTCCGCGTACTCCCCGGCGATCTCTAGGCAGCGCTTGGCGAGGCCGAGCCATCGCATGCAATGCGTCAGCCGCGCCGGTCCGAGGCGCATCTGCGTCGCACGCAGCCCGTCGCCGATGCTCAGGAGCACATTCTCGTCCGCGACCTCGAGTCCGTCGAATTCCAGCTCGCAATGCCCACCATGCTCCTCCGGCCCCATGATCGCGATGCGGCGCAGCACGCGCCAGCCGGGCTGGTCACGATGGAACAGGAAGATCGCCAGGCCCCGCCGAGCGTCGTCGGACACTCGCGCCACCAGGATGAAGTGGGCGGCCTCGGCCGCGCCCGTGATGAACCACTTGCGCCCGCGGATCATCCAGCCCGTGCCGTGCCGCGTGGCCCGGGTGCGGATCATGGCGGGGTCCGAGCCTCCGCCGGGCGCGGGCTCGGTCATCGCGAAGGAGGAGCGGACGGCTCCGCTCACGATCGGATCGAGCCACCGGTACTGCTGCGCCGGCGTCGCCGCCTGTGCCAGCAGGCGCATGTTGCCGTCATCCGGTGCCGCGCAGTTCAGGCAGACCGGCCCGAAGATGCTACGATTGGCTTCCTCGTACAGCGCGGCTTGCGCCACCATCGGCAGGCCCATGCCGCCCCGATCGCGTGGCACCTGAGGCGCCCAGAGCCCGGCGGCACGGGCCTTGGCACGCGCCGCCGCAAGCGGTGCTTCGGCGATGTTCTCGTGGGCATCCCAGTTCGCCCGGTCGGCTTCGAGCGGCAGGATCTCCGCGGTGATGAACTCACGGGTCCGCGCACGGATCGCTTCGAACTCTTTGGGGAGGGTGAATTCCATCGTGGACCTCAAAGCGGGCTGGCATGGTGGCCGCCATCGACCGTCAGCACCGTGGCGGTCAGCCAAGTCGAGGCGCCGGAAGCGAGCAGCAGGAAGGGTTCGTCGAGATCTTCCGGGCGCCCGAGCCGCCGCATCGGAATCCGCCTGATCAGCGCCTGTCCGGCCTCGGTCCCGAAGAAGTCGCGATTGAGGTCGGTCTCGATATAGCCGGGCGCCAGGGCGTTCACGCGGATACCGAATCGCGCCCACTCGACGGCCAGGGCCTTCGTCATCTGGATCACGCCGGCCTTCGATATGGCGTAGGGGGCAACGGCCGTGGCCACGCGCAAGCCGAGGACCGAGGCGACGTTGACGATATCGCCGCCCCGGTTCCGCATGAGGCGCGCCGCATGCGTCGCACAGCACCAGGCGGCGCGAAGGTTGGTGTCGAGCACGCGATCGAAGTTGTCCGGCGTCACGTCGAGGGCCATCGCCGTCTCGGCCACGCCCGCATTGTTGACGAGGAGATCCAGCCCGCCGCTTTCACCGATCTCCGCGAACGCTTCACGGGTGTGGATCGCGTCGGTGATGTCGCCGGCGATGATCGCCACGGTCGCTGCCCCGGCCTCGCGGCACCGGGCGGCGGTCGCGTCGAGCCTTTCGGCGGACCGTCCCAGAAGCCAGAGATGCGCGACGCCGTGCGCGGCCAGCAGGCGCGCGAAGTGCGCGCCGAGGCCGGAAGACGCGCCTGTGACGACAGCGCGACGCCCCGCGAGGGTCACGGCGTCGGCCCTGCCGGCAGGCCGGGCGGCGCGTGTCGCGGCTTTCGGGCAGCATACCAGCACGCGTGTGCGCTAGCCGTTGGAAGGCCATCATCCGTGCCGGGCCTTTCGATCGCCGATCGCACACGCAGCTTCGGTATCGTCATGGCATGGTGACCACGATCTTGCCGAACGTCCGTCCGCCCGCGAGCGCCGCGAAGGCGGAAGCGTGATCGGCCACGTCGTAGCGGCCCGAGATCACAGGCCGCACGGCGCCGCGCGCGAGCATCGGCCAGACATGGGCTTCCACTGCCGCCATGACGGCGCTCTTCTCGGCCGCCGTGCGCCCGCGCAGAGTGGTGCCCATGAGCGTCAGCCGCTTGAGCATGAACGGCACCACGTCGAATGCAGCGGTCCGGCCGCGCATGAAGCCGATCTGCACGAGGCGCCCCTCGATGCGCGATGCGGCGATGTTGTGCGGAAGCCAATCACCGAAGGCGATGTCCAGCACGGCATCGACGCCGCGGTCCTCGGTGGCCGCTAGGCAGGCCGCCACGAAGTCTTCGCTGGTGTAGTCGACCGCCTGGTCGGCGCCGAGTTCGACGCAGCGGGTGCACTTCTCCGCCCCGCCGGCCGTTGCAATGACATGCGCGCCCACCGCCTTGGCGAGCTGGATCGCCGCCGTTCCTATGCCGCTGGCGCCGCCATGGCAGAGAAGCCACTCGCCGGGCGCGAGGCCACCGCGCGTGAAGAGATTGTCCCACACCGTGGCGAAAGCCTCCGGGAGGGCGGCGGCATCAACGAGGCTGACACCGTCCGGAACGGGAACGCACTGGCTCTCCGGCACCGAGCAATGCGTCGCCAGACCGCCCGCCGTCACCAGCGCGCACACCTGATCCCCGGCACGCCAGCGGCGAACGCCCGGGCCAACCGCGACGACTCGCCCCGAGCATTCGAGCCCCAGCACGTCGGATGCGCTTGGCGGCGCCGGGTAGCTGCCCTCGCACTGCAGCAGGTCGCCTCGATTGAGACCGCCGGCCACCACCTCGACAGTGACGTGGCCCGGATCCGGCGCAGGGAACGTCATCGGCGCGAGGCGCGGGCCCGCCCGGTCCGCGATGAGCCCTTGCCCGCGGAACATCGTGGGGTTCGCGAGGCTGGTTCCGCGGTCCATCAGGTCACCCGGATGTTGGCTTGGCGGATAATCGGACCCCAGGTTTCGGTGTCCGAGCGAATGAGGTCGGCAAGCGCCTCCGGCGTGCTGGTCTGCGGTTCCACGCCCGCGCTGTGGCAGTGCGCGACGATCTCCGGCAGTTCCATGACGCGCCGCGACTCCTCGGCGAGCCGGTCCACGATCGCGCGCGGCGCGCCGACCGGGAGGAACAGGGCGCGCCACACCGACATCTGAAGGCCCGCGAGACCGAGCTCGGTCGTCGTCGGCGCCTCCGGGACGATCGGCAGCCGCCTGGGGCCTGCCACAGCGAGGGGGATGACTTGGCGCGCCTGGATCATCCCCAGCGCGCTGATGGGGAAGCCGAACATGGCCTGGATCTGGCCCGCATGCATGTCGTTGAGCGCGGGGGCATCGCCCGCGTAGGGAATGTGCAGGAGCTCGACGCCCAGCATGCGCTTGAACAGCTCGAACACCACATGACCCGGGGAGCCGTTGCCGCTCGAGCCGAACACCACCCGTCGAGGATCGGCGCGGACCGCGGCGACGAACTCGCCGAAGCTGCGCCAGCCGCTGGCGGTCGAGACCATGAGCGCCGGCGTGAAGCGGGTGAGAAGGGTGACGGGGGCAAAGTCGCGCTGCGGATCGTATCCGAGTTGCGGATGGATCATCGGATTGAACACATGCGTTCCCATACCGGCATCGAGCACGGTGTAACCATCGGGGCGGGCCTGGCCGACCGCAGCGACGCCGACTGCGCCGGCGGCACCGGGACGATTCTCGACAATCACCGACTGCCCGAGCGCGACGCTCAAACGCTCCGCGAAGCGCCGCGCGAGGATGTCCGTGATGCCGCCCGCCGGAAAGGGCACGACGTGCCGGATCGAGCGGACCGGCCAGGTCTGGCCGGCCGCTCCGCGCACGCCTGCGACGGTCAGCCCACCGGCACCCGATCCCAACAGAAGATGTCTGCGACCCAGCTTCATTGGCGTTTCTTCCCTGTGCTTGTTGGTTCCCTCAGGGCGGCGGTGCGACGCGCATGATCTCGCCATGCGCGGCGTTCGGATCCCGCGTTGCCCAGAAGCCGGACTCGACCTGTGCGAAGAACTCGGCGAGCAGATCGTTGAAACGCGACGGCTCCTCGAGATTGACCGCGTGGCCGGTCTGGGGGAGCACGGCGAGGCCCGATGCCTGCAGGTTGCGCTTCAGGAAGAGCGCGGTCGCCAGGCAGGGCTCATCCTCGTCACCGACCACGATGAGGGCCGGCGTCTCCAGCGCGTTCAACTCCCCCTTCAGGTTTTGGACGGACGGCCGCTTCGCCTGGACGCCGCGCATCGTGAGCGCGGCACCCTCGCTGGAGTGCGAGGCGAGGCGGTCCACGAAGGATTGCCAACCGCGCGGGTCCTTCCGGCGCAGCGTCAGCCGTGTCGCAACTTCGGCGTGGGTCTTCGCGTAAGCGGCGGCGCCGAGCGTCTCGAAACGGTCGGCGACCGCGTAGGCTAGGGCGCGGAACTCATCGCGTCGGTCCGGGTCCGACCCCGATCCCGTTGCGGCCAGCACGAGCGAGGTCACCCGGTTGGGGTGGCGCAGCGCCAGATGCAGGGCGGTGCCACCGCCCATGGAGAGGCCCACGACGTGGGCGCGCGCGAGGTGCAATTGGTCGAGGACTGCCAGCGCGTCGGTGACGGCGATCTCCTGCGAATACCTGCCGGACTCCTGAGGCACGTCCGAGGGCAGGTAACCGCGCGCCGACAGGGCGATGCAGCGGTGGCGGCGCGAGAAGTGGCCGATCTGGGCGTCCCAGCTTCGGTGGTCCCCGGCGAATTCGTGCAGGAAGAGGATGGGCGTGCCACGGCCCGATTCCTCGAAGTGGATTCGAACGCCCCCCTCGGACAGCGCGAACGGCATGCTGGCCTCCCGTCTCCCGCCGACGCCCTACTACCCGTCGACCCGGATGGCGGCGCCGCGCACGGCTGCGCCCCACCGCAACGACTCCTGGCGAAGCAGGTCCCCAAAATCCGAGAGGCCCTGGCCGAGCGGTGCGAATCCGTTCTGCTCGAGCGATCCCGGGACGGCCGGATCACGCAACGCGCGGCCGAAAGCGTCGTGCTGCGCCACAATCACTTCGCGCGGCACGCGCGGCGCAGCCAGGAGGCCGATCCACGCGTCCGCGAGCACATCGACGCCCTGCTCGCGCAGCGTCGGCACGTCGGGAACCAGGCCGAAACGCGCAGCGCTGGCAACGCCCAGGATGGCGATGCGTGGCCGCTGCGCGACGGCAACGGCGACTGGGAGCACGGCGATGTCGACCTGGCCGGCGCTGACGGCGAGCGCGGCAGGCCCACCTCCCGGATAGGGCACATGGGTCATCTCGACGCCGAGCGCGCGACGCAGCATCTCGCCGGCCACGTGCGCGACGGTGGCGTAACCGTACGAAGCGTAGGTGAGGGGCGTTGCAGCGCGCCGGACCCGCTCTGCCAGTTGCGCGACATTCTCGACGCCCAGCCCGGGCCGAGCGACGAGGCCGAAGACCACGTTGGCCAGGGCTGTGACCGGCTGGAATGCCCCAGGGTCGAAGGGAAGCCGAGGGTTGGCCGCCGGCAGCAGGGTGTGTGTGTCGGCGGTGGCGAGCAGTACGGCATGACCATCCACTGGCGCGGCCAACAGGGCCTGGCTCGCGACCACGCCGTTCGCCCCGGGCCGTTTCTCCACCACGAGCGGCTGACCCAGCGCCGAAGAGGCTGCATTGGAAACAAGCCGCGCAAGCATGTCAGCGGCGCCGCCGGGAGGGAACGGGACGAACAGGCGGACCGGCCGCGTCGGGCTCCACGAGGCCTGGGCGGACGAAGCTGCGAGGGCAGCGGCGGCGAGCCCCAGCGTGCCGAGGCACCTGCGTGTCCAACGATCCGTTCGGTTCGTCATTTCCACCCCCACATCCACGAGTTGCCTGCGACATCGTCAGGTCCCACAGGCACGGGACGTACGCCAGATTGATAAGTTTGGTATGCCAGATTTTGGCGCATGGCAAGACCTGCTCGCCTGACACGGTCGCGGTGAGGCGTGCGAGTCCCCAGCGCCGCGCGATACCGCTGGGCGGCGGCCATCGCGATCATGCTTCCCCGCTCCATCCGGTGGCCTTCCCGGCCGCATCAGCCGCCGTGCGCCAGGCGCGGCGCCGGCAGCTCGGGCAGGCCGAACCGCGTCACGCTCGGCCGCTCCCCCATCCGCGCCAGCCATGCGCTCAGCCCGCGATGCTCCGCGAGCAGCGCCGCTCCCTCGTCGGTGTCGGCGAAGTACGCGAGGTTGGGGCTCACGAAGAAGTCGGCGACGGTGGGCGATGCGCCCACGAGGTATTCGCCGCCCGACTCGTCCAGCATGCGCTCCAGCATCGCGAGCGTGGTCCGGCAGAGCGGCAGCGCCTCCTGGATGGCATGCTCGTCGTGTGCCGCGCCGATCACGCGCTGGCGGAAGCGCTGCGAGTACACCGTGCGCAGCATCGCCGGCGCGCCCACCTGATCCATGATCGAGATGACCTGCGCCATCCGCGCAAGGTCGCGTGGCAGGGCCGGCTCCAGACGCGGTTCCGGGAAACTGGCTTCGAGGTAGCGCGCGATCGCCACCGCCTCGTGAAGGACGAAGGCGGCGTGCCTCAGTACCGGCACCTTGCCGAACGGGTTCAGCGCCTCGAAGCCGGGCGGCCGACCGGGAAAGTCGAAGTGCTCGAGGCGGTGGGCCAGCCCCTTCTCCTCCAGCAGCAGGCGCACGACCTTGACGTAGCCGGCAAAGGACGGGCCGATGACGACGAGCTCGTCTCCGGCTGCCGGGTCCGCCGCAGCCGTCACGTCCGCACCAGAGGGCAGCCGCCTTCGTTGAGCGGCCGGAACGCACGCTCGCCCGGCACTGTCGCGGTGAGGCGGTAGTAGTCCCAGGCGCCGCGGGATTCGGCGGGCGCCTTCACCTCGACGGTGTACATGTCCTTCAACAGCCGCCCGTCCCGACGAAGCGCGGCGTTGCGTGCGAACATGTCGCGCACCGGAATCGCGTGCATGGCTTCGGCGACGGCCGAGCCGGCGGTCGTCCCCGCCTGCTGAACCGCCTTCAGATAGTGGAGCACGGCCGAGTAGGTGCCGGCCTGGGCCATGGTCGGCATGGCGTTGCGCCGGGCGAAGAAGCGCCGCGACCAGGCGCGCGTCTCCTCATCCATGTCCCAGTAGAAGGACGTGATGAAGCGCAGCCCCTGCGCCGTCTCGAGCCCCAGCGCATGGACGTCGGTGAGCAGCATGACCGGGGCGACTAGCGCCTGGCGCCGCCCGCCGCGGCGGTTCATCCCGAACTCGGAGGCCTGCTTGATGCAGTTGATCAGGTCGCCGCCCACATTGGCGAAGCAGACGACGCGCGCCCTCGACTGCTGCGCCTGCAGCAGAAGGCTGCTGAAGTCGGTGGTCCCCGCCTGGTGCCGGACGGTGCCGAGCACGCGGCCGCCGGCCGCGGTGATGACGCGGCTTGCCTCGGCCTCCAGCGATCGGCCGAAGGCGTAGTCGGCCGCGATGAAGAACCAGCTGTCGAGGCCCTCGCCGACGAGCGCCCGCGCCGTGCCCGCCCCGTTGGAGAAGGTGTCGTACACCCAGTGGAACCCCACGGGCGAACAGGCCGGTCCGGTGAGGTCCGCCGTGGCCGAGGTGCAGTGAACAACGATGCGGTCGCGCTGCCGCCCGATCTGCTGGGCGGCGAGCGAAATCGCCGAGTGCCCGAAGTCGAAGGCGGCGCCGACGCCTTGCGTGTCGAACCATCGCGTGACGATCGCGGCCCCGACATCCGCCCGGTTCTGATGATCGGCGGAGAGCAGCTCGACCGGCGCGCCGAGAAGGGGTGCACCGAACTCCTCGATGGCCATGCGGGCGGCCTCTACCGAGCCGAGGCCGGCGAGATCGGCCAGGTGGCCGCTCTGGTCGTTCAGCACCGCCACGCGCACCGGGCCGCGCGGTTGGGCGCGCGCCACCAGGGGCGCCGCCAGTGGCGATGCCAGAGCCGCGGCGAGCAGGCGACGGCGCGTGGTGCCCGTGCGCGACGTATCGGTCCTCATGGCGTCCTCCCTTGTTCGTCAAGTTCCCGCGCTCGCTCGCGCAGCACGAATTTCTGGACCTTGCCGGTCGAGGTCTTTGGCAGGGGTCCGAACACCACCGAGCGCGGCGCCTTGAACCGGGCGAGGCGCGAGCGGCAGAAGGCGATGATGTCCTCCTCCGCCGCCGCCGCGCCGGGCCGCAGTTCGACAAACGCACAGGGCGTTTCGCCCCAATGGGCGTCAGGCCGCGCGACCACGGCCGCCTCCAGCACGGCAGGGTGCTCGTAGAGCACCGCCTCGACCTCGATGGTGGAGACGTTCTCGCCGCCAGAAATGATGATGTCCTTCGAGCGGTCCTTCAGCTCGATGTAGCCGTCGGGGTGCATCACGCCGAGGTCGCCGGTGTGGAACCAACCGCCGGCGAAGGCCTCCTCGGTCGCGCGCGGGTTCTTCAGGTAGCCGCGCATCACGGTGTTGGAGCGCTTCAGGACCTCGCCGAGCGTGGTGCCGTCCGCCGGCACGTCCTGCATGCTGCGGGTTTCCACCACGCGCAGGCCCTCCACGGAGGGGTAGGCCACGCCCTGCCGGGCCTTCATCGCGGCGCGACCCTCCGCATCGAGCGCAGCCCAGCCGGGCTGCCATTCGCAGATGGCGGACGGGCCGAAGACCTCGGTGAGGCCGTAGACGTGCAGCACGTCGAAGCCCATCCGCTCGATCCGCTCGATGACGGCGGGCGGGGGCGGCGAGGCAGCCGTCATCACCTGCACGCGCTGCGGCAGGTCGACACGCTCCTCCGCCGCGGCGTTGATCAGCGTGTTGAGGACGACCGGGGCGCCGCAGAGATGCGTGACGCCCTCCTCGGCGATGAGCCGGAAGATCGCCCGCGCTTCGACCTTGCGGAGGCAGACATGGGTGCCGCCCATCAGGCCGATCGTCCAGGGGAAGCACCAGCCGAGCGAATGGAAGATCGGCAACGTCCAAAGCATCACCGGCCGCTTCGGCATGGCCCAGGCGGCGACGTTAGCCATGGCGTTCAGATACGCGCCGCGGTGGTGATAGACGACGCCCTTGGGATCGCCCGTCGTGCCCGAGGTGTAGGAGAGGATCAGCGGATCCCACTCGTCGGACGGCAGGCCGAGCGACGCTTCCGGGTCACCCTCGGCGAGCAGAGCTTCGTAGTCGAGCGCGAAGGCGGCGGGGTGGGCCGAATGGAGTTCCGCGTCGGCAATGTCCACGACGAGCGGCGGCGGCGCCTCCAGCAGGGCGATGGCGGCGCGCGCCAGGCCACCGAACTCGCGGTCCACCAGCAGCGCCCGCGCCTCACCATGCCGCAGGATGAAGGCGATCGCCGCGGCATCGAGCCGGGTGTTGATCGGGTTCAGCACCGCCCCGATGCCTGGCACGCCGTGATGCGCCTCGAGCATCGCGGGTGTGTTCGGCGCAACGATGGCGACCGTATCGCCAGGCCCGATGCCGCGGCGCGCAAGGGCCGAACCGAGCCGGCGGCAGCGCGCCTCGAAGCTCTGCCAATCGAGGCGAAGCGCGCCATGGACCACGGCGGGCGCTTCGGGAAACACCGCGGCGGCGCGCGGCAGGAAGGAGAGGGGCGAGAGCGGCACATGGTTGGCCGCGTTCGGACGCATCTCCGCACGGTAGGGGCTCGCCGCCGGCAGTACCCAACGGCCCGGCACGGGCCGCGGGTGCCGCGGGCGCACCGCCTCGCCTAGTGGACCCCACACTGCCTTGTTCATCGCGCCCCTCCCTGAAGGTTCGGCCCCCGCCGCCATTCGCGGCGGCGAGTGCCGTGGCCGATTGCCTCCGTCGCGTCAGTCGGCCCAGAAGTCGCGCCCGAGCGAACGGCGCGCGTCCATCAGTGGCGTCTTCTCGCGGAAGGCCTTAAGGCCCTCGCCCTTGTCGGCGTCGGGGACGTCGGCCCAGCCGTTGACGGAGGCGGTCCAGGCGCAGCTCAGTGCCTCGAAGGCCTGGGCCGTGTAGAGGTCGGTCTCGACGTTCTTGTTGATGATGAACTTGAGCTGGCGCAGCGTCTGCTGGCTCTTGGCGCGTAGCAGGGTGAGCAGCTTCTCCACCTCGGCGTCGAGCCCGTCATTCGCGACGACGCGGTTCCACAGCCCCCATTCGACGGCCTTGCGCGCCGGCTGGATGGCGGCGAGCAGGTTGATCTCCTTGGTGCGGCGGCGGTTGATGAAGCGCGACATTCGCGTGGTGCCGCCCCAGCCGGGCGTGATGCCCCAGTCCACCTCGGGCATGCCCCACTTCGCGCGCTCGGTGGCGATGACGAAGTCGCAGCACATGGTGAGCTCGAGCCCGCCGCCGACCGCGTAGCCGTCCACGGCCGCGATCGTCATCTTGTCGAGCTCCTCCAGCGCGTAGGCCATCCACTGGTAGTAGCGGACGCGGTGGAAGTACTCGTTCGAGTTCCCCCACTCGCCGCGCGACATCTCCTTCAGGTCGTCGCCGGCGCAGAAATTGCCGCCGGCGCCCTTGATGACCAGGTACTTGATCGTCTTGGAGCGGCGCACGTGCTCGAAGATCGCGACCAGCTCGTCGGAGAGCTTGAGCGAAAGGCAGTTCACCACGTCCGGGCGGTTGAGCGTGAGCAGGCCGACGTCGCCGCGCTCCTCGAACAGCGAGTGCTCCAGGCTGGTCGGTGTCGCCAGGGTCATCGGCATGGGGAAGGGCGCGTTCATGGAGGATCCTCTCGGTTTCTCGCGGACCGTCCCGGCACCTGCCCAGTCAGTCTCGCTAAGAAACTCTTAAGGTAGTAGGTCTTTCTATGCAACTCTAAAATTTCGGGATACGATCCGAGCTATGGCAACGATGGCGTCGCAACGCGTCCACGATCCGGTTCCGCTGCGCCGCATCTCCTCCGTCGTCCGTGCGCTCGACGTGCTGTCCGACGCGTGGTCCTTCCTGGTGCTGCGGGAGGCCTTCTTTGGCGTGCACCGCTTCGACGCGTTCCGGACGAACCTGGGTGTCGCGCGGGGGGTCCTTGCCGATCGCCTGGACAGGCTCGTCGAGGAGGGCGTCCTCGAACGGGTGACGTATCAGGCTCGCCCGGCGCGCCAGGAGTATCGGCTGACGCCGGCCGGCCTCGATCTCTACCCCGCGATCATCGCCCTTCTGACATGGGGCGACCGCTGGCTCGTCGGGTCGGATGGCGCGCCTCTCGAACTGCGCGATCGCGCGAGCGGAGAGCTTCTCGTGCCGCGCGTCGTCTGCGCCGCGTGCCGGCAGCCGATCGCGGCGACGGACGTCACGGTGCTGGACGGCCCGGGCGCCGGGATGGAGACGCTGCCGAACCCTGGCGGCCGGCAGCGTCCGCCGGATCCGACGCTGTTCACGCGCGGCCGCCCCTGCTCGGTCGCCCGCGCGCTCGCGGTGATAGGTGACCGGTGGAGCTTCCGCATCCTCCGCGACGCCTATCTCGGCATCCGCCGCTTCGACGACCTGCAGGCGAGCCTCGGCATCGCGCGAAACGTGCTGACGGAGCGGTTGGAGGGCCTGGTGGCCGCGGGCGTGCTGACGCGCCAACCCTACGGCCCACGCGTGGATCGGTTCGACTATGCGCTCACGGCGATGGGCCTCGACCTCTACCCGACCTTCCTGCTGATGATGGCCTGGGGTGACCGCTGGCGTGCGCCCTCGGCGGGTCCGCCATTGCTCGTTCTGCACGGGAGCCCGGAGCATCGCGCCGAGCCTGTCCTGGTGGATGCGACGAGCGGCCGTGAGGTGCTGGCGCGGACGACCAGTTATCGGGAGCGCTACGTCTGGCCAGCGAAACCGCTCGACCGATCGAAGCGCTGATCGTCCGCTGCCCGACCCCGTCTTTACCTTGCTGTGCGCCCGGGCGTGGTCAGGCTGGTTGCGAGACGAGCCCATGTCCGAACCGGTTCAGGTCGTGGCCGGGTTCCGCGGCGCCGCTGGACGCAGAGAGGGCCCAATCGGCGCATCGCGGTGCGGCGCCCTCAGCGATCCGTCGAGTATCCGCGCAGGAAGGCGGTGACGGCCGCTTTGACAACCGCCTCGGCGTCCGCCTCCTCGAGATCGACAACCAGCATGTGCGGCCAGAAGGTCACGTCGTTGATCATGCCGAGGAACTGCCGCGCGGCGAGCGGCACGTCAGCGATTCGCAGAGTCCCGGCCTTCGCTTCGGCGCGCAGATAGGCGTGCAGCCGGTCGAGGTAGGGCTTCTTGCCCTTCTCGTAGAGCTCCCGCCCCAGCTCCGGGAAACGCGGCACCTCGGCGATCATCACGCGGAACAGCGCGCGCGTTTCAGGCCGCCCCAGTGTCGCGGCGTAGTCGCGGCCGATGGCGAGCAGGCCCGCGCGCGCGTCGCCGGCTTTCGGCTTCGGGACCTCCCCCGCGAGGTCATTGCCGAAGACGCGCGCCATCACCGCGCCGAAGATGTCGGCTTTGGCGTGGAAGTGCTTGAACACGGTCGCCGTGGACACCTGTGCGCGCTCCGCGATCGCGGCGAGCGTGGTGTGCTCGTAGCCGCGGGCGAGGAACTCCGCGACGGCGGCATCGAGCACGAGGTCGCGCTTGGGCGGGCGGCCGCGGCGAGCGGTTGCTGGCGGTGCGTCGGGGAGCGAGCGGGCGGGCGAAGCGGGGCGAGGCATGGGCGCAGCATAAATCCGAGCGGTACCACTTGCAAAAACTGCCGCAGGTTATTTAATGAGTGAGCGCGCTCACTCAAGAGCTTCAACCCGGAGACGCCCCATGCATCGACGCCAGCTGGGCCAAGCCGCCCTCGCCACCAGCCTCCTCGGAGCCCTGCCCATGACCGCCGCCCTTGCGCAGACCCAACCGCCCGCGCCTGCCGACATCCGCGGCGTTACCACGCGCTTCGACAGCCCGGCGGCGCTCGCCGCCTGGCGGCAGCACAACGTCCCGGGATTCTCGCCGAAGTGGCAGCCGCCCGCGGTCCAGGATGGCGCGCTGGTGCTGCGTCCGCTCTCGTCCGGCTGGTTCGAGGACATGCAGGCGGGCCACCTCTACCGCGAAATCGAGGGCAACTTCGTTGTCACCACGCGCATCCGCGTCGAGGGCACCCGCGCACCCTTGCCGCAGACCCTCTTCTCGCTCGCCGGCATCTTCATCCGTGCGCCGCGCGAGGGCCTCACCGCCGCCAACTGGCAGCCGGGGCGCGAAAACTGGCTGTTCTTCTCGCTCGGCACCGCCTTCCCCGCCGGTACGCCGCAATTCGAGGTGAAGACGACCTTCAACAGCCTCTCGACGCTGCGCATCTCCGACGCCGCCGCGGCCTATCCCAACGGGCGCCCCGCCTGGGTTGAGCTGCGCGTCGCACGCCAGGGCGAACTGTTCTCGCTGCTCCACCGCGTGGAAGGCCAGCGCGAGTTCACGCTGCTCGACCAGTTCATCCGGCCCGACCTGCCGGCCATGCTCAACGTCGGGCTCACCGCCTATTCCGACTGGAACACCGAGACGAACCACTACCCGGACTTCGTCGCCCACAACACGCGGCCGGCGCCGAACAACGCCGACCTCGTCGCGCGCGTGGAGCGCATCGAGTTCCGACGCCCGACAGTGGATCGCTTCCCGGTCGCGTCGTTCGACGTGCGCTCTTCCTTCATGCCGGAGGTCAGCCAGCGGCGCATCGATGATCTCATCCGGAACTGAGGACGCAGCACATGACGAAACTCACCCGGCGCGGGGCGGTGCTCGCGCCCGCCGCCCTTCTGACAGCCACGACGCTCCCCGCTTTGGCGCAGCCCACGCCCGATGGTGGACGTCTCCTTGACGTGGATGGTGCGCGCCTGTGGTTTTCGGTGCGCGGCGATGGCCCCGTCGTACTCCTGCTGCACGGCGGCCTGGGCCATTCCGGATGGATGGAGGGCATTGCAGAGGCGTTGCTGCCCGCACGCCGCGTGATCGCGCTCGACACGCGCGGCATGGGTCGCTCAACGCTCGGGCCGCGTCCGCTCTCCTACGCGCGCCAGGCGGCCGATGCGCGCACGGTGCTCGCATTCCTCGGCGTGCGCGAGTTCGACCTGATCGGCTTTTCGGATGGTGGCATCGTCGGCTACCGGCTGGCTGCCGAGGGCGCCGGCGTACGCCGTCTTTTGACGATCGGGTCGCGCTGGTCGGCCGAGAACGGGCGCGGGATGTGGGATCAGTTCGCGCAGTGGAATCGCGCGAGCCTGTCCGCAGGCCCCTTTCGCTTCATCGTCGATGACTACGACCGGCTGAGCCCCGACCGCGACCTTGATCGCATGATGCGCCAGGCCGAGGCCATGTGGCGCGACGATGGGCCGGACGGACACCCTGGCGCCGCCATGCTCGATCGCATCGTCCAGCCGGTGCTTGTTAGCGTTGGCGACCGCGACCCCTTCCTCTCGGTTGCGAACGCCGAGGCTGCGCGCGCGCGCCTGCGGCAGGGCGCCCTGTTCGTTGCACCGGGCGCGGGCCATCCCGTGCACAACGACCGTCCGGACCTGTTCCTGCCCGCCTTGCGTCGCTTCCTTGAAACTGGCTAGCGGAGTTATGCCCGTATGGCCTGGAGGGCTCCTTCGCTGTCTCGCAACGGTGGTCGAGAGTGACCCGCCGAAAGGAGCGCGGGTCCGGTCGCTCCGATGCGGGCCAGCCAGGCATGACCAAGCTCGGATCGATTGATCTGAAGGCCTTCAACATCTTCTCCCTGGTCGCAGCGTCCGGGAGCATTCGGCAAGCGGCCCTTCGGGCGAGCGTGACTGCTCCGGCCATCAGTCGAAGGATCCGGGCGTTTGAGGATGGCCTAGGCGTCTCGCTTTTCGAGCGGCGCAGTAGCGGTATGCGGCTGACCCATGCAGGCCGGGAGCTGCTGGAAGCGGCCAAGCAAGTCCTCAGGGACGTCGATAGGGCGGCGGGACGCGCCAGGGAGACAGGAACGGCGACGGTTGGCCGCGTCCTGATCGGCACTTATTTCTCGGCTTCGGCCGGACGTCTTCGTGACGCTTTGCGCTGCTTCATCCAGCGGCATCGCCGCGTCGAGCTCGCGATGATGGAGGGGGTCCGCGATGAGTTGCTTGATGCCGTTCGCCTTGGCGAGGTGGATGTTGCGATCCTCCTAGGGCCGGATGACGAGGTCGGACTCGACCGGATGCGATTGTGGGCAGAGAGGATGATGGTTGCGCTGCCCACCGCCCATGGTCTTGCCGGTCAGTCCTTCGTGTCTTGGCGGGCTCTCGCAGCCGAGACCTTCATCGTCACACGACGCGGCTCCGGGCCAGAGGTGCGCGAGAAGGTACAGACGCTGCTGCCCGGGCGCAGCAAGGCGCGCTTCAGCGAACAGGACATCGGCCGCGAGGCGATGTTCAACCTGGTCGGAGCGGGATTGGGCGTGGCGGTGCTCGCGGAGTCGGCGTCCGGTGTGTCCTATCCCGGCGTCGTATTCAGGTCTGTCGGCGACGAGACCGGTCCGACGACGGTGGAAGCTGCCGTTTACTGGGATGCCAAGCGTGACAACCCTGCCTTGCGTCGATTCCTCGTGCTGCTCCGCATGCGTCAGGAGCCGGCATCGCGCGAAGGCGGCGCGGGCTGACGCTTCGGCGTGCGTGCCCGCGGCTCGGGTCGCTGCGCTGCACGGAACCCCCTGTCGCTCGCAAGAAACCGCGCCAGCATGGGCGCGAAAAGCTTGGCCGGCTCCACTTGCTGCCCTGTCTCGTGGGCCAGAGCCTCGCCATAGGCGACCAAGTCGCGGTGCAATTGGGCAGGCAGTTCCACGGTCAGCTTCACCGGCCTGTCGTCGAGGATCGGTCCAAGTTTCAGCTTCGGCATAGGTCAGCCTCCATAGGGTGCGAGAACGAGGTCCCGGTGGACGATGACGCGCACCGGGAAGGCCGGGCGGACAGTCAGTGTCGGCGGGACGGTGATCTCCCGGCGCACGATCTGGTCGCCGGCCCGGCCGACGGTACCCTGGGCGCTGTCGCGGATGGCGCGGGCGATGTCGCTCTCGTCGTCGCGGCCGAGGTCGAGGCCGAGGTTGAGGACCGTGGCGAGGCCGGCGGCGAGGAAGAGCCGGCCCCAGTGCTGGTCCACGCCATCCTCAAGACCCGCGTAGCCGGTTTCATCCGCGCCCGGCATGCGCTCCAGCACGATCGAGCGGCCGTCCGGCAGAATGAGGCGGTTCCAGACCAGCAGGATGCGGCGCTGCCCGAAGCCGGTGCGGCTGTCGTAGGCGCCGATCAGGCGCGCCCCCTGCGGGATGAGGAGGTGACGCCCGGTCGGGCTGTCGAAGACGTTCTCGGTCACCTGGGCGATGATCTGACCGGGCAGGTCCGAACGCAGCCCGGTCACGAGCGCGGCGGGGATGACGGCGCCAGCCTGGATCACGTAGGGCGAGGCCGGCGCCTGGAGGCGATCGGGCGAGACGGTGCGCCGGTCGGCGGGCACGTTGACGAAAGCAAGCTGGCGGTCGGTCGCGTCGGGGCGGCGGAAGAGGTCGGCGGGGCCGCTCTCCGCGCCCGGAGGCGGCACCGCCGCGGCGGGCGCCGCGGTACCGCGCTCGCGTGTCTCCAGCGCGAAGAACACGCGGCTGGTGCGCGCCGCTTCGATCTCCTGCTGGCGTCGCTGCTCGGCCGGATCGGGGCCGGGTGCCGCCGTGATGGGCGGCGGCACGACGGGTACGCCGCGCTCCTGCGCGCGCACGATCGGCCGGCCGAGATCGCCCGGCAGCGGCGGCCCAAGCGGCGGAACGCCGGTGTAGTCGCGCGGCAGGCCGGCGAGGCCGTCGGCCAGCGGGTTGCGGTCGGTCGAGTAGAGTTCAGGCGGTCGCTCGCGGCTGGATCGGCCCTGCAGGGCCAGGATCAGCGCGCCGCCGATCGCGAGACCGGCGACCACGCCCAGGCCGATGAGGATCTTGCGCGAGAGCCGCATGACGCGCGGTGGGTCGGGACGCAGGCGCAGCGCCTGCGCGATCTCCCGCTCGGAGTGGCCTGCCCCGCCGGCCTGCCCCGTCCTGCCACTGATCGCGCCGCTCATCGTGGCCGCCCGTCGGTGCGCACGATGCGCACGCGCTGCTGCCGGTCGCCGAGGCGCAGCTCGGCAGCCGCAAAGAGCCGGTCAACGATCATGAAGTTCTGGCGGACGCGGTAGTTGACGAGCTGCCCCTCGCCCTCCGGCCCGATGACGAAGAGCGGCGGCATCTCGCCCTGGCCGATGCCGCGCGGGAACTCGATGAAGACCTGCCGCCCGTCATCGAAGGCGCGCAGCGGCCGCCAGGCCGGGCTGTCGCCGTCGATCCCATAGCGGAAGCGCAGACGGGCGAGATCGAGCCCCTGCTCGACGGGGGCCGCGGCGTTCTGCCGGCGCAGCGCGATCAGCGCATCCTGCGGATACTGCCAGGAGACGGAGGCCATGTAGGTGCGCTCGGTCGAGCGCAGCTCCAGCAGGTAGGTCCGGCGATCGGTGTTGATGATCAGGTTGGTGGTGAGGTCGGGCCGCGTCGGCTTGACGATGATGTGCACGCGGCGCGTGGGGCCGGTGCCGCTCTCGGTGTCGCCGATGATCCACCGGACCGTGTCGCCGGCGGCGACGGGGCCGTTGCCGACCAGCGTCTCGCCCTCCTGCAGCATGATGGCGGTGACCTGGCCGGGCGCGGTGTAGACCTGATAGAGCGCACCGGGGGTGAAGGGGTAGACCTGCACGGCGTTGATGAAGCCGGCGCGGACGGGCTGCACGCGCGCGGCGGCGTTGGCGGCTTCGACACGGCCGGGTGGCTCGCGAAGCTCGGACGTGCGGCGCTGCGGTGGGATGCGCCGGAGCTGACCCGGCAGGGGAAGCGGCGTCGGCACCTCGACCACGCGTATCGGGCCAGTGGTGTCGGGCAGCTCCGTCGCTCTGATAGGCTCGTTGTCGTAGGTGATGGGCGGCGGCCTGAAGCCGCAGCCGGACAGGCCAAGCAGCGTGGCAACCGCCCATGCAGGTTGCATGTGTTTCATTGCCCGAGCTCCCGCGACCAGTTGATGGCGTGGACGAAGATGCCGAGCGGATTCTTGCGCAGGCGCTCGGCGTCGCGCGCCGGCTGGACGACAATGGTCAGGATCGCGGTCCAGCGCTCGGTGCGGGCCAGCTGGCCGTTCTCGTAGGTGCGCTCGGTCCAGGCGACCCGAAAGCTGTCGTCGGTGGCTCGGATCACGCTGGAGACCTCGACCGCGACCTGCTGGCGGCCGACGCGGCCGAAAGGGTCGCTCGCGCGGGCGAAGTCGTTGAGCGCCAGCGCGCCGCGATCCGTCGCGAAGTCATAGGCACGCAGCCAGTTCTGCCGGAGGATGACGGGATCGGCGGAGATGGCGCGGACGTGCTCAATGAAGCGCGCAAGGTGCCAAGCGATCTGCGGATCTGTCGGGCGGAAGTTGGCGATGGCGGGGGCGACCGCCTGCGCCTCGCCGAGCCGGTCCACCTGAACGACCCAGGGCACGATGGTGCCGCGGGCGGATTGCCAGATCAGTGCTGCGGCGAGGCCGGCGATGAGCAATAGCTCGCCGAGTGCCATGAGGCGCCAGTTGCGGGCCTGGTCGCGGGCGGAGCCGATGCGTTCGTCCCACGCCTGGGCGGCGCGCTGGTAGGGCGTCTCGGGCTCCGGCGTGCGGCCGTAGCGGACGGAGGGGCGCCGAAAAGGAAAGGATGACATCAGCGATCCTCCGAGAGCCGGATGGAGGAGCCCGCGCCGCCGCCGTCGCCGGAGCGGATCGCGTGGCCGAGGGTGGTGACTCCGTGGCTCAACGCCTGGCCGCGACGCATGCTGCGCGCCCAGGCGGGGGCACCGCCCGGCGGACCGGACATGTCCTGGGTAGCGCCCCGTCCATCGCCGGACACAGCAGCACTCCCGGCCGCGTGGCCGGCGCGCACTCTGTTGGCCGCGCTGCGCAGCGGACTGAGGGCGGCGGAGGCGCCGGCCATCACCACGCCCGATGCTCCGCCGGCCCGATAGGCCGTGCCGGTGGCTCCTGCCGCAAAGGCAGCACCGCGCGCGGTCGCGCCGGCCGCCGCGCCAGCCGCGCCCACCGCCGCCATCCCGGTCCGCGCCGCGGCCACGCCGGCGACCGCCGCGCCGCCGACGGCGAGGCCGGTGCCCACGGCGGCGCCGGCGCTCAGCTGCGGCCCGCCGGAGATCAGCCCGTTGGCGATGCCCGGCCCGAAGATGCCGAGCGCCAGGAGCGACAGCGCGGCCAGCACGACCGACATGGCCTGATCAATCGAGGGCTGGCCCGCCCCGAAGCCGCGGGTGAACTCCGCGAAGAGGGTGGAGCCGATGCCGACGATGACGGCCAGCACCAGCACCTTCACGCCGGAGGAGACGACGTTGCCGAGCACGCGCTCGGCGAGGAAGGCGGTCTTGCCGAACAGGCCGAAGGGCACCAGCACGAAGCCCGCCAGCGTCGTCAGCTTGAACTCGATGAGCGTCACGAAAAGCTGGATGGCGAGCACAAAGAAGGACAGCAGCACCACCATCCAGGCGAACATCAGGATGGAGATCTGCACGAAGTTGGTGAAGAACGAGATGTAGCCCATCAGGCCGGAGACGGCGGTGAGCAGCGGCCGCCCGGCGTCGAGGCCGACCTGGGCGACGCGGCCGGGCTGGAGGAGCTGGGCGGCGCCGAGGCCGCTGCCCGAGGCCTGGAGGCCGAGGCCGGCGAAACTCTCAAAGACGATCCGCGCTAGCGTGTTCCAGTTGCCGATGAGGAAGGCGAAGACCCCGACGAAAAGGGTCTTCTTGACCAGGCGGGCCACGACGTCATCGTCGGCGCCCCAGGCCCAGAAGAGGGCTGCGAGGGTGATGTCGATGACGATGAGGGTGGCGGCGAGGAAGGCGACCTCGCCGCCCAGCAGCCCGAAGCCGCCATCGATGTAGCGGGTGAAGACTTCTAGGAAGCGGTCGATGACGCCGGTGCCGTTCATGGCCAGCCCAGCGCATCATGGAGGAACGGCGCCATCGCTCAGCGCCCATGGAACATGCGGGCGGCGCCAGGCTGGTAGCCGACGCCCGGGGCGAGGAAGCGCTCCAGCTGTTCGCGCCCCTGCTCCTCGCCGCTGGCGATGCGGGCCTGTTCGAGCGCCTGGGCGCGGCCCTGGGCGGCGACGAGGGCGGTGAGGTCGGCGAGCTGCTGCGACTGGAGGGCGAGGAGCTGGTTGCCTGCCTGGGTCGCCTGGAGGGTCCCGGTAGCCCCCTGGCTGGAGGCGACGAGGGCGCTCATCTCGGTCCCCGTGGTGCCGAGGTTGCCGACCACGGTGGCCTGGGTGCGCAGTGCGTCCTGGAAGCCGGCGACGGCGGTGCGCCAGCGCTCGCGCGCGCCGTCGAGGAGGTCCTGCGCTGAGCCGCTGCCAGCGGAGGCGCCCCAGCCGGACTGGAAGGCACGCTCGATATCGGTGACCTGGTACGCGATGCGCTGGGCCTGGCCCATCAGCTGCTGGGTCCGGGCGACCGTCTGCTGGAGTTGTTGCAGCGAGGAATAGGGCAGGCTTGCGAGGTTGCGGGCCTGGTTGATCAGCATCTGGGCCTCGTTCTGGAGCGAGGCGATCTGGTTGTTGACCTGCTGGAGGGCGCGGGCCGCCTGCAGGACGTTCTGGCCCATGTTGGCGGGGTCGTGGACGATCCACTGGGCCTGGGCCGGAGGGGCGGCGGCCGGGACGAGGGTGACGAGGATAGTGGCTGCGACGATCGCGGCGCGGAGCGGGCGGCGGATCATGGGGTGGTGTCCTCCGGAGGGTCGGGCAGGAGCTCGGCGGCCCAGTCCAGGCCGCGGCGCAGCAGCCATGCCCGCGCGAAGCCGGCGCGGCCATGGGTGGCGAAGGTCTCGGCGATGGCGGCCTGGTCGGTCTTGGAGGAGGCCGCGCAGAAGGCGAGCGCGACCTCCGAGAGCCCCAGCTCGAAGAGCCGGTTGCCGCGCCGGGACTGGCAGTAGTAGTCGCGCTTGGGCGTCGCGCGGGCGAGGATTTCTATCTGTCGGTCATTCAGCCCGAAGCGCGCGTACATCGCCGCGATTTGCGGCTCCAGCGCGCGCTCATTCGGCAGGAATAGGCGCGTCGGACAGCTCTCGATGATCGCCGGCGCGATGGCCGAGCCGTCGACGTCGGCCAGCGACTGCGTCGCGAAGACCACCGAAGCGTTCTTTTTGCGCAGCGTCTTGAGCCATTCGCGCAGCTGCGCGCCGAAGGTGGCGTCGTCCAGCGCGAGCCACCCCTCGTCGACGATGATCAAGGTTGGCCGGCCGTCGAGCCGCCGGCCGATGGCGTGGAAGAGATAGGCGAGCACGGCGGGGGCGGCAGCGGTGCCGATCAGCCCCTCGGTCTCGAAGGCCTGCACCTCGGCCTCGCCCAGGCGCTCAGCTTCGGCGTCGAGCAGCCGGCCCCAGGGGCCGGCGAGGGTGTAGGGCTCCAGCGCGCGCTTGAGGCTCTGGGACTGGAGCAGGACGGCGAGGCCGGTCAGCGTGCGCTCATGGATCGGCGCCGAGGCGAGGCTGGTCAGCGCGGACCACAGGTGGTCCTTGACCGCCGGGTCGATCGCCACGCCCTCGCGGGCGAGCAGGCCGGCGATCCACTCCGCCGCCCAGGCACGTTCCTCCGGCGCGTCGATCCGCGCGAGCGGTTGCAGCGCGACCGGCTCGGCCATGTCGCCGGCCAGCGCGCCGCCGAGGTCGTGCCAGTCCCCGCCCATGGCGATCGTCGCGGCCCGGATCGAGCCGCCGAAGTCGAATGAAAAAACCTGCGCGCCGGCGTAGCGGCGGAACTGCAGCGCCATGAGCGCCAGCAGCACCGACTTGCCAGCGCCGGTCGGGCCGATGACCAGCGTGTGCCCGACATCACCGACATGCAGCGAGAAGCGGAACGGCGTCGCGCCCTCCGTCCGTGCATGGAAGAGCGGCGGGCCGCCGAGATGCTCGTTCCGTTCGGGCCCGGCCCAGACGGCCGAGATCGGCACGATGTGCGCGAGGTTCAGCGTCGAGATCGGCGGCTGCCGGACATTGGCGTAGAGGTGTCCTGGCAGGCTGCCAAGCCAGGCCTCGACGGCGTTCACCCCCTCCCGGATGACGGTGAAGTCGCGGGACTGGATGACCTTCTCGACCAGGCGGAGCTTGTCGTCGGCCGCGCGGGCGTCCTCGTCCCAGACCGTGACGGTTGCGGTGACGTAGGCCCAGCCGGCGATGTCCTGGCCGAGTTCCTGCAGGGCCTCGTCGGCGTCGGCGGCCTTGTTGGCGGCGTCGCTGTCGAGCAGCACGCTCTGCTCGTTGGTCATCACCTCCTTGAGGATCGCGGCGATCGACTTGCGCTTGGCGAACCACTGGCGGCGGATGCGCGTCAGCAGTTTTTGGGCATCCGTGCGGTCGAGGCAGAGGGCACGCGTGCACCAGCGGTACTCGAAGGCGAGCGCGTTCAGCTCGTCGAGGATCCCGGGGAAGGTCGCGCTCGGGAAGCCGATGATGGTGAGCACCCGCAGATGCTCCTCGCCGAGGCGCGGCGCGAGGCCACCCACCAGCGGCTGGTCGGCCAGCAGCGCGTCGAGATGCATCGGCGTTTCGGGGACGCGGACCCGATGGCGGCGGGTGGAGACCGTCGAGTGCAGGAAGGTCAGCGTCTCGGCATCGTCGAGCCAGCGCGCCTCCGGCACGAACGCCTCGATCTGGTCGAGAACGCGGTCGGTCCGGTCGATGAAGTTTCTGAGCGCCTCGCGGCCACCTGTCACATCTGCGCCTGCCGTGCCCTCGTAGAGAAAACCCTCGGCACGGGCGGCGTCATCGGCCGGCGGCAGCCAGGCGAAGGTGAGGACGTAGCTGCTCTCGAAATGCGCGCCGGCCTCCTCGAACTGCGCGCGGCGTTCGGCGTCGACCAGGGCGGAGACAGGGTCGGGGAAGGTGCTGGCGGGGTAGCCGCGGGCCGGGATGCGCTGCGCCTCCGCGAACACCGCCCAGCCGGAACCGAGGCGGCGCAGCGTACCATTCAATCGTGCGGCCGTGGTGGCGAGCTCGGCCGAGGTGGCGCTGTCCAGGTCCGGGCCGCGGAAGCGGGCGCTGCGCTGGAAGGAGCCGTCCTTGTTCAGCACCACGCCCGGCGCCACCAGGGCGGCCCAGGGTAGGAAGTCCGCGAGGGTCTGGGGCTTCCGGCGATATTCGGCGAGGTTCAGCATCGCCGCCTCACGCGCGCAGCCAGGCCGGATAGCGCAGATGCCGGCGGACCACCTCGACGAACTGCGCATCCCGCCGCGCCGCCCAGACGGCGGCAAGGTGGCCGACCAGCCAGATCAGCACGCCCGCGACCCAGAGCCGTAGCCCAAGCCCGATCGCCGCGGCGAGCGTGCCGTTGGCGATCGCGACCGCCCGCGGTGCACCGGCGAGCAGGATCGGCTCGATCAGCGCGCGGTGAACCGGCGCCGAGAAGCCCGGCACGGGATCCGCCGGCGCGGCCATCAGATCAGCGCCCCGCCGCCGAACTGGAAGAAGGACAGGAAGAAGCTCGACGCCGCGAAGGCGATCGAGATCCCGAACACGATCTGCACCAGCCGCCGGAAGCCGCCCGAGGTGTCCCCGAAGGCGAGCGTCAGGCCGGTGACGATGATGATGATCACCGCGATGATTTTTGCCACCGGCCCCTCGATGGATTCCAACACCTGCTGCAGCGGCTGCTCCCACGGCATGTTGGAGCCAGCGGCGTGGGCGGGTGCGGCGAGCGCGAGGCAGAGCGTGAAGGCGGCCGCGCCGGCGAGGCGCGTGCGCAGCGTGCGTGTCATGGTGTGTCTCCTGCTGGGGTGAGGTCGTAGTCGCCGGTGGCGGTCAGGCCGCGCACCTGGGCGAGTTCGACGAGACGGCGGTCGGCACCGCGGCCGGTGAGCACGGCGATGACGTCGATCGTCTCCGCGATCAGCGTGCGCGGGACGGTGATGACGGCTTCCTGGATCAGTTGCTCGAGCCGACGCAGCGCGCCGAGGGCGCTCCCGGCGTGGATGGTGCCGATGCCGCCGGGATGGCCGGTGCCCCAGGCCTTGAGGAGGTCGAGCGCCTCGGCGCCGCGCACCTCGCCGATGGGGATGCGGTCGGGGCGCAGGCGGAGCGCGCGGCGGACGAGTTCCGAGAGCGAGGCGACGCCATCCTTGGTGCGCAGCGCGACCAGGTTCGGCGCTTGGCACTGGAGTTCGCGCGTGTCCTCGATGAGCACGACACGGCCGCCCTCGCGGGCCACCTCGGCGAGCAGGCCGTTGGTCAGCGTGGTCTTTCCGGTGGAGGTGCCGCCGGCGACGAGGATGTTGCGGCGCTCCGCCACGGCGGTGCGCAGCGCGGCGGCCTGACAAGCCGTCATGATCCCGGCGGCGACGTAGTCCTCCAGCGTGAAGACGGCGATTGCGGGCTTGCGGATTGCAAAGGCAGGCGCGGCGACCACGGGCGGCAGCAGGCCCTCGAAGCGCTCACCCGTCTCGGGCAATTCGGCCGAGACGCAGGGACGATCCGCATGCACCTCAGCGCCGACATGATGCGCGACGAGGCGGATGATGCGCTCGCCGTCGGCGAAGGCAAGGCGGCGACCTGTATCGGCGAGGCCTCCAGCAAGACGGTCGATCCATAGCCGGCCGTCGGGGTTCAGCATCACCTCGACGACGGCGGGGTCCTCCAGCCATGCCGCGATGCCGGAGCCGAAGGCCGTGCGAAGCATGCGCGCGCCACGTGCGGTCGTCTGGGCCTTGAGCGGATGCAGCGACATGCGGTCCCCGGGGTCGTGCCGGGGCGGAGGTGCCGCGGCGGGCGGGGACGACGAATGAGCGGGCAGACGACAGCCGATCAACAAGGGATCGCGGGGCGTAGCGGTGCGGCGCGCGAAGACAGGCCGCTCGCGGCTCGGCGTTGAGCCTATCGACGACATTCAGCCAGCCCACGGCCGGTTCCAGGAAGTACTGTAAGTCTGTCTCAAAGGTGCTGGCGCCGGACAGGCATCGTACCGGGGTACCGGGTAGCGCCCCGCGGAGGTGGCGGACATTCCAGTTTCGACCGGGGTGTAGGGCTGGGGTGGCCATAGGATCTGGCGGCTAGGGTGGAGCACCCCTGACCGACCGAGGGCCCGATGACCGACTGCCACTCGCCGACTTGGTGGCGAAAGCAGGCGACGGCGAGTTCCTGCGCAGCGTGGCCGAGGCGGTGTGACCCTGCCCTCTGTGGTGCCCTCGGTTTGAAGTAGGGTCCGTCGAAAGGGTGATCCGAGTGATCCGAGCCCGGAAACACCATCCTCCGGTGCTCCAACGAATGGGCTCGGATCAACACAGAACAGACTCTGCTTGTGAACTAGGGCTTTCAGGGGCCAGGGTCACTCCAGCCCGACCATGCGGGCGCTCGCCAGATGCATGGCGCCCCGTCGCCGACCAGCTCCGCCCCCGCTGGCCGAAGGTCGGCAAGCTGATGGACGACAGCGAGGTCGACGTGCTGGCCTACATGGCGTTCCCACCGCAGCACAGGACCAAGCTGCATTCGGCGAACACGCTGGAGCGGCTGAACCAAGAGGTGAAGCGGCGCGCCGACGTGGTCGGCATCTCTCCCTCCAGGCATCCATCATCCGCCTCATCGGCGCGGTGCTGCTCGAGGCCAACGACGAATGGCAGATGCAGCACCGCTACATGGGCGTCGAGGTCATGGGCGAGATGCTCAACCCGTCGGCCACCAACGAAACCCTGCAACTCCCACCCAAGTCCGCCTGAGCCGTGGCCACCTCAAGCCCGTCAGAAATTCCCACCACGTTGACGGACGTGACCTCGTACCGCCAACGCACGCCGCTCCGTCGGACATGCAGTCGGGCATTGAGAGGATCGCCCGACTCAGCCGAGACTGCCCGCACCGATGCCGCCCCGAACGCACCATCCGTTATCCCTGTCGCAGGCACGACGCCTCTGGCTGCGCGCCCAGGGGCTGCACGAGCATGCCCCGTTCGGCGCAGGCGCAAACGCAACCCGCGCGGCGATCGAGCATCTTGGGTACGTCCAGATCGACACGATCCATGTGATCGAGCGCTGCCATCACCACATCCTGTTCTCGCGCATCCCCGACTACTGCCGCGATGATCTCCGCCGTGCTCAAGGCGTCGATCGGTCTGTCTTCGAGTACTGGACCCATGCGCTATCCTACGTGCCGACACGCGACTTGCCATTCTTCCTGCGTTCGATGCGGCAAGACTGGCGCAAGCGCGCTTGGTTCAGCGCCATACGGTCGGCCGAGATCAGGAAGCTTGTCGCGCGCATCGAACAGGATGGGCCGCTGACGATCCGCGACATCGATGACGACGTGCTGGTCGAGAAGGATCACGCCTGGGCGAGCCGAAAGCCCTCGAAGCGTGTGCTTCAGCTTGCCTTCTACCAGGGCAAGCTGACGATCAGTACCCGCGAGGGGATGCTGAAGACCTACGAGCTCACGGCCCGGCACTTCGGCTGGGAGGAGCCCCCGAAAGCCGCCTCGGAGAGCGAGATCGCCGAGTACGTCCTTGATCGGGCCTTGCGGGCGCAAGGTATCGTCAGCCTCGCCTCGATCTGCCACCTTGATGCCGGCCGCAAGGCTGCCGTCCACCGCAGGATCGAGGCGCGGCTCCGCCGCAAAGCGCTCGTGCCGGTCGCGCTGGAGGGCGCGGGGAAGGAGGAGCATTGGGCCACGCCCGAGGCACTCGAAACACTTCCGGCAGTGGGACCGCCGCTGGTGCATATCCTCTCGCCCTTCGACCCGCTGATCATCCAGCGCAGGCGGCTAGCGCACATCTTTGGCTACCAGCATCGCTTCGAGGCCTATGTGCCGAAGGAAAAGCGGGTGCTGGGGTATTTCACGCTGCCGGTGCTGGTCGGCGACGAGATTGTCGCGGCGATCGACCTCAAGACAGACCGCTCCGCCCGCAGGCTGCTGATCCAGAAGTGGCACTGGATCGGCCGTGGCGCTGCGTACGATCACAAGGTTGCGATTGACGACGACCTGCAACGGTTCGAGCAGTTCCAGCTGGCGTGAGGCCGCGCATGCGCGCGCGGCGACCTGGAACGATCCTGTGCCAAGGGTATGCTCGTCGTGACGCAACGGGCATGGCGGCAACCTCATGACACGGTTCGAAACCAAGGCGCTCGGCGCGGACACCTGGCCGGACTTCGCGCGACTGGTTGAGGCAAACAACGGTGTCTGGGACGGCTGCTGGTGCATGTGGTACCACGGCAAGGACAACGGCGTGGAGGACTCGCCGGCGGCGCGGCGCGGCGCATGGCGAAGGAGTGCCGCGTGCGGCAAGGCCGCGCGCATGCCGCGCTGGTCTATGCTGGCACCGACTGCGTCGGCTGGTGCCAGTTCGGCTCGCCGGCGGAGCTGCCGCGCATCCACAACCAGCGTGCCTACCTCGCGAGCGATCCGACGCTGCCCGACTGGCGGATCACCTGTTTCTTCTCCGGCAAGGGATATCGCGGCAACGGCGTCGCGGCTGCCGCGCTCGAAGGCGCGGTTGAGCAGATCAGCGCGCTCGGCGGCGGGCGCATCGAGGGATATCCGGAAGACATCGCGGGCCGGAAGGCCTCGCCGGCCTTCCTGTTCAATGGCGCGCTATCGACGTTCGAACGCCTTGGCTTCAAGCGGTCGCGGCTGATCGGCAAGTACAAATGGGTGGTGACGCGAACGGTCCGGTGAAAGGCGGGCCGCGTCACCCGCGCGGCGTCACCGCCAGCGGGAGTTCGTCGAACAGCCCCGGCGGCTCGCCGATCCGCGCCCCCTCGATCGCGAGCATGCGAAGCTTGGTCTTCACCCCACCATTCGCCGAGAAGCCGGTCAGCCTGTCATTCGCGCCGAGGACCCGATGGCACGGCACGATGATCGGGAAGGGGTTGCGGCCGAGCGCCTGGCCGACCTTCTGTGCCAGGAGCCTGTCGCCCAGCAGCGCGGCGATGGCGCCATAGGTCAGCGTCTCGCCGGCCCGGATGGCGCGCGTGGCGGCGTAGACCTGTGCGGCGAAGGGATCGAGCCTGCCGAAGTCGCAGGCGATGAAGCTTAGATCGGTGCGTTGCCCGTCGAGCAGCGCGGTGATCGCCGCGATGGCGCGCCGGATGACAGGCGGCGGGTCGCCTTCCGACGCGCCTGCCCGCGCCGCCAAGCGGGACGCTGTCGCGGCAGGCGTGCGTTCCGGCAGATACGTCGCGACGACCGTGTCGGCACTCCAGGCAATGCCGCAATCGCCGAGCGGCGTCGGGAACAGCGAGAAGTGCGGCATGCAAGGCGCTTCATCCACCTCGTTCACTCTCCCTGGATCGCTGGCCATGCGCGATGCACGAACGCGTCACCCCTTCAGGAAGGCATTGAGGTCGGCGGTCGGAACCGAGCGGTCGATATAGCCGAAGGTGCCACTGTCCTTCACCTCCCGCGCCGCTTCGAGCGCTGCCGTCATGGCGAAGCGATAGAGCGACGTGGCGAGGCTGACACGCTTGACGCCGGCGGCGGCAAGGTCGGCGACGGTGAAGGACTTGCCGGCGATGCCGGCCATGAAGTTGAACGGCTTCGTAAGGCTGCCGCACACCTTCCGCACCGCGTCGAGATCCGGCAGCCCCGGCGCCATCAGCACATCGGCGCCAGCGGCCTCGAAGGCCCGGAGGCGGCGGATGGTGTCGTCGAGGTCAGGGATGTTGCGCACGAAATTCTCCGTGCGCGCGGTCAGCATGAATCGGAACGGCATGCCGCGCGCCGCCGCCACCGCGGCCTCGATGCGCCGGGTTGCGTGTGCGATGTCGTAGATGGGCTTGGCGGGATCGCCGGTCGCATCCTCGATGGAGCCACCGACCAGGCCGATGGCAGCCGCTTCGCGGATCGTCGCCGCAGCTTCCTCCGGCGCGTCGCCGAACCCCTTCTCGAGATCGGCGGAGACGGGCAGGTCGGTGGCCTCGACGATCAGCCTGGCATGCGCGAGCGCCTCGGCCCGCGTCACCTGGCCGTCGCGCTTGCCGAGTATGGCGGCCTTCGCGCCGCTCGATGTGGCGAGCGCCTCGAAGCCAAGCGCGGCCAGCATGCGCGCGGAGCCGCCGTCGAACGGACTGGCGATGACGAAGGCGCCTGGCCGCTCATGCAAGGCAACGAAGGCCTGGGACTTGTCTGACTGGCTGATGGGCATGTTCAGGGGCTCCGGTAGCGGGGGTTGGGATGCGGCAGCCGGGTTATCGAGGCGGCCATGGCAGGCGCCAGAACGCGAAAGTGCCGAGCGCCAGCAACGCGCAGACCGTCAGCAACGCGACGCGCACCGGCTCGACGCTGAGACCCGGTGCAAGCGACGCCGCGACGCCGCTCAGCCACTGCATCGTCGCGACGCCGCCGAACATTGCCATGGTGAAGACGCTGAGCGCTCGCCCCGTGACCTCGGGCGGATACGAGGATCGCACATCGGCGTACTGGAGCGCGATGTAGCCGGAGAGAAAGCCGCTGAACACCGCGAGCGCGACATCCCAGGTCGCGCCAGCGCCAATGGCGAGGGCGGCGAACACCGCCACGTAGATCACACTGCAGCCGATCACCAGCGCGCGCCGTGCACCGGCACCGGGGTCGATGCGGCCGAACACGATCGGCCCGACCAGCAGGGCGAGAGGAATCGCCGACGCGACATGGCCGACCTCGATGAGCGAGAAGCCATGGCGTTCGCTTAGCAGCGGGCCGAGCCACATCCCGCGCAGCGTCATGGCGGACGCGTAGCTCACCGCGGCCAGGCAGCAGATCCCGGCGGTGTGCGGCTGCCGCACGATCGATCCCAGGTCGCGCAACGTGGCTGCCAGGGTCTGCCGGACGGCAGGTCCCGGCGCGGGTCCGTCATCCGCCCACAACAGCACGCCGAGCCAGGCCGCGGCGGCCAGCAGGCCGAGCGCCACGAAGCCGGCGCGCCACGATGCGTGCTCAACCACCCAGGCGAGCGGGGTGCCGGTGATCAGCATGCCGAGCCCGCCGACCGCCAGCACGACTCCCGAGAGCGCCGCGAACCGTTCGGCCGGGTAGCGACGGGAGATGAACACCAGGGCCGCCAGCAGCGCCGGCGCGCAGCCGAAGCCGATCAGCGACTGGCCGATGAGGAGCATCGCCATGCCGTCCGCGGCGGCCGAGACCGCGCTGCCCGCGAGCGCGAGCACGAAGGCAACGAGGACGGTGCGCCGCGGCCCATAGCGATCCAGCGCGATTCCGACCACCGGTTGCGCCAGCGCGAAGGCGAGGTGGAACGCGCCGGCCGCGGCGCCGAGCCCCTGCGCGGAAGCACCCAGATCGGTCGTGAGCGGGCCCGCGATGATTCCTACGACGGTGCGGAAGGCGTGGCTCATGATGAAGACAGCGACCAGCGCCGCGAGCATCAGCGGCGCACGATCCCGTCCGACGGGGCCATGCGCCGGCACGATGGTCCCCGATGCGGAGTCCTCCGGCTTGATCATGCGCGCAGCAACCGGCGGCGCAGCACCAACAGCATGGCCAGGCCGTAGATCACCGACAGCAGCGCCACCACGCAGAAGACAGACGCGGCTGTCGCGGAAATCTTCAGCGCGGCGAGTCCAGCGAGGACGACGAGGGCGATGCGGGCCAGGTTGGCGCCCATCGGCCAGCGCGCCTCACCGAGCGCGTAGCACGCCGCGACGGCGACAAGGCCGGCCCCGAGCAAAGGATAGACCGCCGCGTGCAGGTGGAGATACGTGGCACCCGTCGTGGCGATCCCGGGGTCCGTCGTGAAGATTGCCATCCAGTGCGCGCCGAAAGCGGCAGCAGCGCCGAAGGTCGCACCGATCGCAGCGCCGACCCCGCATCCGGCACGCGCCACGCGCGCGGCCCGCGCCATGTCGCCCGCGCCGATGGCGGTCGCCACCGTCGCCATGACGGTCGATCCAAAGGCAAAGGTGATGGGATAGAGCAGCGTCTCGAAACGCGTCGCGATGCCGAAGGCGGCGATCGTCGTCTCGCCGAGCGGCGCGAGCAGCCAGAGGACAACGGGGTTGAAGGAGCCGAAGGCGATGACGCCGGCGGCGGCCGGGACGCCGATGCGCAGGATCGGCAGCGCCGTGTCCGCCGACAGGCGGAGGCCACGCAGCCTGATCCGAGCAAGCGCCCGCGGCAGCACCAGGTAGATGCCGAGGGTCGCCGCGCCGACGGCGTAGGCCGAGAGCGCCCCGATCGCCGCGCCGGCGATGCCGAGCTGCGGCAGCGGCCCCCACCCCAGGATCAAGGCCGGGGATAGCAGGAGGTGGCAGGCCTCGCCAACGAAGATCGCCGAGGCCGGGACGAGCATCACGCCGGAACCGCGCACGACGTTCGCCAGCAGGTTCATCAGCCAAACCAGGCCGATGCCGCTGAACAGGACCGTTCCGTAGGTCGTGGCCAGCGCAAGGACCTCACCCTGTGCGCCGAGCAGGCCGTAGAGCGTCGGGCCGGCGAGCAGCAGCACCGCCGAGCTCAGCGCCGACGCGACGAGGGCCAGCACAAGGGTTGCGCCGGCGAGGCGGCCGGCGCGTTCGCGGTCGCCGGCCCCGAGCGCGCGGCCGACACAGGCCGAGACACCCGCGCCGAAGCCCGAGGCGGTGGAGGTCTGGATGATCAGGAACAGTGGATAGACGACGGCCATTGCCGCCAGCGCATCGCCGCCGAGCCAGGAGACGAAGAGCGCGTCGGCCGTGAGGAAGGTGATGCGCGCGGCCGCCTCGGCGAGGTTGGGCGCGGAGACCCACAGCAGCGTGGGCATTACCGGCGCGGTAAGGAGGTAGCGCGTGCGCGGCGCAAGGGTCGCGTGTGGGGCGCGTGGGCGCGCCTCGGTCGCGGCCCCGTCCGTCATGTCGTGTGGCCCGGGTTGGTTAAGGGCCGCGCTAGCCCTGGAGCTCGCCGCGGAAGTACGCCTTCACGATGGTCTCGTCCGACGGGTAGTTCTCCGGCGCCACCGGCGTGATCTGCGCCTGGATGCATGTCCATTCTCCATCCTGGAGCAGGTAGGTGTCGGTGTAGGCGCTCATGCCGGTGACCTCCTGGCCATCCCGGACGATCGTGTGCTTGTTCACCGCCCAGACCAGCGCGACGGTGCCGAACACGCTGATGCGTTCGTCGCGATAGTCCCAATAGACGATCACCTCCGGGTTGAAGCCCGTCGCCCAGCGCGCGAGGTAGGCCGCCCGGCCTTCGCGGCCGCCCTTCGAGGTGATGCACACGAAGTCCTCGTGCGTGATCGCGCGGTGCGAGGCGACGTCGTTGGTGACGAAGTTGTGGATGAATCGGGCGTTCAGGGCGCGGAGCGTGGCGTGCACGTCGCTGGCTGAGGTGCCTTCTGGCGGATGGCTCATGAGTTGGATCTCCTTCCTGCGGCGCGCATGTCGTCCATCGGGGTTCCGCCGGCGGCAGGGCAGCCATATCCGGGCGGCGCCAGCACCACATCGTGGAACCTGCGTGTCCGCACGCTGGCGTCGCGAGCGGTGCCGGCGAGGCACATGCTATCCATGCCGTAGGCCATCGGCCGATCATTTCACGGCAAAGACGCGGTGGATGGGTCCGCCATCGCCCGTCCGGGACTTCGTCACGGCGACGATGCTGTTCAGCCACGCATAGCGCTGATCACCCGTTTCGAACTGCGGCGCCGCGCGGAAGTAGTAGCGCCAGGCGCCTGCCGGATCATCCGGCTTGTCGAGATCGGTGGCGTACGCCGCATCGTCCGGCGCCGACCAGAACCTTCCCTGCCAGTGCAGGTAGAGCAGGGCGTTGTCGTGCGTCTCCAGGCAGAACCGCACATCGAGAAGGCCCGTGCCGTCCGGGCGGATGCGTATCCAATCCGCGCCGGAATCCGGCACCACGCGTCCGCGAAGATGCGGTCCCTCGAACGTGCCGCTCTTGATGCGGTAGATCATGCGCTGGCCCTCGGGCGCTGGCCCGACGTCCATGGCTGGTAGGTGAAGCTTCACGCGCGCTTCGAACAGGAATTCCAGGTCGGGCGGGCTATTCGCGTCCCAGTTGGCGACACTCGGCCTTAGGCGATCAAGCATCGCGACCACCCTCCGGTGCCGATTCCGCTGGAGCACGGCTCGCCGAAGCCGCCTGGTACAGCTCGATCAGTTCGCCGCTTGGCCCCTGGATGAACGCCATCCGCATTGGCTCCGGACGATCGCCGGACATGATCACGTCGAGCGGTTCGCCATTCCACTGCTGCCCGGGCAGCGAGAAGCCGAAGGGCGTTGCGCCGGCCGCGAGCGCGCGGGCGTAGGCGGCATCCACATCCGCCACGCTGAGCGCGAGGTGGTTCATCGGGAAGCCGGGCAGCGACATCGCCGCCTGTCCGGCGGGGTGCAGCTCGATGTATCGCCCGTTTCCGGCCTCCAGAAATACGCTCGCCACCCCGAAGGGAAGCGCACCGGCGGCGCGGCGGCCGACAATGTCCTGGAATTCCTCCCGCAGGGTCAGTCCGAGTCCGGCGGTGTAGAACCGTGTTGACGCCTCCAGGTCCGGGACGAACAGGCTGATGTGGTGCAGCGTGGGCGCGTCCGTCGGGCAGAACACGCGTGCGTCATGCCTCACGCCCGGACGGGCTCCGCTGGCCATGGCCGATGGGACAGCGCCCTCCCTTGTCTCCGTCGCCATGGCGCGCTCCTGAGGCTGAGGCATAAATCATGTGCGCAGCGCACATATACGGTCAAGTTGAAACATGTGCCCGCCGCACGTATCTCCTGACGCATGATCGACCGCACCGCCAACCTGCTCGGTGTCGTTGGGCTTGCTGTCGCCGACCGCATCGAGGAGACGGCGCGCAGCATCCTCAGCCACGCCGGCGAGACGCCCGCGGCCCTGGTCGTCATCGGATACGGCTTCGGCCCGTCCAACGATCGCCTGCGACGCATCCTTGGCCTGTCCCACCCCGGAACCGTCCGCCTCGTAGACCGGCTTGTTGCGGACGGGCTTGTCGAGCGTCGCGAAGGAAGCGACAGGCGGGCGATCGCGCTTTACCTCAGCAAGCGCGGCAGGGCCTTGCGCGAAGAACTCCTGGAGGGACGTCTCGCTGCAATCCGGCCGCTGCTGGCGCCGCTGACGAACGCCGAGCAACAGGCCTTCGCCGCGTTGCTGCACAAGATTCTGGGGTCGATGGACACGACGGACATGGAACGCCGGACGCTCTGCCGCCTGTGCGACACCCGCGTCTGCACCAACTGCCCGATCCCGGCCGACAGGCCGCGCCAGGCCTGAGCGCCTCGTTCGTGGCTCGCGAGAGCCGGATTGTCATCCCAGCCATGGTGTTTGCGCTGCTCAGAGTGGTCGGCGTCGCTGCAATCGCTGCAGAAGTTCGTACCGGCCTGCGGGGCGACATTGACGATCGCACTGTCGGTGCGGGACGCTGCCCCGGATGTCCGCTCCGCGCGGCACTGTCGGCCAGTGGTGCTGATGTTTTGGTGACAGATGCCCCCGTCCGCTTTTGCGTCCATGTCGGTCAGCGACCAGCAGGCGGCGCCCTCCCGAAACCGGATGTTCCACCCGCAGTCACAGTTGGGCGATCAGGGTCGAACCTGGCCCTATGGTCGCCTCCGATCTTCGCCGGCTTTGGATATCGCTGCCCTGGCGCGCCGACGGCCGGGTCCTGGTCAGTCCTCCGCCGCCTGCCGGCCAGCAGAAGGTTGCGCTGGCGGCATGACTCGAGCTCACTGGCCTCCGGCAAACCCGGTGCGGTTCAGTTCGTCGCGCCTCCCGTTGACTCACTGCTGGCGGGCGTGCTCGCGCCTGCCCGCCTCGTCGCTTGCGTCGGCCTCGGGCATGTCCAGCGCTACCTCGCGCAGTAATGTCGGTCCCTTCGACAGGCGACGGCCCAGTGCTTCGAGGAAGCGTTCGTAGCGCTCGCGGCCCTTGGCCTGCGCTTCGGCGTAACCCGCTTCGGGCGGTGCCGGAACGGCGACCAGCCAGTGCCGGATGAAGAGCGCCAGCGTCTCCAAGTTGACGCCGGCGTCGCGGTTCAGCCGCTCGATCTGCCGGCCGATCCGGTCGAGGCGCTTGGTGAACACGGCTTCCATCCGGTCGGAGGCGTCGGGGGAGAGGAACGACGCGATTGAGGCCTCAGCGACCACCGAGAGAGAGCGGCGACGCTCCTTTGCGTAGGCTTCGAGGTCCTTCGCGAGCGTCGGGTCCAGATAGACGGACAGGCGGACCTTCTTCACAGAGCCGCCTCAGAGCGCCATGCCATCGTCAGGATCGAGCGCAACCTGCCGCGCCAGTCGTCCTGACCGGCCGCGCAGCACACGTGCCGGCGCTGCGTCGTCCTCCTGCTCCTCGTCGAGCAGTGGCAGTTCTCTCTCGGCAGGCGGTCCGGGCTCCGGGGCGATCTGCTCGTGCTCCTGCAGCGCTGGCTCGCGCCGCACCCCTCCGTCCTGATCGTCATTCTCCTCCGGGTTTCCCGAAGGTTTCGACTGCGGCCGTGACGGCGAAGGCAGGCCGCTCCAATCGTCGCCGCTGACAGTGAGGGGCGCGACGGCGCGTGCGTCGGGCGGCACCTGGACCCGTGCGCGGAGTTGCCGGTCCTCGTAGTAGCGCGCCTTCCGCGCGCGGATCGGCGGACAGCCCGACACCAGGACGATCTCGTCCGTTGGCGGCAGCTGCATTACCTCGCCCGGCGTAAGGAGCGGCCGCGCCGTCTCCTGGCGGCTGACCATGAGGTGACCGAGCCACGGCGAGAGCCGATGGCCCGCATAATTCCGGCTGTCGCGGATCTCCGTCGCCGTGCCGAGCGCGTCAGAGACGCGCTTCGCCGTGCGCTCGTCATTCGTGGCGAAGGCGACGCGGACATGGCAGTTGTCGAGAATCGCGTTGTTCGGCCCGTAGGCGCGCTCGATCTGGTTCAGCGACTGAGCGATGAGGAAGGATCGGATGCCGTAGCCCGCCATGAAGGCGAGCTGGCTCTCGAAGAAGTCCAGCCGTCCGAGGGCGGGGAACTCATCCAGCATCAGCAGCAGGCGATGGCGGCGACGTTCGTTCTCCAGCGCCTCGGTCAGCCGACGCCCGATCTGGTTCAGCACGAGGCGTACCAGCGGCTTGGTCCGCACGATGTCGGAGGGTGGGACGACGAGATAGAGCGTCACCGGCTCGCGCGCCTCGACAAGGTCGGCGATCCGCCAGTCGCAGCGGCGGGTGACCTGTGCGACGACCGGATCGCGATAGAGCCCGAGGAAGCTCATCGCGGTCGAGAGCACGCCGGATCGTTCGTTGTCCGACTTGTTGAGCAGCTCGCGCGCGGCAGAGGCGACGACGGGATGGGGTCGGTCGCCGAGATGCGGCGTCGCCATCATGGCGGCCAGCGTCCGCTCGATGGGGCGGCGCGGATCGGAGAGGAAGCCCGCGACGCCGGCGAGCGTCTTGTCCTGCTCGGCGTAGAGGACGTGGAGGATTGCGCCGACCAGCAGGGAGTGGCTGGTCTTCTCCCAATGGTTCCGCCGCTCCAGCGCGCCCTCTGGATCGACGAGGATGTCGGCAATGTTCTGCACGTCGCGGACCTCGCTGTCGCCGCGGCGGACCTCGAGCAGCGGATTGTAGGCGGCGCTCGCCGGATTGGTCGGGTCGAATAGCAGCACCCGGCCGAAACGCGCCCGCCAGCCGGCGGTGAGCTGCCAGTTCTCGCCCTTGATGTCGTGGACGATGGCCGAGCCAGGCCAGGTCAGCAGCGTCGGCACGACGAGGCCCACGCCCTTGCCGGAGCGGGTCGGCGCGAAGCACAACACATGCTCCGGCCCGTCGTGCCGGAGGTAGCGCTGCGCGAACCAGCCGAGCACGACACCATCGGGGGCGAGCAGCCCGGCGTCGCGCACTTCGCGCTCTGTCGCCCAGCGGGCCGAGCCGTAGGTGGTGACGTCACGCGCCTCGCGGGCGCGCCACACCGACATGCCGATGGCGATGCCGATCGCCGCGAAGCCGCCGGCCGCGGCGATGACGGCGCCCTCGTAGAACACCTGCGGCGCGTAGGCGTCGTACCAGTACCACCATAGGAAGAAGGCGGGCGGCGGGTAGACCGGCACGCCGGCCCAGACGTCCATGGGGTGACCAAGCTGCGCCTGGTAGCCGAGGCGCCATGCGACCCACTGCGTCGCGCCCCACACTGCGGCGAGCACGATCAGGAAGACGACCAGGACCTGCCCCCAGAGGATCTTCGTCGCGGTCATCGCGTCAATTGCCTTCCGGGTCGCATTCCGAGCGAGGTGAGTGCCCGTCAGGGCACGATTCAAGCGTCAAGGTCGAGCAATCGGGGAAACGGCGGCGATTGCGTTGGAGCATGCGAGAATGCGGCGCACGCGTGTGCCTCGGCGTCAGAGAGGGCGGCAGAAGTCCTCGCCGACACCGGGCACACGCGCCACGACATAGACCAGCGCTACGGCCTTCGGGCCGTTCACGCGCTCCCTGATGACTGCGGCGCCGCAGGGCAGCTTGGCGAGCACCACCGACCCATCCTGTCGGGCCAGGGCAGTGGCGACGACGTCGTCGGCGAGCAAGCCCAGCGCAACAAACACCGTGGTTCCACCAGGCCGGCCGGGTGGACCCGCCAAACTACCTCAATCCAGGAGCATCCGTCGGCGAAGACGACATGCACGAGCAAGACATGCGCCGGACAAGGCAGCGGCCTGGCTCGGTGGACGCCATGACGGCCGTGCAAATCGCTGCAAGACGCCGTGCCGCAGAGCTTCCCGGGTTGTTGCCCGGCGTCCTCATGCCTTCGAATCCTTCATCGTATCTCGACGTGGTGCGTTCCTGGCGGGGCCGGGATGCGCCCGATCCGTCGCGGCGCAGCGCCGTTCTCGACACGGAACACCTCCAGCCCACCGGCGCCGGCCGAGTCCTCGGGGTAGGCATAGACCGCAACGACCAGATGCTCGCCGGTGGCGTCAAAACAGGCGCCCTCGGGCAGCACGCCCTCAAAGAGGGTCTCGCCGAGCCGCGTCAGCGCACCGGTCGCCGGATCGAGCCGCAGCAGGCTGATTGACGCATCGCGCGTATGGCGCGGATGGCCGGGCGGGAAGGCCGTCTCGCGCATGTTCACCGTCGCCACGAGCCGCCCGTCTGGGCTGATGGCGATGCCTTCGGAGGACCGGTCGGTCTGCCCCTCGGCGACCTTGCGGTGGATTGCCTCGGTGCCACGCTCCGGCGCGTCGAGCTGCACCACGCTCAGCGTCGAGGGCTGCGTCGGCAGCCGGCCCTCCATCGTGGTGGCCGAGAAGTCGCGACCCCAATCGGCCGTCAGGTAGTGGCGCCCGTCCGGCGTGAAACGTCCGACGAAGGGGTCGCGCCCGACTGGCACCGGGGCGCCCCAGGGCTGCACCGACACCTGGCCCTCCGCGCCCGCCGCGACACGCAGAAAGAGCACCTCGTTGCGCGTATTGAGGTTGAGCGCGATGGCGTCGCCGGCGGGATGCCAGTCCGCGAAGCTCGCGACGGCATCGCCGAGCCCAAGCGCGCGCAGCGGCACCGACGTCACCGGTCCGAGGGCACCATCGGAGACGGCGATGATCTGCAGCACAGGGCCGCTGCGATCGCTGGACGGGACGGCGAGGAAGCGCCCGTCCGCGCTCATGCGCACCGATTCAGGCTGCGCCGCCAGACGCGCCATGCCGTTCAGGCGAGGTGCGGCAGGATCGCGCAGATCCACCGCCGTGAGCGCGTGCCCCGCCGGCAGGTCGCGTGCCAGCGTGGCGCCGGTTGGGCGCGTGCCCAGCCGCTCGACCACGAAGGCGAAGCGACCGTCCGGGGAGAGCGCGACGCTCTCCGGCGTCGCAGTCACCGAATTCGACACGGTCACCGCGCCGGCCTCGCGAGCACCCGGGCCGAGCGTGGTGACGCGCAGCACGTCGCGCCGCCCATCCTCCGGTGCCAAGCGTCCGTCCAGATAGGTCGAGACGAGGAAGTCCCCGTCCGCGATGTCGACCATGACGCGGCCGCGCAGCGCGTCGAGCGGGTCGGCCGCAGCCGGCCTCGCCAGCAGCAACGCCGGCAGGGCGAGGCAGGCGCGGCGATGGATGGCAGGCGCGCTCATCGGTCGTACACGCAGCGGAAGCCGACATAGACGGCATAGAAATCCACCGCCTTCCACTGCATGCCGTCGGCGCGCGCCTGCGCCGGCCCGTACCACCAGGACCCGCCGGCCGTCAGCGCCTCGTCGCCGCGGCGATCCTCGATCCACTCCCAGACATTGGCACCCATCTCGGACAGCCCGTTCACGCCGCGCCGCGTGGCGCCCGCCGGCGCGTGGCGCGGCCAGGCATCGCGGCCGGAGGTGTTCATGCCCTCGGGCGTGTCGCCAACCGGGTAGCGGTAGGTGCGGCCGCGCGCGAACCCGTCGGTCGGCGCCTCGCGCATCTCGGTGTAGGCCGCGAGGCGCCATTCGGCGGCGGTGGGCAGGCGGCCGCCCTGGGCCGCGCAGAAGGCGCGCGCCTCCTGCCATGTCACATGCACGGCCGGATCGCCCGGGGCGGCGGGCTCGCCGGATGGCGCGCGGAAGGTCCAGCCCGGGCGACGCACCCAGCCGCGGACGAACTCGAAGCCGCCGCCTGCCTGCTCCGCCGCGGTGCGCAGGCCGGTCGCCTCGGCATGGCGGGCGAAGGCGCCGACCGTGACCTCGGTGCGGTCGATCCAGAAGGTGCCGACCGGCAGCCGATCCGATTGCGCGCCGGCCGGCGATGCCAGGCCAAGCACCGCGCCCATCACGGCGAGCCTGCGAGGCCAGCCTGTACCCACGCCGCCCCGCCTCACGCGAGGCGCTGGCGCATGCGCGCCTGCTCGCGGCGAATCAGCCCCTGGTACTGGCCCTGCTTCTCCGGATACCACGGCATCGCGGCGAGCGTGCTGAAACCCGGGATCGTCTCCATGTGCGCGACCATCCGCCGGCGCATCGCCGCATCGGGCAGCGGGCCGCGCAGCGCTGCGACATTCTCGGCCGCGTGCGCGGGGTTGGAGGTCGCGGTCAGTGCGCAGGTGATGCGGGGTTCGGCCATCACCCACTTGATGAAGAACTGCGACCAGGTCTCGGCGCCGATCTCGCGCGCGAAATCCGGCAGGCGCTGGCCCCGCGCGATGTGCGTGAGCCGCGCCTTCTCCAGCACTAGGTTGGCGAACACAGCCACACCACGGTCGGCCGCGGCCGGCAGCAGCCGGTTCTCGATGTTGCGGTTGAAGATGGAGTAGTTGATCTGCACGGCGTCGAGCTGCCCGCGCTCGATCCAGCGCGTGATGATGTCGTGGTAGTCGTTCTCGTGGTGCGACACGCCGGTCATGCGGATGCGATTCTCGCGCTTCCATGCATTCAGCATCGGCACGATCACGTCGATGTTCACCAGGTTGTGGCAGAACATCGCGTCCATCTGCTGGCGCCACAGCCGTATCTGCGACTGTTCCAAGCCGCGCAGAGCGTGACTTTCGTCGGCGAGGAACTCGCCGGTGGCCCAGACCTTGTTCGAGATGAACAGCCGGTCCACGGCGGGAAGGCTCGCCAGGAAGGCGCCGGTATTCGGCTCCCCATTCCCGTAGAGCGGCGAGGTGTCGACGACGCGCACGCCAGCCTCGAGGTAGGTGCGCGTCACCTGGCGAAGCGGCTCGCGGTCCGCGCCGGGCAGGAGGTCGAAGGTGACGAAGGTGCCGAGGCCGAGTGCAGTGATCTCGCCCTCCACGCGCCCGGTGCGGCGCGTGATCACCGGGCGCGGATCGGCCGCCGGCGCCTGGGCAGGCTGCGCGCCTGCGGGGCGTCCCTGGGCCTGCGCGGGCGTCGCGCCAAGCGTGCCGACCGCCGCGCCCAGGCCGGCCGCTGCGCTGATGAAGCTGCGGCGATCCGCCGCGGTCTGGTCCTGGTTGCTCATGTCCCTGGATCACGCCCTTCGGGTTGCGACTGCAGCCGGGCCGGAATGGCGACCGCTGATGCGCGTGATCTGGGGAGTGCGGAGACCGACCAATGTGCGATTCTGACGCCCGGTGCCGGATCCTGACGTCGCGATGCCGGCTCAGCGGCGGCGCGGCCCCGTCGGGCTCGTGCCGGTCGCGGCGCGGAACAGCCTGGCGAAGTGACTTGCGCTGGCGAAGCCGACGCGGGCCGCGACCTCGGCGCCGGTCAGCGGCTCGGTCGCGAGGATCATGCTGGCCCGCCGCATGCGAGCCTGGTTGACGAAGGCCAGCGGTGTCATGCCCGTCGTTGCGCGGAAGGCGCGGTGGAAATGGCCTTCCGACAGGCCAAGCAGGGCCGCGAGATTGGCGATACGCAGGCCATCGGCCAGATGCGCCTCGACATGCGCCTCGATGCGCCGCACCTGCCAGGGTGCGAGCTTCATGGCGCGGCCGGCGGGCGGCGCGGCAGGCTGCCCGTAGCGGCGCGTGAGGTAGCGCGCACAGGCGAGGCCGATCGCCTCGCAATAGAGCGCGTCCAGCCTGCCATCCTGGTCGAGCAGCCGCAGCAGCTCGGCCGCAAGGCCTGCCAGGACCGGATCCTCCGCATTGGTGAAGGGGCGCAGCTCGAAGCCTTCGCACAGCCTCGGATCGATGGCGATCGAGGCCCATTCGGCGCGCACATCGCGCATGCGCAATCGGCGCTCGCAATAGGCCGGCACGAAGGAGACGGCACCGCTGCGCTCCGGGCCGCGGTAGTGGTGACCGCAATCGGTCGTCACCTGCAGCTCGGCCGCGCCGCCGCGAAGCGTGGCGAGGATCAGGTGATGGTGCGTGCGGATGGTGCCCTCGACGAGGGCCGTCGCGGAGCGTCGCGCCGTGTCGAACATGCCGTCGCGCCAGACGACGCTGCGCCAGGCCGAGGCGATCGGCTCGACGCGGCGGATCGGCGCGAGGGCTGGTGTGGTCATCGGCGGCACGCTCCTCCTCGCAAGGATGTCTCGCTGCCATTCGGCACGGCGTGTCGGCCGATTTGGGGCGAAGCGCCGGGATCACCAGTCCCTATGCCATACCACGTCGGCGTCGCGGGCGGACCCGTGCGGCGAAGTTGGAAAGCAGGGGCCCGGTTTCCGAGCCACCGTGGTGTTAGCGGCGCGGGGTAATATGAGCACGCACGCCGTCGCCCAGCGGGCCGAGCCGTAGGTGGTCACGTCCCCTGCCTCGCGGGCGCGCCACACCGACATGCCGATGGCGATACCGATCGCCGCAAAGCCCCCGGCTGCGGCGATGACGGCCCCCTCGTAGAAGACCCGCGGCGCGTAGGCGTCGTACCAGTACCACCATAGGAAGAAGGCGGGCGGCGGGTAGACCGGCACGCCGGCCCAGACATCCATCGGCTGGCCGAGCTGCAGCTGGTAGCCGAGGCGCCAGGCGACCCACTGCGTCGCGCCCCAGACCGCGGCGAGCACGATGAGGAAGACGACCAGAACCTGGCCCCAGAGGATCTTCGTGGCGGACATCGTGGCAGTCGATGAACCCGACCGGCGGCATTCGCTGCAAGCCAACATGTGGGAGCGTAGTGCCGGCGGCGGCAAACTCGCGCGAATCAGTCGACGACTGCGCTACCGGCAGCGAGACATGATTCGCGCTCCCGGGCGAGGCGTTCAGGGATGTGGGTGATGTGGTCTCGCCCCCACAACCCCGCCCGTCAAATGCTCCTGTCGAAGCATGTCGCCCAACTGTTGCAGCGATTTTCTTCCTCAAGCGCACCGTTCAGCGAGATACGCGGAACGCTGGAGCGGTCTGGATTGCACGGGGCCGACCCGCCGGTTCGCACATGTTCATCGTCCGCACGCCTGGTGCCAACCGATCTCCATCCAGCATCAGCAGCTCATTGTCGCCGATACACTCTGAACGAGGTGCCTTGATGAGGCAGGAGTGAGGGCCGACATCGCGGATCATGCCGGCGCGCCAGTCAAAGGGTCCACACGCACCCCGCAGGACGGCGGCGCCCGCTTCGGAATCCGCGCGCATGGTCACCGTGTCAAAGACGATCTGCACCTCGCGTACCCGACCCAAATCCGGTCGTGCGCGCCCCAGCTCATAGGGACCGGCGAAAAAGAAGGTGAACAGCGGGTGGGCGCAAGAGTCGTCCGCGAAGAACGTGTAGCTGACCGCGTAGGTGGTCCGGTCCCAGTTGTAGAAGCGGCGGATGTTCGAGATCTGCCCATCCTCGGCCAGCGCGAGGTTGTCGCAACTCCGGGACGAAAAGGTACCGACGAGGTCCTGCTCGTTGAATGGCAGCGCTGCGCGTTCGGCAGCCGTCAGGATCGATTGGGCGTTGGCAGACTGGCCGCAGGGAAAGAGCAGGCCGAACACGACGAGCATCTGAAGCAGTCGGCGCATGTTGGTCTCCATTTCGCTGTTGTTGACTGTCACCGAGGGGCATGTGCGACGAGGCGCAGCCCCCCGCTCGGATTTGGCACGTGGCGTCAGGTCGCGGAGCGCCTGTCGAGCCGATCGGTGCTCATCGTCGTCTCGCGCCAGGCAGCCAACTCCTGGCCGAATGCCGCCCGCTCCTCGCTGATCCGCTCCCACGCGTCCGAGCCGAGCACCAAGTGTAGCGGCGGCGCGGGCGCATCGACTGCGGCCATGATGGCCTCGGCGACCTTGGCCGGATCGCCCGGCTGTTTGCCGAAGTAGTCCTCGAAGAAGTCGCGGACCTGACCCGTGGAACCGGCATAGGCATCAATGCGGTGCGCCGCGCGTGCCAACGACGAGCCCGCCCAGTCGGTACGGATGGCCCCCGGCTCGACCAACGTCACCTTGATGCCGAACGCCGCGACCTCTCGCGCAAGCGACGCACTGACACCTTCGAGCGCGTACTTGCTGGCGGCATAGAGGCTGAAAGCGGCGTAGGGTGCGATGCCGGCGATCGACGACAGGTTGACGATATGGCCCGCGTGACGCCCGCGCATGCCGGGGAGAGCGGCTCGCATCGCGACGACGGCCGCGAAGAAATTGACCTCCATCTGCCGTCGAATTTCATCGTCCGAATACTCTTCGAGCGCCCCGATCAGGCCGTAGCCGGCGTTGTTGACCAGGACATCGATATGCCGGAGGGAATTCTCCGCCGCAGCCACGGCCGCAGCGACCTGTGCACCGTCCGTCATTTCAGCGATGAACGCGAGCGCACGGCCCGGTGCCAGTTGCTCGAAGGCTGCCGCCTGCGCCCCCGAGCGCACAGTGCCGGCGACGGTTTCGCCGCGCGCCAACGCGAGCTTGGCGAGGTCGCGGCCGATGCCACGCGAAACGCCTGTTATCAGCCACGTCCTCATGGCCCGGTCTCGGACTGATGTTGTCGTCATGCCGGATCTCCTCGATTGCGCGTTGGGTTGTCGGACCATCCACTTGAAAACTGGCCATGTTTCGGGGGCCCATACCAATAGTTGCGTGCCATGTCCCGATAGCCGTAGGTTATTGGAATGATCGAATTGAAGCTGTGGCGGTCAGCGATCGTGCTCGCCGAGGAGCTGAACTTTCGGCGGGCGGCCGAGCGCCTCTCTGTCTCGCAGCCGGCGCTGACCAAGCAGATGCAGTTACTCGAGGCGCGGCTCGGTGTGTTGCTCTTCGACCGCGACGGCCGGACCGTCATGCCGACGCCGGCGGGGCGCTGCGCGGCGGCGAAGGCACGCGCACTGCTTGCGCAAGCGCAGGCGCTTGAACTTGAGGTGTCCGGCACGCAGCCCAACTCGCATCAACGTCTCGTCGTCGGCGCGCTCGAATACATCACCCGCACGTTCCTGCCGAAGGCGATCGGCACGGTGCAAGCTCAATACCCCGACGCCACGATCGAGATTGTTGAACGCACGCCGACCGAGGTCGTCGGGGCCATCCTGGGTGGGGAGGTGGATGTGGGGCTAACGCTTCTGCCGGTCCACGAGCCGTCCCTCACGGTGCGGGCAATAGTCCGGGGTCACTGGTCCATCGTCGTGCCCGCCACCCATCCGCTCGCCACGCGCGACACCGTGCCGGTTGAGGACTTGGCGGGCGAACGCCTGATCGTCTTCGCACGCCGCCTGAATCCCGATCTGTACGACCGCCTGGTGTCGAGGCTGACGAATAGCGGCAAGGGCGGCACTATCGTCTATCACGCCCAGGATGCCTCGGTCGGTCCACAGCTTGTCGCGAATGGGATCGGCTTGTTCGTCGTCGCCTCTTACGCGGCACCGACATGGCCCGCCGGCCTGGTCATCCGGCGGCTGCGCGGCTTCGATGGCGCGCTGTCACTCGGATTGGCGTGGAAGAGGGCATCGATGCGGCCGGTGCTGCGGGCATTCCTCGCCGCCGCGGAACACAGCGCGTCGGGAAACGGCTGAAACCGCACCGGGCAATGCGTGGCGTTCAGTTGCCCACAGGGCTCCCACGACGCTCGCCCCGCATGTCTTGACCCGACTTCGACATCCGGCGCATGCGATGCGTAGAGGACAGAGCAGGGTTCGGGCGCGGGTATTCCGCGGCCCACGCCAGATCGGCACGCTGCGCGAAGGCATCCGCGAGCGCTTGCACGAACAGCGTGAGCCGCCGCGGCACGAAGCGGCGCGATGGATAGACCGCGTAGATCCCGCGCGAGCGCACCGCATGCGCCGTCAGCGCCAGCACCAGCCGCCCGGCCGCGACCAGCGGCAGCACCACGTTGCTGCCGACCTGCGCGAGGCCGACGCCGGCGCAAGCAGCCAGTGCCACGCCCTCCGGGTCGTTCACCGCCAGCCTCGGTGCGATCTCGATGCGCTGCACGCCGCCGCCAGGTACGGCGAACTCCCAGGCCAGCACCTGCTGCGACGGATTGCTGCGCATGCCGACCAGCCGGTGCCGGGCGATGTCGGCCAAGCGCCGGGGCAGGCCGTGCGCCTTGGCATAGTCGGGTGAGGCACAGACCAGCGGCGTCACCGGCAGGATCAGGCGCGAGATGTACTCGTTCTCGGGCAGGATGCCGCCGCGCACCGCGCAGTCGAAGTTTTCGGCCACCAGGTCCACGAACTGGTCGGACAGCGACAGTTCCACCTCGATCGCCGGATGCGCCTGCATGAAGGCGGCAATCACCGGCAGCAGATGCGCGCGGCCGAAGGCGGTGGTGGAGGTGACGCGCAGCCGCCCGGCCAGCGTCTCGTGGTCCTCGCGCACGGCGGCCTCGGCCTCGCCCAGCGCCTCCAGCGCGGGCGCGCAGCGTGCGAGGTAGCGGGCACCCTCGGCCGTCAGCCGCACCTGGCGCGTGGTCCGTGTCAGCAGCCGCGCGCCGAGTTGGTCCTCCAGGTTGCGGATGTTCTGGCTGACCGAGCCCGGGGTCAGGCCCAGCGCGCGGGCCGCGCCGGAGAAGGACAGGCGGCGCGCGGTCTCGACGAAGGTTGCGACCAGGCGGAGATCGGTGGGCATTGTTTGATGATAGCGACAAGTGGTGTCGATAGGACAGCCATTCCGAATATTCTTCCGAAGGCCCAGCTTGCGCGGCGTCAACAGCCCACGGAGACCCGCCATGAGCCCCACCCTGGCACTTCCCAGCCTGCCGAAACTGCCGCGCCGCTACGCGCCCGTGCTGTTCGCGCTGCTGATGTCCATCACGCTGTCCGGCGCACTGTCGGCCGCGATCACCGCGGTCAACACCGGCCTTGGCGCCGGCTTCATCGCGCGCTGGCTGCACGCCTACGCGCTGGCCTGGTCCTTCGCCTTCCCCGCCGTGACCGTGGTCGCACCGCGCGTGCGTGCCCTGGTCGATCGCCTCACCGCCTGAACGCCCGCAAGGAACCGCACCCCATGAACCCGACCTTCGCCATCGGCGGCGACCTGATGGTCCCGCGCCTGGGCTTCGGCGCCATGCGCCTGACTGGCCAGCCCGGCAATTTCGGCCCCTATCCCGACTGGGCGGGCGGCAAGGCTCTGCTGCGCCGCGCCGTGGAGCTCGGCGTGCGCTTCTTCGACACCGCCCTCGCCTATGGCCCCGGCCACAACGAGGCGCTGATCGCCGATGCGCTGCACCCCTATGCGGACGGCATCGTGGTCGCCACCAAGGGCGGTATCGACAAGCTGTCTCCGACGCAGCTCGTGCGCGATGCCTCGCCCGCCACACTTGCGCGCCAGGTCGACGAGGCGCTGGTTCGGCTGCGCACGGGGCGCATCGACCTGTTCCAGCTGCACTGGATCGACCCCGCCGTGCCGGTCGAGGACAGCGTGGGCGCGCTGGAGGCCGCACGGCGGGCCGGCAAGATCCGCCACATCGGCCTGTCCAACATCGACC